>ERZ1739169.18-NODE-18-length-85328-cov-31.407726_pt1 | contig 85328 bp, 93 predicted proteins | sample MGYA00581756_ERZ1739169 | MGnify/ENA primary metagenome ERZ1739169 (study PRJEB40789, sample SAMEA7425667) | Salamandra salamandra | biome: salamander skin | place: Germany | collected 2020-03 | study: cvxcv | reverse complement strand
CGCTGGCGGCGGGGCGGCCGGGCGCGCCGCGCGGCGGATGATGACCGCGCCGTCGGGGCGGATCTGATAGACGCAGTTGCTGTCGGCCAGCACGCGCGTCAGGGCCGTATCCAGCCGCATGGACCCCGTCAGGCGGGGCGAGGCGCCGGTGCAGGACGCCACATCGCCGCCCAGCGACACCCGGGCCTGCACCGCCAGGTCCAGCAGGGCGCCGCGCACGGTCTGGGCGGGGATGTTGGCGCTGAAGGTTCGGGGCGACGAGGCAAGCGCAGGCGACGCCGCAAGCAGCAGCGTCACCAGGCCGCCGAGGGCCGGCTCCATCAAGCCACGCATGTGCGACGAAGGCTAGGCGATCAGCCTAGCCGGGGACGCGTGCGGACAGGCGCACTTCGGTCGGGGTGCGCTCTACGGTGACGGGAGAAAAGTCGCGAAGTTGAGCCAACATGGTCGTTTCATCTGCAATGCGCAGGGCGCCCGTGAAACGAAGGCCTCGCGCGGAGGCGGCCACTGTAAACGGCTTGTCGAAATAGCGCGACAGGTCACGACTGATATCGGTGATGGAGGCGTCGCGGTAAACCAGAACGCCGCTGCTCCAGCTGGAGACGCTGTCGGCGTCGACGGCGCCCAGTTCTACGGCGTCGCCGCCGACCTGATGCAGTCGCTGGCCCGCCGTCAGGCGCACGGGCGCGCTGGCCGACTTCGGCTGGACGGAGACGACGCCCCGTTCCACGCCGATGACGAAATCATCATTGTGGCTGACGATGTTGAAGGCGGTGCCGATCACGCGGACCTCGCGCCCGTCCGCCTCGACCGTGAAGGGGCGGCTGGCGTCATGGGCCACGTCGAAGGCGGCCTCGCCGTCCTTCAGCGCCACCTGGCGGCGGCCGTCGTTGAAACGGACCTGCAGGCTGGAATGGCGGTTCAGTTTGACGGTCGATCCGTCTTCAAGCGTGATGGTCTGCGGCGCGTCCTGGGTCTGATAGGTGAGGGGCCGATCCATGAACTGGGGCCACAGACCCGCCGTCAGGGCCGCCGCCGCCGCTATGCCGACAACCGGGAACAGCCAGGCGCGACGGCGCGTCACGCGCACATCGTCGTTGGCCGCGCGCCGCAGCGGCGTCACCGTGGCGATAGGTTCAGCGGGAGCCGCCGTCAGGGCGTCGTCCAGATCGACCCAGACCTGCTCCAGGGCGTCATAAGCCGTGCGGTGTTCGGGCGAGACGGCGATCCAGTCGCCGAAGGCGCGCCAGTCGGCCTCCGACGCCTCGACGTCGCTCAGGCGCACGAACCAGGTCAACGCCTGCTCCTCGACTTGCCTGTGCTGCGTCATGCGCCCGCCCGTCCCTGTGCTGCACCATGCAGCACCCATGGATACGACGTCGCCACGCGGGCGGCGCCTCCAAGAATACTGTCACCGACGGGTGAGAGGGTGTCGAGACGTCTGCTCATTTGCGCATCCTCGCGGCCAGAATACGCAGGGCGTCCATCATGTGCTTCTCGACAGAACTGCGGGATATGCCCTGTTTTTCAGCGACCTCGGCGTAGCTGAGGCCCTCGAACTTGTGCAGGCGAAAGATCGTGCGGGTCTTTTCAGGCAACTGGTCCAGCGCCGTCATCAGGGTCTGCAGCCGCTGGCGTCCCGCGACCACGGCCTCGGCCGAGGGGGCGTCATCGATGTCGTCGCCGTCTTCGGCGCCGTGCATGGCCACCCGCCAGGCGCCGTCGCGCGCCGCTGAACGGCGGCTGGAGCGCCACCGGTCCAGCAACAGATTGTTGGTCAGGCGATAGAGGTAGGCGCGCGGATCACGGATTTCGGCGTCCGCCGGGGTGCGCGACACCTTCAGAAACAGTTCCTGCAGGACATCCTCGACATCGCCGCGTCCGCCCAGCCGCGACGCCGCGAACCGACCCAGGTCGTCGCGCATCTCAAGATAGACGGTGGTGAGGCGGGGCGGGTCGAACGGGGGCAAACTGAACTCATCTCCGCTGGACGCCCATGCGCGTGTCGCCAGGCGCAGCACAGCCTGTTCGAACTGCGTTTGTTTAATGCCGTGGCGAAAGTCGTGAGGCAAGCGCCAGATGGCGGCGTCATCTGAGTCGAGGGGCCGCAAGAGCCGCAAACCCGATCGAGGACGATGATGACGACCGTTGCGCCGAAAACCGCCTATCTCGGCTGGCTTTCCCGCGTATTGGCGTCGGCGAAAAAGGTCGAGCCCGAACGGACCGAGCGCGCCGATCTCGTGCTGGGCTATGCGACGGGCTATGACGCGGCGGTGATCGCGCCCTTCGTGCGCTCGCTGCGGTCGTGGTTCGACGGAACCATCGCCCTGGTGGTCGACCGGCGCGACGATGTCCTGGCCCTGCTGGAAGAACACGAGGTCGTCGCCGTCCATCCCGAACCGGCCGCGGGCTGGGAGCCCCATGCGGTGGTGGCGCGTTTTTCGGCCTATGCCGACCTGATCGAACGCTGGCCCGACGCGGACAGCGTCTTTGTGACCGACGTGCGCGACGTCGTCTTCCAGGGCGATCCGTTCGAGCCCCGTCCGGCGCAGATGGAAGTCTTCAACGAGTGGGACGGCGGCGACCTGGGCGCCCACGCCTTCAACACCAAACATCTGACCGCCGTGTTCGGCGAGGACATCGCCGTCAGCCTGGCCGACAAGGCCTGCCTGTGCGTCGGCACCATCATCGGTCCGCGCGACGACGTGCTGCGCCTGTGCCGCACCATGCTGATGCTGGCCGCCATTCCCCGGTCGGAGATCGGCGGCGCCTTCGGGGCCGATCAGGCCGTCTTCAACATGGCCATCCACTACGGACTGGTCCGGGCGTCGGTCCAGCCCAACTATCGCCGGGTCGCCACCATCGGCATGACGCCGGGGGATATGCTGCACTTCCATGAGGGCAGGGTGGTCAATCCCACGGGCGGGTTCAGTCCCATCGTCCACCAGCACGACCGCCATCCGCATCTGGCCGACCCCATCCATACGCTATGGGGCAAGGGCTTGCGCTACTGCGGGCGCACCAAGTCCAAGACGGCGGCGGATCGGGGGCTGCGGCTGCAACGGTCCTTGATGCGGCGTCTGCCGGAACTTCGCTGAGCGCACGCCATGTATGACGAATGGCGGGTCGGCTTCACCCGGCGACCGATAAACCATGTGCTTGAGCCGGAGGCGCTGACGGCGGACGCGATCGTCTGGCTGCCGCCGTGCCCGCGCAGTTTCCAGTTCATCGCCGACCCGTTCGGGATCGAGCGCGACGGGGTGACGACGATCTTCGTCGAGGCCTTCGACTATCGCGTGCGGCGTGGCGAAATCCATTATTATCAGTACCGGGGCGACGCCCTGATCGGGCAGGGGCTGGCGCTGGCCGAGCCGTTCCACCTGTCCTATCCCAGTCTGATCGAGGACGGCGGCGAACTGTATATGCTGCCGGAAGGCTACAAGAGCGGCGGCCTGACCCTGTATCGGTGCGAGCGTTTCCCGGATCGCTGGACGCCGGTGCAGCGCCTGCTGGACCTGCCCGCCATCGACGCGACCGTGGTCAAGCATGACGGGCGGTGGTGGATGTTCCATGCCCTTCCGGGGCCGGATGACCGGGCCATGCGCCAGCTGCATGTCGCCTATGCCGACGACCTTAAGGGACCGTGGACGTCGCACCCCGGCAATCCGGTCCGGACGGGGTTCCTGGATTCGCGGCCGGGCGGGACGGCGTTCGCGCATGAGGGTGTCCTTTATCTGCCGGTGCAGGAATGCCGCCCGACCTATGGCGCGGCGATCCGGCTGCTCAGGATCGACGCCCTGACCCCGACCGACTTCTCCGCCAGCCTGGTGCGCAGGATCACGCCGAAGGGGCTGTTGGACGGGTTCGCCGACGGGCTGCACACGGTGTCGGGCGATCAGCGGCTGACGGTCATCGACGTGAAGGGGCTGCGCCGGTCGCCGGCCGAGAAGCGGATCAAGCTGCAGTACAAGCTGCGTCGCCTGTTCGGGCTGAACGGTCCGCGTCGGCGCAACCAAGCGGATGCGGCATGAAGATCGCCGTCGTCCTGCCGCGCGGCAGCCTGTTCGACGTCGGCAAGATCAATTCGATGGAGCGGGTCGCCCTGACCCTGAACCATTGGAGCCGTTTCAGCGCCGACATCCGTTTCGTCTGCGAGGACGGGGCGGCCAACCCGGCCGCACCGGATCAGACCCTGTTAGTGCCGTCAGGTCTGGGCAAGCGGGGCCACACCGCCGCCGTGGTCGCGGCGCTGGAGGCCTTCCAGCCCGACGTGATCGAATATCACCAGCAGCTGGCCGGGGCGGCGGACATCGCCAGGCGCCTGCCGGGGCGTGTGCACGTCCTTTATCGCCACACGCGGTTCAAGCCCGCCTCCAACCTGATCGACCGCTGGCGCTATCATGCGCGGCTGAAGGCGTTCGACCGGCTGATCTTCGTCAGCAAGGCGGCGCGCGAAGAGTTCCTGCGCGACTATCCCGGTTTTGATGCCGCCGCCGTGGTGATCTGCAACCCCATCGACGTCGAGGTCTGGCGCGGGGATGCGGGCAAGCGCGAAAACCTGATCTTCTTCTCCGGCCGCACGCTGGAGGAGAAGGGGGTCGATTCCTTCTGCGCGGCCCTGGCCGAGACGCTGGACCACGCGCCCGACTGGCGCGGCGCCCTGATGCTGGGCGAATGGGAGCGGAACAGGGATTGGGCCGAGCCGCACCTGCGCGCGCTGGACCGGTTCGGCGACAGGGTCGAAATCCACAGGTCAGCGTCGCCCGGCCAGGTCATCGCCGTGGCCCGCCGCGCCGCCATCGCCGTCGTGCCCTCGCGCGTCGCCGAAGCCCTGGGCCTGACCGCGCTGGAGGCCCATGCGGCGGGGGCGGCCCTGATCTCGTCGGGGCGAGGGGGGCTGCGCGAGGCCAGCGGCCCGCACGCCATCTATGTCGATCCGCCCGAAGCCGACGGGCTGGCTGCGGCCATGCAGCATCTTGTCCGCCATGACGCCGAACGGGCAGACATGGCGCGTGAGGCCCAGGCCTTCGTCGCCCAGACCCATGCGCCCGCCCTGCGCGCCGCAGAACTGGACGATCTGCGTCTGCGCCTGACCGAAAGCCGTTCCCTAGCCACCCGTCGACCGCGCCCCGCGCGCTAGTCCGACCCTGACCAGGCCTGTTTGATGACCGATCTCCTGTCCGCCCTGTCCGTTCGGTTTGAAGGCCTGTTCCAGCGTCGCAAGAGGGGTGCGGATCGCATCCGCGACCTGCCCGACCGCCGCCTGCTGGCCTCGGCCTATATTCCGGCGCTGGCGGCGCGTGGCGGGCGCATCCTGTGGGTCGGGTGCCGGGCCTATACCGCCGAGGATTATCCGGCGCTGGAGCAGTGGGGCGCCGAGGTCTGGACCACCGACATCGACCCCAAGGCCGCGCGCTGGGGCCGGGCAGGCCGTCACCAGACCGGCGACCTGTGCCAGATCGACCAGGTCTTCGACGATCTGCGTTTCGACGCCATCGTCTGTAACGGGGTGCTGGGCTTCGGCGTGGATTCCCCCGCGTCGCAGGAACAGGCCATGACGGCGATGGCCGGCATTCTGAAGCCGGGCGGACTGCTGCTGCTGGGCTGGAACAACGACAAGATCGATGATCCGCTGAAACTGTCCGCGACGGGACGTTTCTTCACCACCGGCCATATCGGCAGCCAGCCGCCACGCGTGCGCTTCGACGACGTCACCCATGTCTATGACACGCTGGAGCTGGCGCGTCCGGTTCACTGAAAGCGGGCAGCCGGGGCGGATCAGCCGTCCATTTCGGTCAGCAGCCAGTCGCGGAACCGCTTGATCTTGGGCACCGAGCGCCGATGCTGCTGGCACACGATCCAGTAGGCGTGGCCCAGGGTCGAAACCTGGTCGAACAGCCGCACCAGCCGCCCTTCGGCCATGTCCATGCGCCAGAAGAAGGGGCTGAGGATCGCCACCCCCTGACCGGCCATGGCGGCGTGTCCGTCATTGGCCTGGGAATCCAGACGCACGCCCGGCACGTTCAGGGGGCGGGTGTCGATGCCGGCGTCGCTCAGCCATTGCCGCCACGCCGGGTCATGGGCGCTGATCAGGGGCAGGCGGGTCAGGTCCTGGGGCGTCAGATGACCGCCGTGCCGCTTCAGGAAGGCGGGGCTGCACATGGGGGTGAAGTCCTGGGTCAGCAGCCGGTGCGCATCCAGCCCTTCCCACGGGCCGATGCCCGAGCGGATGGCGACATCCAGACCCTCTGAGGCAAAGTCCGACAGGTTGTTGTTGACCAGCAGGCGCACGGCCATTTCGGGATGATCCATCTGGAAACTGCCCAAACGCCAGGCCAGCCAGGCGTTGGCGAAGGTCTGGGTGGTGGAGATGGTCAGGGTGCCCTGATCCTCGGCCCGCAGTTCGGCGAAGGCGGCCTCGATCTCGTCCAGCCCGCGCCCGATGCCCGCCGCCGCCCGGCGCGCGGCGTCGGTCAGGATGACGCGGCGTTTCTCGCGCCGGAACAACTGCATCCCCAGCCGTTCCTCCAGCAGCCGGATCTGGTGGCTGACCGCCGCCTGGGTCATGCCCAGTTCATTAGCCGCTGTGGTGAAGTTCTCATGCCGGGCGGCGGCTTCGAACACGCGGACGGCGGCGAGGGGCGGAAGCGGGCGCATGGAAGATGATAATCACAGCTTATCATCTGCGTCGATCCATTCGTTGGCGGAAGGTCCGGGTTTGTGATGAATTGCGATCAGTCCTCCCCGACTGAAACAAGGTTCCTCCTCATGACCCTGCATCACGCACACGCCCCGTCCGCCCTCCACCGTCTGTCCCTGACGGCTGCCCTGCGCAAGCTTGCCAAAGGCTGGCTGGACGCCTCGAAAGCCTACGTCGCAACTCAGTATCGCCGCCCCTGGGCTTCGTGATCGCGTCGTCGGCGGCCAGCACGTCTGCGTACCGGACCCCCACGTTCGGATAGGCGTGCTGGCCAATATCTTTTCTAAAACCGGGTCAGTTTTTCTGCGGTTGACCCTGCGGCCCCGGTCGCTGATCGGTCCCGGACCTTCTCCCGTCCTGAGGTAATGACCGATGCGTCTGGCCCTGACCGCCATAACCCTGATGATGACGCTGGCTGTCGCCGCCTGCGGGCGCAATGACGCGCCGCAGGATCGTCTCGCCGCCATCCGCCAGGCCGGGGTGCTGCGGGTCGCCACCTTCGACAGCAATCCGCCCTTCGGCTCGGTCAATCCGACCACCCGCAAGATCGAGGGTCTGGACGTCGACTATGCCCAGGCCCTGGCCGACAAGCTGGGGGTCAAGCTGGAGATCACCCCGACCAATCCGGCCAACCGCATTCCCCTGCTGGCGTCGAACAAGGTCGATCTGGTCCTGGCCAACTTCACCATCACCGAGGAGCGCGCCAAACAGGTGGACTTCTCCATCCCCTATTTCGCCTCTGGCCAGCAGTTCATCGCCAAGACCGGAACCCTGACCTCGCCCGACCAACTGAACGGCCTGCGCATCGGCGTGGACAAGGGCACGGTCAACGAGATCAATCTGCGTGAGAAATATCCGCAGGCTGTTCTGGTCGCCTATGACGACACCCCCTTCGCCTTCACCGCGCTGCGCAACGGCAATGTGCAGGCCATCAGCCAGGATGGGCCCAAGCTGATCGGCGTGCTGGCCAATGCGCCCGACGCCTCGGGCTATGAAATCCCGGCCTTCTCCATCTCGCAGGACCTGATCGGCGTGGGCATTCCCAAGGGGCAGGCGGCGCTGAAGACCTTCGTGGACACCACCCTGGTCGAGCTGGAGGCCAGCGGTCAGGCCCAGCGCATCTATGACCGCTGGTTCGGTCCCGACACCCGCACGCCCCTGGCGCGTTCGTACCGGATCGGTGAAAGCGCGGCTGTCGCCGCCCACTGATTTTCTCGATGTTCGACGGGTTTCTTGCGCCGCGTTACATCGGCTGGATGATCGACGGCCTGGGGGTGACCCTGGGCCTGTCGGCTTTGGCGTCGGTGATCGCTTTGGCGCTGGGTTTTGTGCTGTGCGTGCTGCGTCTGTCGCCGTCCAGGCCGGTGGCGGGTCTGGCCGCCGCCTGGCTGTCGGCGTTTCGCAACACGCCGCTGCTGGTGCAGTTGTTCTTCTGGTATTTCGGGGTGTCGGCCCTGCTGCCTGACAGTCTGATGGCGTGGCTGAATGCGCCGCACCGCATCGGCGTCGAGGCCTTCGGGGCGCCATGGCCGCCGTTCGAGATGCTGGCGGGCCTTTTGGGCCTGTCCCTCTACAGCGCCGCCTTCATGGCCGAGGAGTTCCGCGCCGGCATCTACAGCGTGGCGCCGGGCCAGACGGCTGCGGGCCGTGCGCTGGGCATGAGCTCGGCCCAGATCTGGACCGCCGTCATCCTGCCCCAGGCCGTCCGCATCGCCCGTGCGCCGCTGGCGGGACAGGTGATGAATGTGGTCAAGAACTCGTCCCTGACCATGGCCATCGGTCTGGCCGAACTGTCCTATGCCGCGCGTCAGGTCGAGACCGAGACGTTCCAGGCGTTTCAGGCCTTTGGTCTGGCGACCGTCTTCTACATCGGGGCGGTGGCCCTGATCGGCGGGTTCAGCCAGCTGACGTGGGGTCGCTCCACGCCGCCGACGGGGGCTGCACGATGAACCCCTCCGTCATCACCGACAACCTGATCTATTTCCTGGTCGGTCCCTGGCCGCAGGGGCCGCTGGGCGGCGCGGCCCTGACCGTGATCCTGACGGTGCTGTCGGCGGCCATATCCGGGGTTCTGGGGCTGGTGTTCGGCGTCCTGTTGTCGGTGCTGCGCGGACCGTGGCTGGCGGTGCTCAGGCTGGGGCTGGGCCTGTTCCGGGCCATTCCGGTGCTGATGCTGATCTTCTGGATCTATTTCCTGGCGCCGATCGCCTTTGGTCTGGACGTGCCGGGCGTGGGTTCGGTCGTCGCCGCCCTGTCCCTGATCGGCGGGGCCTATCTGGCCCATACGGTCCATGCGGGGATCGAGGCCCTGCCGCACGGTCAGTGGGCGGCGGCCTCTGCGCTGGGCCTGTCGCGCCGCCAGACCCTGTGGCTGGTCGTGGCCCCTCAGGTTCTGCCCCGTATGGCGCCCTCTGTCGTCAACCAGTGGATCGCCCTGACCAAGGACACCTCGCTGGCCTATGTGATCGGGGTCGCCGAGCTGTCGTTCGTCGCCACTCAGGTTTCGAACCGCGCCATGGTCTATCCCGCCGAAATCTATCTGTTCGTCGCCGTCCTCTATTTCATTCTGTGCGCGGGGCTTGAGCTCGCCGCCGGACGGCTGGCGCGTCGCTACCGGAGCCCGCCCGCATGACCGCCCCCGCCGATGAGCCCCCCGCCGACGTCCCGGTCGTGATCGACATTCAGGGCGTCAGCAAATGGTATGGCGCCTTCCAGGTGCTGAATGACTGCGCCCTGTCGGTGCGGCGGGGCGAGGTGCTGGTCATCTGCGGCCCGTCCGGTTCGGGCAAGTCCACCCTGCTGAAGACCGTCAACGGGCTGGAGGCGTTCCAGCAGGGGGCCGTCACCGTCGACGGCGTGCGTCTGGATGACGCCAGGGTCGATCTGACCCGTCTGCGCAGCCGCGTCGGCATGGTGTTCCAGCATTTCGAGCTGTTTCCTCACCTGACGGTCATGCAGAACCTGACCCTGGCCCAGGTGAAGGTGCTGGGCCGGTCCCAGGCCGAGGCCCAGGCGCGCGGCCTGATCTATCTGGAGCGGGTCGGCCTGATCGACCACCGCGACAAACGCCCCGCCCAGCTGTCGGGCGGCCAGCAGCAGCGCGTCGCCATCGCCCGCGCCCTGTGCATGGACCCGGTGGTCATGCTGTTCGACGAGCCGACCTCATCGCTGGACCCCGAGATGGTCGCCGAGGTTCTGGACGTCATGGCCGGTCTGGCCGCGGACGGCATGACCATGATCTGCGTCACGCACGAGATGGGCTTCGCCCGTCGTGTCGCCGATCGCGTGGTCTTCATGGACGAGGGGCGGATTCTGGACGACGCGCCCGCCAAGGCCTTCTTTGCTGAGGGCGGCGTGCGCAGCCCGCGCGCCGACGCCTTCCTGAACCGCCTGCTGCGCTACTGAGCCTCAGCACAGGCGAAGGCCTTAACTGCCTGTTCCAAACCCCTTGGGACCGCCTGCGCCGGCCGCGCCCAGGCCGCCGGTCGCGGGCGCCGACGGCGCCTTGCCGGCGGCGTTCGTGCGCAGCTTGCGGGGCGGCTTTGTGGTTGCCTTGTCGTCGTCCTGTTCGGTCTTGGGATCGGGCTTTCGATTGATGTCGGTCATCGGTTTCTCCTTTGTGGGTGCAGAGAAACAAGCCGTCCTAAACCCGCCGGTTCCTGCGCGCGCCATCAGGTCGCAGTCGCCCGACAGCCGCGCAATCGGGCCTCAGCGCAGGCTGTAGCCACCGTCTGAATACAGGGTCGCACCGGTCATATTGCCATTATCCAACAGGAACAGCGCCGCCTCGACCAGTTCATCGACATGGCCGGGCCGCCCCACGACCGACAGGCGGCCATAAGCGTCGAAGGCCGGGCCGCGCACCTCGTCCGGGCGGCGCCGCCACAGGTCGCTGTCCACCGTGCCGGGCGACAGGCAGTTGACCCGGATCGGCGCCAGCTCCTGCGCCAGCGCCCGCGTCAGCCCCTCGATTGCGGCGTTGCAGGCGGCGTATGCCGGATTGCCCAGCGGCCTGACCGACGCCGCGCCCGACATCAGCACCACCCCCGCATTCGGCGCCAGGACGGGCAGGGCGGCGTGGATGGCCCAGTACTGACCCCAGAACTTGTTCCTGAACGGGCTCTCGGCTGTCTCCGGCGACGACTCGCGAAACCCGCCCGTCTGATAGTCGGCGCCGGGCGTGAACAGGCCGGACAGGGCGGGGGCATCGGCGAAGAAGGCGGCCAGACTGTCACGATCTGTCGCGTCCACCGGACGGGTGCGCGCCGCCTGGCCCAACTCGGCCTGCGCCGCGTCCAGCCGCGCCTGGGTGCGCCCGCCGATCAGCACATGATCGCCGCGCCTGACCAGCGCCCGGGCTACGCCCAGACCCATGCCCGAGCCTCCGCCGATGATCGCATAGGTTCTGTGTTCCATGCGGATGGGTCATAATGCGGAACTATGCGCGCCAGTCGTGCTCATTTATCCGGTCTGTGGCGAAGGATTTTCGGCAATGATGATGGGCGACATCGGGCCCGGCGGTGATGTGCGGTTGTTCCTGGCCGTCTGCGACCATGGCGGTTTCGCGCGGGCGGCAGGATCGCTGGGCCTGACCGCATCGGCAGTGGCCAAGGGCGTGGCGCGGCTGGAGGGCCGCATCGGCGTGCGCTTGTTTGAACGCTCGACCCGCCACTTCCGCATCACGCCGGAGGGCGAGCATTACCGCGCCGTCTGCCGCGCCGCCGTCGGCTCCGTCCGCGCGGTGGAGGAGGCGCTGGCCCTGTCCGCCAGCGAACCCGCGGGGGAGGTGCGCGTGACCCTGCCGCCCCTGCTGGGCGCCGAGGTTGTGGCCCCGGCCCTGTTCGCCCTGACCGACCAACACCCCCGCCTGTCCCTGAACCTCAGCCTGGACCGCACGCCCGTGGACCTGCGCGGCGGACAGGTCGATCTGGCCATACGCATCGGCGACCCGCCCGATGTCGCGGGGGTGATCGGGCGGCGCATCGGCGTGCAGCGGCTGGCCTTGTGCGCCTCGGCCGACTACATCGCCGCACGTGGCGCGCCAGCGGCCCGCGGCGATTTGCAGGACCATGAGCTGATCGCCACCGCCATCGACGGCCGCCCCGCCCCGTGGCGTTTCACAGAAGCGGGCAGGGAGGTGGTCTGGGCCCCGCCCGCGCGCCTGGTGCTGGATGGCGCGGCTCTTGCTCTGTCCGCCATCCGCGCGGGGCGCGGCGTCGGTCTGATCCCGTCATGGCTGGCCGCCGCCGACATCGCCTCGGGCCGCCTGACCGCCCTGATGCCCGACGCCGTCGCCGGCCACCGCCCCATCTACGCCCTGTGGCCCGACTATGCGCCCATGCTGCCCCGCCTGCGCGTCGTCATCGACGCCGCCGCCGCCGCCATCCGTCAGGCGACCGCCGAGGGCGGCTCAACCCCTCAACCCACCGCCAATCTGCCCTAAACCGCCCAATCCGGATTGACGCCGACAATACAGATAGGTAGTGACGCGACCTCGCAGTGACTGGCGACATGGACAGGTGGCGGAGTGGTCGATCGCGCACGCTTGGAAAGCGTGTGTAGGTGAAAGCCTACCGAGGGTTCGAATCCCTCTCTGTCCGCCATTCGCTTTGATTTCATTTAACGATTTGAGATCAAATGTGACATGCCCTCCCTCAAGCCAAGCAATTTACGGGTTGCTCTTTTGTCGTGGCTTGCGGGTCGCTCTCGGAACTGAATCCTAGGCTGGGGTTTTAATCCCATATGCGGTGTGGACGACTGCCTTCCTTGCCGTTTTGCCGGAAACAGGGTTTCACATATGACGGACGAACAGATCAACGGCGCCGCCTCGCAGGTGCAGGGCAAGGCGCAGAAGGCTTTTGGCAAACTGGTCGGTGATCAGAAGCTGGAAGTCGAAGGCGCCTATAACGACGCCAAGGGCAAGTCGCTGGAGCAGTTCGGCAAGGCGATGGACGCCGTCGATCGTCTGGTCGAGAAGGCGCCGGAAAACTATCGTCCCAAGGCCCGCGAAGTCGCCGCCGCCGCCCGTGAAAAGCCGCTGCTGACGACCCTGTCGGTCGCCGGCGTCGGCCTGCTTCTGGCGGGCATCGTGTCGCGCGGCCTGCGCCGCCGCTGATCCGCGTTAGTGGCGGCCTGAGAAGGCCGCCACGGCGTCCAGCGCCGCCTCCATCGTTCCGTCGATGATCGTCAACTGCTCGGGCTTGTCGCCCAGGGCGGCGATGACGTTTGCGGGTTCGGGATCGAAGCCCAGCACGTCCGAGACGAAGGCGCCGAACTTGGACGGATGGGCGGTCGAAAGCGCGACGACGGGGCCGTTCGAACGGTCCTGACGGCGCGCCGCGGCGATGGCGACGGCCGTGTGCGGGCAGATGACCCGGCCCCAGGTCTTGTAGGCGTAGGCGATCTCGGCGCGGGTCTCGTCCTCGTCGATGGAGACGGCGGAAACCTCGGAGCGCAGGGCCGACAGCAGGTCGGGGTCAAAGGTCACGGTCCCCTCGCTGGCGAAGGTCTCGAACAGGGTGCGCGTGGCGTCGGCGTCACGGCCGGTCGCCTCGAACACCAGGCGTTCGAAGTTGGACGGCGCCTGAACATCCATCGACACGCTGCCGCTTTCGACCGCCGCCTTGCGGGCATAGACGCCGTCGTTGATGGCGCGGGCCAGGGCGTCGTTCTGGTTGACGGCGGCGACGAACCCCCTGGCGGGCAGGCCCATCTTGGTGGCTGCGATGCCAGCGAAGGCGTCGCCGAAATTGCCGGTCGGCACCACAAAGGTCGCGGCCTCGCCCAGTTGGGCGGTGGCCGAGACATAATAGGGGATCTGACCCGCAAGACGCGCCCAGTTGATTGAATTGACCGAGGACAGACGCCCCGCCTGACGCAGGGATTCCTCGGCCAGCAAACCCTTCACCAGACGCTGGCAATCGTCGAAATCGCCGCGTACGGCCAGGTTCAACACATTGTCGGCCTCGACCGTCGTCATCTGTTTGCGTTGAACCGGCGAGACGCGGTCCAGCGGGTGCAGCACGACCAGATTGACCGACTTGGCCCCGGCGAAGGCGCGCACGGCGGCGGCGCCGGTGTCGCCGGAGGTGGCGGTCAGGATGGTCAGGCGTTCGCCGGATGCCGTCAGGGCCTCGTCAGTCAGGGCGGCGACCAGCTGCATCGCCAGATCCTTGAAGGCGGCGGTCGGGCCGTGGAACAGCTCCAGCACGAACAGGCCGGGCTCCAGCTCGACCAGAGGCGTCACCAGCGGATGGTCGAATCCGGCGGTCAGGCGCTCCAGCGCCCGCTCCAGCGCGCCCTCTGGCAGGGCGTCGCCGATGAAGGGGGAAATCGCTTCCAGCGCGATGGTCTTGTAGTCGGCGCCCTTGGTCCAGGCATCGGACGACAGGGTCGGCCAGGCGGTCGGCATATAGAGGCCGCCGTCGGGGGCGATGCCGCGCAGCAGGGCGTCGGCGAAGTCGGTTTCGGGCGATTTGCCGCGGGTCGAGATGTAACGGGCGCTGGAGGTGCTCATGATGTCTGAGGTCGTAGCCAGACGGGGCGGCGGCGTCATCCGGTTTTTGGGCGATTTTGTCGGGTTTTTGCTGGTTTGGGTTTTTCGTTCCGCACATTCGGGGGCGTTGCAGGCTGGAGATGCAAATTCCTGCCTGAAAACGGTGCTGCAGGCGCCGCCTTGCGGTGCGCGCGACCATTCCCCCGCTGGCGTCGTGCGCCGTGACAGTCCATGGGATTGGTCATGAGACGACGCGATCTTCTGATCCGCCTGGGGCTGGTCGCCGGGGGCGTGGGCGGGGCCTGGTGGCTGCGCGACCATGTGCTGTGGCGTGAACCCGCCATCGTCTTTCCAGCGGATGGGTCGTCGGGCTGGATGGCCTATGCCGAGCCCCGCGCCGCGACGCCGACCGTCGAGGTGACGATCAGCGGTCAGCGGGTGCGGGCGCTGATCGATTCCGGGGCGCAGTATTCGGTGATCGACCGTTCGCTGGTCGCGACCCTGGGCCTGACCCACAGGTTCAATATTCCGATGGTGGCTTACGGCGTCGGCGGCGAGGCGCAGGTGGGGCGCGGCACGACGCTGGATGTCGCGGTCGGGGGGATGCGGCTGGAGGGCCTGCGCGCCGCCATTCTGGGCCTGGGGCCGCTGGCCAGCGACGACGGATTGGCGGCGCCCCTGATCCTGGGCCAGGACGTGCTGCGCAACCTGGTGCTGGAACTGGACACCACGCAGAAACGGGTGCGGTTCCTGAAACGCGAGGGCTGGACCCCGTCACGCGATCTGGCCGCCGTCGAGGTGACCCGTGCGGGCAAGGCGCTGCAGGCCGCGATCACCGTCGAGGGCGCCGAGGTCGAGGCGGTGGTGGACACCGGGGCGTCGGCCCTGCTGGCCGTGACGCGAGAGACCGCAGAGATGGTCGGCCTGATCGACGGCCGTGAACGCACGCCGGGTCAGAGCATCGTTCTGGGCGGCGTCGTCGGCGCCGAGACGGTCACCGTCCGCACGCTGACGATTGGCAATGAACTGCATCGTCAGGCGTCGGTGGCCATCTATGACAATGTCGCTGTGCCGGGATTCCCCAAGGCCTTGATCGGCATGGCGGCGTTTGAGGACCGGCGTGTCGTGCTGGATCTGGGCGGACCGAGGCTGTTCATGACGCGCCCGCTGGAGATCACGGTGGGGCGTTAGGTTCAATCGACATTCACCCTAGAATCGTCATTCCGGGGCGTCCGAAGAACGAACCCGGAATGACGAAAAGGGAGGGCGATCAGCCCTTCAGCGCCGTCGCCACCACGTCGCGCGCCTCGACCTGCGCCTGGGCCAGATGGTCGGGGCCGTGGAAGGATTCGGCGTAGATCTTATAGACATCCTCGGTGCCTGACGGGCGGGCGGCGAACCAGGCGTTGGCGGTGGTGACCTTCAGGCCGCCGATGGGTTCGTCATTGCCGGGGGCCTTGGTCAGGATGGCGGTGATCGGCTCGCCGCCCAGGGTCTTTGCGGTCACATCCGCCGGGCTGAGGGCGCCCAGGCGGGCCTTCTGCTCGCGGGTCGCAGGCGCATCGACGCGGGCGTAGGCGGGGGCGCCGTACTGGTCGGTCAGGCTCGTATAAAGCTGGCTAGCGCTCTGGCCCGTGCGGCCCTGGATCTCGGCGGCCAGCAGGCACAGAAGAATGCCGTCCTTGTCTGTGGACCACACCGTGCCGTCGCGACGCAGGAAGGAGGCGCCCGCCGATTCCTCGCCGCCGAAACCGACGCTGCCGTCCAGAAGGCCCGGCACGAAATATTTGAAGCCGACCGGCACCTCCAGCAGGCGGCGGCCCAACCCCGCGACGACCCGGTCGATCATCGACGATGACACCAGCGTCTTGCCCACCGCCACATCCGCGCCCCAGCCGGGACGATTGGCGAACAGATAGGCGATGGCGGCGGCCAGGAAATGGTTGGGGTTCATCAGGCCGCTGTCGGGCGTGACGATGCCGTGCCGGTCGGCGTCGGCGTCATTGCCGGTGGCCACGTCATAGGCCGCGCCGCCCTGCATGATCCTGATCAGATTGGCCATGGCCGAGGGGGACGAGCAGTCCATGCGGATCTTGCCGTCCGTATCCAGGGGCATGAAGGCCCAGCGTGGATCGACGGTCTCATTGACCACGGTCAGGTTCAGGCGGTGACGATCCGCGATCTGACCCCAATAGTCGACCGCGGCGCCGCCCAGCGGATCGGCGCCGATGCGGACCCCGGCGTCGCGGATGACATTCAGATCCAGCACGCTGGGCAGGTCGTCGATATAGGTTGCCAGAAAATCGAATCGGCCCGCCTCGGCATAGGCCTTGGCGAAGGGGACACGGCGCACGTCGTTATTGCCGTTCTCGATCAGCTGATTGGCGCGCGCGGCGATGGCGCCGGTGGCGTCGCCGCCCGCCGGGCCGCCGGAGGGGGGATTGTATTTGATGCCGCCGTCGCGGGGCGGGTTGTGCGACGGAGTGATCAGGACGCCGTCCGCCTGCCGCGTATTGATGCGGTTGTGGGACAGGATGGCGTGGGACACGGCGGGCGTGGGGGTGAAGCCGTCGCGGGCGTCGATCAGCACCTCGACCCCATTGGCGACCAGCACCTCCAGCGTCGTGCGCCAGGCGGGTTCGGACAGGCCGTGCGGATCGCGACCGACGAACAGGGGGCCGGTGATGCCCTGGGTTGCGCGATATTCGGCGATCGACTGGGCGATGGCCAGGATGTGCGTCTCGTTGAAGGCGCCGTCCAGGCTGGACCCGCGATGGCCCGAGGTGCCAAAGACGACGCGCTGGGCCGGGTCGCTCATGTCGGGTCGGATCGTCTGATAAGCGCCAAGCAGGGCGTCCAGGTCGATCAGGTCTTCAGGTCGGGCCAGTTGGCCGGCGCGGTCATGCATGGGATCAATCTATAGGTCTGGGCGTCGGGTTCAACGCATGAGCGAAGGCGGACGTCGGGCTGACATCCGCCTTATGGCCAAGCTTTGCAACCGTGGGATTACGCTCGGTCAGGCGCCGCTGAATGTGTCGCAGGCCGCCGGATCGCCCGACTGATAGCCGCGCTGCAGCCATTCGACCCGCTGGGCCGAGGAGCCGTGGGTGAAGCTTTCGGGCGAGACGCGGCCGCCCGCGCGGCGTTGCAGGGTGTCGTCGCCGATGGCCTGGGCGGTCTTCATGCCTTCCTCGATGTCGCCCGGCTCCAGGGCGATCTGGCCGTTGGAGACGGCGGCGGCGTTCTTGGCCCACACGCCCGCGTAGCAGTCGGCCTGAAGCTCCAGCGCGACGGAATACTGATTGGCCTCGCCCTGGCCGCGCGCCCGCTGCTGGGCGCGGCGGACCTGATCCGACGTGCCGGTCAGGGTCTGGACGTGGTGGCCGAACTCATGGGCGATGACATAGGCACGGGCGAAGTCGGCGCCGGACGCGCCCAGCTTGGTCTCCATCTCCTGCCAGAAGCCGAGGTCCAGATAGACGGTCCTGTCAGTCGGGCAATAGAAGGGACCCATCGCCGATTGGCCCATGCCGCAGCCGGTCGGGGTGCCCTGGGTGTAGATGACCACCTTGGGCGGGGTGTAGCCGTTCAGCTTTTGCGCCCAGACGTCGTTGATGTTGCCGCCGATCACATCGACGAACCGCCCGGCCTGATCCTCGGGCGTGCCGACCTGGCCCTGCTGTTCCGAGGCGCCGACGCCGCCCAGCTGGCTGGCCAGCTGCGTGGTGGTCGAGGGATCAATGCCGAAGAAGAAATAGCCGATCAGGGCCAGCACGCCGACGCCGATGCCGCCGCCCGCAATCGCCCCGCCCCCAAGCCCGCGCCGATCCTCGACGCCGCCGCCGCCCGTCCGTCCGCCTTGCCAACGCATCTGCGTTTCCCCTCGTCTGATGACCTTAAGCTAGGCCCGAACGCGGGTGGAAGGGAAGGGATGCGTCAGCGGGGGCGATCCAGCCAGTCGTCGATCTGTTTCATGCCGGATTGGGTCTGTTCCAGACGGGCCGCCGCCCCTTCACGCAGGCTGCGTTCCTGCTCCAGTGAATACAGCGGCCGCGCCTGGGGGGCGGGCGTCAGCGTGGGCTGGCGGGCCGCCTCGATCTCCAGACGGCGCAACTGGGTTTCGGTCTGAAGCTGTCGGGCGAAGGCGGCGTTGGCCTCGGCCTGATTGCGCAGGCGGTCGTTCTCATAGCGGTGCTGGTCGGCGATGGCCGCAGGGGCGCCGCCCGGATAGGCGGCATAGGGCGGCTGGTAGGCCGGATACGGCGGCGGATAGGTCTGGGCGCCGACCGGGCTGGCGAGGGCGGCGGCGATCATGCCGGATGCGATCAGAAATGGCGGGCCTTTCATGGCCGCTCATATGGGGGCGGCCGGCCTGCCGCCAAGCGCCGCAGCAACCGTCTGGAGCGGCGCGGGTTCATTGCAGGACCACATTCAGATGAAATGGAGCACTGTCATGACCCAATCCCTGTCGGGAAAGACCGTCGCTGTCCTGGCGACCGACGGCGTGGAGCTGATCGAACTGACCGAGCCGGTGAAGGCGCTGAAGGCGGCGGGCGCCGCGGTCGAGATCGTGTCGCTGAAGGCCGGGCCGTTTCAGGGCTTCAACCACCTGACGCCGGGCGACAAGGTGACGGCGGACAAGGCGGTGGCGGACGTGCAGGCCTCGGATTACGCCGCGCTGCTGCTGCCGGGCGGGGTGGCCAATCCCGATCAGCTGCGGGCTGACGCCGATGCGGTGAAGTTCGTCCGCGCCTTCTTCGATGCGGGAAAGCCGGTCGCCGCCATCTGTCATGCGCCCTGGCTGCTGATCGAGGCCGGGGTGGTGAAGGGGCGCACCCTGACCAGCTATCCCAGCCTGCGCACGGACCTGAAGAACGCCGGGGCCAATGTGGTCGACGAGGCGGCGGTGGTGGACAATGGGCTGGTCACCAGCCGCAATCCCGATGACATCCCCGCATTCAACGCCAGGATGATCGAGGAATTCGCCGAAGGCCGCCATCAGGGCGGCTGAGGCTTACGGCATCGACCAGACGGACGCGCGCTTGATCTCCTGATCCTCCAGCTCCCGCGACGTCGGCACACGGTATTCGGCCAGGAAATCCAGGCCGGTGCGCGGGAAATAGGTGCGGCCCGGATCGCCGATCAAAACGCGCACGCCCCTGGCGCGGGCCTGGGCCAGCCAAGCCAGCACCGCCTGGGTCATCGGTTTTTCGTAACAGATGTCGCCCGCGCAGATGACATCGACATCGGGCGGCGGCGCGTCCAGCAGGTTCTGGTCGGTGAAGGCCAGGCTCACTGCGTTGGCGGCGGCATTGGCCGCGACGGCCGCCTGACAGAAGGGGTCGATGTCGGCGCACAGGACCGACGCCGCGCCCGCCTTCATCGCCGCCACCCCGACCAGGCCCGATCCCGCGGCGAAATCCAGCACCCGCTTGCCCGCAACCTCGTGGGGATGGTCCAGAACATAGCGGCTCAGCGCCTGGCCGCCTGCCCAGGCGAAGGCCCAGAAGGGCGGCGGCACGCCCATCTCGCCCAGTTCCTCCTCCGTCAGACGCCAGATCGGGGTGATCTCGTCGGCCAGCCACAGGCTGATCTCCGGCGCGTGCGGCACGGGCTGCAGCCGAGTGTTCTCGCGGATGAAGGCGGCGGGGTCGGCGACGATCATGGGGCTGCATAGACCGGAGCAGGCGCGGCGGGAAGCGGGCCGTGCAATGTTGGGCTGGCCTGACATTAAGTCAGGTTGACATTACATTTTGGCGGTGTCAGGTTGTCCTTACAAAATAATGGGAAGGGACAGGCTGATGGTGAACCTGGAATGTGGACCGAGGGACACGCGCTATGGCTGGGGAACGGGGCTTTCGATGGGCTTTTATGGTCTGTCCGTCGCGGGGGTCAGCGTGGGCGTCAATCAGGGCTGGCTGCACGGCTGGCCGCTTTATGCAGCCTCGATCCTGCCGGGACTGGCGATCACGGCGCAGCTGGTCTTCACACTGGATCTGTTCCGCAGAACCGACGAGTTTCTGCGGGCGTTGATGGCCAAACGCTTCATCGTGGCGTCCTGCCTGACCTTCGCCCTGTGGTCGGTCTGGGGGTTTCTCGAAACCTTCGCCGGCGCCCAGCACCTGCCGGGCTGGCTGGCCTATGCGGTGATGTGGTTCTTCTTCGGCGCCAGCGCCCTGTTCATCAAGTCCAGCAAATGAAGAACCGGCTGAAGCTGCTGCGGGTCGAACGCGGCTGGACCCAGGAACAGTTGGGACAGGCGCTGGGCGTCTCGCGACAGGCGATCATCGCCCTGGAGACCGAACGGCACGATCCGTCGCTGGACCTGGCCTACCGCATCGCCGCGACGTTCCAGCGCCCGGTCGAGGACATCTTCGAGAACCCGCACGCGGAATGACCAAGTCCAATCGGGCTCCATTCACCTCGCCCCACTGTTCGTCATTCCGGGGCTGAGCGCAGCGAAGAACCCGGAACCCAGGGCGGAAGTCATGCTGCTGAACAGGTTTCACGTCGGTTGCGTGCCTCCTGGGTTCCGGGTTCGTCCTATGGACGCCCCGGAATGACGGTTCTGGGTTGAGTGTCGAGCTACCTTAAAAAGTGAGAATAACCTTACATCAGGAGACTGCCATGAAGTTCGTCCGTCCGGGCGCGCGCCCGGTGTTGTGCGCCTTGTTTCTGGCCTGTGTCGCTGGAGCGCCGGTTGCTGCGGCGCCAGTAGGTGCACAAGCCCTGACCCCCGCGCCCTTCGTCTCTGACCGTCTGTCGGTCGAGGTGGTCGGGGCGGGGCCTGACGTGATCCTGATCCCCGGTCTGGGATCGTCCCGCGAGGTCTGGCGGGCGACGGCGGATCGGCTGAAGGCCAGGCACCGTGTGCATCTGGTGCAGTTGGCCGGGTTCGCGGGCGAGCCGTGGACGCATGGCGACGGCGCCTTCGTCCAGCCCGAGGTCGATGAACTGGCCCGCTACATCCGCGCGCAGGGGTTGGACCGGCCGGCGGTGATCGGTCATTCGCTGGGCGGGCTGAGCGGCCTGCTGCTGGCGCAGCAGCATCCTGATCTGGTCGGGCGGTTGATGACGGTGGACAGCCTGCCCTTCTACAGCGCCATGTACGGACCCAATACGACGGCGGACAGCGCGCGGCCCTTCGCCGATCAGGCGGCGGCCATGATCATCGGCGCGGATCAGGAGGGTTTCCGCACCATGCAGGCGGCGACGGCGCAGGCGCTGTCCAAGACGCCCGGCGAACAGGCCCGTATCGTCGACTGGTCGATGGCCAGCGACCGTCGCGCCCTGGCCTCGGCCATGAAGGATGTGATGACGACCGACGCACGGCCCGGCCTGTCGGCCATGACCACGCCGGTCACCGCGCTGTACGCCGCCGATGCGGATGGCGGCCCGCCGCCTGCGATGGCCGAGGCTGTGTGGGGGCGGGAATACGCGACCCTGCCGGGCGTGCGGCTGACGCGCGTCGACGCCAGCCGTCACTTCATCATGGCCGACCAGCCGCAGAGGTTCGCTGAACTGGTCGACGCCTTCCTGAGCGAATGATCAGTTCTTGGGCGTCACGTCCCCGGCCTTGACCGGGGCACCTGCGAACTCGTCGGCGTATGCGGGCGCCAGAAGGCTGCGGAAGGCGGCCTGCGGCACGGCCAGCCAGTAGTCGCCGTCAGAGTGGGGGCCGATCTGGTAGGAATCGAACAGGAAGGTGATCCCGCCCACCTTGCCCGGCGTCGAGCCAGAGGTCAGGACGAAGGGCGTCGCGCTGGCCTTGGGGCAGGACCACATGCCCTTGCCGCCGACGCTGACGCGCTCGGAACCCGGCGAACGGGCCTGTTTGGCGGCGTTGGCCGCATCGCACAGGGCCTTGTCCAGCACCGACAGGTCGGCGCCCGGACGGAACAGGTCGTTGAAGCCGATCCGCTTCTTCAGACCCTTGTCCCAGATGACCGCGGCATAGGTCTGATTGGGGTGGGCGCCGCCGGTGTATTCGAAATTGGTGCGCGCCAGGCTGAACAGCTTGCCGCTTTCGCCGCCCTGCGAATAGGTGATCGACTTCTCATAGGGATTGGGGCCTGCGCCCGCCTCGCTCAGATCGGCCTGGGCGCCTTCGGAGAACTGGTTCAGTTCGCGCACCGCGTCGGCGTACAGCGGGCCTTGAAGTTCGGGCTTGTCGGTCACGCCTGCGGGCAGGGCCAGCTTGACCGTCGCATACTGGTTCTTGCTGTCATAGGCGGTCGGCGTCGTGCTGGCGGCGGCGGCTGCGGGCGCCTTGTCCGGGGCCGCAGGCGGTGCGGCGGGCTTCTCATCGCGACGCTGGCAGGCGGCGAGGGTGGCGGTGACGGCGACAGCGATCAACAGGGTGCGGGTGGAGAGGGACATGCGGCGCTCCTTCATGACGACAGGCCGATGGAACCGAGAATGATGGCGGCGAGCAGGACGAAGCCAGCTTCGCGGTTAGACCGGAACAGAACGAGCGCGCGGGCGGGATCGTTGCGGTCGATGCGAACTATTTGTCGGATCAGGTGCGCGGCGTAGAGGATCAGGCCCAGGAAGAACAACGGCCCCAGATTGGCGGCCAGACCCGCCGCGCCGGCAAGGGCGACGGCCAGGCCATAGAAGACCGCCACGCCGGGCTGAACCGCCGAGGCCAGGCGGCGGGCGGACGACTTGACGCCGACCATGGCGTCATCCTCGATGTCCTGCAGGGCGTAGATGGTGTCGTAGCCCAGGGTCCAGAAGATGCCGCCCGCATAGAGCAGCAGGGCGGGCAGATATGCCGCGCCATGCAGGCGAAGCGCGTATCCGTCGCCCGCGCCCTGATCGAACACCTGCCACAGGAAGGGGCGCAGCTCTGACGTCATGTCGGCGGGCAGGATCGAGGCGGCGGCCAGGGGCAGGGCGGCGGCGAACCCCATCAGGGCGCCCCAATTGAAGGTCAGGCCCAGCCAGGCCTGCGGCCACCAGGTGATCCGCTTCATGAAGGGATAGGCCGCGACCAGCGCCAGCGAACCGACGCCCATCGCAATGGCCGCGACCGGCAGGGTCAGCAGGATCAGAAGGCTGATCAGGCTGCAGCCGATGACGAAGGCCAGGGCCTGTCTGACGCTGATCAGACCGGCGGGAATGGGGCGCAGGGCCGTGCGGGCGACCTGGGCGTCGATCTTGCGGTCGACGATGTCGTTGAAGGCGCAACCGGCCGAACGCATCAGCACGGCGCCGATGCCGAAGCCGACGAACAGCCACAGATCATACAGGCCCGGCGCGTGACGATACTGGGCCAGGGCCAGGGCGATCCCCTGCCAGCCGGGCAGCAGCAGCAGCCATGTGCCGATGGGGCGATCCAGCCGCCCCAGCTTCAGCCAGGGCTTCAGCCCCTCCGGCGCGTGGCGGTCCACCCAGTTGGAGCCTGCATCGGGAAGGGGTGCGGAAGTCATGTCCGTGACTTAACGGGAATGGAGCGGGGGGTGAAGGGCGAAGAAAAAGGCGGGAGCCTTGCGGTCCCGCCTTAAGTCCTCGTGCGGCTGGGATCAGCCCTGCGAGATCGAGCCTGAGCCCGACACATTGGTCACCAGCTGGGCCGGGCGGGTCGACAGGTCGACATCGCCGGAGCCGGAGATGGTGATGCTGGCCTTGCCCGTCGGGGCGATCTGGGCCGTGCCGGAACCGGCGACGTTGACCGTGGCGTCGGTGGTCTTCAGGTCGTCCAGATAGGCGTCGCCCGAGCCGGAGATGCTGAGGTCCAGCGCATCGGTGCGGCCCGTGACGGTGACATCGGCCGAACCAGAGATCGCCACCGCCAGCGACGGCTGGTCGAAGCTGGTCACCGACAGGTCGGACGATCCCGACACCTCGAAGCGGCGCACATTGGGGGTGGTGACCACGACCTTCAGTTCGTCGCGTTCCGAGCGGGCCGACAGGGCGCCGTTGCTCCAGCCGAAGACGACGCGCTCGTCGCCGTCGGCCAGATACAGACGCCCGTCCTCAAGGCGGACCCGGTCAGCCAGACCTTTGGGCCCGGTGATGACCACGGTGTTCTCGGGCCCCTGGACATATTCGACGTTGATCGCCGATTCGATCTTCAGAGCCTCGCCGCCGGTCCAGGGCAGGGAGCGGGTGGTGATGGGGCCCAGGTCCTCGGTCCCGCCGCCCTTGACCCGCTCGAAGCGGACGCTTTCGCCATTGTTGTCTTTCAGGGTCCAGGACCAGCCGTGGCGCTGGAGGTCATGGCCGCCGATGGCGGCGGCGCCGCCAAGGGTGACCAGGCACAGCACCAGGGCGGCGCCGGCGATGATGAACAGGGTGCGGATCATGCCGAGGCTCCTGGCGCGGGGGTTGCGGATTGGACGGCGGCCTGGGCCTGGGGCTCAAGCGCGGGCTTCAACAGGCGGTAGTGCAGGCGGGCGTACCAGACGGTGGCGTTGACCAGCCAGATGGTGACGATGGTCAGAAGGGCGCCGATGAAGACGGACCCGGCCATCATGCCCAGACCCATCAGGATGGCGGCGAACGGACCACCGGGGAAACCGGCGAACGGCCCCGCCACCATCACCACGCCGCCCCCGATGAACAGGGCGATGGCGGCGATGAAGAAGCCGAAGATGGTCCCGACCACGCCCATGGCGATGGGCAGCAGGATCAGGATGTCGATGGCCCCCAGGCCCAGCACCGCAAAGACGGCGCCTGCGGCGGCGGAGGGGTTCTTCTCCTGATGCCAGCGCTGGATCCCGGCCTCGGCCTTCAGTTCGCGGGCCAGGCGGACCGGATCGCCCAGGGCGGCGGCGACTTCGGCTTCGGTGCGGCCGGCGGCCAGACCGTCGTCGAAATGGGTCTCATAGTCGGCGATGATGTCAGTGGCGGTGGCGGTCGGCAGGCCGACCAGGCCGTCTTTCAGACGGGCGATGAATTCTGCGCGCGTCATTGAGCGGCTCCCTCCTTGGCGGCGGCGTCCTTGGCCAGAATGGCGTCGACGGCCTGGGTGAATGTGGTCCATTCGGCGGATTGGGCGGCCAGGGCCCCCCGGCCCGCATCGGTCAGACGATAGTATTTGCGCGACGGTCCGGCCGATGATTCGACCAGATAGGTCTCCACCAGTCCGTCAGACTGCATCCGGCGCATCAGGGGGTAGATGGTTCCTTCCCCCATGCCGATCGCGTCCGACAGTCGGCTGGCGATCTCGTAGGCGTAGCTGTCCGCCTGGTTCAGAAGGGCCAGGACGCACAGTCCCAGCGCCCCCTTCTTCAGCTGTATCTCGATGGTTTCAGGCACCTCGGCGTCTCCTCTGATGGAGATTGAATACGGCAAGGTATCTTGCCGTGCAAGGTAGCTGTCCAAACATGACAGCGATTTAATCAGGGCGAATGAATGGCGACTTCTCGGCGCAGGTGCGTTGATCGCTTGGCAAGCTGAAACCGATCCGATAGGTGACCGTGATCGACAGGCGTGGAAATTGCGCCAGTGTGATTACTTGCGAACTATTCGCAAGTGTCTGCTGCAGAACGGTTTTATGGGGAAATCTCGTATGGGGATGGGCACACGAGCCCGAGGAACGCTCAAGGGCGCCGTCGCCTCGACGGTCCTGGGCGCCGGCCTGGCGATCTTCGCCGCTGCGCCGACCTGGGCGCAGGATCTGATGGGTCAACCGACGCCGGGCGGCATCGGTCTTCAACCAGCGGCCGCGCCGCTGAAGCATGACGCCATCTGGTTCCACGACATCATTCTGATGCCGGTCATCACGGCCATCACCTTGCTGGTGCTGGGTCTGCTGGCCTGGATCATCTTCCGCTACAACCGCCGGACCAACCCGGTGGCTGCACGCTGGAGCCACAACACCCTGATCGAGGTGATCTGGACGGTTCTGCCCGTCGTGATCCTGGTCTTCATCTCGCTGTTCTCGTTCCGCCTGCTGTTCGCCTATCACGACATGCCGACGCCGGACCTGACGGTGAAGGTCACGGCAAACCAGTGGAACTGGGGTTACGAATACCCGGACCAGAACGTGTCGGAATACATCTCCAACATGCTGCCGGAAGATCAGCTGGCTGAGCGCGGCCTGCCGCACTCCGTCTATCGTCTGGCTGCGACCGAACCGATGGTCGTGCCGGTCGGCAAGACTGTTCAACTGGTCATCACCGCTTCGGACGTGATCCACGCCTTCGCCCTTCCGGCCTTTGGTCTGAAGATCGACGCCGTGCCCGGCCGCATCAACACCACCTGGTTCAAGGCTGAGCGCACCGGCGTCTTCTATGGCCAGTGCTCGGAGCTATGCGGCGTCGATCACGCCTTCATGCCCATCGAAATCCACGTCGTGACCCAGGCCGAGTTCGAACAATGGATCGCCTCCAAGGGCGGCTCCATGACGCCGAAGGTCGCTGAGACGCCTGCTGCTGCTCCGGCAGTGGAGGCTGCTCCGGCTGCAGAGGCTTCGACCCCGGAAGCGGCCGCCGCCGCGCCGACCGACCAACCCGTTCCCGCCGCGGCTCCCGCCGCAGCGGCCGCCCACTAAGAGGCGAACAGATTATGGCTGACGCTATCGCTACCCGTGACGCGACCCAGACCGGGACCGCGCACCACGACCATCACGACCACCCCAAGGTGGGCTTCTTCACCCGCTGGTTCCTGTCCACCAACCACAAGGACATCGGCACCCTGTACCTGCTGTTCGCCATCATGGCGGGCATCGTCGGCGGCGCCCTGTCGGGCCTGATCCGCTGGGAGCTGGCCGAGCCGGGCATCCAGGTGTTCAAGGAAGGCACGATCGTCCAGTACCTGGGCCTCGTCGAGGCCTCCAAGCACGGCTATAACGCCACGGTCACGGCCCACGCCCTGATCATGATCTTCTTCATGGTCATGCCCGCCATGATCGGCGGCTTCGGCAACTGGTTCGTTCCGATCATGATCGGCGCGCCGGACATGGCCTTCCCGCGCATGAACAACATCTCGTTCTGGCTGCTGTTCTTCGCCTTCGTGCTGCTGATCCTGTCGATGTTCGTCGACGGCGGACCGGGCAAGGGCTTCGGCGGCGGCTGGACGGCCTATCCGCCCCTGTCGACCGTGGGCCACGTTGGTCCGTCGTTCGACCTGGCCATCTTCGCCCTGCACGTCGCAGGCGCCAGCTCGATCCTGGGCGCCATCAACTTCATCACCACGATCCTGAACATGCGTGCGCCGGGCATGACCCTGCACCGCATGCCGCTGTTCGCCTGGTCGGTCCTGATCACCGCCTTCCTGCTGCTGCTGTCGCTGCCTGTTCTGGCCGGCGCCATCACCATGCTGCTGACGGACCGCAACTTCGGCACCCACTTCTTCGATCCCGCCGGCGGCGGCGATCCGATCATGTACCAGCACCTGTTCTGGTTCTTCGGTCACCCGGAAGTGTACATCCTGATCCTGCCAGGCTTCGGCATCATCAGCCACATCGTCTCGACCTTCTCCAAGAAGCCGATCTTCGGCTATCTGGCGATGGCCTATGCGATGGTCGCCATCGGCTTCGTCGGCTTCGTCGTGTGGGCGCACCACATGTACACGGTCGGCATGAGCGTGAACCTGCGCGCCTATTTCATCGCGGCGACCATGATCATCGCGGTGCCGACGGGCGTTAAGATCTTCAGCTGGATCGCCACCATGTGGGGCGGTTCGATCACCTTCAAGACGCCCATGCTGTGGGCCATCGGCTTCATCTTCCTGTTCACCGTCGGCGGCGTGACCGGCGTGGTCCTGTCGAACGCCGGCATCGATTACAGCCTGCACGACACCTATTACGTCGTGGCCCACTTCCACTACGTGCTGTCTCTGGGCGCCGTCTTCGCCATCTTCGCGGGCTTCTACTACTGGTTCGAGAAGATGTTCGGCGTGAAGTACAACGAGTTCCTGGGCGCGCTGCACTTCTGGATCATGTTCGTCGGCGTGAACCTGATCTTCTTCCCGCAGCACTTCCTGGGCCTGCAGGGCATGCCGCGTCGCTACATCGACTATCCGGACGCCTTCACCCTGTGGAACCACGTCTCCTCGATCGGCTATGTGATCACCATCGTCGGCGTCGCCGTCTTCCTGATCATGCTGATTGAAGCGGCGATCCGTCGTCGTCCGGCGGAAGCCAACCCGTGGGGCGAAGGCGCCACGACCCTGGAGTGGACCCTGTCCTCGCCGCCTCCGACCCACCAGTTCAACGAACTGCCCGTGGTCAAGGCCGACGACGAACACTGATCCCAGGCAAAAGCTGAAACAGCGGGCCGCTCTTTCCAACGGAAGGGGCGGCCTTCTGCTTTTGGGTGTGCTATGCGGCCCGCACAGATGACAGAAGCTCAGACAACACCCGTTCTCTCGACCTCCCAGCCGGAGGACTTCTTCCAGCTGCTGAAGCCGCGCGTCATGTCGCTGGTGGTCTTCACCGCCGCGACGGGTCTGGTCGTGGCGCCGGGGTCGATGAACCCCTTCGTCGCCGCCATCGCCATCCTGTGCATCGCCGTTGGCGCAGGGGCCGCGGGCGCCCTGAACATGGCGCTGGAAGGCGAAACCGACGCCCTGATGCGCCGCACGCGCGGGCGGCCCGTCGCCGCAGGGCGGGTGCGCAAGAATGACGCCATGGCCTTCGGCGTGGTGCTGAGCCTGTTCTCGGTCATGCTGCTGGGCATGAACACCAACTGGCTGGCGGCGGGTCTTCTGGCGCTGACCATCGTCTATTACGCCGGCTTCTACACCCTGCTGCTGAAGCGCCGGACCCCCCAGAACATCGTCATCGGCGGGGCGGCGGGCGCCTTTCCGCCCGTGATCGGCTGGGCGGCGGCGACGGGCCAGGCGCCGTGGCAGGCCTGGCTTCTGTTCCTGATCATCTTCCTGTGGACCCCGCCGCACAGCTGGGCGCTGGCGCTCTATTCGGCAGGCGACTACGCCAAGGCGGGCATCCCGATGATGCCGGTGGCCAAGGGCGCCCGGTCCACCCGTCTGCAGATCCTGATCTACACCCTGATCTTCGTGCCCGTGGCGATCGCACCGGCCTTCACCGGCATGGCGGGCCTGATCTACGGCGTGGTGTCGGTCGTTGGCGGCCTGGCCTTTTTGGGGCTGGCGCTGCGCCTGTTCCGTTCGCGCGCAGGCGATGAGCCGGACAAGGCCGAGGCCGTGGGACGTGAAGCCGCATTGTATGACGTCCGCGTCCAGGCCAAACCGGCGCGCGACCTGTTCGCCTTTTCCATCCTCTATCTGATGGCGCTGTTCTCGGCGCTGCTGGTCGAGGCCCTGTCGGGCCTGGGAGTGTAAATGATCATTCTGTCCCCCGAAGAAGTGCGCGCGCGCAAACGCCGCAATCTGTGGATCGCCCTGGGTCTGGTGGCCTTCATCGTCCTGGTCTTCACCACCACGGTCCTGCGCCTGCAGCAGAACCAGGCCGATGAACGCGCCCTGCTGGAAAGCCAGGCGAACGGAGCGGCGAGGGTCGTGAAATGAACCCCGGCCGCAAGAACCTGATCGCCATCATCTGCGTCTTCACCGTGATGGGGATGACCGGCGCGGCGTTCGCGGCGGTGCCTCTTTACAGGATGTTCTGTCAGGTGACCGGGTTCGGCGGCACGACGATGAAGGCCGATGTGGCGCCCGACACCGTGCTGGACCAGACGGTTCTGGTGCGTTTCGACACCAATGTCCGCGGCCTGCCCATGACCTTCAAGGCCGAGCAGTCGACCCAGCGGGTGCGGATCGGCGAGACGGGGCTGGCCTATTTCGACGTGACCAACACCTCGGACAAGCCGATCATGGTCCGCGCCAGCTACAATGTGTCGCCGGAATACACCGGCCCCTATTTCCAGAAGCTGCAATGCTTCTGCTTCACCGACCAGACCTTGGCCGCTGGTGAAACGCGCAAATTCCCGATGCAGTATTTCATCGCCCCCGAACTGGCGACGGACCGCGAGGCCAAGGGCGCGCGCGACATCACGCTCAGCTACACCTTCTATCCGTCCGTCGACGCCCCGACCGCATAGGTGGCCAGGCCCGGTGTTGATTTCCCCGGCGTCGGCTGCGGGCTGGTGATCCAGCGCGCCGACGGGCGCGTGCTGCTGTGCAAACGTCTGAAGGCGCCCGAGGCGGGTTTCTGGAACATCGTCGGCGGCAAGGTCGATATGATGGAGCACTCGGCAGACGCCGCCCGGCGCGAGGCCGAGGAGGAATCGGGCCTGAAGATCGGCGTGGTCGAATTTCTGTGTCTGTCCGAAGAGATCATCCCCGCCGACGGCCAGCACTGGGTGTCGCTGATGTATCTGACGCGCGACTTCACCGGCGAGCCGTCCCTGACCGAGCCGGACAAGCTGTCGGACATCGGCTGGTTCGACCTGGACGACCTGCCGCAGCCGTTGTCGGCCTTTTCGGTCAAGGCGTTCGCGGCCCTGAAGGCGCAATCCGTTCAGGCCTGAACGGCGCCGTTTGCGTCCTCGCGCGTTCCGGCCCAGCCTGTCGCATCGACAGGCGATAGGGGAGGCAGCTTATGCGTGGTCTGGACTTCAGCTCCTGGCGAAATCTGCTGGTCACAGTGCTGGGACTGGCGTTGGTGACCCTGATCGGCATGGGCATCCGGCTGGTGATGATGTTCACCATCCAGCAGCGCCGCGAGCGCATGAACCGCCAGATCAATGAACGGCTGAAGACCCTGATCGCGGCCTATAAGGTGCTGGGCGGCTCGTTCACCGGCGACCTGACGGTGGACCCCACACATCGGCGCGCCCTGCGTCAGCCCGATCCGGCCCAGCCGACCATCGACCTGAGCGCCGCCACAGTGGAATCCTCTGACCGGGCGCGGCGCATTCGTGATGCGGTGGAGGCGGCATTGTCGGACATCATCCTGCTGGGCACCGAACAACAGGTCAGGCTGGCCCAGCGGGCGGCGACGGAGCTGGTGGCGGGCCATCCGGTTCAGACCCACGATCTGGTGGTGTCCCTGCGCGACTTCATCCGCGAGGCCCTGCAGCTGGACCCCATTCCCAAGGACATCATCATTCCCACCCAAGGCCCGACACGCCCTGGCTCAGCGGGCGGCAAGGGCGGCGCGTCCGGCGGGGGCGGTTCAGGCGGCGGCGGAGGAGGAGGAATGGGGGGCGGAATGGGCGGCGGCGGCATGGGCATGGGCGGTAGTTTGGACGACGCCGAATCGACACGTCACCGTGCCTGAGGATCCGAAGACCAGCATTCACACAGAACCGCGTTGAAATTCCCTCATCCAAGTCTCACAACCTGTGAGAAATAGATCGTTTTAGGTAAGGCTATGCTCGCCATCGGACTAACCACAATCGCTCTGATCTTGAGCGTCGTGCCGGGCACTGTTCTTGCCCAAGATGCAAACGTGGCGGCGGAACGCGATGCTGAGTCGGGAGTGGCTGGTTTCACAGCACCAGCCTGGCTTCAGATGCCCAATCCCGACTATCCCCGCGAAGCTTACCGTGCTTCGACAGAGGGAGAAGCCAGAGTTCAATGTATTGTTAATAAAAACGGTTTGGCGGGCGCCTGTCAGATTGTGTCCGAAACACCGGCAGGTATGGGATTTGGCGAGGCTGTGTTGGCGGCCATGGCCGCGGCCCGCTGGAGGCCTGCCATGATCGATGGAGCGCCGGTAGAGCGATCGGTACAGTTTAATGTGCCTTTCACATTTCTCCCGACAGTTAAAGCTCCCCCGGAGGCACAGCAAGTTATCGAGGCGATACGGGCCGAGGGCTATGCATCAGGTGCATGTCGACATCTTCTTGACGCCCAACTCGCCGCCAGATGGGATGCATTACAGCAGGAGATGGATGACAGCATCGACGGCTATCGCGCCTACGATCAAATATTCGTCGCCGGGTATAAGGAGGGGCGGCAGGATGTGCGTGAACGAGGCCGTCCTCAAAGCTCAGAATGCGACAGACTTTACGACTGGGCCAGAGATGCCGGAAAGGCCTCGCAAGCCGCCTATCAGAAGCTTGACGCCAAGTTGACTCTGGAAGAGCGCGCGCAATGGCGGCCTCTGCCCTAATTGGGCGGCATCCTGTCTTTCTCGAAAAAGGCGGAAAGGCGGCGCGGCTCTGGCGTCGTGGAAAAGGGGAGGCTATAGCCTTGGCATAACCGAATTTTCGCCGACCAAAGAGACGCGATTCATGGCCGACGCCCACGCTCTTCCGCAGCACGATTATCACCTGGTGCCACCCAGCCCCTGGCCGCTGCTCTCTTCCGCCGCCGCTACGATCATGTTCATCGGCGCCGTCATCTGGATGAAGGGCCTGGCCCCTGCCGACGCCGGCCCCATCGCCGCCAACTTCCTGGCCAAGGGCAAGCCCGCCATCTTCTTCGCCGGTCTGGCGGGGGTGCTGGTGTCCGCCTTCGGCTGGTGGTCGGACGTCATCAAGGAATCCAAGGCGGGCGACCATACGCCGGTCGTCTCCATCGGCCTGCGCTACGGCATGATCCTGTTCATCGCGTCGGAGGTGATGTTCTTCGTCGCCTTCTTCTGGATGTTCTTCGACATGGCCCTGTTCCACGAATCGCGGGCCCTGACCCCCGACATGGGCGCCTGGGCGGACACCGCCAAGGCCTGGTCGACCTGGCCGCCGAAGGGTGTTGAGGTCCTGTCGCCGTGGCAACTGCCGCTGCTGAACACCGTGACCCTGCTGCTGTCGGGCTGCACCGTCACCTGGGCGCACCATGCGATCCAGACCGGCGACCGCAAGGGCGCCAAGATCGCCCTGGCCATCACGGTCGCCCTGGGCGTTCTGTTCACCTGTGTTCAGGCCTACGAATATCACCACATCCTGCACGAGAAGCTGTTCTTCAACGAAGAAGCCGTGAACTCGGGCCTGTATGGTTCGATCTTCTTCATGGCCACGGGCTTCCACGGCTTCCACGTCCTGATCGGCACCATCTTCCTGGCGGTCTGCCTGATCCGTCTGCTGCAGGGCGACTTCACCCCGCAGAAGCATTTCGGCTTCGAAGCCGCCGCCTGGTACTGGCACTTCGTGGACGTGGTCTGGCTGTTCCTGTTCGCGTTCGTTTACGTCGTCTTCGGTTGATCCAAGACAAGACTGAAGACCTGAAGGCGGCGCGGGACGAGGGATCGTCCCGCGCCGTCGGCGTTTCCGCCGCGCCGATTACGACCCCCCTCAAGGCGGCGATTCGCGGACGATGCCCGCGCTGCGGCCAGGGGCGGCTGTTTCAGGGATTTCTGAAGGTGCGGCCCGCTTGCGAGGCCTGCGGGCTGGATTTCACCCGAATCCAGACGGGTGACGGTCCTGCCACATTCATCATGCAGATCGCGGGCTTCATCGTCGGCTTCTCGGCCCTGTTCGTCGAGATCAGATTCCATCCGCCCATGTGGGTGCATCTGATCGTGTGGCTGCCCCTTGTGATCGCGCTGTCCCTGGCCTTGATGCGGCCAGGGCGGGGCCTGATGATCGGCCTGCAATACCGGAACCAAAGATGAGGCGTTTTCCCTGGATCCTGACCGTGCTGACGGCGCTGGCCCTGTGCCTGCTGATCGGCCTGGGCGTGTGGCAGGTCGAGCGCCTGCAATGGAAGGTCGGGCTGATGGACGCGGCCGACGCGGCGGCAGCGAAACCGCCCGCGCCTCTGGTCGAGGTTTTGGGGCAGGGCGATCTGGAGTTCCGCAAGGCGCTGATGGTGTGCCGGGGGCTGGCGACCGCCCCCTATGTCGAGCTTCAGACCATTCATGACGGCAAGCCCGGTGTTCGCCTGATCTCGGCCTGCCGCCCTGAAGGTCAGGATTTCAGCCTGCTGATCGACCGTGGTTTCATTCCTGAGGCCGTCTCGGCCCGCCCGCGCGTGATCGACAGCACCCTGCCGCTGGTGCTGGTCGGCGAGTTCCGCACCTTCTCCCGCCCCAACGGCATGACCCCCGCGCCCAGCAACGGCCGCTTCTACGGGCGCGACAACGAGGCCATGGCCAGGGCGCTGAAGGTGACCGGCCCTGTCCGGCCCGAGGCGGTCTATGCCCTGACCCAGACCAATCCCGAGATCGAGGCCTTGAAGCCGTCCGCGCCGCCCGCCGCCTTCACCAACAACCATTTCGGGTATGCTCTGACGTGGTTCGGGCTGGCGATTGTGCTGGCGGGCTTCTATGTGGCCCTGCTTCGCCGTCGTCTGAAGAAAGACACCCCCTGACTGCTTCGCTTCACACCCTGTCCAACGGCGTCCGCGTCGTCTGTGATCCCATGCCCGGCCTGAAGACCCTGGCCGTCGTCGTCACCGTCAAGGGCGGCGCGCGGTGGGAGGCTGAGGACCGCTCCGGCTGGTCGCACCTGTTGGAGCATCTGGTCTTCAAGGGCGCGGGCGACATGGCGGCGCGCGAGATCGTCGAGCGGATCGAGGCCGAGGGCGGCACGATCAACGCGGCGACAGGCTATGAGCGGACCAGTTTCGAGGTGCGCGGGCTGGACGGATCCCTGCCGCTGGCCATGCAGGTGCTGTCGGACCTGGTGTTCCGCCCGACGCTGGATCCCACCGAGATCGAGCGGGAAAAGGACGTGGTCGCCCAGGAGATCGCCGAGGCCTTCGACACGCCCGACGACCATGTGTTCGAAATGGTCCAGACCCGCGCCTTCACCGGCCAGCCGATGGGCCGCCCGATCCTGGGCTCCATCGCCAGCCTGAAACCGGCCGACAAGGCGACCGTCGAGACGTGGCGCGCGCGTCTGTACTCGCCCGACCGGATGGTGGTGGCGGTGTCGGGCGCCGTGGACGAGACCGAGCTTCTGGCCCTGGCCGAGCGCTGGTTCGGCGACGCCGTGGCCACGCCGGTCGACGCGCCCGCGCCCGCCCTGTTCGTCGGCGGCCATGCCAAACTGACGCGCAAGATCGAACAGGCCAATCTGGTCTTCCAGCTTCCGGGCCTGTCGGCGACCGATCCGGCCCTGTCATCCATGCGGCTGTTCAGCGAAATCCTGGGCGGCGGCATGGCGTCGCGCCTGTTCCAGAGCGCGCGCGAAGAACGGGGCCTGGCCTACGCCATCGACGCCTATCAGGAGCCGTATGAGGATACGGGCGTGCTGGGCATCTATGCAGGCGCCGCGGCGGACCGGGCCAGGGAGTTGGCCGAGGTGTCGGCGGCCGAGGTGCGGGCTCTGGCCGAGAACGGCCCCACCGACAGGGAGCTGTCGCGCGCCAAGGCGGTGATGAAGGCCGGGCTGTGGATGTCGGATGAAAACCCGATGAGCCGCGCCGGACGCAACGCCGCCCAGACCCTGATCTTCGGCGCCCCGGTGTCCAGTCTGGCGATGACCGAAAAGCTGGAGGCCCAGAGCATCGCGGACGTGCGCGCCGTCGGCGCCCGGCTGTTGTCCAGCGGCAAGGCGGCCAGCGCCGTGCTGGGACCGAAGTCGGCGTCAGCGGCGGGCGAAGCCTTCGCCACGGCCCTGTTCAGCCTGTAGCGGAACCCCAGGCGGGCGGCGGCGGTTAAGCTGACGCTTCGGCAAGCGGCCGGGGCGCTCAGTCCTGGAGAACCCCATGTCCGTCCGCGTCGCCCTGATCGTCGGCAGCCTGCGCGAAGGCTCGTACTCGCGTCATATCGCCCAGGCGATCAAGGAACTGGCCCAGCCCGCGCTGGATCTGGTTCCGGTCGAGTTCGGCGACCTGCCGCTCTACAATCCTGATCTGGACACGGATGCGCCGCCCGCGGCCTGGACGCGGTTCCGCAAGGAGGTGGCGGCGACGCAGGCCGTGCTGTTCGTGACGCCGGAATACAATCGCTCCATCCCCGGCGGGCTGAAGAATGCGCTGGACGTCGGCTCTCGTCCCTATGGCCACAGCGTCTGGCAGGCCAAGCCCGCCGCCATCGTCAGCGTCTCGCCCGGCGCCGTCAGCGGCTTCGGCGCCAACCACCACCTGCGCCAGCCTTTGGTCTTCCTGAACATGCCGACCCTGCAGCAGCCGGAAGCCTATATCGGCAATGTCGCCGCCCTGCTGGACGAGCATGGCAAGCTGACCAACCCCGGCACGCGCGACTTCCTGAAGACTTTTGCTGATGCGTTTGCGGCGTGGATCGAGAAGACCAAGGCCTGATCGACAAAAGAAAACGCCCGGCCTTTCGACCGGGCGTTCCCCTGGCTTAAGCCGATAAAAGGCTTAGGGGCAGCAGGGCGCCGTGCCGCCCTGGCAGCAGGCGGCCAGGGCGTCGCAGCAGGAGGCGACCGCGTGCAGCACCGTCTCGGGCGAGGCGGCGAAGGCGGCCGTGCCGGAGGCGAGCAGGATCAGGCCTGCGATGGCGAATGCGTTTTTCATTTTCAGAATTCCAAGATTGATTGAGTGTCTGTGTCGATTTGGACGTGCGCCGCTCAACGCGGCGGCGGATCGTCCCTGTCGACGACGACGGACGTCAGTCTTGGGTGATGGGTCAGATAGGCGACCGGCGCGAAGGTCATGAGCTTGCTGGTCGTGACGGGCGGGGTCAGCAGGGCGTGGCAGATGACCGCGCAATCCTTGGCGCACAAAAGCACGCCCTTGTTCGGCGCCTGATCGCGGGGCGCGCCCATATCCATGTCGGCGCAATCGGCGGACGTGACGGGCGTAGAAGCGAAGGCGGGGGCGGCGAAGCTGACCGTCGAGACCATGAACATGGCGAACACCGCAAGCGCGGCGCCAGCCAGGGCGATCATGTGTCGGCGGACGGATTTCATCTCAGACCACTGAATGCGGTATCAGGGCGAAAATGCCAATGGGCCTGAATGTCCAAGGCGCGCCGCCAGACGTGGCGGCGAATGTATTTGAGGGCGGCCCTGTGACCCATTTTGTTTTGATCCACGGCGCCTGGCATGGCGGCTGGTGCTGGGCGCGGACGGCGGACCTGCTTGAAGCCGCTGGCCATGGAGTGACCGCGCCGACCTTGAGCGGGCTGGCCGAGCAGGCCGGTCAGGTGTCGCGCCGCATCAACCTGACCACCCATGTCGATGACATCGTCGGTCATGTGCGCGGGCTGGGCGATCAGCCGGTGATCCTGGTCGGGCACAGCTATGGCGGATTTCCTGCGACGGCGGCGGCGCGCAGGCTGGGCGGGCAGGCGCCGCACCTGGTGCTGCTGGACGCCTTCGTGCCTGTGGCGGGGGAGATTCTGCTGGACCACGCGCCCGCGCTGATCGCGCCTTATCGGCAGGCGGCGGATGCCGATGAGGCCTGGAACATCCCGCCCATTCCTTCGGCGGCGTTCGGCGTGGGGCCTGAGGATCAGGCCTGGGTCGATGCGAAACTGACGCCCCAGCCGGTCGAAACCTATTTCGAACCCGTTGTGCTGGCCGATGCGCCGACGGGGCAGCGCCAGACCTATATCCGCTGCGCGCAGGCCCCGGGCGATTTGCTGGCGGCGTCGGTTCGGCGGGTGCGCTCAGACCCCGCCTGGTCCTATGTCGAGATCGACGCGCCGCATGACGCGATGATCAGTCATCCCGATCTGTTGGCGCAGGCGCTGCTGGCCGCAGATGACCAGGCGCAGAATTGAAAACGGCGGCCCCGTGAGGAGCCGCCGTTTCCTTTAGACGTGTGCTGAGATCAGCCGACGGTCTGGAGCTGGCCAGCCGATTCCTTGCCCGAACGCTTGTCGCGTTCCAGCTCGTAGGAAACCTTCTGGTTTTCGTCCAGGCCGCGCAGGCCAGCAGCTTCAACAGCCGAGATGTGGACGAAGACGTCCTTGCCGCCGTCGTCGGGTTGGATGAAGCCGTAGCCCTTGGTCGGGTTGAACCACTTAACAGTGCCGGTAGCCATTTGTAGACCTCCGTTAGAAGTTGACCGAGGGAACGTCCCTGCGGCCTGTCGGGTCTGAATGGAGCGGCCTGGACTCGTGCGTTCGCAGAGAGAGTGGGCGTTACGCAGAGAGATCGACGAAGGACATTTGCACAGGTCTTTGCGAGAAATGCAAGCGGGACCGAAATGACTCATATTGTGAAGTTTAGGGAACAGTACAGCTTCTGACGCGTTAAGTATTTCCAGGAAAGGCTCAAAATATGAACCGTACCCATGTGGTCGAACGCGCGTATCAGCTGGCACGCACTGCCGAATGCTTGAATACCGGAGATGTTGTGAAGGCCCTGTCGGCCGAAGGCTACTCCGGCGCGGAAATCTCTCATTTTCAGGGCAGCTCGATCCGGGCCGACCTGAACCGAATTTCCAAGCTGCCGAAGGAAAGTCCGGCCTCTGACGCCGCCTGAAGACCGTTACTGTAACAAAAATCAAGATCGCGTGGGGGCGTCGCCAAGCGTGTTCCGTCGCGTTAATCTGGCGCAATGGCGCTTCTGGACTGGATGAGCGATGTGTCCGGGCCTGTTGTCCGGGGGGACGGCGTGCTGCTGCGGCCGCCGCGCGTGTCCGATTATCCGGCGTGGTCGGCGCTGCGCGAGGCGTCGCGCGACTATCTGCAGCCGTGGGAGCCCGCCTGGGCCGAAGACGACCTGACCAAGCCGGCGTTTCGGCGGCGGCTGTCGGTCTATGGGCGCGAGATGGAGTTGGGCAACGCCTGGCCCTTCTTCGTGCTGAGCCCGGACGGCAAGACCCTGTACGGGGCGGTGACCCTGTCGAACGTGCGCCGCGGCGTCGCCGAGATGGGCACCCTGGGTTACTGGATCGGCCAGCCCTACGCCGGACAGGGGTTCGGCACCGCAGGCGTTCGGGCGATCGTCGGCTACGCCTTCGACAAGCTGAAGCTGCATCGGCTGGAGGCCGCCTGCCTGCCGACCAACGCCGGCTCGCGCCGCGTGCTGGAGAAATCCGGCTTTCGCAACGAGGGCCTGGCGCGGGCTTATTTGAAAATTAACGGCGAGTGGGCAGATCATCTTCTGTTCGGCCTGATCGAGGACGAATACGATCGCGACGGTCGTCCCTCGTCCTGACAAAGGGTCCCTACGCTTGAACCCCCGATCCAGATCGCTGGCCTGGGACGCCACCACCGCCATCGAGGCGTTGGCGGCGGCCGATACGGCTCTGTGGGTCTGGACCCCGGCTGAAGACCAGATCCGGTTCACGGGCGCGACGCGGTCGCTGGGCCTGGGGCCTCTGGCGCCGGAATGTTCGGCGGCGGGCTTTGTCGCCTCGGCCCTGCCGCAGGATCGGTCGCTGGCCGAGAAGATGCTGAAACCCTCGGAAGAGGGGACCGAGATTTCGGTCCGCCTGCGGATGCGCGGTGCGGAGACCTGCCTGTGGCGCGGTGTCTGGCTGGAGGACGGGCTGCGGGCGGCGGGCGTGGTGGCGCTGGAGAACAAGTTCGCGGGCTCCGACCTGGATACGCTGACGGGCCTGCTGGATCGCCGCGCCTTTCTGGCCCGGGTGACCGAGGTGCTGGTCGCGCCCGGCGAATATGAGATGGTGGTCGGCGACGTCGACCGACTGCGGCGCCTGAACGAGGCGCTGGGTCATGAGCGGACGGACCTGGTTCTGTCAGCCCTGGGCTCGCGTCTGGCGGCGGCCTTTTCCCAGGACGCCTCGGCGGCCCGGATCGGCGAGGACGAGTTCGCCATCATCGTGCCCAAGACCGCCTCCCACACCAGCTATCGGATGCGCGAGGCGCTGGAGCAGCCGCTGCGGGTCGCGGGTTTTGACATCTATCCCACCGTCTCCATCGGCGCCGTGGTCGTCGAGGGCGGGCCGGACGCGCCGGACGCCGCCGAGCTGCTGCGTCGGGTCGAACTGGCGGTGGAATCGGCCAAGGGCGCGGGGCGCGGCGGATCGGCCGCCTATGGCCGCGCGCTGGAGAGCGACAGCCTGAGCCGCCTGGCGCTGGAGGCGGATCTGCGCAACGCCTTCGTGCGCGGCGAGATCGTGCCTTTCTTCCAGCCCATCGTGAACCTGAACAGCGGCGCTGTGGCGGGGTTCGAGGCCTTGGCTCGCTGGCGTCACCCCCGGCGCGGGCTGGTGCCGCCTGATGAGTTCCTGACCCTGACCGACGAACTGGGCATGATGAACGAACTGGGCCTCTTGATGATGACCCAGTCGGCGCGCCAGCTGGCGGACTGGATCGCGCGGCACCCGACCTCGGGCAAGCTGTTCTGCAGCGTCAACCTGTCGGTGGGCGAGATCGAACGCGCGCATCTGTGCGAGGATGTGGAGCGGATCATCAAGGAGACGGGCCTGCCGCGCGGCGCGCTGAAGCTGGAGGTGACCGAGGGCGACATCATGCGCGACACCGCGCGCGCGGCCGAGGTGCTGCAGTCGCTGAAGGACGTCGGGGCGTCGCTGGCGCTGGATGATTTCGGCACCGGCTTCTCGTCGCTGTCCTATCTGGCGCGCCTGCCTTTCGATACGCTGAAGATCGACCGCTATTTCGTCCTGACGATGAAGAAGGACGAGGGCTCTGCCAAGATCGTCAAGTCCGTGGTCAATCTGGGCCGCGACCTGTCTTTGGAAGTGGTCGCGGAAGGCGTCGAGAACGCCGAACTGGCCGGCCTTCTGCTGGATGCCCAATGCCACTACGGCCAGGGCTTCGGCTACGCCCCCGCGCTTCCGGCCCAGGAGGCCGAGGTCTATCTGGCCGAAAGCCTGGCCGACGGCTCGGCGCCGATTAAACAGCGCTCGGCCTGACGCCTAGCGGCGGCGCCCTGCGCGCGCCCGGTCGATGGCCACCACCTCCGCAGACGACCCGGACCTGGGCATCGACCCGCCGTCGGGACCGGCGTCCTGCTGCTGGCCGAAATAGCGGGCGGGGCTCACGCCCATCATTCGTTTGAACATGGAGATGAAGGCGCCGACATTCTGGTAGCCCAGGTCCAGTGCGACATTGGTGACGCTGGCCCCGGTCGCCAGCTTCTGCAAGGCGATGCCGACGTGCAACTGCTGGCGCCATGTGCTGAACGGCATGCCCGTCTCATCGCGGAACAGGCGGCTCAGGGTGCGGTTGCTGGCCCCGACGCGGGCGCCCCATTCGTCGATGGTCAGGCGCTGAGCAGGGTCGTCCAGCATGGCCAGGGCGATGCGGCGCAGGCGTCGATCCGTCGGCAGCGGAAGGTGAAGCGGCTCTTCCGGGGCGGCGGCCAGCTCATCAATCAAGACGCCGATCAGGCGTTCCTCGCGTCTCCCCGTCTGGTCGAAGCCGCCGCCGCGCGCGAACCGCAGGATCAGTTCACGCAGCAGGGGCGGCACGAAGATGATGCTGCATTCGATCTTCAGCGCCGCCTCAACCTCAGGCGAGAGATGCAGGATGGCCATGGATATCTGGCCGACGAAACGGGCGCTGTGAGTGGCGCCGCCCGGTATCCAGATGGCGCAGCCCGGCGGCACGGTCCAGACGCCGGACTCCACCTCGACCGTGATGGCGCCGCTGATGACGTGCAGCAGCTGCGCCTTGCGGTGGGCGTGGGGATAGGCCTCCTGCATGGAGTTCAGCACCCCCACGCGGCCGATCACGGCGCCGTCGATCCGGTCAGGATCGCCGTCGTGCCGGAATGGGCGATCATCCTGCATTGCGTCTCCTCAGGTCAGGCCGCTCTTGCCCTGGGACCAATAGGCCTTGGTTCTGACGGCGAACGAAGGCCCGCGCATCCGGTGCAGGCGCTGGATGGATCGGGCGTTGCCGGTCAGGGCCAGCCCGTCCTCGGCGCCCGCTCGCGCCAGCAACGGCTGCACCTCCGCCAGATGGGCCATGTCCGGACGGCGCGCAATGACATGGGCGTCCTGCAGGCCGACGGCGGCCAGGGTCTGTCGCAGGCTGGATGCGTCATCGGCCTCAAACACGCATTGGCGGCCGCGCGTCTCATCCAGCCCGGCTGACAGGGCGGTGGCGATCGAGGTTTCGTCGCCGAACAGCAGACGTGCGGTCCCTGCGGCAGGCGGATCAATCGAGGCGGCGGGACCGACCAGGCCGCAGGTCGCGCCCTTGCCGACCTCCCACGCCCATTCGCTGGCCAGACCCTTGCCGTGAATGTGGAACAGGAAGCGCACGCCGTCGGCGCGACGGCTCCAGCCGAAGGGGGTGTAGGTGCGCCCGGCCAGGCTCTGGTCGAAGATCAGGCTGGCGCGCTGGCCCGGACCCCAATGGGCGCCCTCCACGGCGGGACCGGCCAGATCGACGATGACGAAGGGGCCAGGCAGGCGTTCGACGCGCGTGACATGGGCCGGCTGCATCATCTTGCGGATCAGGCCGCGCTCGATCAGGCCCGGGCGACGGCCTTCGGGCCGGTTTTCCCGCGCGGGCGCCGGAAGGGGGGCGTTCATGCGTTGGCCCCGCTCAACAGGGCAAGGCGAGGGGCGAGGGGCGTCAGGGTGGTGCTGCCCAGCGGCCGGGCCAGTATGCTGACGCGCGACGCCACCACCCCATAGCCGTGATGGTCGGCGATATCACCCAGCAGGCGCGTCAGGCGGTCGTCGACGAAATCGAACACTCCGCCTTGAGACAGATCGACCAGATGGCCGTGCTGATCTCCTCGGTCCGCTTCGAACCGCAGTGCGCCGTCGCCGAAGTCATGCTCCTGAACCAGTCCGGCCTGACACAGCACCCGCAGGGTCCGATAGACGGTGGCCAGCGACACCGGCACGCCGCGTTCACGCAGGCGCAGGTGCAGGATTTCGGCGGTGGGGTGGTCGGACGAGGCCGCCAGCAGGGCGATGATCGAGCGCCGCTGGGGCGTGACGCGCGCGCCTGCGCGGGTCAGCGTCTCCTCTAGACTGTGCGGCATCGGCGGTCCTCGGCGTACTGGAAAACGACCAGCAGAACCTAGGGCGGACCGCCGTGGGCAGCTTCGGCGAATGCGTCAGATGATTACGCGAACCCGCCAAATGGAGCGGGCCGCGCGGGCCGGGATCAGCGGATTTTGGACTTGGGCACGGACACCAGGGTCACGCCTTCGAACTGGCCGACGACGCGGCCCAGGCTGATGACGCGGGGGTCGTTCATGGCGTCGGACGGGCAGCCCAGCAGATCAGCGCTGTCGTCCAGCAGTTCGGACGTGGCGAAGGTTTCGCCCAGCAGGCGGCAGGGGCCGTCCGGATAGGGATAGCCCTTTTCCATGATCCGCAGGCCTTCGGGGAAGACGAACGGGGTGTCGTGCACAGGCCCGGTCGCGCAGCCCGCCAGCAGTCCCAGACCGGCCAGAAGCAGAATTCGACGCATGAAACGCACCCCGTTGGTAAACAGCGAACATATTGGCGGCGGCGAAGGCCGTCGTCGAGACATGTGCCCGCCACGGCCAAGCTTGTCCACCATCTAGCCAGACCCGCGTGCATCGCACACAGTGTCGGCCATGACCGACGCCAGACTGGAAATCGCCGCAGGCTTCGCCACCGCCCAGGGCCCCAAGCCTGACAATCAGGACTTTGGCGGGGTGCATCTGGGCACGGCGACGGAGCAGCGCGAGCATGGCGTGGTCGCCGTGATCGCCGACGGGGTGTCCGGCTCAAAGGCCGGGCGGGCGGCGGCGGAGCTGACGACCCGCAGTTTCATCGACGGCTATTTGGACCAGAACCCGCTGAACGGCATCGCGGCCAACGGGATCAAGGCCCTGCGCGGCTTCAACCGCTGGCTCCATTCGCGCGGGCGGATTGATCCGGCGATGGAGGCGGCGGCGACCACCTTCACCGCCCTGATCCTGCGCGGGCGCGAGGCGACGGCCCTGCACGTCGGCGACAGCCGCGCCTGGCATTTCCGCGACGGCGTCCTGACCCGGCTGACCGAGGATCACACCCGCGCCCAGGCGGGGATGGGCCATGTGCTGTACCGCGCCGTGGGGATCGAGGCGGATGTGAAGCTGGACGTGCGCCATGTCGGCCTGCAGCCGCACGACCGGCTGCTGCTGACGACGGACGGGGCGCACGGGCTCCTGTCGGATGAAGCCATCGTGCGCCTGCTGGGGCGGCGCGGATCGCCCGACGCGGACGCCAAGGCGATCGTGGCGGCGGCGACAGAGGCCGGAACCCGCGACAACGCCACCGCCATCGTCATCGACGTGGTTCAGACCGGCGCGCCCGACTGGGAGGCGATCACGGCCGAGGCCGAGGGGCTGGTCATCCAGCCCCCGCCCGAGGTCGGTGACAATGTCGATGGTTTCCATCTGACGCGGTTGGTGGCGGACGGGCGCTATACGCGGCTGTTTCTGGCGCGCGACACGCTTGCCAAGGACGGGTTGGGCGACGCCGGGGCCGTGGTGCTGAAATTTCCCAAGACCGCCGTGGTGTCCGAACGGGGCGCGCGGATCGCCTTCCTGCGCGAGGCCTTCATCGGCCGCCGCATCGACAGCCCCCATGTCGGTCGGGTGCTGACACTGGAGACGGGACGGCAGGGGCGGCTCTACATCGTCCAGCCCTTCTATGCCGGAGCCACCCTGCATCGTCGTCTGGCCGAGGACGGACCGCCCGAGATCGCGCCGGGCATCGATATCGCCCTGAAGCTGGCGCGCGGGGTGGCGGCCCTGCACCGGGCGGGCGTGACCCACCGCGACATCAAGCCGGACAATGTGATCCTGGAGGCGGACGGCGGGCTGAAGCTGGTCGATCTGGGCGTCGCGCGCCTGCGCCGGGCCGAAGAATTCGCCGAGGCCGAGGCCCCCGGCACGCCCGGCTTCAAGGCGCCGGAAATGTATGACGGCGAGGTCGGCGACGCCGCCACCGACCAGTTCGCCCTGGGCGTGACCCTGTATCGGCTGTTCACCAAGACCTATCCGTGGGGCGAGGTCGATCCCAGCGACGCGCCGCGTTTCGACAAGGCGCCGACCCCGCCCAGCCGCCATCGCCCGGACATGCCCGCCTGGCTGGACGCCGCCATCCTGAGAGCGATCGCCCCCAATCGGGACGACCGGTTCGACGATGTCGAGGAGCTGATCCGGGTGCTGGAGACCGGCAGCGCCGCCGCCGCCCCGCCGCCGCGAACCCTGTCGCTGATCGAACGTGATCCGGTCAGATTCTGGCAGGGGGTCAGCCTGCTGCTGGTCGTGCTATTGGCGATATCGCTGGCGACGCGTTAGCGCGCCTCAGGCCCTGCCGCCCTGGCTGGACAGTTGCGAGGCCTGGACGCCCATCTGGGCCAGGGCGCGCGTCCATTTGGTCTCGTGGTTGGTGTCGAAGATGATGTCCAGGTCCGCCTCGGCGGTCAGCCAGACGTTTTCAGCCAGTTCGTCCTCCAACTGACCCTCGCCCCAGCCGGCGTAACCCAGCAACAGGGTCGAGCGGCGCGGGCCGGACACATCGTCGGTCATGGCGGCCAGGGCCTCGCGCGTGCCGGTCATCGCCAGCCCCTCGCCGAACGGCAGGCTGTCGTCGCCGATCATCCAGTCGTCGGTGTGCAGCACGAAGCCGCGCTCGCGTTCGACCGGGCCGCCGACCAGCACGGCGCGGCCCACGGCCTGGGCCGGCGCGGGGGCGTCCAGCTTGTCCAGCACGGTCTTCAGGTCGATGCCGTCCACCGGGCGGTCGATGCGAAGCCCCATCGCATGATCCGACCCGTGGGCGCAGATCAGTATGACGGCGTGTTCGAACCGCGGATCGCTGATGCCGGGCATGGCGACAAGCAGACGGCCTGTCAGGGAGGAGGCGTCGGTCATAGGGGCATAATCGGGTGGTTAACGGCTGGGCGCAAGACGCTAGAGTCTGGGTTCAATCGACATTCGGTCGGTCGAAATCCTAGATCGTCATTCCGGGGCTGAGCGAAGCGAAGAACCCGGAACCCAGGGCTGCGGCGCCGTTGCTGGGCGTATTCGGCGCCGGATTGTGAACCTTCTGGGTTCCGGGTTCGTTCTACGGACGCCCCGGAATGACGATTTGGGGTTGAATGTCGATTGCCCTTAGTCGTTTCGACCGAACCGCTTTGCGTTCCAGCTGAAACCTGAATCGGGCTCTCGCTTAAATCTGGAGCCTGATTCACCGCGTCGATGAAATCGCGAAGCGATTCCATCCCAACGGATCAGGCTCTTGACGCTTGCGGACGCGCGGCATGGGTCTATGTGTCGCGCACACGGTTTCATTTCCACCCAGACCTTCCCGGAGAGACTTCATGACCATTCAGATCGGCGACCGCATCCCCGCCGCGACCCTGGCCCAGGCGACGGCTGAAGGCCCCAAGCCCGTCTCGACCGCCGAGATCTTCAACGGCAAGACCGTCGCCCTGTTCGCCGTTCCGGGCGCCTTCACCCCGACCTGTTCGGCGCGCCACCTGCCGGGCTTCAAGGATCATCTGGCCGACATCCAGGCCAAGGGCGTCGACACCGTCGCCTGCATCTCGGTCAACGACGCCTTCGTCATGAAGGCCTGGGCCGAAAGCCAGGGCATCGAGGACGGCTCCATCGTCATGCTGGCCGACGGCAACGGCGAACTGACCCGCGCCCTGGGTCTGGTGCTGGACGGCTCGGGCTTCGGCCTGGGTGACCGTTCGCAGCGCTATTCCATGCTGGTCAAGGACGGCACGGTTTCGCAGCTGAACATCGAACAGGGCGGCGAGTTCAAGGTGTCGTCGGCCGAGCACCTGATCGCTCAGCTGTAAGTATTTATGCGGGTGTTTATAACTCGCTTGGATTGTGTTTTATTGGCGTGATCCCCCAACTTGGCCGTCGCTCTTCCCCTGGAGCGGCGGCCTTTTGCGTTGAGCCGTGATGACCGACGTCTTCTCAGCCGAAAAGCGCAGCGCCGTGATGCGGCGGATCAGGGGGCGCGACACCGCGCCCGAACTGGCCGTACGCCGTGTTCTGAAGGCGGCGGGCGTCGGCTATCGGCTGGGCGGCTGCGGTCTGCCGGGCAGGCCGGACGTGGTGATGAAGGGGCGGCGCACCGTGATCTTCGTCCACGGTTGTTTCTGGCACGGACACGACTGCGCGCGCGGCGCGCGCCAGCCCAAGGCCAACGCCGACTACTGGATCGCCAAGATCAACCGCAATCGCGCCCGTGATGCAGCGGCGCAAACGGCGCTGGAGGCGGACGGCTGGCGCGTCCTGACCGTCTGGGAGTGCCGGATGAAGACGCCGGGCTTCGACCAGGCGCTGGTCGGCGCCGTTCGGGATCAGGCGGCTTCGGCCGCGTTCGACTGACCGTTCTCCACATCACTGAGCACATGCTGCAAGGCGCCGATCAGGGCGGGCGGCGTCAGGGGCTTGGGCACGAAATAGGCCATGCCCGCGGCCTGGCAGGCGGCGATGTCCTCAGGGGCGGTGTCGGCGGTCACGGCGATGACCGGGGTGCGGGCGTTGGGGCCGGTTCCGGCGCGCAGGCGGCGCGTGGTCTCGCGCCCATCCAGCTCCGGCATCCGCACATCCATGAAGATCACGTCGAAGGCGGTCTCCGCACATCGGTCCAGCGCGATCAGACCGTCGGCGGCGGTGGTGATCTCGCACCCCAGCGGCTGAAGGATCAACTGCACGGCGCGGCGGTTGATGTCGTGGTCGTCCACGACCAACAGGCGCAGCGGGCGCTCTTCGTCATCCTCGACAGTGTCCGGCGCATCAGCCGCGGCATCGTCCGTCGGCGGCGCGGGCGTGTCCTGGGCGAGCGCAGGCGAGGCGGGCGCGGGGGCTGGAGCGGGGGTGTGGCCGGGAGGCTGGGCCGTGACTTCGAACTTGGCGGACGACAGGGCGCGGGCGATGGCCAGGCGTCCGTCGTCGATGGGCGCCGTCGCGGGCGCGGCGGTGCTTTCGCCCTTGGGCAGGAACAGGGAGATGGTGAACCTGGCCCCTTCGCCCGGCGCGCTGCGGGCCGTCAGGCGACCGCCCATCAACTCGACCAGATCGCGGCTGATGGCCAGGCCAAGGCCGCTGCCGCCGTGGCGGGCGCTGACGCCGTCTGCGGTCTGGTCGAACGGGGTGAACAGGCGCTCCAGCTGTTCGGTGGTCATGCCGGGGCCGGTGTCGGCCACCTCGATCAGAATGGAATAGCCGGTCGGCTCCTCGGCCCAGGCGTCCAGCCGCAGGGTGATGGCGCCGGTCTCGGTGAATTTCATGGCATTGGACAGCAGGTTGTTCAGCACCTGACGCAGCCGCATGGGATCGCCGCGCACCGAGGCCGGCATATGGTTGGCGCCCTCCAGCCGCAGCCGCAGCCCCTTGGCGTCCGCCGCGCCCCGCCACAGACGCAGCGTCTGGGCCAGCATGATGCGCAGGTTGAAATCGACCGTCTCGACCGTCATCCGGCCCGCGCCGATCTTGGAATGGTCCAGCAGGTCGTCCAGCAGGGCCTTCATCATCAGGCCGGCGTCCGAGATCAGGCTGGCGTTGGCGCGCGACTGCGGGTCGCTGGCCTTCAGCTCCGACGCGCCGGTCAGGATGGCGCCGATGGGGGTGCGCAGATCATGGCCGATGGCGGCCAGGAAGGCGGTGTGGTCCGCCAGGTCCGCCTCGGCCTTGAGACGCAGGCGGTCCGCCTCGGCGTGGATGCGAATCTGGGCCTCTGTGACCTCGCTCATCCGCTGCCAGCTGATCAGGATGTAGAGGGTGTAGAGGACGATGGAGGCGGTGACGGTGGTGATCAGGGCCGGGGTGGCGCCATAGGCGGCGGCGAAGAAGGGCGTGGCGGCCAGATAGAGCAACTGCGGCGTGATGGTCGAGACCAGCACGGCGAGAGAGCGCGGCGAGTTCATCATGGTGAACAGCATGACCGCCGGCAGCATGACCGAGGCGCAGACGCCGCCCAAGGGTCCGCCGATCAGCCACATCGGCACCGCCAGAGACCCGAACAGGGCGGCGTTCATGAACAGGCACAGACAGCCCAGAATCTTGCGGGCCAGGCCGATCTCCTGGGGCTCAGGACGGTTGACCGGGGCGAAGACCACCAGCTCCACGCCCTGCGCCAGCGCATAAAGCACAGCCCAGCCGACGCTGATCGGCCAGCCCATCATGGGTGCGACAACAAGCGCCACACCGCAGCCCAGCGTCAGGCGCTGAACCAGGGTGCTGCGGCGATGACGGACAGCGGTCGTCCAACCGCCGGCCACCGTCTCGTCGGTGATCAGCTTAGGCATTCTAGCCCCCAAGGTGCGGCGTGTTTTCGGCCGCTTGTCCTTAAGGTCTCATAACGACACTAACGCACCGTCAACGCGAGGCGTTGACAGCCTCAGAGACTGTGGAAAACCCGTCTGCGCGCAGGCGGGCGGCCAGATCACGCTTGATGCGGCCGACCAGTCCCGGCCCCTCATAGATCATGGCGGAGTAGATCTGGACCGCAGAGGCGCCCAGCCGGATGCGGGCGTAGGCCTCGGCGCCGCTGTCGATTCCGCCGACGGCGATCAGGGGCAGGCGGCCTTCAGCAGCCTCGGCTGCGGCGCGCAGGGCCTTTTCCGCAAACGGCCGCACGGGCGCGCCGGACAGGCCGCCGGTCTCGTGCGCCTGGGGCGAGCGCAGGGTCTGGGGCCGCTCCAGCGTCGTGTTGGACACGATCAGGCCGTCGATGTGGTGCGCCAGCGAGGCCTCCACGATCATGGCGACCTCGTCAGAGATCAGGTCGGGCGCGATCTTCAGGAAGACGGGGACGCGGGCCGCGCCGTCGACCGGGCGCGCGGCGTCGATCCGGCCCAGCAGGTCGTCCAGCTGCTCACGACCCTGAAGGGCGCGCAGGCCCGGCGTGTTGGGCGAGGAGATGTTGACGGTGAAATAGGAGGCGCGTCCGGCCAGCCGTTCTAGCCCCGCGACATAGTCCGCCGCCTTGTCCTCGGTGTCCTTGTTGGCGCCCAGATTGGCCCCGACGACCACGTCTTTCGGCCGGTTGTCCAGACGGGTGGCGAAGGCGTCGAGGCCCGCGTTGTTGAAGCCCATCCGGTTGATGATCGCCCGATCCTGCGTCAGGCGGAACAGGCGGGGCTTGGGATTGCCCGGCTGGGCGCGCGGGGTGACCGAGCCGCATTCGACAAAGCCGAAGCCCAGACGCGACAGGCCGCGCAGGGCCTCGCCGTTCTTGTCCAGACCGGCGGCGAGCCCGACCGGATTGGGCAGGCTGAGCCCGGCGATGGCGGTGTGCAGGATTGGATCGTCGGCGGCGGGCGCGGGCAGGGGGGCGAACGCCAGCCCCTTGATCGCCAACTGGTGCGCCGTCTCGGGGTCGAGGTTGCGCAGGATGGCGCCGCCCAGGTCGATCACGCTCATGCCGCGTCCTCAAAGATGATTTCGCCGTCCGTCGTCACCGACAGCCTGCGCGAGGCCGTGACCGCCGTGACGGGCAGGGGCGCATACAGATGCGGGAACAGGGCGCCGCCGCGCGACGGCTCCCACACCAGATCATCGCTGAACCGGGTCAGGTCCACGCTCAGCATCAGCAGGTCCGCCTGCCCCGCATAGTGTTTGCGCAGGGTCTCGGCCAGCTGGTCCTCGGTGGACATGTGGATATAGCCGTCGGCCAGATCGACGGCGGAGCCTTCGTAACGGCCCTCGGCCACCGCCGCGCGCCATTCGTCGGCGGCGACCACCTTGTAGGCGATGTCGGTCATTGGGCGCCCAGCGAACGCGGGGTCAGGAAGCCCTCATAGGTGCAGCGCCCGGCCACATCGACGGTGAACAGGGCGGCGGCGCCCGGCGGAAAACCGCCCGCCATCCGGTCCAGAACGGCGGGAGAGGCCGCGCTCTCGGTCAGATATTCGACGGCCAGCACATGGACGCCCGGATTGTGCGCCAGCACCAGCAGGCAGCCCGCCTCTTCCTCGCTGTTCTCGACAAGGCGGCGGATCACGTCGGACGGGGCGTTGTAGAGGGCGGGCTCGTAACGGATTTCGACGTCGCCGAAACTGTCGTGCATCTGCTCCCAGGTCTCGCGCGTGCGGACGGCGGAGGAGATCAGGGCCAGGTCCGGCTTCAGCCCCCGTTCCGCCAGGGCGCGGCCCATCAGGGCGGCTTCGCTGCGGCCGATGGGGGCCAGAGGGCGGGCTTCATCGCCGCCGGCAGGGGCGGAGGGCTGCGCCTGAGCGTGCCGCATGAGGATCAAACGATGCATGAGCCTCGCCATAAGGCCGTTCGCCTCCGCTCGCCAGTCGCCACGGTGGTCAACTCCGCGTCAGCCATCGCCATTTCAAGCGTCGGGGGCGGGGGTGCGGGCGATGGGCTGGGGCGTCAGGTTCGGATTGCGGACGCGCTGGGCATGGCCGCTGGGCCGCAGTCGGGCATAGGTCTGACGCGACGCCTCCAGCAGGATCAGGCCCGCCGCGCCCGGCGCGACACGACGTCCCACCTGTTCGAACCCGTCCGCCAGCGACAGCAGCGGCGTCCACGGCGGCACATACAGGGTCTGGGACCAGGCGGCGGGCTCCAGCCCCGCCTCGCGCACCAGCCGCTCCAGCTGACGGCGGGTGAAGGGACGCCCGTGGCCGAAGGGGGTGTTCTCGGCTCTGGCCCACAGGCCGCCGCGCGCCGCCGCGACCAGGATGATCCGCCCCGTCGGCGCCAGCGCCCGCACGGCCTCGGTCAGCAGGGCGGCGGGATCATCCGCCTCTTCCAGCGCGTGGATCAGCAGGATGCGGTCGAACGAACCGGCGGCGAAGGGCAGGCGGCGGTCATCGACCAGCAGGGTGCGGTTGCGCCCGACCGTGGGCCATTGTTCGACGCCCTGACCGCCCGGCATGGCCGCGACCACGCGGCGGGCGCCGACAAAAGCGTCCAGCCAGGGCGTGGCGTATCCGATGCCCAGAACATCGCTGTTGGTCGCCTCGCCCCAGGCGTCGTTCAGGCGTCGCGCCAGCAGCCGACGCACCAGCGCGCCGGTCGGTTCGCCGTAGAAGGTTCGAAGCTCGTCGATGCTGCGCCGCATGGGATCACTATAGGCCGCAGATGGGCGGGACTGCTAGAATGCGCGCATGACCCTGGATGTTCACCTGTTTGCCTGCCGCAGCGACAACTACGGCTTTCTGATCCGCGACACGGCGACCGGCCTGGTCGCCACGGTCGATACGCCGGACGCCGCGCGTATTCTGGAAGAGCTGGAGAAACTGGGCTGGGGGCGGCTGGACCTGATCCTGAACACCCACTGGCACCCGGACCACACCGAGGGCAACGAGCGGCTGAAGGCGGAGACCGGCTGCGAGATCGTGGGGCCGGAAGAGGTGCGCCGCGTCGCCCCGCTGGACCGCGTGGTCGCAGGCGGGGATGTGGTCGAACTGGGCCAGACGCGGTTCGAGGTGACGGATACGCCCGGCCACACCCAGGGCCACGTCGTCTTCCGTTCGGTCGAGGAGGGCGCGGCCTTCGTCGGCGACACCCTGTTCGCCCTGGGCTGCGGACGCATCTTCGAGGGGTCGCCTGAACAGATGTGGTCCAGCCTGCAGACTCTGGCCGCCTGGCCGCCCGAGACGGTGATCTGGTGCGCCCACGAATATACGGCGGCCAACGCCCGTTTCACCCTGACGCTGGATGACCGGCCCGAGATGCAGGCCTATGCCGAGACGATCTTTGCGGCGCGTGAACGGGGCGAGGCCACTGTGCCGACCACGATCGCGACGGAGCTGAAGTTCAATCCGTTCCTGCGGGCCAGGGACGCCGCCGACTTCGCCGCGCGTCGGGCGGCCAAGGACAGTTTCTGATCCGGATCAGCTCGGCATCAGGGCGCGGATCACCAGGGCCGACGACGGACGTCCGCTGACGCCGCGCGCCGGATCGACGATGACCCGCAGTTCGCCGCGCATATAGGTGACCGAGGCGCGGTCGCCCTCGGCGATGGTGATCTTGCGCAGGCGGCTGACCTGTTCGCGGGTCGAGGGGCTGCGGGCCACGCGGATCACGGCGTCGGTGGTGACGATCAGGGCCTCGACGCACAGGGCCTCGGACTGGCTGCCCGCCAGGTCGATCTGGATCAGACGGCCCAGCGCCTCGCTGACCAGGCCGCTGCGGCGGGCCATCAGGTTGAACAGCTGGATCGGACCCAGGTCCGGCGTCTCCAGGCGCGTGGCCTCGCCCGCCAGCGAGACGGGCGACCCCTGGGGGGTGCGTGTCGAATACAGGGTGATGCCGCCGTCGGAGGTGACGCGCAGAATCTGGTCGCCGTTGTCGTTGCGGTAGATGATGTCGCCGCGCGGGGCGGCGGTAGGCCGCAGCACCCAGACCTCTGCAGACCGCTCGAACCGCAGCAGCGGGCGGGGGCCCGAGCTGTCCAGCACGAACGCCTGCCCGGCGCCGGAGACATAGCGTCCGCTCTCCGGCGTGCTGCGACGTGTCTGCGCCGCCGCATCGCACGCATAGATTGTGAGGGCGAGTGTCAGCAAGGCGACGATGGCGGTGAGCCCCATCGCCGTCAGGCCTGGCGATTTTTTCGCCGTGACAGTCGCCGTCAACTTCATGAGACTTTGGATGAAACCCGCACGAGGCGGATTTTAGGCGAAGGTGCGATTCAGCCGACCAGGTATTGACCGCCGTTCAACGAGAGTGTGCAGCCTGTGACATATCCGGCACGCTCTCCGACCAGCCAGGACACCATGTCGGCGATCTCCTCGCCCTTGCCCAGTCGCCCGACGGGAATCTGGCTGATGATGGCGTCCAGCACCTTGGCGTCCATGGCGCCGACCATTTCGGTGTCGATATAGCCGGGCGCGATGCAGTTGACGGTGACGCCCTTGCGCGCGTTCTCCAGCGCCAACGCCTTGGTGAAGCCGATCATCCCGGCCTTGGCCGCGGAATAGTTGGTCTGGCCGATCTGGCCCTTCTGGCCGTTGATCGAGGAGATGTTGACGATGCGGCCGTGGCCCCGGTCGCGCATGCCGTTGATGACCTGGCGCGTCATGTTGAAGACGCTGTCCATATTGACGCGGATCACGTCGGACCATTGGTCGTGGCTCATCTTGTGGAAGAAGCCGTCGCGGGTGATGCCCGCATTATTGACCAGGATATCGATGGGACCCAGCTGGTCCTCGACCTCCTTCACCGCGCGGGCGCAGTCATCGAAACTGCCGACATTGCCCTTTACGACGGTGACGCCCAGCGCCTTGGCCGTCGCCTGCGCGGCCTCGTCATTGCCGGAATAGCCGGCGGCGACGCTGATGCCGTCCTCGCTCAGTCTCTGAACAATGGCCTTGCCGATGCCCCTGGTGCCGCCGGTCACGAAAGCTACGCGCGCCATGATTGTTCCTTGTCCCTTGTTGCCCGTCTGTGCGGGATCACAGGCTTAAAGGTGTAACGACGCACAGGTTGCGCGCAAGAACCGATTTCCGTTACGGAAACCGGCTCCTTCAGCATCTTGGCTCAGACGGACGTTTGGCCGCAGGCTCAGGCGGCCAGTTTCTCCATGTCCAGCACGAACCGGTAGCGGACGTCGGACTTCTCCATCCGCTCATAGGCCTCGTTGATCCGGTCGGGCGCGATCAGTTCGATGTCGCAGGCGATGCCGTGCTCGGCGCAGAAGTCCAGCATCTCCTGCGTCTCGCGGATGCCCCCGATCAGCGACCCGGCGATGCGGCGGCGGCGGCGAAGCAGCGGCAGGGCGAAGACCGGCAGGCCCTCGGTCGTCAGGCCCAGCATGACCATGGTGCCGTCGCGCGCCAGCAGTTGAACATGGTTGGCGATCTCGTGCGTGGCCGAGACGGTGTTGATGATCAGATCGAACTTCTCGGCCGCCGCCTTCATCGCATCCTTGTCGGAGTTGATCAGGAAATGTTTGGCGCCCATCCGCTCGGCGTCGGCCTTCTTGCGGTCCGAGGTCGACAGAACCGTGACCTCGGCGCCCAGGGCGGCGGCCAGCTTGACCGCCATGTGGCCCAGCCCGCCCAGGCCGATCACCGCGACCTTGGACCCTGGCCCGACCTTCCACTCCCTCAGCGGCGACCAGGTGGTGATGCCCGCGCACAGCAGGGGGGCTGCGGCGTCCAGCGGCAGGCTGTCGGGAATGCGCAGCACATAGTTCTGATCGACCACGATGGCGTTGGAATATCCGCCCTGGGTGATGGTCTGGCCGACGGCGGCGCCCCTGGGGTCGGGCGAGCCATAGGTCTGGGTCATGCCCGGCACGCAATACTGCTCCTCACCCTCGACACAGGCGGTGCAGGTGCGGCAGCTGTCGACCATGCAGCCCACGCCGACGCGGTCGCCTTCCTTGAAACGGGTGACATTGGCGCCGACCGCCGTGACCACGCCCGCGATCTCGTGACCCGGCACGATGGGATAGCGCGTGCCGCCCAGGTCATTCTTGGCGATATGCAGGTCCGAGTGGCAGACGCCCGAATATTTGATGGCGATGGCCACATCGTCCGGCCCCGGATCGCGCCGCTCGAAGCTGTAGGGCGACAGCGGCTGGTCGGAAGCGGTCGCGGCGAAGGCGCGCGTGGCGATCGGCATGGGGAAGTCCTTCAGGCTTGGCGGGAAGCGAGCCTCAGATGTGACCCGCCGCGACCGGCCGCAAGACGACGCCCGGTCTATTTCAGCTTGGCGATCAGCGCCTGGGCCGCCGCCGGGTTCCGCACCTTTGCGCCTGAGATGAAGTAGGCGAAGACGTCGCCGCGTTTGGCCCAGGCCTTGGCCCGTTTCGCCACGGCGTCCAGTTCCGCGCCGGTCATGCCGGTGGGTTCGTCCTCGCGGCTGGACATCAGGCGGGCGTAGGTGAAGTCGGCGGTCGCCTCGTCGATCTGGGGCCAGGTCGGCTCCTCGTCGTCAACGGCGTAGACGATGGCCGCGCCGTACTGGCGGGCCAGATCATAGAATTGTTCGGTGGCGAAGGTGGGGTTGCGAACCTCCAGCGCGTGGCGCAGCCGCACCCCGTCCTTCTCCTTGGGCAGCAGCTTCAGGAAACCTTCGAAATCCACGGGGTCGAACTTTTTCGTGCCCATGAACTGCCAGTTGATCGGCCCCAGCTTGTCGCCCAGCTCCGTCAGGCCTTGAGACAGGAATTTGTCGAAGCTTTCGCCGCCCTCGGCCAGCACCTTGCGGTTGGTGCAGTAGCGGCTGGCCTTGACCGAGAACACAAAGCCGGCGGGCGTCTCGTCGCGCCATTTGCGCCAGCTGTCGGGCTTGAAGGTCGAATAATAGGTGCCGTTGATCTCGATCGAGGTCAGCTTGGACGCGGCGTATTCCAGCTCGCGCTTCTGGACCAGGCCGTCGGGATAGAAGACCCCGCGCCACGGTTCGAAGGTCCAGCCGCCGATGCCTGCATAGATGGAACCTGACATGGCCGCGCCTCTTTGATCGCCGCTGAAATGATCCTCTGTCGATACTGCAACCGGCGAGGCGAGGAAACGGTTCGCGGTTTTAGGGCCTGATCGATAGCGGGATTACGGGGCGGCGGGCTGCGACGGCGTCGTCGATGCTGTTACGGGCGATGAGGCTTCGTTCAGGCTGTTGGCCGCCATCCTCTGCGGCAGAGCAATGCTGAGGGCCGCCAGGGCGATATATATGGCGACGTGCAGCCCGACCGTCGTGGCGAACAGCCAGGCGCGGCGAGTCAGGGCCGCAGGCACGATCAGCGCCAGATACAGCAACTGGTTCTGGCCATAGATGAGCAGCAGATGCGTGGCGTCCGCCTGCCCCCATTTCATCCAGATGGTCGCCCCGGTCATCAGCAGATTGGTCAGAACCAGCAACAGCAGCACGGCCCGCTTGTTGGCCCAGAAATGCTGGTCCATGCTGGCGACGCGGTCCTCGGCGTCGGGGAAGATCAGGCTGGCGGCGATGAAATAGATCAGGGCCACCACCAGACCCGCCACCAGCAGGCCATAGCTGTAGGGGGCGTTATTGAAACTGACCCAGGCCGAGTCCCAGAAGGTCACGATGTCCAGCGCCGCGAACACCGCCAGCAGCGGCGTCTTCCAGCCGATCGGGATGGATTTGCGATGCTTGAAGGCGCGGGCCGCGCCCGTGGCCATGACGGCGACCGACAGGCCCAGGATCAGGCCGTAGAAACTGAAAAAGAACTCGAACGCGGTCACTTCGCTTATCCCCCATGACGAGCCGCAGCCTTAGGCGCAGACGCGGCGTTTCGTCACTCAAAACCCGTTAGGCTGATGCGATGATTCTGCCCGTCCTCTTGTCCGTCCTGCTGCAAGCTGCCGCGCCTTCCGTCGAGGCGCAGTTTCAGTCCCTGAAGCTTGTCGACGACTTCGCCTGCACGGCCGATGGCCGCTGGTGCGTGGGCCTGCTGGAGGGGACGGCGGGCGACGATACGGCCGTGCGGCCCGTGGTGCGCGCCGACTTGTCCGCCGTGCCGGGCGCGACGGGCGACGTGAGCTATGGGCAGGAAACCTATCAACCCTGGACCAGCCTGATGTCGCTGGCCGACGGCGGGTTTCTGGCCGGTGTCGATGTGGGCTCCAGCGCCATGTATTCCGGCGGCGGGGGGCAGGCGTCGACGGTGGCGCTGTATCGTCTGGATGCGGCGGGCGATGCGATGGGCGGCCCGGTCCTGACCGTTCCGCTCATGTCCTCGGTGCTGATCCGCGCCTGTTTCGGCGAAAAGGACATGAAGCAGCGCGCCGGGGCCTGTCACGACGAATACAGTTTCGAAGGCAAGCTGACGGCGGCGCCGAACGCCGGGTCCGGCGTCATGCCGACCCTGATCTATGCGACTACGGCGACCGCTTTTCCGCGCGGCGTGTCGCGGTCCAAGGATTCGCTGGAGAACCCGCCGCTGAAGCCTGCCGATCTGGTCGCCACGCGCGATCCGACCTGCAGTTTCGAACGCCGCTTCACCTTCGACGCTGCGACCGGCGTCTATCAGCCCGACCGCCCCTTGCCGGACTGCTCCGACTATACGGTTCCGTGAGGTTCAGTAGGCGAAGTCGGCGTAGATCCGCTTCACATCGCCCTGCCAGGCGCCGTGGTACAGGTCCAACAGGCGCTCGGCGGGGGTGATCCCGCTGTCGGCGATGTCTTCCAGTTCGGACAGATAGCCGCGCTCGTCCACCATGCCGCCCGAGAATTTGGCGCGGTTCTTCAGACCCTGTTTGGCGATGTTGACCAGGTCGACGGCGATGTCGCGCACGCTGCGGCCCGCGACTTCCGCCTTCAGGCCCAGACGGGTCACGTCGCGGCGCAGGCGTTCGTGGTCGGCGATGTCCCAGTCCTTGACCAGATCCCAGGCCGCGGCCAGCGACGGGGCGTCGTACAGGACCCCGGCCCACAGGGCGGGCAGGGCGCAGATGCGGCTCCAGGGACCGCCGTCGGCGCCGCGCATCTCCAGATAGGCCTTCAGCCGCACTTCGGGGAAGAGGGTGGTCAGATGGTCGTTCCAGTCCTTGATGGTCGGATATTCGCCGGGCAGGGCAGGCAGTTTGCCCGCCTGGAAATCACGGAACGACTGGCCAGAGGCGTCAACGTAATGGCCGCCCCGCTTGGCGAAATACATCGGCGTGTCCAGAGCGTAGTCGGCGTAGCGCTCAAACCCGAAGCCGTCGTCGTACACAAAGCCCAGCATGCCCGTGCGGTCGGCGTCGGTGTCGGTCCAGACATTGGCGCGGGCCGACAGGAAGCCGTTGGGCCGTCCCTCGGTGAAGGGCGAACAGGCGAACAGGGCCGTGGCGATGGGCTGCAGCGCCAGCGAGGTGCGGAACTTCAGCACCATGTCGGCTTCGCTGTCGAAATCCAGGTTCGCCTGGATGGTGCAGGTGCGCAGCATCATGTCCAGGCCCAGCGACCCGACCTTGGGCATATAGGCGCGCATGATGTCGTAACGGCCCTTGGGCATCACCGGCACCTGCTCGCGGGTCCACAGCGGGTCGAACCCGGCGCCCAGGAAGCCCACGCCGATCTGATCGGCGACCTGTTTGACCTCCATCAGATGCTGGCCGGTCTCGTTGCAGATGTCGTGGATGGTCAGAAGCGGCGCGCCCGACAGCTCCAGCTGGCCGCCCGGCTCCAGGCTGACGGAGGCGGTGAAGCCCTCGTTGTTCTTGCGTTCCAGACCGATCAGGACGCCATTTTCCTCGACCGGCGCCCAGCCGAAGCGCTGCAGGCCTTCCAGCATGGCCTTGATGCCGTTCGCGCCTTCATAGGCGGGACGCGCCAGGGTGGTCTTGTCGAAGCCGAACTTCTCGTGCTCGGCGCCGATGCGCCATTGATCCTTGGGCTTGGCGCCCTTGGACATGGCCTCGATCAGGGCGTCCCGGGTCAGCGGCGCGTTTTCGGACATGCAGTATAGCCCCTCTCCGGCGCAACCATCGCGACGGCGTGTCGCGCTAGATGGGCGAGGTTGTCGCCATGCTCAAGGGTATCCGTCGCACTTATCGTTCCCAATCGCCAACAGCCGCCTGCCAAAGCGTCATGGCGGCGATGGCGGCGGTGTCGGCGCGCAGGATGCGCGGGCCCAGTGAAACGGCGGTGGTGAAGGGCAGGGACCGCAGCCGCTCGCCTTCTTCCGGCGAGAAACCGCCCTCGGGGCCGATCAGGATGGACCAGGGGCCTTCGCCTGCCTCACGCAGCGCGGTCATCGCTGGCGCGCCGCCGGTTTCGTCGCAGAACATCAGGCGGCGGCCGTCCTCCCAGCCGTCCAGAACCGCATCCAGCTTGACCGGATCATCGACGACGGGAACATCCAGACGCCCGGTCTGTTCGGCGGCCTCCTCGGCGATGGCGTCCAGCCGGTCCAGGCGGATGCGGTCGGCGTTGGTGCGTTTGGTCAGGACCAGCCGCACGCGGCGCGCGCCCAGTTCGGCGGCCTTCTCCACGATGGTCTCGACGCGGGCCTTCTTCACCACCGCGACGATCAACTCCAGATCGGGGCCATAGGTCTGGGGCCGCACCTGTTCCTCGGCGCGCAGGATGACGCCCTTCTTCAGCACCTCGGCGACGGAGGCGCGCCATTCGCCGTGACGGCCGTTGAACACCAACAGGTCGTCGCCGACCTTCAGCCGCATCACCTGGGTCAGATAACGGGACTGGTCCAGCGTGGGCGCGACGGGGGCGGCGGGCGCAAGGTCGCCCTGAACATGCAGACGGATCATGGCGCGTGCATATCGCGGTTTCGGCGCCTGAACCAATCCCTGACGGCGGGTTCGCAGCCGATGTGGAACGTCGCGCCGCGCCTGGCGTTTGTCTGGCCATGTTCACAACCTTGGCTGTTGCCGCGCGCGACCGAAAACGTCTGACGGAGATATCGGGCATCGCGGCCCGTTTCGGGCTGGGTGCCGTCCTGGCGCGGCTGGGTCTGGGCGGGGGCGGCGCGGACGACGAGGGGGGCGAGCCGCTGTCGCGCCGCACGCGTCAGGCGCTGGAGGCGCTGGGGCCGACCTTCATCAAACTGGGTCAGATCCTGTCGACGCGGTCCGACCTTTTGCCCCCGGACTGGATCGAAGAGTTCGAGCAGTTGCAGAGCAACGGCGTGACGCTGGATTTCGACGTCCTGCGCCCGGACGTTGAGGCCGCCCTGGGCGGGCCCCCCGAGCTGGTCTTCGCCCGGTTCGATGTGACGCCTCTGGCCGCCGCCTCCATCGCACAGGTCCACCGCGCGGCCCTGCAGGACGGAACCGAGGTGGTGCTCAAGATCCGCCGCCCCGGCGTTCGTCCCCGCGTCGAGGCCGACCTGCGCCTGATCGCCGAACTGGCGCGCAAGGCTGAGCAGGCCAGCGCCGAGATCGCCCGCTACCGCCCCCGCGCCCTGGTCGCCCAGCTGTCCGAAGCCATGCTGGACGAGCTGGATTTCACCACCGAGGGCCGCAACACCGACCGTTTCGCCGCCGATTTCGCGCGCAACCGCGACGTGGTCATTCCCGCCGTCTATTGGGACTACACCACCGACCGGGTGCTGGTTCAGGACTATCTGGACGGGATCGCCCCGATTGACGCAGAGCGGCTGCGGGCGGGCGGCGTCGATCCCCATCGTCTGGCCCAGATCGGGGCGGACGCGGTTCTGGACATGGTTCTGGTCAACGGGCGGTTCCACGCCGACCCGCATCCCGGCAATCTTCGGGGCATGGCGGGCGACCGGGTGGGGCTGCTGGACTTCGGCATGGTGGGCACGGTCACGCCGCGCCGCCGGGCTGAACTGATCAGCTTCGTTCAGGCGCTGGCAGGCAGCGACGCCCAGCGGATGGCCGAGGTTCTGGCCGACTGGACCGAAGGGGCCGACGTCCCGTCGCAAAGCCTGACGGCAGGGGCGGAGCGGCTGATCGCGCGCCACGGAAACGGGGATGTCGATCTGCCCGCCATCGTCGCCGACTTGATGGCCCTGATGCGTCAGGAGCGGGTCGCGGCGCCGCCGGACCTGATGCTGATCCTCAAGGCCCTGGTCACCATCGAGGGGGTGCTGTCGCGCGTCGATCCCCAGTTTGATCTGGTGCGGGCGATGAGCGGCGCCTGGAAACGGGTGGTGTTCTCGCGGCGCAGTCTGGGAGCGGTGCAGAACCAGGTGATCGGCGCCCTTCTGGACCTGTCTGCGTCAGGCGGCGACCTGCCGCGCCTCATCCGCGCGGTGTCGCGGCGTCTGCTGGATGATCCGGGCAAGCAGGCCGCGGCTTCTGATGGGCAGACAGCTGAGGCCGTGGCGAAGGCCGGGCGCTGGATCGGCGTGTCGATCCTGGGCGCGGGCGGGATGGTGGCCCTGGCCCTGATCGCAGGGGCGTGGCTGGGCCGCTGAGGCGGTCAGGTCAGGTGATAGCGGACGGGGGCGATAGGGTCCGGCAGAGGGCGCACGCCCATGGCGTCCAGCAGTTCGCGCTCGACCGTGCGGCTCATGGCGTCCAGCGCCAGGTCGTTGTCGTCCTCGCCGAACGGGTCTTCCAGTTCATCGCCCAGCGCATCCAGACCAAAGAAGGCATAGCCGACGATGACGCTGAGCAGCGGCGTCCACCAGCCCAGCGCCGGGGCCAGGGCGAAGGGCAGGAACAGACAGAACAGATGCGCCGTCCGGTGCAGCAGCAGGGAATAGGCGAAGGGCAGGGGCGTGTTCTTGATCCGCTCGCACGCCGCCTGAACATGGGTCAGCTCGCCCAGCCGCAGCTCCAGCACCGAATAATGGATCGGCGTCAGCCGCTCATCCTGCATCAGCCGCCCCAGACGGTCCCCGACCTGCGACAGGGCGGCGTCGGTGGGATTGGGGCGGTCGGCGGCGACGCCTGCGCTCCACGGGGCGATGGCGACAACCTCATCGTTTCCGCGCAGGCGGGCGTTCAGGCCATAGGTGAAGCCGATCAGGCCGCGCAGCATCGGCTCGCGTTCCGGCGCCGACAGGGTGGAGGTCTGGCGGGCGAACCCCCGGCAGGCGATGATCAACTCGCCCCACAGCTTTCGCGCCTCCCACCAGCGGTCGTAGCAGGCGTTGTTGCGGAAGCTCATGAAGATCGAAAGCGCCAGCCCGATCAGGGCGAAGGGCGTGGCGCTCAGCTGCCCGACCAATCCGGGCCAGCGCTGGGTCAGCCAGACGGCCAGGGCCGAAACCGCCGTCATGGCCGCCAGCCGCCAGATGATGCGCGGCAGGATCGAGCCGCGCAGCGCAAAGGCGATCTCGAACAGCGTAGGTTTGGCGCGGACGATCATGCAGCAGGCCTTACGCCTGTCGAACCGCCCGCGCCAAGAGGCTTACAGGGTGCGCGCGATCAGCAGTTTCATGATCTCGTTGGTGCCGCCGTAGATGCGCTGGACGCGGGCGTCCTTGTACAGCTGGGCGATGGGGTATTCGTTCATATAGCCATAGCCGCCGAACAGCTGGAGCATCTCGTCGATGGTCTCGCCCTGGATGTCGGTGACCCAGTATTTGGCCATGGAGGCGGTGGCGGCGTCCAGCTTGCCCACAAGGTGCAGGCCGATGCAGTGGTCGGTGAAGACCTTGGCGACGGTCAGCTTGGTCTTGACCTCGGCCAGCTTGAACTGGGTGTTCTGGAAGTCGAGGATCGACTTGCCGAAGGCCTTGCGCTCCTTGACGTAGGCGATGGTGGCCTCCAGCCCGCGCTCGGCGGCGGCGACGCCCTGAACGGCGATGTTCAGGCGCTCCTGCGGCAGCTGCTGCATCAGCTGGACGAAGCCCTGACCCTCGACCCCGCCGATGATGTTGTCGGCCGGAACCTTCACGTCATTGAAGAACAGTTCGGAGGTGTCGTTCGCCTCCATGCCGATCTTGTGCAAGTTGCGGCCGCGCTCGAAGCCCTCCGCCCCGTCGGTCTCGACCACGATCAGCGACGTGCCCTTCGAACCCTGCGACGGGTCGGTCTTGGCCACGACGATGATCAGATTGGCCAGCTGGCCGTTGGTGATGAAGGTCTTGGAGCCGTTGACCACATAGCCGTTGCCGGACTTGATGGCGGTGGTCTTGATCCCTTGCAGGTCGGAACCCGCGCCCGGCTCGGTCATGGCGATGGCGCCGACCAGTTCGCCGGTCTGCAGACGCGGCAGCCAGCGCTGCTTCTGCTCTTCGGTGCCGTAGTGCCAGATGTAGGGCATCACGATCGCATTGTGCAGCGAGATGCCGAAATGGTCCGCGCCCTTCCAGCCCAGCTGGCGCATCAGCACGACCTCATGGCGATAGTCGCCGCCGAAGCCGCCGTCCTCTTCCGGCAGGCTCAGGCCCAGCAGACCGGCGTCGCCCGCGTCATTCCACAGCTGGCGCGGCACGCTGGAGTTGGCGATCCACTGCTGGAACTTGTCCTGCGGCGCGTGCTCGTCGATCCATTTGCCGACGCTGTCGGAGAAGAGGGTGATTTCCTCTTCTTGCATGAAGGCGGGTTCGGGGCTGCCCAGCACGTTCATCGGTTTCGTCCCTGATGTTTTTTGTAATCGTCATCCTCGGGCTTGTCCCGAGGACCCACCTATCCGCCGCACGAGCGAATAGGCGCGCAGTTCAGGTCGTCGTATTCACGGTTCCTCTCGTGCGGTGGAACCGTGGGCCCTCGGGACGAGCCCGAGGGTGACGGTATTTAATCGCGAAGACTCAGAACGCCTCGGCGGGCATCGCCATCAGCACGTCGGCGCCGGTCTTCAGCTTCTTCAGGTGGGCTTCGGCGTCGGGCAGGATGCGCTCGACGAAGTAGCGGCCGGTCTGCAGCTTGGCGGCGTAGTAGGGATCGGTCGAACCGGCCTCCACCTGCGCCTGGGCCGCCTTGGCCATCTGGGCCCACATGTACGCCAGCGCCGTCAGGCCGAAGACGTTCAGATAGTCGGTCGAGGCGGCGCCCGCGTTGTCCGGGTTGGCCATGCCGTTCTGCATCAGCCACATGGTGCCTTCCTGCAGCTTGGTCTTCACGTCGGCCAGGCCGTCGACGAAGGGCTTGATGGCTTCATTGCCGCTGTTCTCGGCGACGAAGGCGTCGATTTCGCCGAACCAGGTCATGATGGCGCGGCCGCCGTTGGCGGGCAGCTTGCGGCCCACCAGGTCCAGCGCCTGGATGCCGTTGGTGCCTTCATAGATCATGGTGATGCGGGCATCGCGCAGATACTGCGAGGCGGTGAAGTGTTCGGTGTAGCCCGAACCGCCGTGGACCTGCATGCCCAGCGACGCGACGTGGAAGCCCTTGTCGGTCAGATAGGCCTTCAGCACCGGCGTCAGCAGGCCCATGTAGTCCTTGGCCTTGGTGGCGACGGCGGCGTCTTCGGACTTCTCCAGATCGGCCTGCAGCGCGGTCCACAGGATGAAGGCCTGGCCGCCTTCGACGAAGGCCTTGGACTCCAGCAGCATGCGGCGCACGTCGGGGTGGACCATGATGCTGTCCGCCGGGCCTTCCGGGTTCTTCGGTCCGGTCAGCGAACGGCCCTGCAGACGGTCGCGGGCGAACTCGACAGCGGCCTGATAGGCGGCGGTGCCGATGGCCAGGCCCTGCAGGCCTGTGCCCAGGCGGGCTTCGTTCATGACCACGAACATATTGTTCATGCCCCGGCCTTCTTCGCCGATCAGCCAACCCTTGGCGCCGTCATACTGCATGACCGCCGTGGCGTTGCCGTGGATGCCCATCTTGTGCTCAAGACCGGCGCATTCCAGCGTGTTGCGTTCGCCCAGCGAGCCGTCTTCGTTGACCAGATATTTCGGCACCACGAACAGCGACAGGCCCTTGATGCCCGGAACCGCGCCTTCGACGCGGGCCAGCACCGTGTGGATGATGTTGTCGGCGAAGTCGTGCTCGCCCGCCGAGATCCAGATCTTCTGGCCGGTGATCGAATAGGAGCCGTCGCCGTTCGGCACGGCCTTGGTGCGCACCAGGCCCAGGTCGGTGCCGCACTGCGGCTCGGTCAGGTTCATGGTGCCCGACCATTCGCCGGTCGCCATCTTGGGCAGGTATTTCTGCTTCAGCTCTTCCGAGGCGTTGGCGTGGATGCCTGCATAGGCGCCCGCCGTCAGGCCCGGATACATCGAGAAGGCGGCCGATGCGCCCGCCGTCATCTGGCCAAAGGCCGAGGCGACCACGCTGGGCATGCCCTGACCGCCGTAGGCCGGGTCGGCGGCCAGCGCCATCCAGCCCGCTTCCGACATGGCCTTATAGGCTTCTTTCCAGCCCTTGGGTCCGGTGACCACGCCGCCCTCGGCCCAGTGACAGCCTTCCTTGTCGCCCGGATTGTTGATGGGCGCGATGACCTCGTCGGCGAACTTGGCGCCTTCTTCCAGGATCTGGCCGATCAGGTCCGACGACACGTCCTGGAAACCGGGCTGGTTGGTGTAGCGGTCGATTTCCAGCACTTCATTCAGGATGAAGGTGAAGTCACGGACAGGCGACTTATAGGCCATGAGTTACGCTCTTGCTTTGAAGGGGTGATGGTCGTGGTTGAGGCGGGACTGGAGAAGCTTCTCGTAGTCCTCGGCGCCCGGCAGCAGGTCCGGGCGGTGTTCTGAAAGCTTGGATTCCATCCAGGCGCAGGCGGTCTCGGCCGTCTCGATCGCGCCCTCGATGTCTTCGAGCTGCTGTTTCAGCGCCGCGATCTGGGCGCGATGACGCACCAGCGCCACCGCCATCTGATGGACGTTGTGGTCCTTCTGATCATAGAGATCCATCATGTCCTGGATCTCCTGCAGGGTGAAGCCGATGCGGCGGCCCCTCAGGATCAGTTTCAGCCGTGCGCGGTCGCGGGAATCATAGACCCGCGTCTGACCCTTGCGGGCAGGGGTGAGCAGGCCCTTGTCCTCGTAGAAACGAAGCGCACGGGCCGTCGCGCCGAACTCGCGGCACAGCTGGCGGATGGAATAGGTGCGATGATCGTCGGCAGTGGCCATGCGCCTTCATAACTTTACGCGTACGTAAAGGGAAGAGGCTTTACGCGCACGTAAGGGTAAGCTTTTGTCGCAGGCGGTCCGGCAAGAAAAAGCCCGGAACCTGGGAGTGGTTCCGGGCGCGATACGCCGGTTGCTGAGGGTGGGGGCTTCCGGCGATCGAAGCCGTGGCGCGGCTCAGGCCTTGCGGCGGCCCAGCAGCACCGGAACCGTGATGGCCAGCAGCAGCAGGTTGACGACGGCCAGGCCGATGTCGTGGCTGAGGGCGTGAACCATCAGCATGGTCGCCTCCATCGCGATCAGGCCGACCGCCGCGGTCAGCAGGATCGGACGGCCGACGCGCCACGAGATCAGGGGCGTCAGCACCGCCAGGCCGAGCACCAGCTCGACCACGCCGACGCCGCGCACCATGTTGTCGGGCGCGACGGCGGGCCAGCCCATCAGGGCGATCAGATTGGTCATCGGCTCGGTCAGCTTGGCGTAGCCGGCGGCGATGAAGAACATCGCGATCCATCCCTGGAAGGTCCAGAGGGCGACATTCTTGTAGGTCGAATGGGTCCGGGCGCGGCCCGAAGTCAGGGTGGTGGTGGTCATGGGGAGGAAATGCCTAATCCGTAACAGTGACGATATCGGTTCGTCGCCACCGCTTCGCAAGAGGGTCTATAGCTGCGCTTTTAAAAATAGTCATCACCCGATGACATCAGCTGATGACTTCGAGTGATGACGAATTGTTTCGGGCGGCGCGCTTGTGGCGATTCGCGTCGCCGAAGCAACGGGTTCGGAAGGATTATTCGCGGGTGACGGTGATGCCTTTCGCCGCCAACAGGGCCTGCAGGCTGTCGTCGCCCGCCAGGTGCGCGGCGCCGACCGCGATGAAGCTGACGCCCGAACCCTTCAGCAGGCCCTCGATCTGGTCCGCCCAGTCGGCGTTGCGTTTGGCCAGGAAGATCTGGTGGACTTCTTCTGAGATGGCGCGGCCGTTCTCAAAGGCGAAACGATCCATCGCGGTCGTGTCGCCCGTGCTCCAGCCTGCGACGGCGCGCTGCATCTGGTCGGCGGCGGTCGCATAGGTGGACAGATAGCTGCGTAGATAGATCATCTGACCCTCGTCGCTCATCCGGGCCAGGCCGCCGACCTGCTGGTCCAGCGTCTCCAACCCGTGGATGGATTTGCCCGCCGCCAGCGCCCGGGCGCGCAGGTTCAGTTCGACGGAGTTTTCGGGCGAGAAGCCTGCCGCCGTCAGCGGGCCGGTCGCGATCGTCAGGGCGGCGAACCAGGGGCGGGCGGGATCGATCTGTGCGGGGCTCATGCCGACGGCGCGAACCGCCGTGTCCAGGGTGGCCTGCTCCTGCGGCGTCAGCCAACTGGACAGAGGTTTGTCTGGCGACATTGCATATTGCTGGAACAGCGGGCCCAGGGCGGACTGATCGTCTGGATTGGTGACCTCGAACCAGACGTTGGAGGCGCTGTCGAAGGCGGCGTCCACCTTGTCCGATCCCCAGGCCGTGCCGTCTTTCAGCATATGGATGGCGCCGTACAGATAGATGGTCGAATCCGCATCGCGGATGACCCACAGGGCCGGACCGTCGCCGGCGGCCCGGGCGATGGGGGCGGGGACGAGCGGGGCGGCAGCCGGGGGCGTTTCGGCCGCGTGGGCGTCCACGGCCAGGAAGGCGACGCTGGCGGCCAGGCCTACGGCGACGCCGAAGCCGATGGATTGCAGGCGCGAGGCGGCGCGCCCCAGAGCGATCTGGAGGTTCATGGTCTTGTTCCTTGATGTGTTGAGAGGGTTTGCGGCGGCGGGCGCCGCGAGATCAGACGACGAAGACGTCTTCGACCGGATGGTTCAGGGCGCGGGCCAGGCGGACCGCCAGCGGCAGCGACGGCGTATAGAGGCCGGATTCAAGGGCGTGCAGCGTCAGGCGCGAGACGCCGATCCGGTTGGCCAACTGCGCGACGGACAGGCTTTGACGGCTCCGCAGGACGCGCACCCGGTTGTTCAGGGGGCTCATGCCCGCACCCGGTGAAAGACCCAGGCCGCGCCATAGCCGACAGCCTGTCCGGCCAGCAGCGACAGAAAGCCGAACAGGGCCCAGACGGCGGGGCGGTCGGCCAGGGGCGGGGGGGCGATCGGCGCACCCGCGGCCAGGACGACCAGCAGGCCGACCGCGCCCAGCAGGATCCCGATGTTTCCGCCCTGCCACCAGGCCCTGCGGTGGATCTGGCGCTGCGCCTCGTTCAGGTCGCGCCACCAGATGAGCGAATGCCACACGATGGCGACGGCCAGGCCCGCCAGCAGGGCGACGGCGCCGATGGAGGGCGCGGCGCCCAGCGCCTTGGGCCAGAATGGCGTGGCGGTGGTGGCGGTGACCCCGACCACGACCAGCATGGCCAGGCTGGGCGTGATCTTGTCCTGGCCGGATTTGGATTGGCCGGAATGGGGTTGGGTTTCGATCTGGTTGTTCATGACAAGCTCCCCTGTCGTTGTGACAAGGGAGCTTTACGTTCGTTGGATGGATGTAGTCAAGCGTATTTTACATCAAGACAAAGAAGCTTTCCAAAACGCCCTCATTCCTGCGGCTCTGGCTGTGTTCCTGGAGTCTGGCCGATCAGGTCGCCGGGGGTGCAGTCCAGTTCGCGGCACAGGGCGTCCAGCGTCGAGAACCGCACGGCCCGCGCCTTGCCGGTCTTGAGGATCGACAGATTGGCCAGGGTCACGCCGACACGGTCGGACAACTCGGTCAGGGACATGCGGCGCTCCAGCAGCAACCGGTCCAGTTGAATGACGATCATGATCCCTCTCCTCAGACCGTGGTCATCTGTTCGTCGCGCATCGCTGACCCTTGCCGGAACACCTCGGCCAGGATGAAGACCACCAGAATGCCCAGCCATGATCCCAGGCTCAGGTCATAGTCGATGGAGGATTCGCCGATGGACAGGGGGGCGACCGTGGCCAGCAAAAGCGCGGCGGCCTGAACCCCCAGCAGGCTGAACCCGACCGCCTGCAGTCGCCCGACATTGGCCGGTTCGAACGCGTCCCCTTGGTTGACCGACAACAGGATGCGACGCAGGCGATTGATGATCCACCAGGTCAGGCCGGTCGAGATGGCGGCGCCCAACAGGGTCAGGCGGCCTGTGACCGTGATCGCCCCGGCCTGCACGCGGTTTTCGTTCAGCGCCTCCAGCACTGTCGCCCCGAACTCGGGAATGATCATCGATAGCGCCAGAACGACCACCACGCCGATCGCCGCCAGCAGCACAAACACATTCAGAAGCCCCAACACCCAGCGCAGGGCGCTGGCGGCGGAGCGTTTGCCGATAAGCTTCATCCGATAATCCTCACTGACGACGCTCTCTGCGACGTCTTCCCGACTATCGATATGGATTTATCGATAAGCGAGCAATGTTATTATCGATAAACGAGATGAAGCTTTCGTAAGGTTTTGCACCCGCGGCGCCGGGACCGGGTCGTCTTCGCCCAGGAAGCTCTGGTGGCCAACATGGACGCATGTTCACTGGGCGGCCCGCTCTCGCCTCGCTAAACGGCGGATGAATGTGAAGGGGATCGATAGTGAAGATTCGGAAACTGGCTTGCGCCATGGGGATGGCGAGTTCGGCCGTGTTCGCGAGCGAGGCCTATGCGCAAACACCCCCGCCCGCTGATTTTACGCAACTGATTAATCAGGCGATCCTGCCCCTGGGCGTCGGACCCAACGGCTTTTCAGGCGCAGGCGCGTCTGTGCTGGGGCAGGCCGTGGCGGACAGCCAGTATGTGCTGATCGGCGAAAGCCATATGAGCCGGGAGATTCCCGCCTTCACGACCCAGGTCTGTCGCCTGATGGCGCCCACGGGCCTGACGGCCATGGTCGTCGAAACGGGACCGGAGGCGGCGCGCGCCGTGGGCTCCATGATGCGGTCCCCTGATCGCGAGGCGCGCATCGCCGACTTCGCGCGCCGACATCCCGACGCCATAGCCTTCTTCAACGGGCGCGACGAAGGCCAGATGGCTGCCGACTGCGCCGCCGCTGCAGGGCCGGAGTTCCAACTCTGGGGGCTGGATCAGGAGTTCCTCGGGGCCAGCGGCCACCTGCTGGAGGAGATGCTGAAATCCAACCCCGGCCCCATCGCCCGCGCCGCCATCGAGGGCCTGGCCGCACAGGATCGGCAAACGACGGCCGCCGCACTTGAATCCGGTTCGCCTGGCGACCTGTTCCTGTTCGACGTGACGCAGGAGGCTCTGGACCAGGCCGGCGCCGCCATCGCCCGCGACGGCGGCGAGCGCGCCCGATACCTGTTTGGCCTCCTGACCGAGACCCATGCGATCTATCACGCCTCGCAGTCCCGTTCGGGCGACCCCAATGGCCGTCGGGCGCGTCTGATGAAACGCACCCTTGCGGCTCACCTTGCGGAAAACCCGAAGGCGCGGCTGCTGATGAAGTTCGGCGCCTGGCACGTCTACAAGAGCCTCAATCCGCTGGATCAGCGCGATATCGGCGCCTTCGTCGCCGAGCGCGCCGAGGGCGAAGGCGTCACCGCCCTGCACATCATGGTCCTGGGCGCCAAGGGGACTGAGGGAAGCTATGCCGGCGTGGGCCGCGCAGCCACCGCACAACCGTTCGACGCGACGAAGGACGAAGACCCGGATTGGCGCAAGGATGTCCTGCTCATGCGCCCCGCCGACGTCTCGCCGGACGACTGGATTTTAGTCGATCTGCGCAAGCTGCGTGCGGGCGGATTGGCGTCCGCGCCGTCGGAGTGGCGCAATCTGGCGCTCGGCTACGACATCGCCATTCTGGCCCCGACCCTGACCGCCACGACCGTGCTGGGCGCCATTGACGAGCCCAATCCCGAATAAGGTTGTCAGGCGGCGACCAGCACCTGCGATGGGGGGTCAGGCCCTGAACCCCCAGGCCGTGCGCGCCGCCTCCAGTCGGGCCAGTTTGGCGTTCAGGGGCGACCAGTCGTCGTCGGCGGCGATGGCGGACCAGATGGTTTCGACCTCGCCGATCAGCATCTCCTCGGGTTCGCGGGCGGCGAACATAGGGTGCTCCAGCCGCTCGATCCGGTCGGGCTCGTGCTCCATCAGGGCGAAGCGGAAGGCGTCGAAGGCCTCGCCCTGGTACAGCTTGCCGCGCGGGCCGGACAGGGCGCGTGCCGAGGAGGCGAAGCCGCCGAACCAGTCGAAGAACAGCGGCTCCCACCGCATGGCCTCGCCGTTTTCACGCAGCAGGGCCAGCGCCGCATCCAGCAGGCGCTGGTCTGCGGCCTCGCCCAGGCTGAGCACCCCCAGGCGCATCAGGAAGGCGGCGCGCAGTTCGCGGATATAGGCGGGGCCGAAACTGTTCAGCGCCTCGGTCAGGCCCTCGGGCCCGTCTGCGACCGGTTTCAGCGCCCCTGCCAACTGGGTCAGGTTCCAGAACACGGCCTCGGGCTGGCGCGCGAAGGCGTACAGGCCCGTCTGGTCGAAATAGGCGGCGGTGAAGGCCGGGTCATAGTGGGGCAGGAACCGCCACGGCCCATAGTCGAAGCTTTCGCCCGTCACGTTCAGATTGTCGGTGTTCAGCACCCCGTGGACGAAGCCTGCCGCGATCCAGCGGGCCGTCAACTTAGCCGAGGCCTCGACCACGGCGCGCAGCAGGCCGGGCGCGTCGCCGGGCGCGACCTGCGGGTGATACAGGCTGCGGACGTGCTCCAGCAGGGCCTCGGTCTGGTCGGTTCGGCCCAGATAGGCCGCGCGCTGGAAGGTTCCGAACCGCACATGGCTGTGCGACAGGCGCACCAGAACGGCGGAGCGGGTGGGCGAGGGTTCGTCCCCGCGCTCCAGCGCCTCGCCCGTTTCGATCAGGGAGAAGGCGCGGCTGGTCGGCACGCCCAGCGCCTCCAGCATCGCGGCCGCCAGAATCTCCCGTACGCCGCCTTTCAGCGTCAGCCGCCCGTCGCCGTTTCGCGACCACGGGGTCTGGCCCGAGCCCTTGGTTCCGAGATCCAGCAGCCGCCCGTTGGCGTCGCGCATCTGGGCCGCCAGGAAGCCGCGCCCGTCGCCCAGGTCCGGGTTGTACTGGCGGAACTGATGGCCGTGATAGCGCATGGCGATGGGGCCGGGCTGGTCGGGCAGGGGCTGGAACCGGCCGAAGGCGGCGATCCATTCGGCATCCGTCAGGCCCTCCAGCCCGACTTCGGCGGCGGCCCGGTGGTTGCGGAACCGCAGGATGGTCTGGGGGAAGTCCGCCGATCTCACCTCATCCGAATAGTCGGGGCCAAGGTCGATGAAGCGCGGTTCGGGGCGATAGGCGGGGGAGACGGGCATGGAGGGCTAGGTGCGTGTCCGACGGCGCGAGCGCAACCTTCACCGCGTCATTCCGGGGCTGAGCGTCGCGAAGAACCCGGAACCCAGGAAGACAAAGCGAACGCCAGACGCATCAAGCGCCGCAGACGCCCTCCTGGATTCCGGGTTCGTCCTGCGGACGCCCCGGAAGGACGAGCGCAGGGGTGGCGAGGCCGGGCCGCATCCGCTATTCTGCCTTCAGACATCAGGCCGCCCTGTGCGGTCAGGCTGGCGTCGCCTGCGGGCGGCGAATCTGGTCCGACGCCCGTCGATAACCTGGCGTCACGACGTTTCTTCCTTTCGTTTGGAGGCCGCCGTGGCGCGCAAACTGACTCTCGATTTCCTCAAGACCGAGGCCGCATCCGGCGCGGCCCTGGCGTTGGCGGCCATAGCTGCCCTGATCGTGGCCAACTCGCCCTGGTCGGCGGACTATTTCGGCTGGCTGAAGTCCTATCACATCGTCCAGATCGGCCCGATCCGACTGGAGGAGACCATCTCCAACTGGATCAAGGAAGGCCTGATGGCGGTCTTCTTCCTCGTGGTGGGGCTGGAGATCAAATACGAGATCGTGCGCGGCGAGCTCAGCGATCCGCGCAAGCTGGCGACGCCGGTTCTGGCGGCGCTGGGCGGCATGGCGGGACCAGCGGCGGTCTATCTGCTGCTGTCGGGCGTGATCGGCGCGCCGCATGAGGGCTGGCCCATTCCTCTGGCGACCGACATCGCCTTCGCCCTGGCCATCTTCGGCTTCGTCGGGCGTGGTCTGCCGTCCTCGCTGCGGGTGTTCCTGCTGACCCTGGCCATCGTCGACGACCTCGGGGCCATCGCTCTGATCGCCATCCTGTTCAGCGAAGGCGCGAACTGGACGCCGTTGCTGTGGGCCCTGGGCCTGCTGGCCGTGGGCGGGGTCGTCGCCCATCGCATCCGCATTCCCACGCCCTTCTGGGCGCTGGGTTTTGCGGCGGTCTGGTATCTCACCGTCCAGTCGGGGCTCAGCACCTCCCTGACCGCCGTGGCCTTCGCCATGATCGTGCCGATCAAGCCGCGCGTCGAAGACGGTCAGAGCCCGCTGAAGGAGGCCATCCACGACCTGCACCCGTGGAACGCCTTTCTGGTTTTGCCGCTGTTCGCCTTCGCCAAGGCCGGGGTGTCCTTCGCGGGTCTGTCGCTGGAGCAGGCCTTTGCGCCCCTGGTCATCGCCATCGCCCTGGGCCTGTTCTTCGGCAAGCAGATCGGGGTGTTCGGCGCGGCCTGGATCGCCTCGGCGCTCAAGATCGGCGCGCGGCCCACGGACGCCAGCTGGCTGCAGGTTTACGGCGTGTCTCTGCTGTGCGGCGTGGGTTTCACCATGAGCCTGTTCATCGGGGTTCTGGCCTTCCCCGGCGCCGTGGATTCGCCGGAACAGGTGGAGGTCAAACTGGGCGTCATCGGCGGGTCCATCCTGTCGGCGCTCGCGGCGGCGGCGGTGCTGGGCCTGGCGGGGCGCGGACGCCGCCCCGACGTTGTCGAACGGCCTTGATTGTGCAGCGCAACCTGAGGGGCTTTGTGCGTTGCAAAATTACAGAATTTTCACGCAAATACTGACCTTGCGGAAGCATTTTATGTCGCTTCCGTGTCACAGCAGGCCGCAACTGCGGCGAAAAATCGACGCAGGGAACAACGCTCGCTTGTGAGGCGGCCCGAACCACGCTTAGCCTCTGCCTTACTGAACTCGTCTCCACGCAGAGGCGGGTCGATTGGGAACAGGGAACGCTGCGGTCGCCAGTGCGATCGGGCTCCAGCCGGGAGGTCGCTTATGCGCCAAATTCAACATCTCAAGACCACTGTGTCCGCTGTCGTGATCGGCGCCGCCGCCTTTGGCTTCGCGGGCGTCGCCTCGGCCCAGCAGTCGGTCCCGTCCAGCGTCGACGACATCATCGTCACCGCCCAGAAGCGCGAGCAGAGCCTGCAGGACGTGCCGATCGTGGTCACCACCCTGTCGCAGGAACTGCTGACCGGCGCGGGCGTGCAGGACATCAAGGACCTGCAGATCCTGACGCCCGGCATGACGGTCACCTCGACCCAGTCGGAAGCCTCCACCACCGTCCGCATCCGCGGCGCCGGCACCGTGGGCGACAACCCCGGCCTGGAAAGCTCGGTCGGCGTGGTCATCGACGGCGTCTATCGTTCGCGCAACGCCGTCGGCTTCGGCGATCTGGGCGAGCTCAGCCGCATCGAAGTGCTGAAGGGCCCGCAGGGCACCCTGTTCGGCAAGAACACCTCGGCCGGCGTCATCAACATCATCACCGAGCGTCCCTCCTTCACCCCCTCGATCGAGGGCGAGCTGACGGGCGGCAACTATGGCGCCATCGGCGGTTCGGTTTCGGCCACCGGCCCCCTGACCGACAAGATCGCCGGTCGCCTGTTCATCGCCCACCGCGAGCGTGACGGCTTCTATGAGGTCAACGACGGCAAGGGCCCCAACACCCGCACCGACGACGGCACCCAGAACTACTGGACCAGCCGCGGCCAGCTGCTGATCCTGCCCAATGACGATGTCTCGATCCGCCTGATCGCCGACTACAGCAAGCGCGACGAATACTGCTGCGCCGCCGTCCAGACGCGCGTTGGTCCGACCCAGCAGTTCATCGCCGCCCTGACCGGCGCCAAGGGGCCGGGCCAGGCGCCCTATGTCGCTGGCGTCAACAAGGCGCCCTTCTCGCGACTGGCCTACGCCAACCGCGAAACTCCGCAGCAGATGGAGGACATGGGGCTGTCGGCGGAAGCCACCATCGACTTCCCCAGCATCAACGCCACCCTGACGTCTCAGACCTCATGGCGCGACTGGTCGTTCCAGCAGGGCATGGATCTGGACTACACCGGCGCCGACATCCTGCACCGGGATAATGACGGCTCGAACGGTTATGGCGTGCGCAACCTGACCCAGGAACTGCGTCTGGCCGGCACGACCGATAAGTTCGACTGGCTGGTCGGCCTGTTCGCGACTAAGGAAGACATCTATCGCGACGACAGCTACGTCTATGGTTCGGACTACAACGCCTTTGTATCCCTGCTGCTGACGGCTTCGGTTCCGGCGGCTTTTGGCGGACCCAGCCCGTCGCGCACCGGCTGCTTCACGAATCCGCAAGGCTTCCTGGTCGGCACGGCGGGCGCCACGGCTGGGCAACCGCTCTGTGCGCTGGGTCTGGTTCCGCCTAGCGCCACGGCGCCGACCTTCGGCACGGGTAAGGCCTATCAGGACCACTATTCGCAGTCGTCGCAGTCGGTGGCCCTGTTCACCAACAACACCTACCGCGTGACCGAGGCCTTCGAACTGAACCTGGGCCTGCGCTACACCTATGACAGCAAGCGCCTGCTGGGTGTTCAGCAGAATCTGGGCTCCAATGGTGCAGCGTGCGGCGCCGCTCTGGCCAACCAGAACCCGGCCAATCGCGTACCGTCGCCGATCCCCAACACCGCCAATGTCGCGACGCCGGCCGCCGCTTTGGGCCTGCTGTGCCTGCCCTGGTCGAACCCGCTGTATAACAACCGCGCCATCTCCGAGAAGTTCGATGACACGGACCTGAGCGGCACGTTCAAGGCGTCCTACCGCTTCAACAAGTCGATCATGGCCTATGCCTCGTATGCGCGTGGCTATAAGGGCGCGGGCTACAACATGGACCGCGTGCAGACGGGCGTGACGCCTGATCCCTCGCTGCTGTTCAAGGCCGAAACGGTCGACAGCTATGAAGCGGGTCTGAAGACGACCCTGTTCAACCGCACCATGCTGCTGAACATTTCGTACTTCGATCAGAAGTTCGAGAACTTCCAGCTCAACACCTTCCTGGGCACCGCCTTCGTGGTGGAGTCCATTCCTGAGCTGCGCTCCAAGGGCGTCGACGCCGACATGGTCTGGTTCACGCCGATCGAAGGCCTGATGTTCCAGGGCGGCGTGACCTACACCGACGCCAAGTACGGCCACTTCACCGCCGCCGACATGTCCAGCCCGGGCCGCTTCCCGCAACTGTCGCTGCTGCCGGGCGCGCGCGCTTCGTTCGCCCCGGAATGGTCGCTGACCGGCGCCCTGTCGTTCGACCGTTCGCTGGGCGGCGGACTGCGCGGCGGCTTCAACCTGTCGGCCAAATATTCGACCGAATACAACACCGGCTCGGACCTGCTGCCCTACAAGCATCAGGAGGCCTTCACGGTCGTCAACGGCCGGGTGTCCATCGGCGCCGAGGACGAGCGTTGGACGGTCGATGTCTGGGCCCAGAACCTGTTCGAAGAAAAGTACACCCAGGTGGGCTTCGCCGCGCCGCTGCAGGGTACGGCTTTTGCTGACGTCAACACGCCGCAGCCGAACGGCACCTACTACAACCAGGCCACTGACACGGCGACCTACAACGCCTACCTCGGCGCACCGCGCACCTGGGGCGTGACGCTGCGGGTCAAATACTGATCCATCAGCCTCCGGGGCTGAATGAAGAAGGGCCGCCCGGGAAACCGTGCGGCCCTTTTTCTTGGGGTGCGAACAGGGGATGGGCGCAATGTCCGTGTTCAGATGTGGTCCCAAATTCGGTTTCCGACCCATTGCGGACATTCGGATCGAAGATAAACTGCACTGGAGGGAGGCTGCGATCATGAGCCGAGATGCGAGAAACTCTATCCTTCTATGGGTAGGCACGCTGGTCTTCATGGGCCTGTTTTGGGCCGGTGTTCATTTTAATATCGGGGCCAACATTCCGGATCGCTGGCTTTGGCCGATGGTCGGGATTGTGGTGAGTATGAATATCCTTAGGTCGATTTGGGACTTCTTCCGCAAGCACAAGGCCGAAGTCCGCTAACCCCCCCCCTAGCTGGAGTTGGGGGTGTCCGCTTTCCGGCCTGGCAGCCAGCGTCCGCTTTCGGCGCCGAAGCCCAGGACTGAAATCGACCCATTGCGGACCATCATGCCTCAGGCGATGATTTGGGATGAAGCTTTTCCTCATCTCACTAATCGCACTCGCCGGTTGTGCCGAGCATGCGACCATTGGGCCAGATGTTATGGAACATCGTTTGTCAGGAAGTCTTCAGATGGAAGCCCGCAGCATCGAACGAGCCTGCGGCGTCGCGGAAGACTCACTGCTTCATTCAAATCGAGATGACAATCTAGAGGTCTGGGCCGTTGCAGGCACTGGCATATCTTTTCCGCAATTTGCTTGCGTATGGTCTGCCATTCAGAAAGCAAAGCTGAGTGAGCGCGGCGTAGAAATCGTCGTGATTGGAGAGGACGGTTCTCGATAGGCATGTCCGCTCCCCACCCTTTGCGGACCCAGCGAGGGTCCGCAAAGGGTGATTGTCTTCACTCGATCGTCGTCCTCGGCTTCGGCTGGGCCAACTGACGCTGGCCCGCCGTTTTGCGGTGCAGGATGCCGCGGATCCACTGGGCGAAGTCGTCGACGATGGTGAAGATCGCCGGGATGTAGAGCAGGGACAGGAAGGTCGACGAGATCAACCCGCCCAGCACGGCGATGGCCATGGGCGCGCGGAACTGCACGTCGGCCCCGACGCCCAGGGCGATAGGCACCATGCCCGCACCCATGGCGAAGGTGGTCATCAGGATCGGACGGGCGCGCTTGTGCGCCGCATCCAGAATGGCCTCGCGACGCGGCATCCCGCCCTGTTCGGCCATGATGACATAGTCGACCAGCAGGATGGAGTTCTTGGCCGCGATCCCCATCAGCATCAGAACCCCGATCAGGGCGGACATGGAGAAGTTGGCCCCCCCGATGGCCAGGGCGATGAAGGCCCCCCCGATGGCCAGCGGCAGGGCCGCCATGATGGTGATCGGATAGGCGAAGCTTTTGAACAGCAGCGTCAGCACCGCATACATCAGGAAGATGCCCGAGGCGAAGGCGATGGCGAAGCCCTTCAGCATTTCCTGAATGAACTCCTGGTCGCCGGCCGGAACCTGACGCACGCCTTCCGGCAGGCTCTTGACCGACGGCAGCTTCTGCACCGCCGCGCTGGCTGCGCCGGTGGCGATGCCGTCCAGTTCGGCGCTGATCGAGGCGATGCGCGAACGGTCCTGACGACGCACCGTCGCCGGGCCTGCGCCGAACTGGATGTCGGCGACGGCGCTGAGCGGCACGGTTTCGCCGTTGTTGGCGGGAACTCGCAGGTCCTGCAGCACGGTGATGTCCTCGCGCGCCGCCTCGGTCAGTTGCAGGCGGATCGGAATCTGCCGGTCGCCCAGGTTGTACTTGGGCAGGAACTGATCGACGTCGCCGATGGTGGCCACACGCACGGCCTGGGAGATGGCGCCGGCGGACACGCCCGCCAGGGCCGCTTCGTCAGGACGCGGGGTGACCAGGATCTCGGGCCGCGCGATGGCGGCCGAGTTGACGACATTGGCCAGACCCTTGACCCCCCGCATCTCCTCCTCGACCTTGCGGGCTGCGGCGTTCAGCGTCTCGGGATTATCGCCCAGGATCGAGAAGGTGTAGGTGGTGCCGTCGCCTGGGCCGCCGCCCTGCTGGGCGATGCCTGCGCGGATGCGGGCGCCGGGAATCTGCTTCAACTCATCGACCATGGTGCGGGCGAAGGCCTGCTGGCTCAGCTTGCGGTCGCCCTTCGGCACCAGGTCGGCGTAGATATTGGCCTGGTTCACGTCCTGCCCGCCGATGGCGGCATAGACGGAGGTGACCTCGTCGCGCGCCTCCAGCTTGCGGGTGACCTGCTGAACGATCCGGTCGGTTTCGCGCAGGGTCGCGCCGGGCGGCAGTTCGACCTGGAAGGCCGCGCGCGCCGTATCGCCGGGCGACATGAACTCGAACGACATCCTGGCCAGGTACGAGGTTCCGACCGAGGCGGCCAGGAACAGGATGCCCAGGATGAAGACCTTCCACCGGTTGGCCAGCGACCAGCGCAGCGCCTTCAGATAGCCGTTCATCCAGAACGGGTCCTTGTCCTCATGATGGGTGTGCTTGAGGATGAAGGCCGCCATCAGCGGCGTCAGCGTCCGCGCCACGACCAGCGAGAAGACCACCGAGATGCAGGCCGCCAGCGCAAAGGCCTTGAAGAACTGGCCGATGATGCCGGGCATGAAGCCCACGGGGGCGAAGACGGCGACGATCGTGCCCGTCGTCGCCACGACCGCCAGACCGATTTCGTCGGCGGCCTCGATGGAGGCGTCATAGGGCGGTTTGCCGTCCCGCATGTGCCGGACGATGTTCTCGATCTCCACGATGGCGTCGTCGACCAGGATGCCGATGGTCAAAGACAGGGCCAGCAGGGTGACCACGTTCAGCGACTGATCCAGCGGGCCCAGAATGGCGAAGGTCGGGATCAGCGACATCGGCATGGCCGTCGCGGCGATGAAGGTCGCCCGCCAGTCCCGCAGGAAGATGAAGACGACGATGACCGCCAGTATGGCGCCGACCACCAGGGCCTCCAGCGAGGCGAAATAGCTTTCCTCGATCTGCTCGACGCTGGCCGTGACCTGCTGAATGGTCAATTCCGGGTGGGCGTCGTCGATCCGTTTGACCTCGGCGCGCACCTTGTCGGCGACCTTGACCTCGCTGGCCGTGCGCGAGCGCAGGAAGTTGAAGGTGACGGCTTCCTGGCCGTTGTAGCGGGCCAGGCGACGCGGCTCGCTCCACTTGTCCTCGACCTCGCCCAGATTATCCAGGCGCACGGTCTGACCATTGCCCAGAGGGATCAGGGTGGCGCGAAGCTGCTCGATCGAAGCCGCGGCCCCCAGGGTGCGGATGGCCCGCTCCGAGCCGGAGATGGTGACGCGGCCGCCGGGCAGGTTGTTGTTGACGTTGGTCAGGGCCTGGCTGACCTGGGCGGCGGTCACGCCGTATGATGCCAGACGCTGCGGGTCCAGTTCGACGCGGATCTCGCGGTCCACGCCGCCCGAACGGTTGACCTCGCCCACCCCGCCCAGGGCCAGCAGGGCGCGGCTCATCTCATTGTCGATGAACCAGCTGATCTGTTCGGGCGTCATGGTCGGCGACCGGACCACATAGGTGATCAGGGCGTCGCCGGTGATGTCGATGCGCTGGACCGCCGGTTCCTGCATGTCCTGGGGCAGGGAGGCGCGCAGGCCGGTCATGGCGTTGCGCACGTCGTTGGTGGCGCGGTCGGTGTCCGTGCCCAGCTCGAACTCGATGACCGTGGACGACACGCCGTCGCTGATGTTGGAGGTGATGTGGCGCACGCCCGACAGACCGGCAAGGGAATCCTCGATCAGCCGGGTGACCTGCACCTCCATTTCGGCGGGCGCCGCGCCGGGACGGGCCGCCGTGACAGAAACCAGCGGGAAGTCGATGTCGGGGTTGGAGTTGATCCGCATGCCCGAGAAGCCGACCACCCCGCCCAGCGTCAGCAGGACGAACAGCAGGATGATCGGGATCGGGTTCTTGATCGCCCAGGACGAGATCTGGTTCATGATCGGTCCTACTTGGCCGCAGCTTGGGCGGCAGGCGTCGGGGCAGGGGCGGGCGTCTGGGCCACGGTGACCCGGTCGCCCTCGTTCAGGAAGCCGGCGCCGTCCACGATCACGCGCGCGCCGACGGCGACGCCCTCGACCGCCGTCTGGGCGTCGCTGCGCGACAGGACGGTGATCGGCTGGAAGTGGACCGAACTGTCGGTGTTCAGCACGAAGACGCCCGGCTTGTTGTTGCGGTACAGGACCGCCGCTGTCGGCACGGTGGTTGCGGGCTGATCACCCGCCGCGATGTCGGCGCGGGCGAACATGCCGGGGCGCAGGTGGCTGCCGCTGGCCAGGGTGATGCGGGCCAGACCCAGGCGGGTGCTGGCGTTGACCTCTGGCGTGACCAGACGGACCGTGCCGGTCGTATCGCCGCCCTCGCTGGAGGAGATGGTCGCCGACTGACCGGCGCGGACCAGGCCCAACTGGGTCTCCGGCACCTGGGCGTTCAACTCCAGACGACCGTCGCGGACCATGCGGAACAGTTCGGTTCCCGCGCCGATGATCTGGCCCTTGGTGACGCTGCGGCTGATGATCAGGCCGGACACGGGCGCGCGGATGGTGGCCTGGGACAGGCGGGTGCGGGTCTCCGCCAGCGAGGCGCGGGCCGAGGCCAGGTTGGCGGCTGAGGCGCGCTGGTTGGCCAGGGCCGTGTCCAGCGCCGCCTGGCTGAGGAAGCCGCGTTCCTTAAGCTCCTGCGCACGCGCCAGGGCGGCGTCATCGCGGGCGTTGTTGGCTTCGGCCGTCTGCACGCCCGCCTGCTGCTGCTGCACCTGGGCGCGCAGCAACACGTCGTTCATCTGCACCAGCGGCTGGCCTTCGCGGACGTAGGAGCCCTCGTCCACATACAGGGCCACGGCGGTCAGGCCGCCCGTCTCGGCGCCGACCGGCACCTCCTGCCAGGCCGACACCGTGCCGGATGCGGTGATGACGCGGTTCAGACTGGTCTGGGCGACGGTCGCCGCCGTGACGGTCTGACGCGAACTGCCCGCTTTTTCGTCCTTCTTTTCATCGCCTCCGTGTCCGCCGCAGCCTGCGAGCAACAGGGCGGAAAGCGCAACGGCGCTAAGGCCCAGAGCGGTTCGGGTCGTCTTTGACACGGGGAAATCCTCGGTTGCAGGCGAAGCGGATCATCGGCTTGCGCCGAGCCTGTAGGGCAAAGCTGTTTACAGCTTGTGTTTGTTCCTCTCAAACGCCGAAAGCGATTGTTGCAAACCCTTAATCTGGCACTGACAAAGGCGCAGATCAGCGCTCGCTCTGGTCCCCGACACGTCCGCGTGATAGGGCGCGCGGATGACGACTCCCCCTATCTCGAACATTCGCAACTTCAGCGTGGTCGCGCACATCGACCACGGCAAGTCGACCCTGTCCGATCGCCTGATCCAGTTCACCGGCGGTTTGACCGCGCGCGAGATGTCCGAGCAGGTCTTGGACAATATGGAGATCGAGCAGGAGCGGGGGATCACCATCAAGGCCCAGACCGTGCGTCTGAACTACAAGGCCAAGGACGGTCAGGACTATGTGCTGAACCTGATGGACACGCCGGGGCACGTCGACTTCGCCTATGAGGTGTCGCGCTCGCTCGCGGCGTGCGAGGGCTCGCTGCTGGTGGTGGACGCCTCGCAGGGGGTGGAGGCCCAGACCCTGGCCAACGTCTATCAGGCGATCGACAACAACCACGAGATCGTGCCGATCCTGAACAAGGTGGACCTGCCCGCCGCCGAGCCTGAGCGGGTCCGCGCCCAGATCGAGGACGTCATCGGCATCGACGCCTCCGAGGCCGTGCTGTGCAGCGCCAAGTCCGGCATCGGCATCGAGGATGTGCTGGAGGCCATCGTCGCCAAGCTGCCGGCGCCCAAGGGCGACATCAACGCCCCGCTGAAGGCCATGCTGGTCGACGCCTGGTACGACCCCTATCTGGGCGTCGTGGTTCTGGTGCGCGTGTTCGACGGCGTGCTGAAGACCGGGATGCGGGTCAAGATGATGCGCAACGGCTCGACCCACCTGATCGACCGGGTCGGCGTCTTCCTGCCCAAGAACACCCCGGTGGACCAGCTTGGCCCCGGCGAGGTCGGCTTCATCACCGCCCAGATCAAGGAAGTCGCCCACGCCGCCGTCGGCGATACCATCACCGACGAGAAGAAGCCCACCGCCGAACCGCTGCGGGGCTTCAAGGAAGTTCAGTCGGTGGTCTTCTGCGGCCTGTTCCCGGTGGACGCCGCCGACTTCGAGGACCTGCGCGCCGCCATCGGCAAGCTGCGCCTGAACGACGCCTCCTTCACCTATGAGATGGAAAGCTCGGCGGCGCTGGGCTTCGGCTTCCGCTGCGGCTTCCTGGGCCTGTTGCACCTTGAAATCATTCAGGAACGCCTCAGCCGCGAGTTCAACCTCGACCTGATCGCGACGGCCCCGTCGGTCGTCTACAAGATCGGCCTGCGCGACGGCTCCGAGATGGACCTGCATAACCCGGCCGACCTGCCCGATGTGATGCAGATCGAGACCATCGCCGAGCCGTGGATCAAGGCCACCATCCTGACGCCCGACGAATATCTGGGCGGGGTGATCAAGCTGTGCCAGGACCGTCGCGGCCAGCAGATCGAGCTGTCCTACGTCGGCAACCGCGCCATGGTGGTCTATGAGCTGCCGCTGAACGAGGTCGTCTTCGACTTCTACGACCGTCTGAAGTCGATCTCGAAGGGCTATGCCTCGTTCGACTACGAGATCACCGAATACAAGGTCGGCGATCTGGTGAAGATGTCCATTCTGGTCAACGCCGAGCCGGTCGACGCCCTGTCGATGCTGGTCCACCGCGCCCGCGCCGAGACGCGCGGCCGGGGCATGGTCGAGAAGATGAAGGAGCTGATCCCGCCGCACCTGTTCCAGATCCCGATTCAGGCGGCCATCGGCGGCAAGATCATCGCCCGCGAAACCGTGCGGGCTCTGCGCAAGGACGTGACCAGCAAGTGCTACGGCGGCGACGCCACCCGCAAGAAGAAGCTGCTGGAGAAGCAGAAGGCCGGCAAGAAGCGGATGCGCCAGTTCGGCAAGGTCGAAATCCCGCAGGAAGCGTTTATCGCGGCGCTGAAGATGGACGAGGATTGATCGCGCACTGATCTTCTCCCTCCCCCTGCGGGGGAGGGTGGCTGAGGCGCCAGCCGAAGCCGGGCGGGGCCGACCCGGCAAGGCCGCACCGATCTGCTGAACCATAGACCGTGAGGTGTCGCCCTGCCGCCCCCACCCGGTCTCGCCTCCGGCTCGACCACCCTCCCCGGAACGGGGAGGGAGAGGTTCACACCTCCACCCCCTCCGGCACGCCCAGTTCGTCACGCAGTTCCTGCGGGTGCAGCCGCGCCATTTCCGCGTCCAGCACCTCCAGCGGCCTCAGCCGCCCGTCGTCATCCCAGAAGACCTCGGCCCACGGCTGACCCGTCTCGCGCGCCCGCGCCCGGTCACGCGCCGTCGCCGCCGGTCCCAGATGTTCGGCCCTCCACCAGTACAGCCAGGGTATGTGCCAGTGCGGGGCCTGCATCAGCCGCTCGTCCTTGGCGGTCTCCATCAGGCATTGGGCCAGATCGCGCGCGTCGCGCAGTCGGTCATTGAACGCCTCGCGCTGTCGGCGGGCGTAACGAGGCCAGCCTTCCAGCGGTTCAGGCGGCGGGTCTTCGCCCTTCAGCCTGCGCCAGCCTTCAGAGGCCCGCCGCCGCCACAGGTTCGACAGCCCCACATTATATCGCAAGGCCAGCGACGCCCCCGTCTCGCCCCGCTCCCACGCCCGCCTGATCTCCCACCAGGTGTCCTCAGATCGGATTTTCCGTATCGGGCCGTAGGTCATGGGCGCGTTGTAGCAGCGTCGAACGTCAGGATCGGACGTTTTAGGTTATTGCTGCACTCACGGACGTGGCAGCGCTGTGAGCGTCAAGGCTAAGGCGTCGCAACCGGTTTTCCGCATCATGACCTAGCGCATCACTGAGGCGTATCGGGGTACATTGAAGTACAGATTCTTCGAACCTGCTATTTGCATTTTGGTTGTGTTGTCATAGCATTGCTGCAACCTCAGAATGTTTTAGGGTCGATATGAGAGATCTCACCGCGCTGGCCGATTTTGGTGGCACTGATGCTGATAACGATCCGCTGCTCCTTGATTGCTTCGAGGACCATCCCTCTTACATGGCGCTGCGTGATCGCAAACGATACGTAATCTTGGGCCGGAAAGGGTCTGGAAAGACAGCGGTATACAAGCGGATACTGCGCGAATATCCAACGGCGAGCGGTTTCAATTTTTCTGATTATCCTTGGGCTCATCACTCTGCGCAAAAGCAAGCGGGAGTACCAGAGGAGCAGTGTTTTATACAAAGTTGGGTTTATTTTTGCCTAGTATCTCTCGCTAGGCTCAGGACTCATAGCCAGAATAGCACTGTAGCGGCGAGGGCGATGGCGG
>ERZ1739169.17-NODE-17-length-87205-cov-16.539334_pt1 | contig 87205 bp, 79 predicted proteins | sample MGYA00581756_ERZ1739169 | MGnify/ENA primary metagenome ERZ1739169 (study PRJEB40789, sample SAMEA7425667) | Salamandra salamandra | biome: salamander skin | place: Germany | collected 2020-03 | study: cvxcv | reverse complement strand
TGGCCGAGCCCGCCCAGCCGGAGCCGGAGCCGTCCCGCGACGCCGGCCGCACCATCCTGGTCATCGAGGACGATGAACGCTTTGCCGCCATCCTCGGCGACCTGGCGCGCGAGATGGGCTTCGGCTGCCTGGCCGCGCACACCGCCACCGACGGCCTGGCGCTGGCGGCGCAGCGCCGGCCCGACGCCATCGTGCTCGACATCAACCTGCCCGACTTCTCCGGCCTGGGCGTGCTGGACCAGCTCAAGCGCAATCCCCACACCCGCCACATCCCGGTGCACATTGTCTCGGTGGCCGACTACGCGCAGGAGGCCATGGGCCGCGGCGCCATCGGCTACGCGCTCAAGCCGGTCAAGCGCGAGGAACTGACGCAGGCGCTGCGGCGCCTGGAGGCCAAGTTCACCCAGAACGTGCGGCGCGTGCTGGTGGTGGAGGACGACGACCGCCAGCGCGAAAGCGTGCGCGAGCTGCTGGCGCGCGACGACGTCGAGATCGTGCCGGCCGCGACCGCCAGCGCCGCCCTCGACCTGCTGCGCGAGACCACCTTCGACTGCGTGGTCATGGACCTGAACCTGCCCGACATCAGCGGCTACGAGCTGCTGCGCGAGATGGCCGAGCAGGAAAGCGTGTCGTTCCCGCCCGTGATCGTGTACACCGGCCGGGCGCTGTCGCGCGATGAAGAGCAGCAGCTGCGCCGCTTCTCCAAGTCGATCATCATCAAGGACGCGCGCTCGCCCGAGCGCCTGCTCGACGAGGTGACGCTGTTCCTGCACCAGGTCGAGGCCGACCTGCCGCCGCAGCAGCGCCAGATGCTGGAGCTGGCGCGCAGCCGCGACAGCACGCTGGAAGGCCGCACGGTGCTGGTGGTCGAGGACGACGTGCGCAACGTGTTCGCGCTGTCGAGCATCCTGGAGCCGACCGGCCTGCGGGTCGAGATCGCGCGCAACGGCCGCGAGGCCCTCGAATCGCTGGATCGCGTCGGCGTGGACGGCCACCCGGCGATCGACCTGGTGCTGATGGACATCATGATGCCCGAGATGGACGGCTACACCGCCATGCGCGAGATCCGCACGCGGCCCGAGTGGCGCCGCCTGCCGATCATCGCGCTGACCGCCAAGGCCATGAAGGACGACCAGGAGAAATGCCTGGCCGCCGGCGCCAACGACTACATCGCCAAGCCGCTGGACGTGGAGCGGCTGCTGTCGCTGGTGCGCGTCTGGATGCGCAAGTAGCGCGGCCCCGCGACCATGCCCCAGTCCCCACCGAACAAGGCGCAGACCGACGATATCGAGCAGCGGCTGCTGCTCGACGCGATCTATCACCAGTACCACTACGATTTCCGCGCCTACGCGCAGGCCTCGCTCAAGCGGCGCCTGCAGAGCGCGCTGTCCCACTTCGGCTGCAAGACCCTGTCGCAGCTGCAGGACCGCGTGCTGCATGAGCCTTCGGTGTTCACCGGCCTGCTGCAATTCCTGACGGTGCAGGTCAGCGACATGTTCCGCGACCCCAGCTACTTCCGGGCGCTGCGCCGCGAAGTGGTGCCGATCCTGCGCACCTATCCCTCGATCAAGGTGTGGGTGGCCGGCTGCAGCGCCGGCGAAGAGGTCTATTCGCTCGCCATCCTGCTGCACGAGGAAGGCCTGCTGGACCGCGCCCTGATCTACGCGACCGACATCAACCCGCAGGCGCTGCGCGCGGCCGAACAGGGCGTGTTCGACCTGGAGCGGGTCGCCGCCTTCACCCGCAACCACGCCGAGTCCGGCGGCCACGGCTCGCTGTCCGACTACTACACCGCGCGCTACGGCCGCGTGGTGTTCGACAAGCAGCTGCGCGAACACATGGTGTTCTCCGACCACAGCCTGGCCACCGACAGCGTGTTCGCCGAGGTGCACCTGGTGTCGTGCCGCAACGTGCTTATCTATTTCGAGCGCGATCTGCAGAACCGCGCGCTGCGCCTGTTCCATGACGCGCTGGTGCATCGCGGCTTCATGGGCCTGGGCTCGCGCGAATCGGTGCGCTTTTCCGCCCAGGCCGACGGCTTCGACGACTTCGTGCTCGAAGACCGCATCTACCGCAAGAAGGCGGGCCTGTGAGCGCCCCGACGCCGGATCGCCGCGACGCGGCGGGCGCCTGGGACGCCATCGTCATCGGCGGCTCGTCGGGCGCCATCGAGGTCCTGAACCTGCTGCTGCCCGCCCTGCCGGCCGGCCTGCGCGCGGCCGTTATCGTGCTGCTGCACCTGCCGCGCGACCGCCGCAGCCTTTTGGTCGACATCTTCCGCGACCGCTGCGCGCTGCCGCTGTGCGAGGCCGAGGACCAACAGGCGATCCAGCCGGGACAGCTGTATTTCGCGCCGCCCGACTACCACCTGCTGGTCGACCACGGGCCGCGCCTGGCGCTGTCAATCGGCCCGCTGGTGCATTTCTCGCGGCCGTCGATCGACGTGCTGTTCCAATCCGCCGCCGACGGCTACGGCGAGCGGCTGCTGGGCATCCTGCTGTCGGGCGCCAATGAGGACGGCGCCGCCGGCCTGGCCGCGATCCACGCCGCCGGCGGCCGCGCCGTGGTCCAGGCTCCGGACACCGCCGCCGTGCGCGCCATGCCCGACGCCGCCCTGGCGCGCATCGACGCCCCCCTGGTCCTGGCGCCTGACGCCATCGCGGCGCTGCTGTCGCAATTGCCCGCGCAGCCGCGGCCCTGATCCCCCTACTCCAAGACACCATGCTATTGACACCTGCCAAACCCTCGGACGACCGCATCAAGTGCCTATTGGTCGACGATGTGCCCGAGAACCTGGTGGCGCTGGAGGCGCTGCTGGCGAGCGACCGGGTCGACGTGCTCAAGGCGCAGTCGGGCCCGCAGGCGCTGGAACTGCTGCTGAACCACCCAGACGTGGCGCTGGCGCTGCTCGACGTGCAGATGCCCGACATGAACGGCTTCGAGCTGGCCGAGCTGATCCGCGGCAGCGAACGCACCCGCCACATTCCGCTGATCTTCATCACCGCCGGCTCGCGCGAACAGAACTGGCAGTTCCGTGGCTACGAGAGCGGCGCGGTGGACTTCCTCTACAAGCCGGTCGACCCCTACATGCTGCGCAGCAAGGCGAACGTGTTCTTCGAGTTGCACGAACGCCGGCGCGCGCTGGCGCAGCAGCTGGAAGCGCGCACCGAGGCCCTGCGGGTCAACGACATGTTCATGGCCGTGCTCAGCCACGACCTGCGCACACCGCTGCAGGCCGTCATCATGGGCGCCTCGATGCTGGAGCGCCAGGGCGGCGACGCGCGCGTGGTCAGCCTGGCGCAACGCATGCTGCAAAGCGGCGAGCGCATGAAGCACCTGATCGAGGACCTGCTCGACGTGACGCGCATCCGCCAGGCGGGCGGCCTGGCCCTGGCGCCCGCGCGCATCAGCATGGAAACGCTAGTCAGCCGCACGCTGGATGAATTGCGCACCGGCTTCGCCGACCGCCAGATCGAGGCCGAATGCCACGGCGACCCGGTCGGCGACTGGGACGGCGAGCGCATCGCGCAGGTGCTGGCCAATCTGCTCGGCAACGCCCTGCACCACGGCGCCCGCGACGTCCCGGTGCGGGTCGAGGTGGACGGCTCCGCCGCCGATCGGGTGGTGGTCACGGTCAGCAACGGCGGCAGCATTCCCGCGGAACTGCTGCCGCAGCTATTCAACCCGTTCCGCAGCGGCGCGCGGCCGGCCGGGGGCCATCGCGGCCTGGGCCTGGGGCTGTTCATCGCGCAGCAGGTGGCGCAATCGCATGGCGGCCGCATCAGCGCCGAATCGCGCGACGCCATCACCCGCTTCCGCGTGGCGCTGCCACGGCAGGCGTCGACCGCTCAGGGTTGAGGCCCGGCCCCGCGCCCCATGAGCCCCGCGCGCCCGGGCCAAGGCGGCGCGCATCGCCGGATCGGGGGCCTGGACCGCGCAACGACGCCGGAGTTTTCGGTAGTATGTCGCCATGGTGCCGCGGCGCGTTCCCGCCGCCGCCCCCCTCCCGCGCATTCTGCGGCCGCACGCCAATGTGACCCCGGATATTCGTCATGCCCGACCCGATACGTCTGCAGGCCTTGATACAGGATTGCGCGCGCGGCCAGGAATCCGCGCTGGCCGAACTCTATCGCCAAACGTCCCCGCATCTGTTTGCCCTCGCCGTCCGTATATTGCGACGAAGCGACTGGGCGGAAGAAGTCCTCCAGGACAGCTTCATCAATATCTGGCGCAACGCCGCCCGCTATTCTTCGGAACAGAGCCAAGTCATGACCTGGATGACCCGCATCGTGCGCAACCGCTGCATCGACCTGCTGCGCAGGCCGGACCTGGAGCGCCCGGACGCCGACGGCGAACTGACGCTGGCCTGGGCGGATGACGCGCCCGGCCCCTTCGAGCGCCTGCAGACCGACCAGGACGCCCGGCGCCTGGCCGACTGCCTCAAGCAGCTGGAAGGCCAGCAGCGCGCGGCCATCGCGCTGTCCTTCTTCGACGACCTGAGCCACAGCGAGATCGCCCGGCGCCTGCAGGCGCCGCTGGGTACGATCAAGAGCTGGGTGCGGCGGGGCATGGAACGGCTCAAGAGGTGCCTGTCATGAACTACCGCGATCCGCAATTGCGCGCCCGGCTGGCGGCCGACTATGTCTCGGGCGCCATGCGTGGCGGCGCCCGCCGCCGCTTCGAGGGCCTGATGGCCGCCGATGCCAACCTGCGCCGGCAGGTGCGGGGCTGGGAAGACGACATCTACCCCCTGCTCTGGTCGCTGCCGGGCAGGACGCCGCCGGGCCGCGTCTGGCGCGCCATCGAATCGCGCCTGCGCCCCGGCGCCGCCCCCTGGTGGCGCGGCCTGGCGTTCTGGCGCATCGCCAGCGGCGCGCTGGCCGCCTTGCTGGTGGCCGGCGTCGTCATCTACCCCATGCAGGTGGACCGCGCCGCCCGCGCGCAGCTGATGGCCGTGCTGCAAAGCCCCGAGGCGCAGGCCATGCTGGTGGTGCGCGCCGACGAAGCCGGCGGCCTGCGCATCCAGGCGCTGCAGAACCTGGCCACGCGCGCCGGCGACAAGGCGCTGGAACTCTGGGCCATCCCGCCCGGCCAGGCGCCGCAGTCGGTCGGGCTGGTGTCGCCCGAGGGCCTGACGGCGCTGCGCCGCGCCCAGGGCCTGGCCGGCGTCCAGCAACTGGCCATCACGCTGGAACCGCCGGGCGGCTCGCCCACCGGCGCGCCCACCGGGCCGGTCATCATGAGCGGCGACGTGCTCAGGATCTGACCAGCATCCAACCCGGGCCCCGGCCCGTATAGAGGGGTGTCCCCGTTGCGGAGCACCCCATGTCTTCCTGGATCGGCCCGGGCCCGCGCGGCCTGCTGGAGATACTGCTGGCGGCCGGCCTGGCGCTGTGCCTGCTGGCCGCCTGTTCGCCCCTGACCCTGCTCAACGGCGCGGTGCCCGACGGCGCCAGCCGCGCCACATCCGGGCTGGCCTATGGCCCGCTGCCGCGCCAGCGCCTGGACATCCACGCCCCGCTGAACGCCGCCGGCGCGCCGGTGGTGGTGTTCTTCTACGGCGGCAGCTGGCGCAGCGGCGAACGCGCCGACTACCGCTTTGCCGGCGACGCGCTGGCCTCGCGCGGCATCATTGCCGTCATCGCCGACTACCGCCTCTACCCCGAGGTCGCCTATCCCGAATTCCTGCGGGACGCCGCGCTGGCCGTGGCCTGGACGCAGCGGCATATCGGCGCCTATGGCGGCGACCCGGGCCGGCTGTTCGTGGCCGGCCACAGCGCCGGCGGCTATATCGCCGCCATGCTGGCGCTGGACCCGCGCTGGCTGCGGGATGCCGGCTCCGCGCCTGGCACGCTGGCCGGCTGGATCGGCCTGGCCGGCCCCTACGACTTCCTGCCGATCACCGCGCGCGACGTGCGGCCGGTCTTCCTGTTCCCCGACACGCCGGCCGATTCGCAGCCCATCCGCCACGCCAGCGCCGCGGCCCCGCCGGGCCTGCTGTTGACCGGCGCCGCCGACACCGAGGTGGACCCGCAACGCAACAGCGCCGCCCTGGCGCGCGCCCTGCGCGCCGCGGGGGCCTGCGCGCGCCTGGTCGAGTACCCCGGCCTCGGCCACAAGCTGCTGGTCGGCGCGCTGGCGCGGCCCCTGCGCTGGCGCGCGCCGGTGCTGGACGACATCGCCGCCTTCGTGGCCCGCCCCTGCGCGCCCTCTCCAGGAGAATGACCATGCGCCCCGACCTGCCGCTGGCTCTGCTGCTTGCCCTGATCCTGCCGCTGGCACCGCTGGGCGCCCAGGCGGCCAACGAACATTACCTGGGCTACGCCTATGCCCCGCACGGCGGCGCCGAGCGCTACCGCGAGGAGCACTGGGTCGTCAGGGACGGCGCGCGGCAGACCCGGCTGGTGCTGTACCGCTGTCCGGACGGCGCCGCCTTCGCGCGCAAATGGGTGCGGGGCGGCGTCGACGATCCCGCGCCCGATTTCGCGCTGTTTGACCAGCGCGACGGCTACCGCGAAGGCGTCAGCAGCCGCGGCGCCGAGCGCCACGCCTACGTGCAGGCGCGCGCCAGCGCCACCACGCGCAGCCAGGCGCTGCCGCCGGCCGAGGATGCCGTGATCGACGCCGGCTTCGACGCGTGGCTGCGCGCGCACTGGGATCCGCCCGCCACGCCCTTGCGGTTCCTGGTGCCCAGCCGGCTGGCCCTGATGCCGCTGGAGGTCCAGGCGCGCGATGTGCCCGGACAGCGCGAGCGCGTGTTCCGGCTGCGGCTGGATGCCTGGTACGGCTTCGCCGCGCCCCCGCTGCGCGTGACCTACGACCGCGACAGCCGGCGCCTGCGCCGCTTCGAGGGCCCCAGCAACCTGCGCGACGGCAACGGCGGCACCCAGACCGTGCGGATCGAGTTCCCCGCCGACGCCGAACTGGCCCCGCCCACGCAACAGGACATGGACGCCGCCGCGGCCACGCCGTTGACGGGGCGTTGCGACTAAGGGTTTTCACTAGCGCATCCAGCCGGCGCGCCCGCCCGTATATCCCCGCAAGCCTCGAACAGGACACGATGATGCGCCCCGAACTCTCTCGCTGGACCGCCTCGATGCGCCGCTGGGTCGATACCCAGGCGGCGAGCGCGTCCGACGGCCCGCCCGACCGCATCGACTGGACCCGCGCCCTGCCCTTCGCGCTGCTGCACGCGGGCTGCCTGGGGGTGATAGCGACCGGCGTGTCGCCGGTGGCGCTGGCTGTGGCGGCGGCGCTCTACGTCCTGCGCATGTTCGCCCTGACCGGCTTCTACCACCGCTATTTCTCGCATCGCACCTTCCGCACCTCGCGCGCCATGCAGCTGGTCTTCGCCATCCTCGGCGCCTCCTGCGCCCAGCGCGGTCCCCTGTGGTGGGCGGCGCACCACCGCCACCATCATCGCCACGCCGACGACGACCAGGACCTGCACTCGCCCGCCCGCCACGGATTCTGGTGGAGCCACATGGGGTGGTTCCTGACGCCGCGCGCCTTCGCCACCGACCTGGCGCGCGTGCCGGACCTGCGCCGCTACCGCGAACTGCGCTGGCTCGACCGCTTCGACGCCGCCGTGCCCATCGCGCTGGCGCTGCTGTGCTACGCCCTGGGCGCCGCGCTCGAACGCCTCGCCCCCGGCCTGGGCACCAGCGGACCGCAGATGCTGGTGTGGGGCTTCTTCATCTCGACGGTGGCGCTGTTCCACGCCACCGTCACCATCAATTCGCTGGCGCATCGCTACGGCAAGCGCCGCTACGACACCGCCGACGACAGCCGCAACAACGCCTGGCTGGCGCTGCTGACCTTCGGCGAAGGCTGGCACAACAACCACCATTTCTATCCCGGCTCGGCGCGCCAGGGCTTTCGCGCCCGCGAAATCGACCTGACCTGGTACGGGCTGCGCCTGCTGGCGGCCGCCGGCCTGATCTGGGACCTGAAACCCGTGCCGGCCTGGGTGCTGGCGCGCGCCAAGGAATGACCATGCGCATCGCCATCATCGGTTCGGGCATCGCGGGGCTGGTCTGCGCCTGGAAGCTGGGCCGGGACCATGATGTGACGCTGTACGAGGCCAATGACTACCTGGGCGGCCACACGCACACCCACGACGTCGAGCAGGACGGCCAGCGCTACGCGGTCGACAGCGGTTTCATCGTGCACAACCCGGTCAACTACCCGCATTTCACGGCCATGCTCGACGAGCTGGGCGTGTGCTCGCAGCCCACCACCATGAGCTTCTCGGTGCACCAGGAGGCCAGCCGCCTGGAATACAACGCGACCTCGCTCGACACCCTGTTCTGCCAGCGCCGCAACCTGCTGTCGCCGCGCTTCCTGGGCATGGTGCGCGACCTGCTGCGCTTCTACCGCGAGGCGCCGGCGCTGCTGGCCGGCGACGAGCCCGGCCCGACGCTGGGCGAGTACCTGGCACGGCACCGCTACGGCCAGGCGTTCCAGGCCGACCACCTGATCCCGATGGCGTCGGCGCTGTGGTCCTCGCCCGCCGCGCGCATCCTGGAATTCCCGGCTCGCTACCTGGTGCAGTTCATGGCCAACCACCAGATGCTGCAGGTCGACCCGCGGCCCCAATGGCGCGTGGTGCAGGGCGGGTCCAGCCGCTACATCCGCGCCCTGCGCGAGCGCTGGAACGTGCGGGTGCGCCTGAACTGCCCGGTGTACCAGGTCACGCGCCAGGCCGACGGCGTCACCCTGGCCTCGTGCGAGGGCCGGCCGCGCTACGACCAGGTGGTGTTCGCCTGCCACAGCGACCAGGCCCTGAAACTGCTGGCCGCGCCCAGCGCGGCCGAGCGCGAGGTGCTCGGCGCGATCACCTATCAGCACAACGACGTCGTGCTGCACACGGATGCGCGCTTGCTGCCGCGCCACCGCAAGGCCTGGGCGGCGTGGAATGCCTACGTGCCGGCCGATCCCTCGGCGCCGTGCTCGGTCAGCTACTGCATGAACCTGCTGCAGGGCCTGCAATCGCGCCGGCCGTTCATCGTCACGCTCAATCGCGGCGACGCCATCGATCCGGCGCAGGTGCTGGCCCGCATGCGCTACCACCACCCGGTCTACACGCTGGCGTCGGTGGCCGCCCAGGCGCGCCGCGACGAGATCTCCGGCCGCCAGCGCTGCTGGTACGCGGGCGCCTACTGGGGCTGGGGCTTTCACGAAGACGGCGTGGCCAGCGCGTTGGACGTGGTGCGCGGCATCCAGTCGCGCGCCGCGGCGCTCTCGGCGGAGGCCGCATGAACGGCCACAGCGCCCTGTACGAAGGCCGCGTGACGCACCGGCGCCACGTGCCGCATGCGCACGGCTTCAGCTACCGCATGGCGCAGCTCTATCTGGACCTGGACGAGGTCGACCAGGTGTTCAAGGACCGCTGGCTGTGGTCGGTGGACCGGCCCAACCTGGCCGAATGGCGCCGCCGCGATTATCTCGACGGCGATGCCGGACTGCCGCTGGCGCAGGCCGTGCGGGCGCGGCTGCGGGCCGACCTGGGCGAAGCGCCGGCCGGACCGATCCGGCTGCTGGCCCATCCGCGCTACGCCGGCTATGTCTTCAACCCGGTCAGCTTCTACTACTGCTACGAAGCCGACGGCGTGACCCTGGCCGCCATCCTGGCCGAGATCACCAACACGCCGTGGAAGCAGCGCCATTGCATCGTCCTGCCGGTCGAGAGCGCCGACCGCCGCGGCGACGCCATGGCCTGGCGCTTCGACAAGCGCTTCCACGTCTCGCCCTTCATGCCGATGGACTGCGTCTATGACTGGCGCTTCAACGCGCCGGGCGAGGACCTGCGGGTGCATATGCGGGTCAACCGCCAGGGCCAGCCGCAATTCGACGCCCGCCTGCACCTGCAACGCCGCGCACTCGACGGCGCGGCGCTGGCGCGCTTGCTGTGGCGCTTTCCCCTGATGACCCTGCAGGTCATCGGCGGCATCCACTGGCAGGCCTTGCGCCTCTGGCTCAAACGCAACCCGATCCACGACCATCCCGGCACGCCCGACGGAGAACCGCAATGAAAGCCATGACGCCATCCGAACAGGCCGCCATCGCGGCGACCCGCCCGCCCGGCGCGCTGGAGCGCCTGCTGCGCAAGCGCCTGTTCGCCAGCCTCTCGACGCTGACCGGCGGCCGGCTGGCGATCGAGGACAGCCTGGGCAGCGCCACGCTCGGCCAGGGCGAGCCGGTGGTGCGCCTGACCATCCGCGACATGGCCTTCTACCGCCTGGTGGCCACGCAGGGCAGCGTCGGCGCGGGCGAGGCGTATGGCGACGGCATGTGGACCTGCGACGATCTGGTCGCCCTGGTGCGCCTGCTGGTGCGCAACCGCGACACGCTGGACGGCATGGAATCCGGGCTGGCGCGCGTGGCCGGCTGGTTGCTCAGGCGCTGGCATGCCGGCAACCGCAACACCCACGAAGGCAGCCGCCGCAACATCGCCGCGCACTACGACCTCGGCAACGATTTCTTCTCGCTGTTCCTGTCGCCCGACCTGATGTATTCATCGGCCCTGTGGGCCGGCGCCGACGACACGCTGGAAGAGGCGTCGCGGCGCAAGCTCGACACCATCTGCCGCAAGCTCGAACTCGGCCCGCGCGACCGCGTGGTCGAGATCGGCAGCGGCTGGGGCGGTTTCGCCATCCATGCCGCGCGCCACTACGGCTGCCACGTCACCACCGCCACCATCTCGCGCGAACAGCACGCCCTGGCGCTGGCGCGGGTGCGCGCCGCCGGCCTGGACGATCGCGTCAGCGTGGTGCTGCAGGACTATCGCGACCTGCAGGGCCGCTACGACAAGCTGGTGTCGATCGAGATGATCGAGGCCATCGGCGCGCAATACCTCGAGACCTATTTCGCCAAGGTCGCCGACCTGCTCGCGCCGCACGGCCGCGCATTGATCCAGGCCATCACCATCGAGGACCACCGCTACCAGCAGGCGCTGGGCGAAGTGGATTTCATCAAGCGCCACATCTTCCCCGGCAGCTTCATCCCCTCGATCGAGGCGATGCTGCGCGCCAAGACGCGCGCCAGCGACCTGGCCCTGGTGCACCTGGAGGACTTCGGCCTGTCGTACGCGCGCACCCTGCAAGCCTGGCGCCAGCGCTTCCTGGCGCACCTGCCCGAAGTGCGGGGACAGGGCTTCGACAGCCGCTTCTGCCGCCTGTGGGAGTTCTACCTGGCGTACTGCGAAGGCGGCTTCCGCGAACGCTCCATCGGCGTCTCGCATCTGTTGCTGACCCACCCCGGCGCCCGCGGCACGGGCGAACGCTGGGTCCAGGCGGGTGTGTGATGCGCTTCTGGGCCAACCTGCTCGGCTACCAGCTGGTCTGGTTCAGCGCCGTCATCGGCGCCGGCCGCGGCCTGGCCTGGCCGGGCGTGGCCTCGGCCCTGGTCTTCATTGCCGCGCAACTGGCCTGCTCGGTCACGTGGCGCGCCGACCTGAAGCTGGCCGCCGCCGCGCTGCTGTGCGGCTGCCTGCTCGATGGCGCGCTGTCGGCGCTGGGCTGGTCGGTCTACGCCGCCGATGCCTGGCCCGCGCCGCGCTGGATCCTGGCGCTGTGGGCGGCCTTCGCCCTGACGCTGAATCATTCGCTGGCCTACCTGCGGCCGCGCCGCTGGCTGGCCTGCGGGTTCGGCGCCATCGGCGGGCCATTGGCCTACTGGGGCGCCGCGCGCGGCTGGCAGGCGGTGCAGTTCGACGCGCCCGCCTGGCGCGCCGTTGCCGCGCTGGCGCTGGGCTGGGGCCTGATCCTGCCCGCGCTGACCCGCTGGGCGCAGCGCTGGACGCGGGAGGCCGCATGAATCCCCTGTCGCAATGGCTGATCATCGCCGTCGTCATGGTCATCGCCATGGCGCTGGCCTGGGCCTGGCAACGCCGCCACGCCAACGCGGGCATCGTCGACGTGGTCTGGGCCGCCGGCATGGGCGCCAGCGCCCTGCTGGCCGCCGCCACCGGCCAGGGCGACTGGGCGCCCCGGGCCTGCCTGGCCGTGATGGCCGGCGTCTGGTCGCTGCGGCTGGCCTGGCATCTGTGGCGGCGGGTCCGGCAAGGCGAGGACGGCCGCTACCGCGCGCTGCGCGAACACTGGGGCGGTCATCAGGGCAAGTTCTTCGGCCTGTTCATGTTCCAGGCCGGGCTGGTGATGCTGTTCAGCCTGCCTTTCCTGGCGGTGGGCACGAGCGCCGCGCGCGGCCTGCCCGTCGCGCTGGGCCTGGCGATCTGGCTGGCGGCGCTGGCCGGTGAAGTCATCGCCGACCGCCAGCTCGACCGCTTCCGCGACGATCCGGCCCATCGCGGCCAGACCTGCCGCGACGGCCTGTGGCGCTACTCGCGCCATCCCAACTATTTCTTCGAATGGTGCCATTGGTTCGCCTACGTCGCGCTGGCCTGGGGCTCGCCCCTGGCCTGGCTGGCGTGGCTGGGCCCCGTGCTGATGTACGTCTTCCTGCGCTGGATCAGCGGCATCCCCTTCACCGAGCAACAGGCCCTGCGCACGCGCGGCGACGACTACCGCGCGTACCAGCGCCGCACCTCGGCCTTCTTCCTGTGGTTCCCCAAATCCTGACGAGGCCCGCCATGACGACCGCCAGCCTGCACGACCTTCCGCTTGCCGCCGACCGCCCCGCGCCCGGCCTGCTTGGCCTGGCCGAACGCGGCCTGGTGCCCGACGCGCTGCTGCGCCTGGGCATCCGCCGCCTGTGCGCCGAACGCCTGGCCGCCGAATACGCCGGCGGCATCGACGCCTGGACGGCGCGCAACCAGGACCTGATCGCGCGCCTGCGCGCCAGCGCGGTGGCCATCCACACCGACGCCGCCAACGCCCAGCACTACGAACTGCCGACCACTTTCTTCCAGCTCTGCCTGGGCGCCCGCATGAAGTATTCCGGCTGCCTGTATCCGACCGGCGCCGAGACCCTGGACCAGGCCGAGGCCGCCATGCTGCGCCTGTACGGCGAACGCGCCGAGCTGACCGACGGCCAGGACATCCTGGAACTGGGCTGCGGCTGGGGCTCGCTGACCCTGTGGATGGCCGAACACTATCCCAACGCCCGCATCACCGCCGTGTCCAACTCGGCCACCCAGCGCCAGCACATCGAAGCACGCTGCCGCGAACGCGGCTGGGCGCACGTGCGCGTCATCACCTGCGACGTGAACACGCTGGCGTTGCCGGCGGCCGCCTACGACCGCTGCGTCTCGGTGGAGATGTTCGAACACATGCGCAATTACCAGGACCTGCTGGCGCGCATCGGCCAATGGCTGCGCCCCGGCGGCAAGCTGTTCGTGCACATCTTCGCGCACCGCGAGCGCGCCTATCCGTTCGAGACCGAAGGCGCCGGCAACTGGATGGGACGCCACTTCTTCACCGGCGGCATCATGCCGGCGGCCGACACGCTGCTGCACTTCCAGCGCGACCTGCAATTGCAGGAAAAGTGGTTTCTCGACGGCACGCACTACGCGCGCACGGCCAACCACTGGCTGGCCAACCAGGACGCCCGCGCCGCGCAGGCCCGGACGGTGCTGGCGCAGGCCTATGGCCCGCAGCTGGCGCCGTTGTGGCACCAGCGCTGGCGCATGTTCTGGATGGCCTGCGCCGAGCTGTTCGGCTACGACGACGGCCAGCAATGGGGCGTGGCCCACTACCGCTTCACGCGCCCCTGAGGAGACCGCCATGTTGCGCGCCCTGTGTATCGCCGCGATGGGCCTGCTGGCGGGCTGCGCCGGGCCCGCGCCCATGCCGCCCGTGGCCCATGTCGACCTGCCGCGCTTCATGGGCGACTGGTACGTCATCGCGCACATCCCCAGCTGGCCCGAGCGCAACGCCTACGACGCGGTCGAAAGCTACCGGCCGCTGCCCGATGGCCGCATCCAGACCGACTTCCGCTACCGCAAGGGCAGCTTCGACGCCGAGGTGAGCACCATGCACCCGGTGGCCACGGTGCGGCCGGACACCGGCAACGCGGTCTGGGGCATGCAGTTCATCTGGCCGATCCAGGCGGAATACGTCATCGCCTACCTGGACGACGCCTACCAGACCACCATCATCGGCCGCTCCAAGCGCGACTACGTGTGGATCATGGCGCGCGTTCCCTGCCTGAGCGATGACGCCTACGCGCAGCTGGCCGAGCGCGTCGCGGCGCTGGGCTACACGGAACCGCTGCGCAAGGTGCCGCAGCGCTGCCAATAGGCGAGACCGGCCCGCGACGCCGCCAAGGGGCCGGCGGCTTGCCATCGTCAGAAGTCCATCGACGCCGACAGCATGAAGGTGCGCGGCGCGCCCAGCGCCAGGCTCGACAGCTGCGGCATGCCCCAATACGCCTTGTTGGTCAGGTTGTTGACGCTGGCCCGCAGGACCAGCGGACGGTCGGCCACCCTGGTGGCGTAGCGCGCGCCGACGTCATAGGTGGTGCGGCCGGCCACCGACAGCGAATTGTCGGCGCTGATGTACTGCTTGGACACCGCGGTCGCGTTGGCGGTCAGCGTCAGCCCCTGCACGGCCGGCACATCCCACTCGATGCCCAGCTTGCCCTGCAGCTTGGGCACGCCGGTCGCCTGCCTGCCCTCGTTGACGGCCAGCGCGGCCTTGGTGACCTTCGGGTCGATGTACGCCACGCCGCCCATCAGGCGCACGCCGCGCAGCGGTTCGCCGAAGAAGCCCCATTCCACGCCCCGGTTGCGCTGTTCGCCGCCGAACGAAAACACGTTGGTGACGGGATTGGTGTAGCTGCTCGGCCGCGTGATCTCGAACACGCTCAAGGTATGGGTGAAGTCACCGAAGTCGACCTTGATGCCAGCCTCCTTCTGCTTGGTCTTGTACGGCGCGAACAGCTCGCCGGCGTTGGCGGCGGTGACCGGCGCCGTCTGCCCCTTGCTCAGTCCCTCGATGTAGTTGGCGTACAGCGAGACATTGTCGGTGGCCTTGAACAGGATCGCCGCCGCGGGCGTGGTGGCGCTGGCGTCATAGCGGCTGGTGCGCGCGCCCGTGGCCACATTGAAGGTATCCGAACGCACCTCCTGGCGGCGCGCGCCCAGCGTCAGCTGCACCCGGTCCTCGGCGAACGACAACGTGTCCGCCAGGCCGTAGCTGATCAGGCGCGTCTCGGTATGCAGGATCGCCGGCCAGACGCCATCGACCTCCGGCCCCCAGACCGGCTTGTAGATGTTGGTGGTCCAGTCCGCGCCCGGCACCGAGCGGCGGCCGTAGTCGCGTTCGGTATCGGTGTAGTAGGTGGTGTTCAGCACCCACTGGTGCTTGATGCCGCCCGTCTGCAGCTTGCCCTTGACCCCAGCCTCCCCGGTGGTCTTCCTGATGTGCATGTTCAATTGGCCGATGGTGGTGCGCAGGTCGCCCGCGGCATTGAGCACCTGAGCGGAGATGGCGCCGTTGTAGGTGTACTCGGACCGGCTGGTGCCGACCGCGGCGTACGCCATCAGGTTGTCGCTCAGGTCGACTTCGCCGCGCACCATGGCGCCGCGATCGCGGTTGTGCACATACGCCCAGTCCGGGTTCAGCAAGGTGTCGGCCTTGGGCGGCCTGGGCACGGCCACGCCGGGCGCCAGGTTGATGCCGCGGGTCACGCCGTCCACGCGCTCGTCGCTGTCGTACAGATCCGCCGACACGCGCACGCGCTCGCTGCGCCAGTCCAGCCCCACGGCGGCCAGTTGCGCCTTCTTGTCCTGGTCCTTGATCGCGCCGGCGCCATCGCGATAGACGCCGTTGAAGCGGATGCCGAACTGCTTGTCCTCGCCGAAGCGGCGTCCCATGTCCAGGTGGCCGCCGAACTGCGCGTCCGACATGTAGGTCGCGGTCAGGCGCGTCAACGGCTCATCGCCGGCGCGCTTGGGCACCAGGTTGACGGTGCCGCCCACCGAGCCGCCCGGCGGCATGCCGTTGAGCAGGGCCGACGGCCCCTTCAGCACCTCGATGCGCTCGAACATTTCCGGCGTGGTGCGGTAGTACGGCGCCATGCCGAACAGTCCGCCGAAGGAGATGTCGGTGGTGCTGGAGCTGAAGCCGCGGATCGAGTAGTTCTCGCTCCAGGCGCCGGTGACGCCGTTGCTGAACACCGACGGGTCGGTGCGGGCGATCACGTCGGTGATGTCCTGGGCCTGCAGGTCCTGGATGTACTTGTCGGTATAGCTGATGACCGAGAACGGCGTGCTCATGAAGTCCCGCTCGCCCAGGAAGCCGGCGCGGCCGCCGTACGTGACCTGGCCGCCGGCATAGGGCGCGGCGGGCTCCTCGGACTGGCCCGTGACGCGTACCGCCGGCAGCGTCTTGACCCCGGCGCCGGCCGGGTCTGGTTGCGCCTGCGCCGCCGTCTCGCTGACGCGGGCGCGACTCTCGGCGGCCTGCTGGGCCTGCGCGGCCGGGGCCGCGATCAGGGCGGCGCCGGCCGTCAGGCCGAACAGGGCCGCGGTCAGGCCGTTGAGGGAAAAGGCGGTCCTGGCGTGCGCGGCATGCGATGCGGGACGCGCGACGCGGCCACGATGGCGACGTGTGCTCATGGAATGCTCCGTTCGGTTGAGCGTGGATTGGCCTTCATCGGTTTCGGCATTAATAATGAAAACAATGAGGCGAATGGGAATCGTTAATCAATAAAACCATTGGCGCCGAAGCGCCGGCCGACCGGGTCAGTCGCGGTAGCCCTTCATCACGTCGTCGATCACGATCCGCAGCGAATTCACGCTGGCGGCCGTGACATACCAGGCCTCGGCGTCGGCAAAGACCACGCGGCCGTGCTTCCACGCCGGCGTCTCGCGCAGCAACGGGTTGCCCAGCGTCTCGGCGGTCAGCGCGGGCCGGCGTTCCATCACCGCGGTGCGATCCACCACGTAGATCACGTCGGGATTGGCCTGCTGGATGAATTCGCTGGAGATCGGCTGGCCATGCAGGCCGGCCTCCGCCATCGGGCCGGCCGGCTTCACGCCCAGCGCGTTGAAGACGAATCCGTAGCGCGACTGCGGGCCGAAGGACGTGAAGGCGCCGTTGTTGTGCAGCACGATCAGCGCCTTCTCGGGACGGTCCTGGATCAGGCGCCGGGCCGCCTGGACTTTCTCGTCCAGCCCGGCCGCCTGCTGGCGGGCCAGGTCTTCCTTGCCGAAGATCCGCCCGAGCGTGATCAGGTGGTCCTTGACGACCTCGATGTGATTGACCTGGCTGTCGCGGTAATCCACGTCGAAATGGATCGTCGGCGCGATCTGGCTCAGTTCCTTGTAGTGGTTGGCCTGCAGCGACGTGATCAGGATCAGGTCGGGCTTGGCCGCGTGCACCCGCTCCAGGTTGGGCTGCACGATCGCGCCCATGTCCCGCACGTCCGGCGCGTCCCGGTACCTGGCCAGGAAGTGCGGCACGAAGTCCTTGGGCATGCCGGCCACGGGCACGCCCAGCAGGTCCAGGAAGTCGACCTCGTTCATGTCCAGCGCCACCACGCGCCGGGGCTGCCTGTCGATGACGGTGACGCCCAGCTTGTGCCGCACCGTGATGGCGGCGTAGGCCGGCGGCGCCTCCGCGCCGGACGACGGCGACGGTTGCGCCGCCTTGGGCGCCGTTTCCTGGCCGCAGCCCTGCACCGCGATCGTGGCGGCCACCAGCAGGGCGAACGCCCAGGTCCTGTGCTTGCCGTTCATGTCAATTCTCCGATGGGTTGAAGTAGTTGCACAGGCGGCCGCGCGCGCCGTGCGTGATCTCGAAATCCAGCCCATACAGTTCCCGCAAGCGGTCCTCGGTCACGACCTCGGGCACCGTGCCGGCGCAATGCACCGCGCCGTCCTTCATGGCGACGATGTGGTCGGAATAACTGGCCGCGAAGTTGATGTCGTGCACCACCAGGATCACGGTGCGGCCGTGCATATCGCACAGGCGGCGCAGCGCCCGCATGATCTGTACGGCGTGCTTGATGTCGAGGTTGTTCAGCGGCTCGTCGAGCAGCAGGCAGTCGGTCTGCTGGGCGATGGTCATGGCCAGGAACGCCATCTGCCGCTGCCCGCCGCTCAGCTCGTCGAGATAGGCCTGGCGCAGCGGTTGCAGCGACAGGAACGCGATGGCCTCGTCGATCACGCGCCGGTCCAAAGGCGTCAGCGCGCCCCGGCTGTAGGGGAAGCGGCCGAACGCGACCAGCTCCTCGACCGTCAGGCGCAGGTTGAAATCGGGAGACTGGCGCAGCGTGGCCACGCGCCGGGCGTAGTCGCCGACGCGGATGTCCGACACATCGCGGCCTTCGATCAGGATCTCGCCCCGGGTCGGCGCCAGCAGCCGCGCGATCATCATCAACAGCGTCGTCTTGCCCGCGCCATTGGGGCCGATCAGCGAGGTCAGCCGCCCCGCCGGAAACCGCGCGTTGACGTCGGACAGCACGGCGCGCGCGCCATAGTGTTTGGAAAGATGCTTGACGGTAATCATGCGGTGCCCCGCGCCCGCGCCATCAGCGCGAGGAACCAGGCGCCGCACGTCAGGTTGACCAGGATGCCGACGGTGGTCCGGTAGTTGAAAAGATGCTCCACCGCCAGCTGGGCCAGCAGGAACAGACCCACCGCGATGGCGCAGCCGGCGGACAGGGTGACCCGGTGCCGGCGCGTGCGCGTCAGCGCATAAGCCATGTTGGCGACGAAGATGCCCATGAACGCCGTGGGCCCCAGCAGACTGGTCGACACCGCGACCAGCGTGGCGATCAACGCCAAATGCCGCCGCACCTGGCGCGGATAATCCACGCCCAGCGACATCGCCTGGTCGCGCCCCAGCGACATCACGTCCAGCGTCGGCAGGGTCTTCAGGCCGGCCAGGCACACGCCCGCCACCAGCAGCCCCGACACCAGCAGCTGCGCCGGTTCGGTCTTGTTGAACGACGCCTGCGAAAAACCCAGCAGGATCGAGAACTCGCCGGGGCTGGTCTTGAGCTGCACGAACTGCGTGAAGGTGCCGATCACCATCGTCAGCACCAACCCCGCCAGCAGCAGGAAGTGGACGTTCTGCCGGCCCTGGCTGAACAGCCCGCGATGGATCAGCCACGAATAGCCCAGCATCACCGCCACCGACAGGAAGAAGTTGCCGTGCGCCCCCAGCAGCACCAGGCTCTGCGCGCCCAGCCCCAGCACCAGCAGCGATTGCAGCAACAGGTAGACCGCCTCGTAGCCCATGATGGCCGGCGTCAGGATGCGATTGCCCGTCAGCGTCTGGAACACGATCGACGACCAGGCGATGGCCACGCCGCCGATCAGCATGGCCGCCAGCCGCGCCAGCCGCTTGGGGATGACGTAGTCGAAATCCAGGCCGGCGCCCAGGAACAGGAACGCCAGCGCCAGGGCGATGACGAGCATCCAGGCCAGGTGCCGCGAAGCCAGGCGCATCATCGATGTTTCCAGAAGATCAGCGCCAGGAACAGCAGGCCGCCCAGCCCGCCCGCGGTCAGGCCGATGGGCACTTCGAACGGGTGGATCAGCAGGCGCCCGAGCACGTCGCAGGCCAGCAGCAGCGACGCGCCGCCCAGCGCCACCACCGGCAGGGTGCGGCTCAGGTTGTCGCCGTAATGCAGCGCCACCAGATTCGGCACCACCAGGCCGACGAAGGGAATCGCGCCGACCGTGATGACCGTGGCGGACACCGTCACGGCCACCAGCATCAGCCCCAGCGCCACGGTGGCGCCATAGTTCAGCCCCAGGCTCGACGCCACGCCCTCGCCCATGCCCAGCACGGTGAAACGGTGCGCGTACAGATACGTCAACGCGACGATCGGCAGGATCAGGTAGATGATTTCGTAGTTCCCCTGCACGATCCGGGAGAAATCGCCCAGCATCCAGCCCTGCATGCTCTGCAGGATGTTGTGGCGATAGGCATGGAACTCGGCCAGCGCGCTCAGCACGCCGCCGTACATCAGGCCGATCACCGGCACCAGCACGGTGTTCTTGAACTTCACGCGGCGCACGATCGCCATGAAGAGCAGGCTGGCGGCCAGGCAGAACGCCAGCGCGAACAGCATCCGCACGGTCGCGCCGGCGGCGGGCGCCAGCGTCAGCGACACCAGGATGCCGAACTTGGCGGCGTCCAGCCCGCCCGAGGTGGCGGGTTCGACGAACTTGTTGCGCACCACGTGCTGCAGGATCACGCCGCAGACCGACAGCCCCACGCCCGTCAGCACCAGCGCCGCCAGGCGCGGCAGCCGGCTCGCCGTCAGCGTCAGCCAGGCGTCGCCCGACAGCGACAACACCTGCGACCATGCCATCTGCCGCGCGCCCACCAGCAGCGACGCGCCGCACAGCACGATGAACACGCCGATCAACCCCGCACGCATCAGCCGCCCGCCTCGTCCGGCGCCGCGGCGGCGATGCGCCAGCCCTTGGCAGCCCGACGCTGCGCCAGGAATCGCGCATAGCGCCCCTGGCTCGCGCGCAGCAGCGTGGGCGACCCCTGTTCGACAATGCGGCCCGCTTCCAGCACCACGACCTGGTCGGCCATCGCCACCGTGGAGAGCTGATGGGCAATCACCACCAGCGTGCAGCGGCCGCGCAACCGCGCCAGCGCCTCGGTGACGACGATCTGGTTCTCGGCATCCAGCGCCGCGGTCGCCTCGTCCACCAGCAGGATCGGGGCGGCGCTGATCAACGCGCGGGCGATGGCGACGCGCTGGCGCTCGCCGCCGGACAGGCGCGCGCCGCCCTCGCCCACCGGCGTGTCCAGGCCTTGCGGCAGCCGTTCGGCAATCGCCGCCACGCCCGCCTGCCGCGCGGCCTCCATGACCTCGGCGTCGTTGGCGTCCGGCTTGCCGACGCGGATGTTGTCGGCGATGCTGCCCGAAAACAGGTAGTTGTCCTGGAAGATCTGGCGGATCTGGCCGGCCAGGCGCGCGCTGGCGATCTGCCTCACGTCCACGCCGCCGACGCTGACGCTGCCCGCGGTCACGTCGAAGAAGCGGGCGATCAGCCGCGCCAGCGTGGTCTTGCCGGAGCCGGACTCGCCGATCAGGGCGACCATGCTGCCCGGCGCGATGCGCAGCGTCACGTCGCGCAACACGTCCGGTTCATCCGGCGCGTAGCGGAAGTCCACCTCGCGCAGCTCGATCGCGCCATCGCGCGGCGCCTGCGGCGCTTCGGGCTCCGGCAACGGTTCCACCACGAACAGCGCCCCAATAGCATCGAGCTGCCCGCGCGCGCCGCGCAGCACCTCGCCATAGCCCGCCACCTCCAGCAGCGCATCGACGTAGCGGGCCGCCAGCACCAGCGAGACGATGACCGCCACGACCGCCCCGGACGCCAACGGACCGCCCGCCAGGCCATTGGCCCACCACACCGCCGCCATCAGCATGGCGGCGAACGCCGCCTGCACGGCCCAGGCATTCAGGACGGCCGCCCCCGCCGACAACCCGATCAGCCGCGCGCCGGCCTGGCGCTGGCGTTCGACCGCCTGCTCCAGCAACCGCAATCCGCCACCGTCGCCATTGAACGCGCGCAGCACCGACTGTGCCTGGGCGAACTCCACCACGCGCTGGCTGGCGTCGGCGAAACTGCGATGGAAGGCGTCGTCCGCCCGCCGCGACATGGCGGCCGTCAGCGCCAGCATGCCCGCCAGCAGCGGCAACGCCAGCAGCGCGATCATGCCCAGCAGCCAGTGCTGCGCGAACAGCGCGACGACCAGCACCATCGGCGTCACGATCCCGGTGATCACCGGCGTGAACACGTGCGCGGGCAGCTGGGCCACGGCCATCATGCCCTGCGTGACCACATGCGCCAGGCGCGCCGTGTGCGCCGGCGTGAACCATCCCACCGGCAGGCTCGCCACGTGCTCGCCCAGGCGATGGCGACCGCTTTGCAGGATGGCCACGCCCACGCGCACGCCGGCCCGCTCCACCTGGCGCCGCAGCAGCCAGCAGGCCGCCACCTCGGCCACGAGCAACGCCAGCCAGGGCGCCACCCGCCGCACGTCACCGTCAAGCAGATGGATCAGCACCGGCGCCAGCGAGGTGATGGCCAGCCCGCACAGCACGCCATAGGCGACGGCCATCCAGGCATAACGCCGCAGCACGGGCGCCTCCTTGCCCAGCAACAGCAGGAAGGTCTTCAGCATGACGCCCCCGCCTGTTCCGCCGCCACGTCGTAGCCGCCCAGCGTCCACAGCCGGGCATAGCGGCCGCCCAGCGCCAGCAGCGCATCGTGACGGCCCTGCTCGACGATGGCGCCATCCTCCAGCACGAGAATGCGGTCGGCGTGCATCACCGTGTCCAGCCGGTGCGCGATCACCATCAGCGTGCGCCCTTGCGCGAAACGCGACAGCGCCTCCTGGATCGCCACCTCGTTGCCGGCATCGGCCGCCGCCGTGGCCTCGTCGCACACCAGCACCGGCGCATCGAGCAACACGGCGCGCGCGATGCTCACGCGCTGGCGCTCCCCGCCCGACAGCTGCGCGTCCTCGCCAACCACCGAATCGTAGCCACGCGGCAGCGCCAGGATGCGTTCATGGATGTTGGCGGCGCGCGCGGCGGCCTCGACCTCCAGGCGGCTGGCCGCCGGCCGGCCCAGCGCGATGTTGTCATGGATGCTGGCGTGGATCAGGCGCACTTCCTGCAACACGAAGCCGATGCGCCGGTAGAGCTGCGTGGTCTCGATGTGCCGCAGGTCCACCCCGCCCAACGTGATGCGCCCCTCGGCCGGATCGAAGAACCGCAGCAACAGCCGCGCCAGCGTGGACTTGCCCGCGCCCGACGTGCCGACGACGGCCGTAACGGTGCCGGGTTGCAGCGTGAAACTGATGTTCGACAACGCCGGGCGCGCCTCGCCGTAGGCATAGCCGACATTCTCGAAGCGCACCTCGTGGCCGGCCGGCGTCTCGCGCCGGCCGCTCCCGGGCGCTGCCAGCACCGGTGTCCGCAGCAGCGCCAGCACGCGCTGCGCGGCGGCCGTGGCGCTGCCCAGGTCGTGCAGCAGCGTATGCAGCAGCAGCACCGGCGCGCAGATGCCCGGCGCCACCAGCGCGAACGGCAACACGTCCACCGGCGCGATCCAGCCCAGGCCGACGAACACGGCGCCGCTGGCCAGCACCCCCCCCAGCACCGTGACCGGAGCGATCATGGCGTGCGCATGGGCCATCGCCGCCACCAGCGGACGCGTGAAGCGGCGGAAGGCCTCGGCGAGTCCATCCACGGCCTCGTGGTAGCCGCGATGCGCCTTGCCATCGACGCCGAACGCCTTGACCACCGGCATCCCGCCGACGAACTCGACGGTCGCGCCGTTCAGGCGCTCGAGCCGGGTGACGAAGGTCTGCATCTCGGCGCCGCCGGCCTTCATGGCGCGGCGCAGGAACAGGAAGAACCCCGGAAATGGCAGCAACGCCGCCAGCGCCATGCGCCAGTCCAGCGCGAACAGGTAGATGACCGACAGCCCGATGGCGCCCGCCGCGCGGCCCACCGCCGTGTAGAAATGCGCGGTCAGGCTGTGCAGCGTGGCGATGTCATCCTGCATCGCCTGCTTGACCTCGCCCGACGCGCGGCCGGTGAACCAGCCCAGCGGCGCCTGCGCCAGCCGCCGCGCCACGGCCAGGCGCAGGTGATGCGTGATGCGGTTGTCGGCCAGATGCGCGGTCAGCTCGCCGGCGGACACCAGCGCCATGCCGGCGAACAGGCAAGCCACGCTGGCGCCCGCCACCCACCAGAGTTCGGCCCGCCGCGACGCCTGGGCGGCATCCGCCGCATCGAGGCCGGCCAGCAGCAGCTGGGCGATGTGCGCGATACCCGCCAGCGGCGCCAGCGTCAGCATGGCGCCCACCGAGGCCAGCGCCGCCGCGGCGATCAGTTGCCCGCGGATCGGGGACAACACTTGCCTGAGCGGGCCAGGTGTGGCCGCGGCGACTGCGGACGTGCTCATGAAATCGGACTACCCAGATGTTGGTGATAATTATTTGCATGACTATAAACTAAATATTGAATTAGTTGCATTGCAATAAACTAAATAATCGTGCGCGGGTTAAAGTGACGGATAGCCGCCGCCACCACCAAGGACCAGACATGAACCCGCCAGAGCGCCGTCCGGCGCGGGGCCGCCCGCCCACCATCACCCTGGAGCGGATCGCCGACGCCGGCATAGCGATGGGCTTGCCCAACCTCACCTTCGTCGGCGTCGCCGCCGCGCTGGGCGTCAGCCACATGGCGCTCTACAAGCACGTGCCGAGCCTGGAGGCGCTCAAGCGCCTGATCGCCGAGGAGATCTTCAAGCGCTGGCAGATCCCGCAAGCCAGCGGCAGCGACCGCGGCGGGCTGAAGGAATACCTGACCGTGTTCACCGCGTCGGTGCGCGAGTTCGTCAAGGCGCATCCGGGCGTGACGCCCTACGTGATCCGGCGGCTGGCGGCCACGCCGTCAATGATCGCCAAGATCGAGGGGCACCAGCGCCACATCGCCCATGCCTACGGCATTTCAAGGGAACAGGCGCGCATGCTGCTGGCGACCGTGGCGTTCCATTGCATGGCGGTGGCCGACACGGTGTATTCGGTAGCCGGCCTGGAACCGGTGGTCGAGGCGGCGCGCGCCGCCGAAGAGGCCGAGATGGAAGCGGAACTCGATCAGGGCATGCAGGCGCTGATCATCGGCGTGCTGGCGGTGTTGGAAAGCGAGACGCCGCGGACCTGACGCGGCGGGGCTGTCACGGCCCGCTTCGTCCTTGCTCCAGCTCGCCACGCTCCAGGAAAAACTGGCGGTTCCCTTCCAGCCGCCCGACGATGAAGTCCACGAACGTGCGCACGCGCAGCGGCTGCTCGGTGCGGCGGCCGTAGTACAGGTAGATGCCCTCCAGATACACCACGTGCCGCAGCAGCAGCGGCACCAGCCGGCCGGCGCGGATGTGCGGCACGGCGCTGAAGCTGCCCAGCTGGCCAATGGCCTCGCCCGCCAGCACGGTCTGGGCCTCGGCGTCGATATCGTTCATGCACAGCGCCGGCGTGATCTCGCGGTAGACCTGCTCGCCGTCGACCTGGAATGCCCACGGCGCGAGCTTGCCGGTGTTGGCGTGGATGTATCCGGTGCAGCGATGCCGCGCCAGATCGTCGATATCCGCGGGCGCGCCGTGGCGCGCCAGGTAGTCGGGCGACGCGCAGATCAGCAGCTGGATCGGCACCAGCCGCCGCGCCACGGTGCCCGCCGCCGGCAGCGAGCCGCCGCGAAAACCCACGTCGGCCCGGTCGGTGACCAGATCGGTGAAGCGGTCATCGAAATGCACATCGAGCTGCACGCCGGGATATTCGCGCGCGAACGCCAGCACGTGCTGCCACAGCATGCAGTGGATCAGCGCCCGTGGCGCGCTGATGCGCAGCGGGCCGTTGATCTCGTCACCCGCGCGCCGCGCATCCGCCAGCGCGTCCGACAGCAGCCCCAGAGCCGGACTGGCATTGTCGAGCAGCCGCTGTCCCGCCTCGGTCAGGCTCAGCTTGCGCGTGGTCCGGCGCAGCAGCTGCACGCCCAGCGCTTTCTCCAGCTGCATCACCGCGTGGCTCGCCGCCTGCGGCGAAATGCCCTGGTCCACCGCCGCCTTGCGCAGGCTGCCCAACATGGCGGTGCGCACGAAGATGGTCAGGGCGCGGACTTCGTTCATGGCGGATCTCCCGGCCGGCCGGGGCGGCCGATTGGCAAATAAAAGTTGATTATCATTCTATTGAATAGCCGCTATTCGGAACACCCACGGCTCTCTACCATGCGTTTCACCCCATCCCCCTGACAGGAGAAACGCATGAACACCCCGACGAATTTCAAGAAAGTCTGGTTCATCACCGGCGCCTCGCGCGGCCTGGGCGCGCTGATCGCCAAGGCCGCCCTGGCCGACGGCAATGCCGTGGTCGCCGCCGGCCGCGATACCGCCACCATCATCGAGCGCCTGGGCCAGGCGCCCGGCCTGCTGCCGGTCGCGCTGGACGTGACCCGCCCCGAGCAGGCCCAGGCGGCGGCCGCCGCCGCGCTGGATGCCTTCGGCCGCATCGACGTGCTGGTCAACAACGCCGGCTTCGGCCTGCTGGGCGCGGTCGAGGAGTCCAGCGACGCCGACGTGCGCCGCATGTACGACACCAACGTCTTCGGCCTGCTCAACGTGACCCGCGCGGTGCTGCCGGCCATGCGCGCGCGCCGCGCCGGCCATGTCATCAACATCTCGTCCATCGGCGGCTTCCGCTCGGGCGCCGGCTTCGGCGCGTACTGCTCGACCAAGTTCGCCGTTGAAGGACTGACCGAGGCCCTGCGCGACGAGCTGGCGCCGCTGGGCATCCACGCCACCGTGGTCGAGCCCGGCTACTTCCGCACCGACTTCCTGGACGCCACCTCGCTGGTGGTCGCGCCGGGCGAGATCGCCGACTACGCGGCCACGTCGGGCCAGGTGCGCCAAAAGGCCGTGCACCTGAACCATCAGCAGCCCGGCGACCCCGTCAAATTGGCCGCGGCCATGGTCGAATTGGCCAACGCCGCCGAACCGCCGCTGCGCCTGCCGCTGGGCAGCGACACCCTGGCGGCCATCGCCGACAAGCAGGCCTACGTGGCCCGCGAGACGCAGGCCTGGGAAGCGCTGGCGCGCTCGACCGATTTCGCCGCGGGCTGAATCCGCCGCGCCTGCCCCCCTGCCGCGTGCCGCGTGTCAGGCACTAGACTACCGACCGGTAGTTAGTTTAAAGTCCGCCCACCTGAAGGCCGGCCATCAACGGCGCCCGCCCCCGGCCTTCAGCGGATCGACCAGGACTTCCCCGCCATGACACGCACCCCTTCCGTCCAGCGCATCCTCGACGCCGCGCTCGGCCACTTCGCCAACCAGGGCTACGATGGCGCATCGCTCGCCGATATCGCCGACACCGTCGGCATCCGCAAGGCCTCGCTCTATACGCATTTCGCCAGCAAGGACGCCCTATACCGCGAGATCTTCACCGACGCGCTGGCGCTGGAAATGCAGCTGGCGCGGGACTGCTTCGACGCCGAGGCCGGCAACGCCCTGCCCGGCTCCGCCTATTGCGCCCATCTGGTCGGGCGCCATGGCGACTCCCTGCACCTGCGCTTCCTGCTGCGCGCCAGCTACGTCCCGCCCGAGACGCTCGAGACCGCCATCACCGCCGACTACGAAACCTATCTGGCGCAGTTGCGCGCGGACTTCGACGCCCGGCTGCGCACCTGGGTCGGCAAGCGCGCCCGTCTGTCGAAGGCGGCCGCGGCGCGCTACGCCGAGGCCTACCTGGGCATGATCGATGCCGTGCAGGTCAAGCTGGTCTACACCAATGCCGATCAGGCGGGGCAGCGGCTGGCCGCCATGCAGCGCCTGCAGGCCGACGCCTTGGCGCACGCCATCGGGCCGGAGCGCGCGGCATGAGCGGCGCCGCCACGACCCAACGCGGCGGCCTGATCGGCGCCGGCCTGATCCTGCTGCTGGCGCTGCTGACCGCGCTCGACGCCATGGCGATCGACATGTACCTGCCGGGCATGCCCGCCATCGCCGAGGACTTCGGCGTATCGGCCGGACGCATCCAGCAGACGCTTTCCGTATTCCTGGCGGGGCTGGCCATCGGCCAGGCCCTGTACGGCCCGCTGCTGGACCGCTACGGCCGCCGCCTGCCGCTGCTGGCCGGCGTGGCCATCTTCGTCGCGGGCTCGGTGATGGCGGCCCTCGCGCCGACGGTGGAATGGCTGCTGGCCGCCCGCTTCGTGCAGGCGCTGGGCGCGGCGGCGGGCCTGGTGACGCCGCGCGCCATCGTCGCCGACCTGTGCGGCGTGGCCGAGTCGGCGCGCATCTTCTCGCTCTTGATGCAGGTCATGATGATCGCCCCCATCGCCGCGCCGATCCTGGGCGGCAGCCTGCTCGCGCATGGCGGCTGGCGCGGCATCTTCTGGGTGTTGGCGGGCCTGGGCGCGGCCGGACTGGCGTGGGGCTAGCGCGCGCTGCCCGACTCGCTGCCGGCCGAGCGCCGCGCGCCGCTGCATGCCGGCGCCATCCTGCGCGCCTATGGCCGGCAGCTGCGGCATCCGGCCTTCATGGCCTATACGCTGGCCGGCGGCTTCATCCTGGGGTCGCTGTTCAACTACATCAGCGCGTCGGCCTTCGTGTTCACCGGCCACTTCGGGCTGAGCGCCACGCAGTTCAGCTATCTGTTCGCCGGCAACTCGGTGGCGCTGGTGCTGGGCGGCATGATCAGCAACCGGCTGCTTGACCAAAGACGCTCCGCCGCTGCCATCCTGCTGGCCGGCATCGCGGCACACGCGCTGGCGGGGCTGGTCCTGTTCCTGCTGGCGCGGGCCGGCCAGGCGTCGTTCGCCGTGTACGCGGGCCTGCTGGCCGTCGCCGTCGGCGCGCTCGGGCTGGTCTTCGGCAACCTCACCGCCCTGACCATGAGCCACGCCGGCAAGCAGGCGGGCGTGGCGTCGGCGCTGATGGGCACGCTGCACTACCTGATGTCGGCCGCCATCGGCTACTCCGTCAGCCTGGCGCCGCAAGGGTCCGCGCTGCTGCCGCTGGCGATCTGCGCCTGCGGCGCGCTGGCCGCGGGCCTGTGCATGATCGCCATGGCGCCGGCCAAATCGCAGCACCGGTAAACTGAGCCGGCTTCCCGGCGCCAACGATGCCGGCCGAACGTTCACGCAATCCGGAGAGCTTCATTCCATGATCCGTCATCTGGTCTCTGCCGCGGCCCTCGCCGTGGCAGGCAGCGCCACCGCAGCCAGCCCCTCCTTCAACTGCGCCAAAGCCACCACCCCCGTCGAAAAATCCCTATGCGCCAACTCGGCGCTGGCAGACCAGGACGCGGCCATCGCGCAGCAATACAAAGCGGTGCGCGGCAAGCTCGACGCCGAGGCCGCCAAGTCGCTGACCAACGACCAGCGCTACTTCCTGGCGGTGCGCGACCAGATCTATGCCGACCCCTACTCCGGCAGCACGCCGGCCAAGGCGATCGGCGCCAGCATGCGGTCCCGCCTGGCGTTCCTGAAGGCCATCAACCCGCAGCCACCCGCCGGCTTCGTCGGCAAGTGGAAGAACATCGAAGGCGAAATCGAGATCAAGCAGGGCGCCGATGGCCAGTTGTTCGTGGAAGCCAACTCGGCCCAGCCCTACAACGGCCGCTGGGTCTGCGACCTGAGCGGCAAGGGGGTCGTCTCCGGCGACAGCCTGCACGTCACCTACCAGGATGGCCCGCCCTGGGTGCTGTCGCTGACGCGCCGCGGCGCGGTGCTGGCGGCCCGCGAGATACCGCCCCCCGGCGTCAAGCAGGACGGCTTCGGCCCGCCCTTCTGCGGCATGAACGGCAGCCTGGGCGAGGACTGGTTCGCGGTGCGCTGACCAACGACAACACGCAAGGAGCACGCATCATGTTCAGTCATATCACCGTCGGCGTCAGCGACCTGGCGCGCGCCTCGGACTTCTACGACGCCATCCTCGAGCCGCTCGGCCTGCGCCAGCGGCCGGTCACGCCGGACGGCGGTCCCGCATCGCGCTGCTGGATCGTTCCCGGCGCGACATTGCCGCGCTTCTATGCCTATGCGCCGTTCAACGGGCAACCCCCGAGCCCCGGCAACGGCAGCATGGTGGCTTTCCTCGCACCCGACGCACAGGCAGTGGACCGCGCCCACGCCGCCGGCCTGGCCGCGGGCGGCGCGGATGAGGGCGCTCCCGGTCCCCGGCCGCATTACGGCGACGGCTACTACGGCGCCTATCTGCGCGACCCCGACGGCAACAAGATCCATCTCGTGTATCGCGGGGATCTTCCCCGGCGTTGAGGTATCACATATCGCGATAACGGAGTTCATATGACCGCCGCGGCCGCGGCGGTTATATGAATATGGGACATATGTATTTCTCCCGGCGCGCCGCGCTGGCTAGGATGCAGGCGTCAGTCAATCACCGTATCCATCGTGTCCCGCCTTTCTCCCCCGGATCCGAGCAAGCTCGATCCCGACACCGCCGCCCTCTACCAACAGCTGCTCAAAGACTACGGCCCCTACGCCAACATGCTTGGCGCGTTCCTGCCGCGGCCGCCGGCGCTCAGGCATCTGTTCTCCTATCTCGTCGCGTCCAAGAAGGATGGCCTGATTTCGCCGCGCCATCTCGAAATCGCCTTGCTGGCCGCCTCCAAGGCGCATGCCTGCCACTACTGCGTGGCGCTGCATGAACCCAAGCTGGCGTCGCAGGGCATTTCGCAGGAGGCCATCGACCGCCTGCTGGAACCGCAGGTGCCGGGACTGGACGACCATGATCTGGCCGTGCGCGACTACGCCGTGGCGGTGACGCTGGACGCCGCGCGCATCAGCGACGAACTGCGCGCCCGCGTCAGCCGCTATTACGACGAAGCCGGCGTGGTCGAATTGACGATCCGCATCGCGCTGTGCAGTTTCTTCAAGCGATTCAACGAAGCCCTGGAAGTGCCGGCCGAAGACGTGGTGGCTTTCGAACTGTCGTCCACCTGAGCGGGTCCCGCATGTCGAGCGTTTCCGTTCCCAAGCTGCAGGTCCGCGGCATCAGCAAGCATTTCCATGGCGACCAGGGCAGCGTGCAGGTGCTGGACGACATCAGCCTGGAGGCCGCCAGCGGCGAATTCGTCAGCATCATCGGCCCCTCGGGCTGCGGCAAATCCACCCTGTTCAACATCCTCACCGGCCTGCTGGAGCCCGACAGCGGCAGCATCGCGCTCGATGGCAAGCCGGTGGCCGACCTGCGCGGCCGCGTCGGCTACATGCTGCAGCGCGACCTGCTGATGCCCTGGCGCACGGTGCTGGACAACGTGATCGTCGGGCTGGAAGTGCGCGGCACGCCGCGCGCCGAATCGGTCGAGCGCGCCCGCGAATACCTGCACACCTTCGGCCTGCTGCAGTTCCAGGACAGCTACCCCAAGGCCCTGTCGGGCGGCATGCGGCAGCGCGTGGCGCTGGCCCGCACGCTGCTGCCCGATCCCGACGTGCTGCTGCTGGACGAACCCTTCTCCGCCCTGGACTACCAGACACGCCTGTTCCTCGAAACCATGCTCGCCGACACGGCGCGCAGGCAGGGCAAGACCGTTGTGCTGGTGACGCACGACATCGACGAAGCCATCGCGCTGTCGCAACGCATCTTCGTCCTGAGCGCCCGGCCCGGCCGCCTCAAGCGCGTCCATGACATCGCGCTGGGCGCGCAGGCATCGCCGCTGGCGGCGCGGCGCGATCCGCGCTTCTCTTCCTATTTCGACACCCTCTGCCAGGAACTGGACATCCAGACCGGGCAGGCGGAGGCCGCATGAGCACCACCCTGTCCACGCCCGCGCCCGCCGCGCCGCGTCCGCGCCGCTTGCGCCCGCCCGTGCTGGTCGCCCAGCTCGCCATCCTGGCCATCCTGTTCGGCAGCTGGGAACTGGGCGTGCGCGCGGGCTACATCAACGGCTTCCTGTTCGGCTCGCCGGCCGGCGTGGTGGACGCCGCCTGGAAGCTGATCCGCTCCGGCGAACTGGCCGAACATGCGGCCTACACGCTGTGGGCGTCGGCCCTGGGCTTCGTGGTCGGCACCGCCCTGGGGACCGTGCCCGGCCTGTCGCTGTGGTATTCGCCCTACGCCGCCAAGGTAGTGGAGCCGATCCTGGTGGCCATCAACAGCGTTCCCAAGATCGCCTTCGCCCCGCTGGTCATCCTGTGGTTCGGCACCGGCGTCATCTCCAAGGTGGCGCTGTCGATCTCGCTGACCGCCATCGTCGCGCTGCTAGCCGCCTTCCAGGCCGCCAAGGACACCGACCCGGACATCCAGCGCATGATGGTGTCGCTGGGCGCCACCAAGGGCCAGGTGTTCGGCAAGGTGGTGGTGCCCGCCGCCCTGCCCTACATCATCAGCACCTTCCGCATCAATATCGGCTTCGCGCTGGTCGGCACCGTGGTGGGCGAATTCATTTCGTCCAAGTACGGCATCGGCCACGTCATCTTCGTGGCCTCGTCGCTGTATGACCTGAACACGGTCTGGGTCGGCATCTTCACGCTCATGCTGCTGGGCTTCGTGCTCTACGCCGGCGTGGACATCGCCGAGAAACGACTGCTGCGCTGGAAAGACCAGACCTACGCCACCCAATTCAAACTCTGATCCCGCCCCATGAAGCGTACCCGCCTGGCGCTCGCCGCCGCCCTGTCTCTTTTCAGCCTGGCCGCCCACGCCAACGACAAAGCCGTGGTGTCCGCGGCGTTCAAGTCGGTCTTCTACCTGCCGGTGTACTTCGCCGAAGAGCACGGCTATTTCAAGGAAGAAGGCCTGGACGTACGCATCGACGTCGCCTCGTCCTCGACCAACGCCCTGGCCGCGGTCATCTCCAGGAGCGCCGACTTCTCGCTGCATGGCCCCGAATGGACCGCCATCTCGTTCGGCCGCGGCGCGCCCGTCAAGGTCGTGGGCGGCACGCTCAACCGCCTGGGCGTCTGGCTGACGTGCAAGTCCTCCTTCGCCTTCAAGGACTTCACCAGCCTGAAGGGCGCCACGGTCGCCACCGGCGCCATGCCGACCACCAGCACCTCGGCCTTCCTGAAGATCGTCCGCAAGGCCGGCCTCGATCCGAAGCGCGACCTGAACCTGCTGGAAGTGCCGTTGGGCAACGAGGTCGGCCCGCTGGCGGCCGGCCAGGCCGACTGCGCCGTGCTGTACGAGCCGGGCGCCTCGCAGGCCGAGGCCCAGGGCTACAAGGTGGTGTCCGCCTTCTCGCGCGAGATCGGCCCCTACACCTTCTCGGCCATCTCGACCCGGCAGGATATCGACCCCAAGGTGTCGCAGAAGCTGGTCTCGGGACTGGACCGCGCGCTCAAGGCCATCCGCAAGGATCCCGAGGCGGCGGTGCAGAGCGGCCTGAAGCTGTTCCCCAACCTGCCGCCCGAGGTGGTGCGCAAGTCGGTGACGCGCCTGATCGAGGACGGCGTGTTCGCCGACTCCGTGGCCATCCCGCCGCAGGCGCTGACCGATGCGCTGCAGACGCAGGTGGACCTGGGCAACCTGGACAAGATCCCCGCCGATCCGCGCTGGCTGGACCTGGACTGGGCCAACCGCATCGCGGGCAAGGCCTACTGAGCGCTGGCGGCGCCGAGCCCGCCGCCGGGCGCGGATGCGGGCCGGCGATCCCGCCGGCGGCCTGCCCCCGCCGGCTCTTAACAATTCGTTGACGCCACCCGGCCTACAGTCCATCATCATCAATCGAAAGCGGGCCCCCGCCGCTCGCCGTCGACAGGAGCCCATCCTGGTATGAATGAAGCGCCGGCTGACGATCCCCCCGCATCCCGCCCCCGATTCCTGCTCGCCATCCTCCTGACCGGCCTGACCGCCGGCCTGGGCGGCATGCTGCTGGGCATGTTGCTGCACGCCGTGCAGCACCTGGCGTACGGCTACAGCCTGGACCGCATCGTCGGGACCGAAACCTTCCTCCAGGGCGTCGAAGCCGCCAGCGACGTCCGCCGCCTGGCGGTGTTGATGCTGTGCGGCCTGGTGGCCGGCGGCGGCTGGTGGCTGGTCTACCGCTTCGGACGGCCGCTGGTCAGCGTGACACAGGCGGTGCAGGACCCCGCCGCCCGCATGCCGGCCAGGACCACCCTGGCGCATGCCCTGCTGCAGATCGTGACCGTCGGGCTGGGATCGCCCCTGGGGCGCGAAGTGGCGCCGCGCGAGGTCGGCGCGCTGGCGGCCGGCGGCGTATCGGCATGGCTGCGCCTGCCGCCCGACCAGCGCCGGTTGATCGTCGCGTGCGGCGCGGGCGCGGGCCTGGCCGCCGTGTACAACGTGCCGCTGGGCGCGGCGCTGTTCGTGCTGGAAGTATTGCTGGGCACGTTCGCGTGGCCCGCGGCGGCCGTGGCGCTGGCCACGTGCTGCATCGGCGCCGTCGTCGCCTGGATCGGGCTGGGCAACGAAATCCAATACGCGGTGCCGCCGATGACGGCGGGCGCCAGCCTGATCGTCTGGGCGGTGCTGGCCGGGCCGGTCTTCGGCGTGGCGGCGCACGCTTTCGTGCAACTGACATCGGCCGCGCGGCGCCAGGCGGCGCGCGGCTGGCGGCTGCCGCTGGCGGCACTGGTGAACTTCACGCTGATCGGCGTCCTGGCGGTCTTCCTGCCGGCGCTGCTGGGCAACGGCAAGGGCCCGGCCCAGCTGGGCTTCAGCAGCGAACTGACCCTGGGCATGGCGGCCCTGCTGCTGGTGTTGAAGGTGGCGATCACCAGCGGTTCGCTGCGCGCCGGCGCGTCCGGCGGCCTGCTGACGCCGGGCATCGCCATCGGCGCCCTGCTGGCGGTGGTGCTGGGCGGCGCCTGGAACCTGATCTGGCCCGACGCGCCGCCCGGCGCCTACGCCGTGGTGGGCGCGGCGGCCTTCCTGGCGGCCTCGATGCGCATGCCGCTGACGGCCACCGTCCTGCTCCTGGAATTCACGCGCGTGGACCAGGGGTTCCTGGTGCCGATGATCCTGGCGGTGGCCGGCGCCACCGCCACCCACCATTTTTGCGCGGCCCGGACCGCCCGGACGCCGGCAGCGGCCGGCGCGCCGCTGCGCGGCTCGACATGAAGAGGCTCACATGACATCACGCAACCTGACCGGCATCCAACGCTACGACGCGCCCGCCGGCGGCTGGGGCGCGCTCAAGGCCACCGCGCAAGCCATCGCGGACCAGATGCGGATCGCCGAAGCGCCGGTGCTGCTGTTTCGCACCAACAAGCCGGACGGCTTCGACTGCCCGGGCTGCGCATGGCCGGACAAGGCCCACACCTCGACCTTCCAGTTCTGCGAAAACGGCGCCAAGGCCGTGACCTGGGAAGCCACCAAGAAACGCGTGACGCCGGAATTCTTCGCCGCGCACACCGTGACCGAGCTGCTGACCTGGTCCGATCACGACCTGGAAGACGCCGGCCGGCTGACACACCCGCTGCGCTACGACGCCGCCACCGACACCTATCAGCCGATTGAATGGGACGCCGCGTTCCAGCACATCGGGCGCACCCTCTCCAGCCTGCCCGATCCGGATTCGGTCGAGTTCTACACCTCGGGCCGCGCCTCGAACGAAGCGGCGTTCCTGTTCAGCCTGTACGCCCGCGAGTACGGCACCAACAATTTCCCCGATTGCTCGAACATGTGCCACGAGGCCACCAGCGTCGGGCTGCCGCAGACCATCGGCATCGGCAAGGGCACGGTGTCGCTGGACGACTTCGACACCTGCGACCTGATCATCTCGATGGGCCACAACCCCGGCACGAACCATCCGCGCATGATGGGCACGCTGCACGAATGCGCCCGCCGCGGCGTGCCCATCATCGTCTTCAACCCGCTGCGCGAGCGCGCGCTGGAACGCTTCGCCGATCCGCAGAACCCCATCGAGATGGGCACGCTGGGCTCGACCCGCATCGCGTCCACGTACTACCAGGTGCGCGTGGGCGGGGACGCCGCCGCGCTCAAGGGCATCATGAAGGCGCTGCTGACGCTGGACCGGCAGGCGCCCGGCGCGATCGACCACGCCTTCATCGCCGAACACACCCACGGCTTCGACGCCTACGTCGAGGACCTGGACGCCACCGCGTGGGCCGACATCGAGCGCGCCAGCGGACTGACGCGCGCCAACCTGGAGCAGGTCGCCGCGGCCTACGCCAAGTCCAACGCCACCATCGTGACCTACGGCATGGGCATCACCCAGCATGCGCGCGGCACCCAGAACGTGCAGCAGATCGCCGCGCTGCTGCTCATGCGCGGCAACTTCGGCCGGCCGGGCGCCGGCATCTGCCCGCTGCGCGGCCACTCCAACGTGCAGGGCAACCGCACCGTCGGCATCACCGAGAAGATCGACCCGGTGATGTTCGACAACATCGAGAAGACCTTCGGTTTCCGGCCGCCCGAGCGCCACGGGCACGACGCGGTCGACGCCATGAAGGCGATGGTGAACGGCGACGCCCGCGTGCTGATCTGCCTGGGCGGCAATATCGCCATGGCGCTGTCCGACACCGAACAATGCGAGACGGGCATGCGCCGGCTGGACCTGGCGGTGCACATGAACACCAAGCTGAACCGCTCGCACCTGCTGATCGGCCGCGACGCCATCATCCTGCCGGTGCTGGGCCGCACCGAAAGCGACGTGCAGGCCAGCGGCGCGCAGTCCATCACCGTCGAGGACTCGATGTCGATGGTGCACGCCTCGCGCGGCAAGCTCGCGCCGGCCTCCGAACACCTGCGGTCCGAACCCGCCATCATCGCCGGCATGGCGGCGGCGACGCTACCGGACACGCGCGTGCCGTGGCTCCACCTGGTCGAGGACTACAGCCGCATCCGTGACCTGATCGAAAAGGTCTACCCGGACTTTCGCGGCTACAACGAACGCATCCTCAAGCCGGGCGGATTCCGCCTGTCGCTGCCGCCCACCGAACGCATCTGAAAGACGAAGTCGGGCAAGGCCGAGTTCCTGCCGTTCAAGGGCCTGCAAGAGGATCCGGGCGCGGTCGCGACGGGCGCGCTGACGTTGACCACGCTGCGCAGCCACGACCAGTACAACACCACCATCTACGGCCTGGACGACCGCTACCGCGGCGTCTTCGGCCGGCGCGACGTGCTGTTCATGCATGCCGACGACCTGGCGCGCCACGGCCTGAAGCACGGCGACAAGGTGGACCTGCACAGCGGCCTGCCGGGCCAGGAGCACCGCCACCTGCAACTGACCGCGATCGCCTACGACATCGCGCCCGGCTCGGTCGGCGCCTACTACCCCGAGGCCAACAACCTGTGCCCGCTGGACTACCAGGACAAGCAGAGCGGCACGCCCAGCTACAAGTCGATTCCGGTGGTGATCAGGAAGGCCGCGTGACGCCTTGCCCGCCGCGCGCACCAGCGCAGGCGGGCGCCCCTGATCTCATCGCCCGACCACCGGGCAGCTCGCCGGCAGCGGTCGGTCGAACAGCACCGCGATGCCGCATGCCGAGGTGAACATCCCCAGGTTGTCATGGCCCACGCCCGGCACTTCCACGACCTTCTGGTTCAAGCCGGCGGGATGCCTGCGCGTCAGGTAATCGAAATAGGCGCGGCCCCGCTCCAGCCGGTTGGGGCCTTGCGCCATGCCGCCGCAGGAGCGGTCGATGAAGTGGGTGTAGGGATCGGTGTCCGCCTGGCCCAGCAGGTACACCACGTTCCGCGCGGCGTATCTCGATTCCACCGCCGCGGGGTCCTGCGAGGCGACATAAGGCGGACCGCCTTCGAGCTGGTACTTCCATCTGGTCGCGGCGGGACAGGCGCCGCCGGCCGGCAACGCGGGGCGGTCATCGCTGAAGTACACGTAGCTGGAGGGATTGGCGACCACGTAGCGCAGCGGGATGCCGCGCCGCGCCAATGCGGCGCCGCCCCGCCCCACGGCCGCATAGCGTTGCAGGATCTGCGCGCCCGCGGAATGCCCCATCACGACCACGCGCTTCAGGGCGGGATAACGCTTCTTTTCCGCGAAGTGATCCAGCAGCGCGTCGATCGCCTCGAACGAGCTGAGCGGCGCCGGACCGATGGCCGGTTCGCCGCTTTTCCAGCCCTCCTGGGACCACCTCAGGGTCCGCGCCGGCATCGAGAATTTCTCGACATCCGGCGCGGTCAGGAACTGGGGCGCGACGACCATCACGCCGCCCGCCGACCGGCCCGCCCCCGCCACGATCTCCTTGCCGGTGCCGAAGTACGTGTCCGCGTTGCGCAGCGTGCCATGGATCACGATCATCACCGTCGAGATCGTCGGCGCCGGCGCATGGATATCGGCGGAGGCATAGAGCGGCAACGCGCCTTCTCCGGCGGCGCCCTTGACCGCCAGCGCCTGGTCCGCCACGTGTTTCACGGGCGCCTCCAGCTTCGACGCCTTGGGTGCGACAGGCGCGACAGGCGCGGCCTGGCGCGTGCCACAGCCGGCCGCCGCCAGCAGCAGCGGGCCGCACAACAGGCTCCATTTGATAACCGAAAGGAACTTTGCCGCTCTCATGGGTCCACTCCTGGTCGACTGCGAAGACTGACGATTGGCAGGGATTATGCCCCCGTCTCCTGTTTGCCACGAGTGCTGGCGAACCGGTATGGCTACATGCTACGCTTTGCCACCCGGAATCAGCACCCGCCGCTTTTTTTTGGCATTTTTCCATGCGCAAATTCGCGGAGCTATACGAACAGAATCATTCCTGGCTGAAGGCTTGGCTCAGAAAGCGCCTTGGCAACCCGGACACCGCCGCCGACCTGGCACACGATACGTTCGAACGCGTATTGACCAAGCCTCCCGCCGAGGAACTGAACGAGCCTCGGGCCTACCTCACCGTGGTCGCCAAGGGCCTGGTCGCGCATTGGTATCGCCGCAAGGCGATCGAGCAAACGTACCTGGATGCACTCGCGCTTGAACCCGAAGACTACGTTCCTTCAGTCGAGTCCCAGGCGGAAATCCTGGAGCGCCTGTTCGAGATCGATGCCATGCTGAGTAAACTTCCGGGCAAGGCCCGAGAGGCCTTTCTGATGTCCCAGGTCGATGGACTGACCTACCAGGAAATTGCCGACAAGCTGAACGTATCGCTTAGCACCGTGAAGCGTTACATGGTGATGGGTTTCGCTCAATGCCTGGCCACTCTGACATGACACAAGCAACGACCCGAGCCAACCTGATCCAGGAAGCGGCGACCTGGATGATGCGGCTTTCCGACGAAGGCGCCACCGAGGCCGACTGGACGGCCTGGCGTCAATGGACGCAGCAAAGCGACGAACACCGCAAGTACGCGCACCTGACGGAATCGCTGACGGCGAAGCTGCAGACCGTGCCGGGAAGCGTCGGCCGCGCTGCGTTGAACGCGCCCAAGGCCGCGGCAAGACGGACGGCGCTCAAGACACTTGCGTTCCTTTTGCTTGCCGCGCCGACGGGCTACGTGGTCACCCGCCTGCCCTGGCAAGCCTGGAATGCCGAGTACCGCTCCAGCACCGGCGAACAGCGCCTGATCGCGCTGCCGGACGGCGGCACCTTGACACTGGACACCGCCAGCGCGGCCAATGTCGTCTACGACGATCAGCGTCGCAGCGTGCAAGTCGTGGCGGGCAGGGCCTACATCGTCACGGCCGCCGACAGCGCCCAGCCGCCCCGGCCGTTCCTGGTACAGACCCGGTTTGGACAGGTGCGCGCCCTGGGCACACGTTTCGAAGTGCAGTTGGGCGACCGCGAAGAGCAGGTCGCCGTTTTCGAGGGCGCGGTGGAGATCACCCCGAAAGATTCCGCGACCTCGGCACAGGTTCTGCAGGCCGGATGGAAAACGACGTTCACGCGGAACCAGGTGCAACCGCCGGCGCGTTCACTCTCTCAGGCCGATCCGCTCTGGCTGCAAAAGCGCATCCAGGTCGACAACGTGCCGCTGGGACAATTGATCGAGGAACTGGGACGCTACCGGCCGGGCATCCTGCGCTGCGACCCCGACGTGGCGGCGCTGCCCGTTTCGGGAACGTACCGCCTGGACGATACGGACCTTGCGTTGCGGTTGCTGGCCGAGGCGCTGCCGGTCCGCGTCACGCGGCGCACCGCCTACTGGGTCACGGTCGGTCCCCGCTAGGCCGAGGCCGCATGCGTTCCTGCCGGCCCGCCGCGGCACTGCCACCCTTGAGGCTACCGCTGAGGCTGGTCCTGCTCGCCAGTTTCCTGGCGACAGCCTGTGCCCTGCCAGCCATCGGTCACGCCCAACCGCGAGCGGCCATCCCTGGGCCTGCGGTCTTTTCCATTCCCGCCGGGCCGCTGTCGGCCGCGCTGGATCGATTCGCCAATGCCGCCGATCTCTCCCTGTCCTACGATCCCGCGCTGATACGGGACAAGCACAGCCCTGGCCTGTCCGGCGCCTACACCGTCGATGCGGCGTTCGCGGAATTGTTGCGCGGTACCGGCCTGACCGCGACGGCATTGGGACAGGCCGGCTATGTATTGCGGACCACCGCAGCGGCAGAGGACGGCGTTTCGGGGGCTGCCACGTTGCGTCCGGTGCAGGTCGAGGGCATTCCGCCTGACGAAGGCTATGCCGCGTCGACAAGCACTCTGGCCACCGGAACCGACACGCCGATCAAACAGATCCCCCAATCCATCCACATACTGACCCGGCAGATCATCGAAGACCAGCAGCCCCAAACGCTCTTCGATCTGCTGCGCAACGTGCCGGGCGTCAGCAACAACCCGCAGTTCTACGGCTTTGACAACGACGCCTACGACATGCGCGGCTACGGCTCGCGCCTTCTGCTGGACGGCATCGCGCCACAGTTCGGCTTCCGTATCCCCGCCATCGGCGTGGAACGGGTGGAAGTGCTCAAGGGTATTGACTCGGCGGCGATGGGCGATATCACCCACGGCGGCGTGGTCAACGTCATGCTGAAGCGCCCGCAGGCCGAGTCCGTCCGGGAAATCCGCGCGGAGGCCGGATCCCGGGGCCGCGCGGGAGTGTCGATGGATGTCGCCGGCACCGCGCCCGACAACACCCGCCTGCAGTACCGCCTGATTCTTTCGACCACCCGGGCGGACGGCAATACCGCGGGGTACCGGGGGTTGCGTGAAACCTACCTTGCTCCCTCTGCCGCGTGGGACGACGGTACGACGCGCATCGAACTGGGCCTGCAGTATTCGCAGGGCCGCCTGCCGACAAGCCCTTTCACGGTCACGGTGAACGGACGCCCGGCCACGTTGTCCGGCCCGATCGCCAACGCGGATGATCACACGAACTACGAACAAACCCGCCCATACTTCGCACTGCGCCAGCAACTGAACGACAACTGGTCTTTCAACGGCAGCGCCAGCGTCACCCGGCAGCGCCATACGGAATACGCCTACCGGCTGGGGCCCGCCAATCCGCAGGGCGGGGCCTACTACCTGCCATTCCGCGAGGACAGCAGCCAGCGCAACACCGTTGTCGACGGCCATCTGCAGGGCAGGTTCGACACCGGCCGCGTCACCCACGACGTCACGACCGGCCTGTCCTATTACGCAAGCTCGGTCGACACCACGATCGCGTCCGGAGATTTTTTCCCGGGCAACGTCTTCTCCCCCAGGGTCCCGTTCCCGTCTTCGGACATCACGCCCAATATCGAGCGCCTGTCCAATTCGCCGCTGCGCTCCTCGCGCGCCTACGCCCAGGATTTCATGACCCTGGACAAGCGCTGGCATGTGATGGCCGGGATTGCGCTGAATCAATTGCCGCAAGATGGCGGACCGACCGAGCGCGCCTGGACGCCAAAGCTGGGCCTGAGCTTCGACGTCTCAGACACGATGTCGCTCTACGGCGCGTACTCGCGCGGCTTCTCCACCTACCAGCCCGCGGCGCAAGGCGCCGCGAGCGTACGGCCCATCCGCAGCAAGACCCTCGAAGCGGGAATGAAGTTCGACTGGCCCGACAGCCCGCTCAATGCGTCCATTGCCCTTTTTCAGACATCGCTCGACCATTACCTCGAACCCATACCGGACTCTCCCCTGTACCGACAGGTTGACAGCGGCAGAAGCCGAGGATTGGAACTCAGCCTGCAGGGTCAATTGACGGCAGCCTGGCAAACCGTCGCCAGCTATACGTACACGGACTTCCGGCCCGCGGCCAACCAGGTGAATCCCATACCCAGGCACATGGCCAGCCTGTGGGCCAAATACACGTTCCTGGACCCGGCCTGGACCGGTTGGGGTCTCGGCGCCGGCGTGTATGTACAGAGCGGATATACCGGCGACGGCCAGGGATTCGGCGACTTCCGCATCGCGGGGCAGGCCCGCACCGATGTCAGCCTGTTCTACCGTCGCGACCGTTTCAGCGCCACCCTCGGCGTGCGAAACCTGTTCGACCGGACCCTGTACGCCGGCCATGCCGTGGCCACACGCATCTACCAGGATCCAGGAAGAACGGTGCTGCTGACAACGGCCTACCGGTTCTGACGTCACCGTCGCCGCCCCCAACGCCCGGCGACGGCGGTCGCTCACTCGCAGCGACTGTCCACGGCCGTCCACATCCGCGCGGCGGGCGCCGGCGGCGTCGCCGGCAACGTCACCGCCAGGCGGCATTGGCCGCCCTCGCCTTGCGCCCAGACGACCCGGTACGTCGACGCCCCCGCCGCCGCGTTGCGCAGCAGCAGCCGGCCGGCCTGCGCCACCGTGCCGACGTCGTCGCCCGCCGTGTCGACGGCCCGTGCGCCGAACGGCACCGGGTCGCCGCCGGGCAGCCGCGCCCGCACCAGCACGGCCTGGCCGCCGCCCTCGGTCTCGAACGTCACCGGCACGACCGCGCCCGCGGTCGGCGCCACATGCTGAATGGTCGACTTCAGCGCCACGCTCAAGGGCAGGCCCTTGGGATCGACTTCGATTTCATTGCTGGCGAACGGTGTCAGATTGGAGACGACCGCGCGGCCCCAGGGATCGATGCGCAACCCGCTGCCGCTGGCCACCCGCGCGCCGGCGGCATGCCGGGCTTCGACCACGACGGCGGTATCGCCCAGCGCGGGCGTGAATACGACGCCACCGCCATATGCCACCACGCCTCCCGACACCGTGGCGCCATACTGCGAGAACCCACGTCCGCCCGATGCATTTGCCGCCATGGTGGCGTAGGGCGATGCGTAAGCCGCGCTGCCCCCCGCCACGGAGGACGCTGCCGCGCCCCCCAGGCTGCGACTCGCATTCACGCCATAGGTCAGGGCGCCGTCCTCGCCCGTCGCCCCGGTGACCGACTGTTGGACATCGGTGCGGCCGCGGAAATTGTTCTGCACGTTCGTCGAGGCATACAACTGCCGTGCGCCGCTGCCGATGGGGATGCCGATGTTGAGCATCGCCACGTTGTCCCAGCGCTGCGATGAGGCATCGTACTGACGGGCAAGCGACAGGCCGGCGCTGACCCGGCCGATGCTGGTGCTGTAGCCAGCCTGGAACTGCGTGTCCCGGCCCGGGCGGTTCCAGTAGTCCTGCGAAGACCCGCTCAGGTAGAAAGATCCCCAGCCCGACGGCAGCTGCTGATTCACCGTCAATTGCAGACGGCCGCGCAGGAATCCCCCGGTCGGATTGCCGCCGGAGAGACTGTCGACGCTGTCGCGGCGGGCGTCACGGTCGCCGTGGCGCAGCGACATCGCATCGCGCAGGTCGAGATAACCGCGGCTGGAGTAACGGTAGGCCGCCACGGTGATGTTGGTGTCGGTCGGCGCGATCAGCTTGCTATACGACAAGCGCACGCTGTGACCGGATCGCTTTCCTTGCGCGCCCAGCTCGGCGCGCGACTGCGTCGCGTCCAGGCCCACCGCGCCCCACTCCAGGTTCAACGCCACGCCGGCCATGCCCGCGGCGTAATCGCGGCTGGCGATCACGCCGCCATAACCCGTCAGCATGTTGGTGAATCCGTGCTGCAGCGTGGCCTGCATCACATAGGGCCGACCGCCCCGCATCAAGGGATCCCGGTACGCGCCCGCCACCAATCCGTAACGGGTCACGCCGGGCCGCAAGGCATTCACCGCCGCCGCATAAGGCACGCTGGCCTGGTGCACGCTGCCATCCGCCTCCGTGACCTCGACGATCAACTCGCCGCCATATCCCATCGGATACAAGTCGTCGATGACGAAAGCCCCCGGCGCCACGTTGGTTTCATAGATGACGCTGCCGTTCTGCCGCACGCGCACCACGGCATTGCTGCGCGCGATACCCGTCACGCGGGGCGCATAGCCGCGCTGGCTCTGCGGCAACATCCTGTCATCGGTCGACAGTTGCACGCCGCGAAAGCCGAAACTGTCGAACAGCGCGCCGTCCGTGTACGCGTCGCCCATCACCAACTGGCTGCCCATCGACCGGATCGCGCGCTGCACGTTCGTCTGCACGCTTCGATAGCGCGAATCCGCGGCGGAGCCTGTCGTCAGGTTGCCGCTATGGCGCAGGCGCCAGGGCCCGGCGTTCAACCCGCCGGACAGTCCCAGGTATCCCTGCGACACCGCATGCCCCTGCTGGTCGGACCGGAAATAGTTGGCGTTGTACTGCAACAGGCCGGCGGGCACGCCGTCCGTCCAATAGCGCGGGTCGATGTAGCCGCGCGGCTGGCGCTTCATCGCCGCCTGCGGGACCGTCACGTCCAGCCGCTGCTCGCCCGTATCGAAGGCCGCCGTCGCGCCGGGCACCCAGGCATCGACCAGCGCACAGGCCTGCGGCGTCTCCCTGCCCGGCGCCGCAGCCGGAATCGCGCCGCCCGCCCGCGCGTCAACCGCATTCAAATCGACGCCGGCGCGCTCGAGCAGCTCCCGATCAAAGCAGGGCAGCGCATTGCCGTGGCGAGCGCCGACCGGCTTGAGCGTGACCTGGACGCTCCCCAACTGCATGCCATTGACGGAAAGATCCGCTCGATACGTACCCGGCGCGGCGACGTTGCCGCGGTTGTAGCGGGCTAGGTCCACGGGCGCGCCGCGGTTCACGAGGAACTGCGGATTGAATTCCACCTCGGCCATCTGCATGGGTTCGCCCTCGGCCGCCCCGAACGCTTGCGCGCTTGCCAGAGCCAGCAGGGCCGCCAGGCGGCATGGGTGCGGCACGCGCCGCGCGTCATTCTGTGTTTTTCTCGTTTTCACGGCAATCCGCCATCGACAGGACGCACGGCTCCCCGACGCGCCGACAGCGCGCCGTGATCCGACATCAATCAGGGAAAAAGGATCAGTGCATGACGCGGGGCCGCGTCGAGGCCTCGCCGGTCACGAGGCCGCCGTAATCGTTCACGACTTCGTAGCGCACCTGGACGCCCGCCGGCGCCGTAAGCCTGCCCTTGAGCGGCACCCGGTGCGTTTCGCCCGGCGCCACCATCAGGCCGTCATCGAACAAGGCCTTTTCGCCGCCAGCGGCGGCCTGGATCGTCGTGAACGTCACGTGATAGGCGCTGGGGTTGTGCACGCTCAGCACATAGCCGCCGGCCTCGCCATCGAGCGACCACACCGCCTGCGCCGGCGCATCGACCGCCTGCCCCGGCAACTGGCCAGGCCGGAAGAACACTTTGATCCGCGAGCGGAACGCGAACTGCAGATGATTGGCGGTCTGCGCATCCGACGGCTTCGGCGGAATCTCCAGCACGTTGAGCCAAAAGACGGACTCCCGGTCCTGCGGCAACGGTTCCCCGGTATAGGCCACGCGCAACGTCTGGCCTTTCTCGGGATCGATGCGCGATACGGGCGGTGTTATCAGGAATGGCGCGCTGGCCTCGGACGGTCCGGCGTCCGCATCGCCGCTATCGGCCCAGACCTGCACCAACGCGGGGGTCTTGCCTTCGTTGGACAGCTTGACGGTGACCTCCTGGTCGCCCGCCGGATAAACGACACGCGTGCCCGAGATCACGACGGACGCCACGGCCGGAATACTGATCGAGGCCAGCGCAGCGGCGGCGAAGGCCAACGAACGGAACAGAAAAGTACGCACGATTTCTCAACTCTTTTCGTCTTGGAGGACCATGCCGGCGCAGCGCCCGCCGCGCCGGCGCGCCCGCCTTACTGATAGGCCAGCGTGTACGTGACCGTGGTGGTGACCGGGCCGGCATCCACCGCGCCCGCCGCGAAGTACTGGGCAACGTACGACAGCGTGGCGCTGCCGCCGGTGAGGTTGACCGGCGCGCTGTTCTGCGCCGCCGCGGCCGCGCCGACAACAATGGGCGTGTTGTCCCCCTTGTTCAGCAACTGCACCTCGACGTTGGCGGCGCCGCCCGCGGCCGTGTTCTTCAGATTGCCGTTCGGGCGTACCGTGCTGCCGGGCTCGAAATACGTCGACACCTTCGTGGCGGAGCCGGTACAGTTGGTCAGCGAAATGCTGAACGCCGTGGGCCCGGCGGTCGCGCCCGGATTGGCCAGGCGCGTCTTCGACACGGAAGGCAAGGTCACCGTGAAATCGCCATTGTCCTGGCCGTTGATCTTGCAGGTGGTGTCCGTGATCGAACCGTTGAACGTGATCGTGCCGTCGACGGCGAACGCCGATTGCGATGCCAGCGCGCCGACAGCCAGGAACAGAGCGGAATAAAGAGAAGTCTTCATATCAATGAGGGATAGTGAGCCAGGAGAGGAGAGAACCGGGCAGCGCTCCCGTGTCGCTGCTTCTGCGTTGCAGGTTCTGTCTGGTAGGCCACTTGAGCCGATCAAAAAGGCTCAGACTCGAACGGATTAATTTGTAACGGCCATCGCGCCCAGCGTTCGCCGCGCGAAATGGCCGGCCGCCCCCGGGCGGCTTAACGGTAAAGCAACGTGAAAATCAGCGTGCCGTTCGCGGTCCCTGGCTTGATAGCCGCCCCTGTCTGGACATAGGACGCATAAAAGTCCGCACTGTAGGAGCCGCCCGTTGCCGGCGCGTACTGGGCGACTTCATACCCAGGCGCTCCGAACGCCATCGGCTTGCCATTCGACACGCTGACGAGCTTGAGCCCCAGCCCCTGCGCCGTCGACTCCGCGCTCAGGGCGATGACGCCGTTGTTGGCGTCAACGACGCCCGATGGCGCGCTGAATTGCAGCCCGATGCGCTGCAGCCCGGCAGGGCAGTTATTGATAGGGACCGAGAATTTGACCCTGGGGGTCTCCGAGCCGACCCCCTTGAACGACTTCGTTGTGTACTGGCCCAGCGGCACGGTCACGTTCGACGTGGTGCAACTCTTCACGGAGACGGCTACGGCGTTGACCCGAAAAGACGCATTGGGCCCCGGGCTGACGATGGGGTTGTTAATGTCGGCCCCTCCCATGATGGGGCGCGTCAGCAGCACGTCGCCGGGCAGGGAGACCATGCCCGGCTGGATATCTCCGGTTTTGACCAACATGGCGGTCATCGCATTGAAGCCGTACGGTTGCCGGCCATTGTTGTCCGGACCGGCGCAGGTCCGCCATCGCGATCCGCCGTTTCCCGTCATATCCACCCGTCCGGCCGGCGGTTGCGGGCCGCAGCCCCCGACGACAAACTGCCCGGAGAACGCAATGCCGACCCCTGGCAGGTTGGTCGCATGGACCTTGTAGGTCCCGCCGCCATTGGCGGGGTTCTGAACCGTCACGTTGGTCTGTGTCAGCCCCACGATGCGGATGTCGATGCCCGCGACCGAATTGGCCGTGATATCGCACGCATAGATGGTGTTCATTCCCGTCCAATCGGCCGTCGCCAGCAGCGTTCCCACCGGCGCATCGCGGGGCACCGAGATCGCGCTGGGAAACGTCACTGAAAAGAGTCCGCCATTCGCGAGCGTGCACGTCGTTACGGCACCTGCCTGTAACGGCGCGCCGAAGAAAAGGATGATGGCCAGCGCCGCAAGCCAGCGCAACGGCGCGGCACGGGGTGGCAGAAGCGGGGTACTGAACATGGATTGCCCTCTTGGCGACGCTTTGAAATCAGTGGAATCGCGACCCGGTCGGAAGTGCTTTCGAGCCGCTTGCCCTGGGATGCCACTTGAGACGCGAAAAAAGGTTCATTGCGCGCCCACATCGAACGCGCCCGCCTCCCGCAGGACCCGAGCCGATTTATCTGGTTACATATTTTTCGGCAAAAGCACGGACCTTTTCGTTGCGCTGAAGTGGCATACCCGGAGAAGCCGCACCGCGGTCCACTACAAGCGAAAGGAAATCATGGCGACGAAGTCCCGCCCAATCTCAAGAACACCGCGCCAAGGCGCTTCCGTCGGCCGGCGTCATGAGACCTTCGGCCGCCAGAAAGAACCCGTGCCCGACCTCCTCGCAGCCGGGCAAGCCGCCATGCGCCCCACCGATGGCAATCCGTCGGCGATCCTGCTTGCGCCCTATACGGCGGTGCGCGCGGCGTGCATCTATATTGACGGCCTGCCCGATCTGTTCGCGGCCTACGGCACTGCCTGCGTGCAGCGAGCCATCGATCGTGCATTGCCCGAACGGCTGGCCGCCATCGGCATTGACGCCCATCGCATTGCACGTATCGGTCAACATGCCGTTGTCACGCTGGCGGACCACGCGCCGCCCTGCTCGCCCGACGATGATGTGCTGCTTGAGCGGATCAAGGCGGCCGTCTCCTGCGAGCCGCTGGAGTGCGAAGGTCACCGCATCCTGCTCAAGGTACTGGTCACCCTGGGGGTGCCCGAGACCTGTCTGGAGGCGTCTCCGTTCGATACGGCGCGCTATCCCGCTCACGCCTGGCCCCCGCTGCCGGAAACCACCCAATCCCTGAACGCGCGGCTCACGGCGTTTCGCAACGACATGGACATGGCGACGGCGTTCTTCGACGATGTCCATTCCGGCCATGTCACCCTGGCCTTCCAGCCCGTCATCGTGTCGTCGAGCCTCCGGGTGCCGCTCTACCACGAAGCCCTGCTGCGTCGCATCGACGGCAACACCGCCACGACTTGCTATCCCGTCATCCAGGCGCTGGAACGGCTGGGCCTTGTCGCCCGACTGGACCGCAGCGTGCTTTGGACCGCCATCGGCCTGCTTGAACGCCACCCGGATATCTGCCTGGGAGCCAACGTATCGGCGCTGTCCTTGCAGCACGACGGTTGGTGGCGCGTCCTGCAGGATTATCTGGCGAGAAATCCGGGGATCGCCGAGCGCCTGACGCTCGAAATCACCGAGACCAGCGCCATCACCAACGCCGAAGAGGCGGCCAATCTGTTGTTGTCATTGCGCGTGATGGGCTGCCGGATTGCCCTGGACGACATGGGCGCCGGCTACAGCACCATCAGCTTCCTGGCCGCAACGCGCCCGAATATCGTCAAGATCGACAAGACCTTCGTGACCCAGACGGAAGGCAAGCGCCAGCCCCAGACGCTGCTCAAGCACTTCGTGACACTGTGCTCGGACCTGAGCGCATGCGTCATCGCGGAAGGCATCGAAACCGAAGCTGACGTCGCCGCCGCCACGCAGGCGGGCGTGCACGCGCTGCAGGGCTACCATCTGGGACGCCCGGAGTTGGCGCCCGCGTGGCTGGTCGGGCCGGCCTGTGTCAAGGACAGCTTCGCGCACGACCATCGGACCTGGCAGGCATGAAATTGAATGAGCGCCGACAACCAGGTGGGCGGTGGAATCGTGCGGCGATGGGCTCCGCCCCCCCCGTGGCGGCGCGGGAGAGATGTCTTGTCTTTATGTATGGTTTTTTTGCTGCAAAATCTCTCTCAGAAAGACATACAAATCAAACGATTCAAGCATTTGTATGGATAGCTGAGGTAGAATTTCCATTCTTGTATGGGATTTTTCTATAAAATCTGCCTTCTTGTATGGAAATGGGCGCTCGCCGCGCCCGATGTGCCTGGATGCGCAGAGGCCGGCCCACAGGTCGTAAACAATGCTGCTGAAGCAGCGTTTTGAGGAAATGATGAATTTTTGGGTCCCCGTAATCTTCGGTACGTTCAAGCTCCTCGTGTTGGGCACGGGCATGTTCCTCGCCATCAAGTCGCATTACGACGGAGAAAAGAAGGACAAGGAAAAGCAGAAGGCGAAAGAGGAGACGAAGGCTCCGTAGTGGAGAGCTGGATGCTGCCGGGGACGTCCCGATCGAGACGCTCGATGCGGCCATCATGCGCGAACGTCATTGACGGAATGGAATTTGATGCGGATACACGCTAGCCCCCCGCAATGGCAGTCGGCATCTGGGCGGAAGCGCGCTTTCTAGGCGGATGGAGAAACTGGACGAACAGTTCTGCGAAGCGGCAGCATGAGACCGTCCATTGCGTTGAAGAGAATAACGATTGTAAGTCGCTGCGGGACGTCAGGTATTTACAGGCACGTCGTCCCACGACTCGCCGTAGCCCACCATCCAGCTCAATGCATAGCGGCGCTCCGTGACCACGCCAGCGTCCAGGTGGGCGGGGGTGGGTCGGCCGCGCAGTTGTGCGTCGTGCACGTGCCAGTGCTCATCCTGCAGTCGGTGTTCCTCGTCCGCCACCTCATCGAGTGACCGCAGACACGCATTGGCGACGAAGTCGGCCGGAGCGGCTTTGGCCACTTGCACCAGCGGGATCGCCCAGATGTCCACACGCTGGCAAGACGGCGGCAGCTCAGGCATGCCGCCCAGGGCCCACGCCAGCGGCACGATGGCCTCGGCGCGCCAACTGAAATTCACAAGGTCCTGATGCGCAGGCCGGTGCGCTTGTCCCAGGTAGAGGGCTTCTGCCGGGGAAAGCAATGCGATGACATCGTTTTGCTCGGCCCAGGCAATGCCTTCCATCGCAACGTCTTCACGTTCATCGGCACGCCACACCACGGCGATCAATGCCAGCAGTCGCTGCGCCACTTGCTCTGCGGTGCGGAACTCCGGTTCACGCCATTGGCTCACTGGCGGCGGGCTCAACAGATTCCGCAACGATTTCTCGATGATCAGGTCGCGTTCATCGGGCGTCTTCTGGCAGACGGAGAAGAGAATGAAAAGAGGCCATCGCCACTTGCGGCCCGCGCCGTCCGTCCACACGATCCGTGAGTGCGTTGGGTCGCCGTACCAAACGCCCCGGACGCGAGGGCGGCGGGCATCGGGCACATGCCGGCCCACGGCCAGCAGACAATCCTTGCTGAACGCGATCAAGTCATTCTTGATGGCGTTCCGTTCGTTCTGCCGATCCCACCAGCGATGGAAAATATTGGGGGTTCTCATCGTGCGAACTGTAGTTGCCTATCTGAATGGCCAGTCCCGCCATCACGCATAGTAATCATCTTTCCGACCTGTGCTGCTCCACGAACATAGCCTCTGCGCCTGAACAAGATGGAAGGCCGCATCACCCTCCTGTTCACACAATTGCTACTTTTCAAATTGAGCGACCAAATTTCCAGGTTTGTTGAACTTCTACAGGAGATGTATTGTGCTGTACGCAAGATACCATCGACATACAACCTGAGAAGTTAGGATCATGACCCAGCCGCATTCAACACGCCCACCCGCTTACGCACGGAAGACACGGTATGCACATGCGATGAAGCTGCTCTTTACGTTGGGCCTTGCAACACTATGGACTGGCGCCCAAGCCGCCAGTTTTGATTGCAACAAGGCCGTGAGCGCTACGGAAAGGTTGATCTGCAGCGATGCCGAGACATCCGCGCTGGATGGAAAATTGCACGGGGCCTATGAAACGGCACTCGCCGCAACCGATGCCTATGGCAAGAAAGAGTTGGCCAAAGAACAGCGCAACTGGATTAAATACGCTCGTGACATTTGCCAAGACAGCGCCTGCCTGCGGCAAGCATACACAACCCGCATCGCCATGCTGGCGCGTAATGAGAAACATATTGCCAATGGCGAGGCGTACTCAGACTGCAAGCTGCCGGGCAACCAAACCGAATGCGTTAATGTTGTGCCGATTCGCGATCCCAACTCCCGTGTTGAATCGTTCAACCAATCGTTGGCGCAGCAGAAGCAAAGCGGCCGAATCATCGGTTGTAGCCGGCTGGTTGACCTACCGGTTGGCGTCGCTGGGGGTAATCACAGTTTTGGCGGCTCCTGCGTATTGCAGGAAGGTACGCAGCGCAAGAACGTGAGGATCTGCAACGACGATATGTTCGGGCATTTCCAAGTAGAGCCGTCCACGCCACAAGATGTCTCAGACAAGCGCTTGGTCGACTTTACTTACGCGCAATGCTATGGCGGTTGATGGTAAGCCCCCGGGCCTATCCGTGATTTTGTGTGCGAGGCATATCATGAGGACTAAGGATCATGGATATGCCGATGACGAAGATACGCACAGCAGCCGCCCAGGCGGCGGCCCGTGGGCCGCTGCCTGAAGTACCGGCCGAGGCTGCCTGAGAAACGGCGCGTCACCCTGAACTTGACGCAGGAAATCGGACCTCCAGAGGCGAAATCCGGCTGGAGGCCGTGCCAGTCCTTGTATATCGAAAAGTCTCGATTCCCAAACCGGATGACGTAAATCCCAAGTTGGGTGAATTTCGACATCTGATATTAGGGACGAATGCTTCCGCACAAATTCCAGGATCCCCCCCTGGCCATATGTAACAGCGGCCTGCCCCCCCTTGAACCCCGCGACATCATCCCTATAATTAGCACTCGACTCCGGTGAGTGCTAACAGTCCTCCCGGGCCTAACCGATCATTCACTTTCTTCTTTAGTAACAGGAGTTCCTCATGGCCTTGCGTCCCCTGGGCGATCGCGTGATCGTCAAACGCCTCGAAAACGAGCGTAAGACTGCGTCGGGCATCGTCATCCCCGACAGCGCCGCTGAAAAGCCTGACCAAGGTGAAGTCGTGGCCGTCGGCCCCGGCAAGAAGACCGAAGACGGCAAGATCCTGCCGGTCGACCTGAAGGCTGGCGACAAGGTTCTGTTCGGCAAGTACGCCGGCCAGTCCGTCAAGGTTGACGGCGAAGAACTGCTCGTCATCCGCGAGGACGAAATCCTCGCCGTGGTCCAGTAAACCCTGCCTCAAACGAATTTTCGAAGGAAGCTAACAAATGGCTGCCAAGCAAGTACTGTTCGGTGACGACGCCCGCGTGCGCATCGTCCGTGGCGTGAATGTCCTCGCCAACGCCGTCAAGACCACCCTGGGCCCCAAGGGTCGCAACGTCGTGCTGGAGCGCTCGTTCGGCGCCCCGACCGTGACCAAGGACGGCGTCTCCGTCGCCAAGGAAATCGAACTGAAGGACAAGTTCGAGAACATCGGCGCCCAGCTGGTCAAGGACGTCGCCTCCAAGACCTCCGACAACGCCGGTGACGGCACCACCACCGCCACCGTGCTGGCCCAGGCCATCGTTCAGGAAGGCCTGAAGTACGTTGCCGCCGGTTTCAACCCGATCGACCTGAAGCGCGGCATCGACAAGGCCGTCGCCGCCGCCGTCGCCGAGCTGAAGAAGCAATCCAAGCCGGTCACGACCAGCAAGGAAATCGCCCAGGTTGGCTCGATCTCGGCCAACAGCGACTCCTCGATCGGCCAGATCATCGCTGACGCGATGGACAAGGTCGGCAAGGAAGGCGTCATCACCGTCGAAGACGGCAAGTCGCTGGAAAACGAGCTGGACGTCGTCGAAGGCATGCAATTCGACCGCGGCTACCTGTCGCCCTACTTCATCAACAGCCCGGAAAAGCAAGTCGCCGCGCTGGAAGACCCGTTCGTCCTGATCTTCGACAAGAAGATCAGCAACATCCGTGACCTGCTGCCGGTGCTGGAACAAGTCGCCAAGTCGAGCCGTCCGCTGCTGATCATCGCCGAAGACGTCGAGGGCGAAGCCCTGGCGACCCTGGTGGTCAACAACATCCGTGGCATCCTGAAGACCACCGCCGTCAAGGCGCCTGGCTTCGGCGACCGCCGCAAGGCCATGCTGGAAGACATCGCCATCCTGACGGGCGGCACGGTGATCTCCGAAGAAACCGGCATGTCGCTGGAAAAGGCCGGCCTGGCTGAACTGGGCCAAGCCAAGCGCATCGAAGTGGGCAAGGAAAACACCACGATCATCGACGGCGCTGGCGACAGCAAGTCGATCGAAGCGCGCGTCAAGCAGATCCGCATCCAGATCGAAGAAGCCACGTCCGACTACGACCGTGAAAAGCTGCAAGAACGCGTGGCCAAGCTGGCCGGCGGCGTTGCCGTGATTCGCGTTGGCGCTGCCACCGAAGTCGAAATGAAGGAAAAGAAGGCTCGCGTCGAAGACGCCCTGCACGCCACGCGCGCTGCGGTGGAAGAAGGCGTTGTGGCCGGCGGCGGCGTGGCTCTGCTGCGCGCCAAGCAAGCCATCTCCGACCTGAAGGGCGACACGCCTGACCAGAACGCCGGCATCAAGCTGATCCTGCGTGCCGTCGAAGAACCCCTGCGCACCATCGTCACCAACGCCGGCGAAGAAGCCAGCGTGGTGGTCAACACCGTGCTGCAAGGCAAGGGCAACTACGGCTACAACGCCGCGACCGGCGAGTACACCGACCTGGTCGAGCAAGGCGTGCTGGATCCCACCAAGGTGACCCGCACCGCCCTGCAGAACGCCGCCTCCGTCGCCAGCCTGCTGCTGACCGCCGAAGCCGCCGTTGTGGAACTGGCCGAAGACAAGCCCGCTGCCCCGGCCATGCCCGGCGGCATGGGCGGCATGGGCGGCATGGACTTCTAAGTCCCGCTTCCCTTGCATGGCCTCCCCGGCTTCGGCCGGGGAACGCAGTACCCCGAAAGACCCCCGGACCTTCGCCCCGGGGGTTTTTCTTTTTGTGGACCGGCCATCGCACCAGGCCCCGGAACGTTTGCCAACAAGTTCATGGTTTCGCGCCGGCGCATGCGTCCCTACAATGAAGGCTCCCTAGCCCGAGCCTAGCCCCATGCGCCTTCCCAATAGCCTGCGTGCCCTGCGTCCGTCGGAGATCGGCGGCCTGTTGATGGATTCCGCCAACCAGTGGTCGACCCATCGCGCCTCCAGCAAGGGCGCGGCGCTGGCCTTGTACATGGTGTTCTCGCTGGCGCCGATGCTGATCCTGGTGATCGCGGTGGCCGGCGCTTTCTTCGGCGAGGACGCGGTGCGTTCGGAGCTGTTCGCGTCGCTGCGCGACCTGACCGGCGAGCGCGGCGCCGAGGTGATCCAGACGGTGCTGGCCAGCGCCCATGAATCGGGCGGCGGCTGGATCGCGGCGCTGATCTCGATCTTCGTGCTGATCTTCAGCGCCACCACGGCCTTCGCCGAGCTCAAGGCCAGCCTGGACGACCTGTGGGAGGTGTCCGGCAACCAGAAGGGCGGCATCCAGGGCATGGTGCGCAGTCGCATGCTGTCGTTCGGCCTGGTGCTGGTGCTGGCGCTGTTCCTGCTGATTTCATTGACCGTGAACGCGGGCCTGGGCGCCGCGCGCAAGTACTACGGCGACCTGTGGACGGCGTCGGCCTTCGCCACGGCGGCCGACTGGGCGTCGAGCCTGTTTTCGTTCTCGGTGGTGGTGGCGCTGTTCGCGGTGATCTTCAAGCTGCTGCCGAGCGCGCGGATCTCCTGGCGCGACGTGATTCCCGGCGCCATCGTCACGGCGGCGCTGTTCCTGGTGGGCAAGTGGGGCATCGGCGTGTACCTGAGCCGGGGCGCGGCGGTGTCGGCCTACGGCGCGGCCGGGTCGCTGATCGCGTTGCTGTTGTGGATCTATTACTCGGCGCAGATCTTCTTTTTCGGGGCGGTGTTCACGCGGCAGTTCGCGCTGCGCTTCGGCCGCGCGGCTCAGCCCAAGGCGCCCGCGGCCTCCACGGCGTCGAGTCCGGATTCGGCGTCTGCCGCGCCGACATCCGCGGCGCCGGCCGCGCCGGCATCCGCTCCCCCGGCATCACCGCCGTCGGACAGGCCTTAACCAGGCCGCCTCCTCCGATCCGCCAGGCGCGGGCCTTTCCCGCCCTCACGGCACCTCGGACGATTCCAGCCCCGCCATCAGGCGCAGGCATTGCAGGAACACGGGCCGCAGTTCCTCCGGGATCGGCGCCAGCACCTGCGCCTCCACCTGCGCATCACGCGGCAGCACCCGCGCCAGCAGCGCCATGCCCTCGTCCGTGATCTCCAGCGCATAGGCGCGGCCGTCCTCGGCCGAGCGCGTGCGCCGCACATAGCCCTTGGCGGTCATGCGGGCGATCATTTCGGCGAAGGAATTGCGGTCCAGCGCGATCAGTTCGGCGATGCGGCTCTGGGTCGCGCCCGGATTCTGGTGGACGGTGATCAGCAGGGCCTTCTGGCGCGGCGTCAGGTCCTCGTCCGGAAAGGCCTGCGCGAACAGCGCCTCGGCCCGGAAGTGGGCGCGGCGCAGCAGGTGCGAAGCCACCTGGGTCAGGTCGAATTCCCGCAGGGCGCGGGGCGAGGCCGGACGGGGGGTCGAACGGGAAGCGGTCATCGGGCGGTCCAGGGAAGGGGCATGGCGATTGTAAGCAGCGCCCTGGGCAAAACCCTGCATTGACTTCGTTTCGGGCGCTGCCTATGATCGCCATAATAGTACGTATACGTACCTTATAGCCAGCGCCCACGAGGCCCTATCCGGAATCCCGATCATGACGATCCGCCAGCTGCGCAACTACATCGACGGCCGCTTCGAAGACGGCGCGTCCACCTTCGACAAACACAGTCCGGTGGATCACGCGCTGATCGCCCAGGCGCACGAAGCCAGCCGCGAGCAGGTCGACCGGGCCGTCGCCGCCGCCCATCGCGCCCTGCCCGCCTGGGCCGCGCTGCCGGTGGTCCAGCGCACCGACCACCTGCTGGCGCTGGCCGACGGCATCAACCGCCGCTTCGATGATTTCCTGCAGGCCGAGATCGGCGACACCGGCAAGCCGGTGTCCTGGGCCGGCCAGATCGACATTCCGCGCGGCGCCGCCAACTTCCGCGCCTTCGCCGAGCTGGCGCGCACGCTGGACATGGAAAGCTACATGACCGACACGCCCGACGGCCGCCAGGCGCTGAACTACGCCTACCGCAAGCCGCTGGGCGTGGTCGGCGTGATCTCGCCGTGGAACCTGCCGCTGCTGCTGCTGACCTGGAAGGTGGCGCCGGCGCTGGCGTTCGGCAACACCGTCATCATGAAGCCGTCGGAGGTCACGCCCTCCACCGCCACGCTGCTGGCCGAGGTCGCGCACGACACGGGTCTTCCGCCCGGCGTGCTGAACCTGACGCATGGCTTCGGGCCGGGCTCGGCGGGCGAGTTCATCACCACGCATCCGGACATCGACGGCATCACCTTCACCGGCGAATCGGCCACCGGCGCGGCCATCATGCGCGCCGTGGCGCCAGGCGTGAAGCCGGTGTCGTTCGAGCTGGGCGGCAAGAACGCGGCGCTGGTGTTCGCCGACGCCGATTTCGAGGCGGCGGTCGACGGCACCGCGCGCTCGGTGTTCGCCAACTGCGGCCAGGTCTGCCTGTGCACCGAACGCGTGTACGTGCAGCGCCCGATCTACGAACGCTTCGTCGCCGCGCTGGCCGAGCGCGCGCGGGCGCTGCGCATCGGCTGGCCCGATGATGCCGACACCGGCATGGGGCCGCTGGTGTCTCGCGAACACCGGGACAAGGTGCTGTCGTATTTCGCCCTGGCGCGCGAGGAAGGAGCGACGGTCGTCACCGGCGGCGGCGTGCCGGTGTTCGGCGATGCGCGCGACGCCGGCGCCTACGTGCAGCCGACCATCTGGACCGGCCTGCCCGAGAGCGCGCGCTGCATCAAGGAAGAAGTGTTCGGCCCGGTCTGCCACGTGGCGCCGTTCGACACCGAGGAAGAGGCCATCCGCCTGGCCAACGACACCCGCTACGGCCTGGCCGCCGCCGTCTGGACCCGGGACCTGACCCGCGGCCACCGCGTCGCGCAGGCCATGAAGGTGGGGCTGGCCTGGGTCAACTGCTGGTTCCTGCGCGACCTGCGCACGCCGTTCGGCGGCAGCGGCCTGTCCGGCATCGGCCGCGAGGGCGGCCGCCATTCGCTGCACTTCTACACCGAGCCCACCAACGTCTGCATCAAGCTGTGAGCCACAGCGCCTTCAAGGACACCGCCATGACCCAATCCTCCACCCGCGCCACCGTCGTCGCCGGCAAGGCCACGCCGCGCGGCAAGTATCCCCACATCAAGCGCGCCGGCGACTTCCTGTTCGTCTCCGGCACCAGCTCGCGCCTGCCCGACAACCGCATCGCCGGCGCCGAGGTCGACGCCATGGGCACCACCACGCTCGACATCCGGGCGCAGACGCGCGCGGTGATCGAGAACATCCGCGACATCCTGGCCAGCGCCGGCGCGGACCTGGCGGACGTGGTCGAGATCAGTACTTTCCTGGTCAACATGAACGACTTCGGTGGCTACAATCAGGTCTACGGCGAGTTCTTCGACGCCGATGGGCCGGCACGCACCACCGTGGCGGTGCATCAGTTGCCGCACCCGCAATTGCTGATTGAGATCAAGGCGGTCGCCTACAAGCCGCTGGCGCGCTGACCGGCACCCGCGCGGCCATGGCGCCCGACCGCCTCCCGGCTTTTCCCTCGGAACAGGATCGCCGCCCCGGCCGCCGCGCCGGGACGGCCGCGCGCATGTCGAACTTCCGCATCACGCCCAACGCGCTCAGCCACAAACTGAAGCTGCACCAGCTGCAGATCTTCGAGCGCGTGCTGGCGCGCCGCTCGCTGTCGCGCGCCGCCAGCGAAATGCACCTGACCCAGCCCACCGTCACCAAGGCCATCCACGACCTGGAAGCGTTCTTCGGCGCGACGCTGTTCGAGCGCTCCAACCGCGGCGTCACGCCGACCGAACTGGCGCTGGTGCTGGGCCGCCGCGTGCACGCCATGATGGCCGAGATCCGCTACATGGCCGACGACATCGACGCGGTGCTGGGCGGCGCCAGCGGCCACGTGGTGGTGGGCACGCTGATCGCGGCCTCGGCCAAGCTGCTGCCCGAGGCCATCGCGCGGCTGATGACCGAGCACCCCGGCATCCAGGTCACGGTGCGCGAGGGGCCGTCGGCGCAGTTGCTGCCGGCGCTGGCCACCGGCGACGTCGACATCGTGGTGGGCCGCCTGCCGGGCGCCGACATGGCGTCGATCTCGGGCGTCGCCGTCGACCACCACAAGCTCTACCGCGAGGACCTGTGCCTGGTGGCCGGCGCGCGCCATCCGCTGGCGGGCGCCGCGCGCGTGACGCTGGCCGAGCTGGCCGACCACATCTGGATCCTGCCCGCGCCCACCTCGCCGCTGCGCGCCTCGATCGAGCGCAGCTTCTTCGATGCCGGCGTGCGGCTGCCCACGCGCCACGTCGAATCGCTGTCGCTGCTGACCAATATCGGCATCCTGATGCACAGCGATGCGCTGGCGCTGATGCCCTACGACGCCGCGGCCCAGTTCCTGGCCATGGGCGTGCTGACGCGCCTGCCCACCGACGCCTTCGGCGCGTTCGGCGACGTCGGCTATTCGATCCGCGCCGACCGGCCGTTGACGCCAGCCTGCCTGCGGCTGGTCGACTACCTGAAACAGATCGCGGCGCAGCGCCCCGCCAGCGCCTGAGCGCCGACCACGGCATCCGGGATATCCCGTTCAGGGAAACCCCGCGATAGATACCCCGCATATCCAACCGCGCAATTTCTATTGTGCCGCGGCCCCTTCCCCCGCCTAGACTTGCCTTCAGCGAAGTCCGCAAGCGCCTCCCGGAGACCGTCATGCCCGCCTATGGCCCGCCCCTGAATTTCCAGCGTTGGATCCAGGACCATGCCCACCTGCTGCAACCACCGGTGGGCAACCAGCAGATCTGGCAGGACGCCGATTTCATCGTCACCGTGGTCGGCGGCCCCAACCTGCGCACCGACTATCACGACGATCCGCTGGAAGAGTTCTTCTACCAGGTGCGCGGCAACGCCTGGCTGTCGCTGTGGATCGACGGCAAGCCAGAACGGGTCGACCTGAAGGAAGGCGACATCTTCCTGTTGCCGCCGCATGTGCGCCATTCGCCGCAACGCCCCGAGACCGGCAGCGCCTGTCTGGTGATCGAGCGCCAGCGTCCGCAGGGACTGCTGGACGGCTTCGAATGGTATTGCCCGCATTGCGGCCACCTGGTGCACCGCGTCGAGGTGCAGTTGAAGAGCATCGTCACCGACCTGCCGCCGCTGTTCCAGGCCTTCTACGCCAGCGAGGAAAAGCGCACCTGCCCCGGCTGCGGCGCGATCCACCCCGGCAAGGCGCAGGCCCCCGCCGCGCAGCCGTCGCCCGCCTGACGCCCCCAACCTGTCATCCGCCCTCTTTATGACCCTGAAAATCGATATGCACGCGCACTTCTTCCCGCCCATCACGCGGCAGGAAGCGGCGGCGCTGGACCCGGCCGGCGCGCCCTGGCTGCGGCGCGACGGCGACGGCTCGACCGGCCAGATCATGGCCGGCGACCGCCCCTTCCGCCCGGTCGACGCCACGTTGTGGGACCCGGCCCTGCGCGTGGCACAGATGGACCGCCACGGCGTCGACCTGCAGATCCTGTGCGCCACGCCGGTGATGTTCGGCTACACCTATCCCGCGCAGGCCGCGGCCGACTGGGCCGCGCGCATGAACGACCTGGCGCTGGAACACTGCGCGTTCGCGCCCGGCCGCCTCAAGGCGCTGGCGCAGGTGCCGCTGCAGGACCTGGAGCTGGCCTGCCGCGAGGCCTCGCGCGCCCGCGCCGCCGGCCACCTGGGCGTGCAGATCGGCAACCACGTCGGCCCGCGCGACCTGGACGACGACACACTGGTGCAGTTCCTGGTGCATTGCGCCAACGAAGGCATCCCGGTGCTGGTTCATCCCTGGGACATGATGACCGACGGCCGCATGAAGCGCTGGATGCTGCCGTGGCTGGTCGCCATGCCCGCCGAAACCCAGCTGGGCATCCTGTCGCTGATCCTGTCCGGCGCGTTCGAGCGCATTCCGCGCAGCCTGAAGCTGTGCTTCGCCCACGGCGGCGGCAGCTTCGCCTTCCTGCTGGGGCGCGTGGACAACGCCTGGCGCCACCGCGACATCGTGCGCCAGGACTGTCCGCAGCCGCCCTCGTCGTACACCGACCGCTTCTACGTCGACAGCGCCGTGTTCGATCCGCGCTCGCTGCGGCTGTTGATCGACGTGATGGGCGAGGACCGCGTGCTGCTCGGTTCCGACTATCCGTATCCGCTGGGCGAGCAGGAGGTCGGCCGGCTGGTGTCGAATTCCGACCTGCTGCCCGCGGTGCAGCACAAGATCCTGTCGGCCAACACACAGACGTTCTTCGGGCTGGACCGCTGAGCCGCCCGCCAACCATGACCGTGAGACACGGCAACGCAAGGGGATTCACCATGAAACGCATCCATCTGCTGGCCGCCGCCGCGGCCGTCGCCCTGGCGCCCGGCGCCGCCGCCTGGGCCGATGTGAAGATCGGCCTGTTGACCACCCTGACCGGGCCCGGCTCGGTGCTGGGGCAGGACCAGCTCGACGGCTTCATGTTGGCCGTCGAACAGGGCGGCGGCAAGCTCGGCGGCGTGCCGGTGCAGGTCATCAAGGAAGACGACCAGTTCAAGCCCGAGGTCGGCGTGCAGGCCGCGCGCAAGCTGGTGCAGAGCGACAAGGTGCCGATCATCACCGGCGTGGTGTATTCCAACGTGATGCTGGCGGTGGCGCGGCCGGTCACCGGCGCCGGCGTGTTCCTGGTGGGCTCGAACGCCGGCCCCACCAACCTGGCCGGCAAGGACTGTTCGCCGTTCTTCTTCTCGACCTCGTGGAACAACACCCAGCGCCACGAAGGCAGCGGCGAGATGGCCAACCAGATGGGCTTCAAGAAGGTCTACCTGCTGGCGCCCAACTACCAGGCCGGCAAGGACGCCATGGCCGGCTTCAAGCGCTTCTTCAAGGGCGAGGTGGTCAACGAGGTCTTCACCCAGGTCAACCAGCCCGACTACTCGGTCGAGCTGGCGGCGCTGGCCGACGCCAAGCCCGATGCCGCCTATGTGTTCTTTCCCGGCGGCATGGGCGTGAACTTCATCAAGCAGTACCGCCAGGCCGGCCTGTTCGACAAGATCCCGCTGCTGTCGGTCGACACCATCGACGGCGCCACCCTGCCCGCGCTGCAGAAGGACGCGCTCGGCGCGGTCACCAACGTGCCGTACTCGCCCGACCTGGACAACGCCGCCAACAAGGCCTTCGCCGCCGCCTTCCGCCAGAAGTACGGCCGCGAGCCGTCCAGCTACGCGGCCCAGTCGTGGGACGCGGCGCAGCTGATCGGCTCGGCGCTCAAGCGCACCGGCGGCAAGACCGACGACAAGGAAGCCTTGCGCAAGGCGCTGGAGGCGGCCGATTTCCAGTCGGTGCGCGGCGAATTCCGCTACCAACCGAACCACTTCCCGGCGGCCGGCTTCTTCCGCGCCGACGTGGCGGCGGGCGCGGACGGCAAGGTCGGCTTCGTCAACAAGGGCCCGATCTTCGCCGACCTGTCCAAGGTCTCGGATCAGTACGCCGCCCAGTGCGCCATGAAATGACGCCGGCCTGCCGGGCAAGAACGAGGTAAGGCGCCATGTCCGCGACATTGCTGCTGGTGCAGGCCCTGAACGGCCTGCAGCTGGGTATCCTGCTTTTCCTGCTGGCCGCCGGCCTGACGCTGGTGTTCGGCATCATGAACTTCATCAACCTGGCGCACGGCTCGCTGTACATGATGGGCGCCTTCATCGCGGCCAGCGTGTTCCGCCACAGCGGCTCGTTCCTGCTGGCCGCGGCCGCCGTGGTGGCGGGCATGGCGCTGCTGGGCCTGGTGCTGGACCGCATCGCGCTGGCGCGGCTGTATCCGCGCGAGCACCTGGACCAGGTGCTCGCCACCTTCGGTTTCATCCTGTTCTTCAACGAGCTGACCCGCATCATCTGGGGCCCGGCGCCCATCAGCATGGGCCTGCCATCGTGGCTGTCGGGCACCATCGATCTGCTCGGCGTCACCTACCCGCTGTACCGCTTTCTCATCATCGTGGCCGGGCTGGCGGTGGCGGCGGGCTGCTACGCGCTGATCCACCGCACGCGGCTGGGCATGCTGATCCGCGCCGGCTCCACCGACCGCATGATGGTGGGAGCGCTGGGCGTGAACATCGCGCGCCTGAACACGTTGCTGTTCGTGCTGGGCGCGGTGCTGGCCGGCGTGGCCGGCCTGATGGCCGGGCCGATCCTGTCGGCGCAGACCGGCATGGGCGAACCGATCCTGATCCTGACGCTGGTGGTGATCGTCATCGGTGGCATCGGCTCGGTGCGCGGCGCCTTCCTGGCGGCGCTGATGGTAGGGCTGGTCGACACGCTCGGCCGCGCGCTGCTGCCGGCCTTGCTGCGCGCCGCGCTGCCGCCGGCCGCCGCCAACGCGGCCGGCCCGGCGATCGCATCGATGCTGATCTACATCGTCATGGCGCTGGTGCTGGCGCTGCGGCCGCAGGGCCTGTTTCCCGTGCGGCACGGATAGCGCCCAAGGAGGCCCGACATGCTTCGACTCTCTCCCCGCACGCTCGCCGCCGGCGCGCTGTTGCTGCTCCTGGCGCTGGTGCCGCTGTATGCGCAATGGCAGGGCGAACCGTTCCTGCTGGCGCTGTTCGGCCGCGTGCTGGTGTACGGCATCGCCGCGCTGGCGCTGAACCTGCTGCTGGGCTACGGCGGCATGGTCAGCTTCGGCCACGCGCTGTACCTGGGCCTGGGCGCCTATGCCGTCGGCGTGCTGAACCACTACGGCATCGAGAACGGCTGGCTGCACCTGCTGGCCGCGCTGGGCGCCTGCGCCGTGGTCGGCCTGGTGAGCGGCTTCGTGGTGATGCGCACGTCCGGCATCGCCTTCATCATGATCACGCTGGCGTTCGCGCAGATGTTCTATTTCCTGGCCACGGGGCTGGAGGGCTTCGGCGGCGACGACGGCATGTCGCTGTTCGCCGGCAGCGACTTCGGCCTGTTCCGGCTCGATACGCCGCTGGCGCTGTACTACACCGCGTTCGGCGTGCTGCTGCTGGCGCTGGCCGCGCTGCACCGGCTGGTGCACGCGCCGTTCGGCATGGTCCTGCGCGGCTGCCAGGCCAACGAGCGGCGCATGCGCGCGCTGGGCTTCGCGACGCTGCGCTATCGCCTGGCGGCCTATGTGCTGTCGGCCATGGTGTGCGGCGTGGCCGGCGTGCTGCTGGCCAACCTGACGCTGTATGTGTCGCCCTCGTACCTGGCCTGGACCACCTCCGGCGAGCTGATCGTGATGGTGGCGCTGGGCGGACTGGGCACGGTGGTCGGCCCGGTTGCCGGGGCGCTGGCCTTCCTGTTGCTGGAGGAAGGCCTGAAGCTGCTGACCGACCATTGGATGCTGGTGATGGGCCTGCTGATCGTGGGCGTGGTGCTGGTGTCGCGCCGCGGCCTCTATGGCGGCCTGTCGGACAGGCCGCTCTGCCTGCGTACCGCCCGCGCCCTGCCCCATCCCACCGGAGAACCGCGATGAGCGCGCTGCGCGTCGAACACCTGGTCAAGCGCTACGGCGGCCTGACCGTCACCGACGACCTGTCGCTGGACATCCGGCCGGGTGAACTGCATGCCGTGATCGGCCCCAACGGCGCCGGCAAGACCACGCTGATCGGCCAGTTGAGCGGCGAGCTGCGGCCCGACGGCGGCCGCGTGCTGCTCGATGGCGAGGACGTGACGCGCCTGCCGGTCGAACGGCGCGTGCGCCGCGGGCTGGCGCGCTCGTACCAGATCACCTCGGTGTTCAAGCCGTTCACCGCGCTGGAGAACGTGGCCATGGCGGTGCAGGCGCGGCGCGGCCACGGCTTCCGCTTCTGGCGGCCGCTGCTGGCCACGCCGGCGCTGCGCGAGCCGGCGCGGGAGGCGCTGGCGCTGGCAGGGCTCGACGCGCGCGCCGACACCCCCGCCGCCGCGCTGGCGCATGGCGAACTGCGGCAGCTGGAGCTGGCCATGGTGCTGGCCTGCCAGCCGACCCTGCTGCTGCTGGACGAACCCATGGCGGGCATGAGCCAGCACGAATCCGAGGCCATGACGCGGCTGCTGCAACAGCTGCGCGGGCAATACACCATCCTGCTGGTGGAGCACGACATGCAGGCGGTGTTCGCGCTCTCCGACCGCATCACGGTGCTGGTGTACGGCCGCGCGCTGGCCTGCGGCGACGCCGACCAGATCCGCAACGACCCGCAGGTGCGCGAGTGCTATCTGGGCAGCGAACGCGGCCACGCCGGCCGCCGCGCGCAGGGAGCGCCGGCATGAGCGCGCTGCTGTCGCTGCGCGGCGTGACCGCGCACTACGGCGCCAGCCAGGCGCTGTTCGGCATCGACCTGGATATCGGCCCGGGCGAGTTCGTGACGCTGCTGGGCCGCAACGGCATGGGCAAGTCGACCACGGTCAAGGCCATCATGGGCCTGAACCGCGCCAGCCGCGGCGCCATCACGTTCGACGGCGCCGACATCGCCGCCCTGCCGGCCTACAAGGTGGCGCAGTGCGGCATCGGCCTGGTGCCCGAGGGCCGGCACGTGTTCCCCAACCTGTCGGTGCGCGAGAACCTGGTGGCCACCGCGCACAACCGCCAGGGGCTGGCGCAGCCCTGGACCCTGGAACGCGTCTACGCGCTGTTCCCGCGCCTGGCCGAGCGCGCGCGCCACCTGGGGAGCCACCTGTCGGGCGGCGAGCAGCAGATGCTGGCCATCGGCCGCGCGCTGCTCACCAACCCGCGCCTGCTGATCCTGGACGAAGCCACGGAAGGCCTGGCGCCGGTGGTGCGCGAAGAGATCTGGCAGGCGCTGGAAAGCCTCAAGCGCACCGGGCTGGCGGTGCTGTGCATCGACAAGAACCTGGAGCCGCTGCTGGCCACCGCCGACCGCCACGCCATCATCGAGAAAGGCCGGGTGGCCTGGAGCGGCACCTCGCAGGCCTTCATCGACGACGAGCCGCGCCTGCTGCACTACCTGGGCGTGTAGCGCGGCGGCCGCCGGCGGCGCGCCGTGGGATCACATGCCGACGCCCGCCGCTTCCCGCGGCTGCGCCGCCGCATCGGCGTCAGCCGCATCCATGGCGTCGGCCAGCGCCAGGCTGTCTGACGGGGCGATGGCCTCGGGTTCGCGCGCCACGGCTTCCAGCGCATGCAGCACGCCGTGTTCGCGCAGGGTCTCCAGCTGCGCGGCCAGCGCGGCCACGAACACCGGCTTCTCGCCCAGGTCGCCGAACACCGGCCGATAGCCGGCCAGCACCAGCGCGCGGCGATAGGCGGCCTGCTTGGGCGCCGCCGCCCGCGCCGCGACGTCGGCGCGGGCCACCAGCCTGGCCAGCGGCCTGGCCAGCGGATCCTGGATCGCATGGCTGGCGCCGTTCTCGTCCTCGCCGCGCAGATAGTGCAGCCAGGCCGCCACCGCCAGCGCCAGGCGGCGGATGTCGTCACCGCCGCGCAGGCGGTCGCGGATGGTGGCCAGCAGCCGCTGCGGCAGCTTCTGCGAACCGTCCATCGCGACCTGGCGCGTCGGCTGCGGCAGCGCCGGGTTGTCCACGCGCGCCAGGAAGCGCTGGCGATAGCCTTCCAGCCCCGAGTCCGGAATGCCCTTGAGCGTCGGCGCGATCTCGTGGCGCATCATGTCATCGAGGTACTCGCGCAGCGCCGGCAGGATCGCGGCTTCGCGGATGGTCTCGATGCCCAGCAGCGCGCCCAGGTAGGCCAGCGCCGAATGCGGACCGTTGACCATGCGCAGCTTCAGGCGTTCGTAGGGCGCGGCGTTGGCCACGAAGGTCACGCCCGCCGCTTCCCAGGCGGGACGGCCGGCCGCGAACTTGTCCTCGATCACCCAGTTCAGGTAGGGCTCGCCGACCACCGGCCAGGCGTCTTCCATGCCCAGCCGCTGCGTGATGCGCGCGCGGTCCTCGTCGCGGGTGGCCGGCACGATGCGGTCGACCATGGAATTGGGAAAGGTGCAGTGCGCGTCGATCCAGCCGGTCAGCGCCACGTCCAGCCGCAGCGCGAAGGCCAGCACCAGGCTGCGCAGGGTGTCGCCGTTGGCCTGCAGGTTGTCGCAGGACAGCAGCGTCAGCGCCGGCAGGCCGCGTTCGCGCCGCAGCGCCAGGCCGTAGACCAGCATGCCGATGGCGCTGCGCGGGCGGATCGGGTTTTCCAGGTCATGCAGGATGTCGGGGTCGTCCCAGCGCAGGTGGCCGGTGGCCGGCTCGTGGCAATAGCCCTTCTCGGTGATGGTCAGGCTGACGATGCGCGTCTGCGGATAGGCGATGCGTTCGAGCACGGCGTTGGGGTCTTCCTCGGCCACCATCACGCGCTGCACCGCGCCCACCACGCGCAGTTGCTCGCGCGGCTGGCCGTCGGCGTCATGGTCGCGCAGCGCCAGCGTATAGAGGCCGTCCTGCGGCGCCAGCGCGGCGCGGGTGGCGGGGCTGCGCAACGACACGCCCAGGATGCCCCAGCTGAGGTCCTGGCTGGCCGCCATCGCCATGTCCGTCACCACCGCCTGGTGCGCGCGGTGAAAGGCGCCCAGCCCCAGGTGCACGATGCCCGGCGTGAGCCGGCTGCGATCGTAGGCGGGTTTTTCCACGTCTGCGGGAAGACGCGCCAAAGACTCCGTATTCAAGCGTTCGAGCATGGATTGCCGTGCCATAGAGCGCCGTCATGCGTCTGCCGCGTGGCCTGCAGATAGGCGCGTTGGTAGGGAAATTGCACACGGCGGGCGGGGTCGATGCCCCGCCGCGGGTCCGCGCGTCGCAAGGGTATCGCATGGGCGTGACGAAGGCAAAACGTAACTCGACGTTACCAAGACATGCCCGGCCGGCCTGCCCGCCCCTCGCCGCGCCACGCCGGCAATCCATATCTGTTAAAAAGCCGCCACACCCGGCCTTATTACATTCCCCATGTCGACCGATCCGCATCACTCGCCCTACAAAAGCACCGGCGGCCTGCGCCGCATCCTGAATGCGCTGCGCTACTCGCTGCAGGGTCTGCAGGCCGCCATCAAGTACGAAGCGGCCTTCCGCCAGGAACTGGCGCTGGCCGTGCTGCTGATCCCGGCCGCGTTCTTCCTGGGCCGCACCACGGTCGAGGTATTCTTCCTCATCGGCACCGTGGTGCTGGTGCTGGCGGTGGAACTGCTGAATTCGGCGGTCGAGGCGCTGGCCGACGCCTTGTCGGTGGACACCCATCCGCTGCTGGGCCGGGCCAAGGACCTGGGCAGCGCCGCCGTCATGCTGCTGTTGCTGTTCACCGTGGCTGTCTGGGTCGGCGTGGCGGTCAGCCGCTTCGTGATGCACTGAACCCCGGCGCAGGCTTGCCCGTCCGGGGGCCCGCGCCTCTATACTGGGAGCCATGATGCCCAACTCGACGCCAGCCACCTCGGAACGTATCGTCATCGTCGGCGGAGGGGCCGGCGGCCTCGAACTGGCCGCCAAGCTCGGCCGCGTCCATGGCCGCCAGCACGTCACGCTGGTCGACAGCCGCCCGTTCCACATCTGGAAGCCGTCGCTGCATGAAGCGGCGGCCGGCACACTGGACATCCACCAGGAAGGCCTGTCCTACCTGATGCTGGCGCACCTGAACGGCTTTTCCTTCGCGCAGGGCCAACTGGTCGGCGTCGACCGCGAACGCCGCCAGGTCACCGTGGACGCCGTGGCCGACGCGCAAGGCCAGGAAGTGCTGCCGCGCCGCGAACTGGCCTACGACACGCTGGTGCTGGCGCTGGGCAGCACCTCCAACTTCTTCAATACCCCGGGCGCGGCCGAACACGCCGTCACGCTCGACACCACCGAGAACGCCGAGCAGTTCCGCCTGACCATGCTCAAGGCCATGGCGCTGGTCGACCAGGCCAAGGTGCGCGACCCGTCGGCGCGGCTGGACCTGGTGATCGTCGGCGGCGGCGCCACCGGCGTCGAGCTGGCGGTGGAACTGGTCGAGGCCAGCCACGTGGTCAGCGCCTACGGCCTGCCGAATTTCCGCGCCGAGCGCGACCTGGCGATCACGCTGGTCGAGGGCGCGCCGCGCATCCTGTCGGCGCTGCCCGAGAAGATCTCCACCGCCGCCACCGCGCGGCTCACCGAGCTCGGCATCCGCGTCGAAACCGCCTGCCGGGTCTCGGAAGTCACCGCCGATTCGGTCAAGACCGCCGACGGCCGCGAATTCCCCGCGCGGCTGTGCATGTGGGCCGCCGGCATCAAGGGCCCGGCCCTGCTGGCCGAGCTGGACCTGCCGCTGAACAAGCTGGGCCAGCTCGAAGTCAACGAACGGCTCGAAACCGCCGATCCGCACATCCTGGCGCTGGGCGACTGCTGCGCCGCGCCCTGGCGCGACGGCCGCACCGTGCCGGCGCGCGCCCAGGCCGCGCACCAGCAGGCCGACTACCTGTGCAAGAAGCTCACCGCGCGCCTGCGCCGCGCGGCCGAGCCCACCGCCCCCTACGTCTACGAGGACCACGGCTCGCTGGTCTCGCTGGGCCAGGACGCCGGCGTGGGCAGCCTGATGGGCAAGCTGGCCGGACGGGGACTGTTCGTAAGCGGTACACTGGCGCGCCTGATGTACATGAGCCTGCACCTGATGCACCACAAAGCGGTGCTGGGCATCTCACGCACCGCCTCCCTGGCCCTGGCGCGCCTGCTCATGCGGCGCACGCGCCCCCGGGTCAAACTGCACTGAACCTCCCCATGAATTTCCTCCAAAGACTCGAACACGCCTGGACCACCAGCAACTCGCTCCTGCAAGTCGGGCTCGATCCCGACCCGCAGCGCTTCCCGCGCGAACTGCAGGACAAGCCGGACGCGATCTTCCAGTTCTGCCGCGACATCGTCGACGCCACCGCGCCGTACGCCTGCAGCTTCAAGCCGCAGATCGCCTACTTCGCCGCGCACCGCGCCGAAGAGCAGCTCGAAGCGCTGTGCCAGCACATCCGCGACAAGCATCCCGACCTGCCCATCGTGCTGGACGCCAAGCGCGGCGACATCGGCTCCACCGCCGAGAACTACGCCCGCGAAGCCTACGAGCGCTATCAGGCGCACGCGCTGACGGTCAGCCCGTACATGGGGCTGGACTCGGTCGAGCCCTACCTGGCCTGGCGCGACCGCGGCGTGATCGTGCTGTGCCGCACCTCCAACCCCGGCGGTTCGGACCTGCAGTTCCTCAAGATGGATAACGGCGAGCCCCTGTACCTGCACGTGGCGGGGCTGGTGGCCGACAAGTGGAATGCCAACGGCCAATGCGGTCTGGTGGTGGGCGCGACCTTCCCGAACGAGCTGGCCGCGGTGCGCCAGCGCATCGGCGACGCGGTGCCGCTGCTGGTGCCCGGCATCGGCGCGCAGGGCGGCGACATCACCGCCACGGTCAACGCCGGCGCCAACGCCGCGCGCAACGGCATGATGATCAACTCGTCGCGCGCCATCATCTACGCCAGCGGCGGCGACGACTGGCGCGAAGCCGCCGGCAAGGCGGCGCGCGGCCTGCGCGACGCCATCAACGCGGTGCGCTGAGCGCCGCTTGCGGGGGCCGCCCGGCCCCCGCCGCGATATTCCCGGGCCGCGCCATGACGCGCGGCCTCTTCAACGCCGGTTGACCGGCGCTCCCAGCAGTTCCAGCACGCCGCGCAGCGCGAATTCAACCGCCTGCTGGCGCACCTGCGCGCGGTCGCCGCTGAACACGTGGGTGACGGCGCGGCTGCTGATGCCGTCGCCGACGCGCTGCGCGAAGCCGAAGCACACCATGCCCACCGGCTTGCCCGGCGTGGCGCCGCCCGGGCCGGCGATGCCGGTGGTGGACACCGCCACCTGCGCCGCCGGCGACGCCAGCAGCACGCCGTTGGCCATCTCCAGCGCCACCGGTTCGCTGACCGCGCCGAAGTGATGCAAGGCATCCGGCGACACGTCCAGCTCGGCGACCTTGGCGTCGTTGCTGTAGGTGATGAAGCCGCGGTCGAACCATTCGCTGGAGCCCGGCACCGCGGTCACGGCGCCGGCCAGCAGGCCGCCGGTGCACGATTCGGCGGTGCCCAGGATCAGGCCCAGGCGCCGCAGGGTATCGCCCAGCCGCTCGGCCAGGCCGTAGGCGGTGGCCTGCGCCAGTTGTTCGGCCGACAGATTGGACCGCGTGCTTTCGTGTTGCTGGTTCATCCCAAGACTCCTGTGCGCACGGCCAGCGCCATGATCAGCAAGGCGTATCCGGCCGCGACGATATCGTCCCACATTACCCCGAAACCGCCCTTCAGGCGGGCATCGAAGAACTTGATGGGCGGCGGCTTGACGATGTCGAACGTGCGGAACAGCACGAACGCCAGCGCCTGCGACAACCAGCCGGCCGGCGTCAGCCACAGCACCAGCCAGAACGCCACCATCTCGTCCCACACCATTCCGACATGATCGGGCTGCTGGAGTTCGCGGCCGACGCGGTCGCAGGCCCAGCAGCCGTACAGGAAGGCCAGCGCCAGGAAGATGCCGATAGCCAGGTCGGAAGCGGCCGGCGCGGCCGCGACCCAGATGATCCAGGCAAGCAGCGTGCCCCAGGTGCCCGAGGCGGGCCGGATCAGGCCGCTGCCCAGGCCGAAGGCGATCAGCCGGCCGGGATCGCGGCAGACCCAGGACAGCGAGGGATAGACCGCGCGCGAGCGTTCGCGCATCGACGGGGAATGAGGGGCAGAGGACGGCATGGATGAGGGCCTGGTGATGGCTGGGAAATGGCGGCGTGGAAGGCGATGCCTGTGGCAGCGATTGTGCCAGGGTTTGGCGACGCGCCTCGCCAGGCCGGCGGCCGCTCAGGCCGCGGGGAAATGATCGAAACCGGCGGGCAGCTGGGCCAGCGCTTGCCCGTCGGCGTCCAGCACCGCCAATCCCGGCTGGGCCACGATGCGGCCCACCGGGGTCACGCGCGCGCCCACCGCCTGGGCGGCGGCCAGCACGGCGTCGCGGCGGGCGGCTGGCGCGGTGAAGCAAAGCTGGTAGACGTCGCCGCCGCCCAGCACGGCGCGGCGCACCGGGTCGGCGGGCATGCCGGCCAGCGCGGCGGCCACGGGCATGTGGTCTTCCCGCAGCGCCGCGCCCACGCGGCTGGCCGTGAGGATATGGCCCAGGTCCTGCAGCAGGCCGTCGGAAATATCGATGGCGGCGTGCGCGATGCCGCGCAGCGCCAGCCCCAGCGCCACCTGCGGCTCGGGCCATTCCAGCGCGCCGCGGGTCGCGGCCAGCCGCGCTGCGTCGGCCGGGTACTGCCCGTCGAGCAGGCGATAGGCCACGTCGGCCGCGCCCAGCTCGCCGGACACCCAGATCTCGTCATCCGCCCGCGCGCCATCGCGGCGCAGCGCGGCGCCGGCCGGCACGGCGCCGAACACGGTCACGCTGATGGCCAGGTCATGGGCGCTGCGGGTGGTGTCGCCGCCGATCAGGGGGCAGCCATGGACCGCCGCCAACGCATGAAACCCGTCGGCAAACGCCGCCAGCCACGGCTCATCCAGCCGCGGCAGCGCCAGCCCCAGCACGCAACCAATCGGCCGCGCGCCCATGGCGGCCAGATCCGACAGATTCACCGCCAGGGCCTTGTGCCCCAGCGCCTTCGGATCGACATCGGGAAAGAAATGCCGGCCTTCCAGCAGCAGATCCGTGCTGGTGGCCACCTGTTCGCCGGGCGGCACGGGAAACAACGCGCAGTCATCGCCCACGCCCAGCAGTCCCGCCGGCGCGGAGCGCGTGAAATAGCGCGCGATCAGATCGAATTCGGACGCCACGACAACTCCGCAGTCCGGCGCAACAGCCGGTATTGACTCCCAAACAGGAGCCCCGCTCCAAAGGGAGGATCGCCAAAGGAACGAGGGAAAGCTCACCGCAATAGGAAGCTTGCCCCAGGAAGCTCACCCCAAAAAATGGGCTCCCCAAATGAAATAGGCCTCCCCAGACCCGGGCCGCGCGGATCCGGCTCCGCCGGTCCGCAGCGGCGCCCCCCTGGGGGGGGGGAGAAGCGCGCAGCGCTTCGGGGGGGTATCTACTTCCTAATCTCGTGCGCGCGCACGTCCGCAGCCAGCTTGTCGAGCACGCCGTTGACGAACTTGAAGCCGTCGGTGCCGCCGAACGACTTGGCCAGTTCCACGGCTTCATTGATGGCGACCTTGTACGGCACTTCGACATGATGGATCAGTTCGAAGCTGCCGATCAGCAGGATGCCATGCTCGACCGGCGACAGCTCGGCCAGCGGGCGGTCGACGTAGGGCGTGAAACGCTCGCGCAGCGCGGGCGCTTCGCGCAGGACGCCATGCAGCAAGGTCTTGAACCACTGCGCGTCGGCCTCGGAGAATTCCTCGGTGTCGCGCAGGTGGGCGTCGATCTCGCCGGCGTCCTGCGTGCCTTCGCCGCCGCGCAGCAGCCACGCGTACACGCCCTGCAGCGCGAATTCGCGCGCACGGCGGCGCGCGCTGCGGGCGTTGGCGCGGGCTTGCGCCGCGCTATCAGCGCTGGTCGTCGTCTTCTTCGTCGTCAAAATCTTCGTCCTCGTCTTCGTCGTCTTCGTCTTCTTCCTCGGGCTCCAGGGCCGCCACCAGGTTGGCCATTTCGACGGCCACCTGGGCGCAGTCGCGGCCCTTGCCGGCGGCGCGGGCTTGCGCCTGCTCGTCGGTGTCCACGGTCAGCACGCCGTTGGCGACCGGGATGCCGGTCTCGAGGGAGATGCGGGTGATAGCAGTGGCCATTTCGTTGCTGACCACTTCAAAGTGATAGGTCTCGCCGCGGATGACCGCGCCCAGCGCGATCAGGGCGTCGAACTCGAACGTCTCGGCCATGTGCGACAGGGCCACGCCCAGTTCCAGGGCGCCGGGCACGGTGGCGACCATCACGTCGCGCTCGTCCACGCCGAGTTCGGCCAGTTCCTTCAGGCACGCTTCGAGCTCGGCCTGGCCGATCTCTTCATTGAAGCGGGCGCGTACGATGCCGATGTGCAGCCCTTCGCCGTTCAGGTCGGGGGTAAGGATGTAAGGGTTCATGTGTCGGCCTTCAGTGTGTTGCGGGAGTGTTCAGAGGGTCGCAATCGTAACCCGTAATGGTGAGCGAGAAGCCCGCCATGCTGGGCATCTTGCGCGGCCGGGCCAGCAGCCTCATCTGGCCCACGTTCAGGTCGCGCAGGATCTGGGCGCCGATGCCGTAGGTGCGCAGGCCGAAACGGTCGGCGTTGGCGGGGTTGGCATTGGCCTTGGGGTCGTTCCAGCCGGCGATCTGCGCGAACAGGTGTTCGGTGGAGGACTGGCAGTTCATCAGCACCAGCACGCCGGCCGGCGCCTGCGAAATGGTCTGCAGGGCCTGCGCCACGCCCCAGCTGTGCGGGCTGGCGCCGGTATCCAGCACGTCCAGCACCGAGGCCGGCTCGTGCACGCGCACCAGGGTCTCGACGTCAGGCGTCACGGTACCATGCACCAGCGCCAGGTGGGCCGAGCCGGTGGCCGCGTCTTCGTAGGCCACGGCCTCGAACGTGCCCCAGGCGGTCTGCATGCTGCGCTTGCCGACGCGCTTGACGATGGATTCGTGCTCGCTGCGGTATTGGATCAGGTCGGCGATGGTGCCGATCTTCAGGCCGTGTTCGCGGGCGAATTCGACCAGGTCGGGCAGGCGCGCCATGGTGCCGTCCGGCTTGAGGATCTCGCAGATCACGGCGGCCGGGGTCAGGCCGGCCATGGCGGTCAGGTCGCAGCCCGCCTCGGTGTGGCCGGCGCGCACCAGCACGCCGCCGGGCACGGCGCGTACCGGGAAGATATGGCCGGGCTGGACCAGGTCGGACGGCTTGGCGTCGCGCGCCACCGCCACCTGGATGGTGCGGGCGCGGTCGGCGGCCGAAATGCCGGTCTCGACGCCTTCGGCGGCCTCGATCGACTGGGTGAAATTGGTGCCGTATCGCGTGCCGTTGCGGGCCGCCATCAGGGGCAGGTCCAGCTGGCGGCAGCGCTCTTCGGTCAGGGTCAGGCACACCAGCCCGCGGCCGTGGGTGACCATGAAGTTGATGGCTTCGGGCGTGACGAATTCGGCGGCCATGACGAGGTCGCCTTCATTTTCACGGTCTTCCTCGTCAACCAGGATGACGATGCGGCCGGCGCGCAGCTCGGCGATGATCTCGGCGACCGAGGCGATATCGAAGGATTCCGGCTCGGAGCCGGGCAACGGGGACAACTGGACGGACATGGCGGGCACGCAAACCAGGCGGGAAAGCCCGGATTTTACCGCCCCTGGCGCCATATCCCCTACCGGACCGCGCCGCCCCCGCCCAAACAGGGCCGTCCGGTTAAACTTTCGGCCGGAGAACACCCCATAAAACCAAGGAAAAACGCCATGCAAGCCCTTGCGGCCATGCCTTCGACCGTCGCGGCGGGGATCCGCGTCGTGCTCACCGACATCGACGACACCCTGACCACCGAAGGCCGGCTGCCGGCCGACGCCTACGCCGCCCTGGAACGCCTGGAACAGGCCGGCATCCAGGTGGTGCCGATCACCGGCCGCCCGGCCGGCTGGTGCGACCACATCGCCCGCATGTGGCCGGTGCGCGCGGTGGTCGGCGAGAACGGCGCGTTCTACTACGCCTACGACCGCCAGGCGCGCCGCATGGTCACGCACTACTGGACCGACGCGGCCTCGCGCCAGGCCAGCCGCAAGCAGCTGGACGCCATCCGCGACCGGGTGCTGGCCGAGGTGCCCGGCGCCGCCGTCGCCAGCGACCAGGACTACCGCGTGGCCGACCTGGCCATCGACTTCTGCGAGGACGTGCCGCCCCTGCCCGAGGCCGACATCGGCCGCATCGTGCGCATCTTCGAAGACGCCGGCGCCCAGGCCAAGGTCAGCTCCATCCACGTCAACGGCTGGTTCGGCGACTACGACAAGCTGACCATGACGCGCACCCTGTTCCAGCGCGAATTCGGCATCGACGTGGCCAGCGCGCTCGACAGCACGCTCTTCATCGGCGACTCGCCCAACGACGAACCGATGTTCGCCTACTTCCCGGTCTCGGTCGGCGTGGCCAACATCCAGTCGCAGCTGCACCGCCTGACGCGCCGGCCCGCCTACGTGGCCGCGTTCCATGGCGGCGCCGGCTTCACCGAGATGGCCGACCGCCTGCTGGCCGCCCGCGCCGTCACCGCCTGAGGCACGCACCGTGGCCACCACCAAACCCGCCGCCCCCGCCGCCAACGACGGCCGCCGCAGCATCCAGTCCATCGAAGTCGGCGTGCCGCTGCTGGCCGCGCTGGTCGACGCCGCCAAGCCGTTGACGCTGCGCGACCTGGCCGCCGGCGCCGGCATGACCTCGGCCAAGGCCCACCCCTACCTGGTCAGCTTCATCCGCGTCGGCCTGGTGCAGCAGGACAGCATCACCGGCCAGTACGAGCTGGGGCCGTTCGCCCTGCAGATGGGACTGGTCAGCCTGCAGCGGCTGGATCCGGTGCGCATCGCCATGCCCGAGATCGCCAAGCTGCAATCCGAGATCGGCCACACCCTGGGGATCGCGGTGCTGGGCTCGCACGGCCCCACCATGATCCACATGACCGAGGCCAGCTACCCGGTGCACGTGAACATGCGCAAGGGCACCGTGATGTCCATGCTGCACACCGCCACCGGCCTGGTGTTCGCGGCCTGGCTGCCGCCCAAGGTCAGCGAGCACTACATCGCCCGCGAGGAAGGCGACACCGCCGTCATCGCCAGCGTGCCGCCGCCGCGCAAGGCCACCCGCGCCAACATCGAGGCGCAACTGGCCGACATCCGCGTGCACGGCATGGCGCGCGCCCTGGGCAACCCGCTGCCGGGCGTCGACGCCCTGTCGGTGCCGGTATTCGACAACACCGGCAACATCGTGCTGGCGCTGACCAGCCTGGGCCCCACCGGCCTGTTCGACGTGTCCTGGGACGGCGCCATCGCCCGCCCCCTGCTGGCCTGCGCGCAGGAAATCTCGCGCAAGCTCGGCTACCGCGCCTGACCTTTCTCCCCGCCTGACCCACGCCCCGCGGCGGATCTCCCGATCCGCCCGCGGGCCGTCGCCTCGTTCGCGCAGAAACGAATCCCAAGCGAACAAAACGAACAAATCCCGAAAAAAAAGGCAGGGACTTTCCCAAGTGTCCGTCCCCCGCTTGTATGTTTGAATTCAGTTACCAGTCATATTCAGACCTATAAGAGGAGACATACGATGCGCGCATTGCGTCACCTGCAAGCGGCCTCGCTGGCCGCGCTCGCGTTCGGCGCGTTCGGGGCGTCCACCGCCCACGCCGCCGACACCTGCCCGAACCGGGGCGACCTGGACCAGATGTACTGCGACGCCAACAAGGACCTGGTGGCCGACACGCCCACCGATCCGGCCAAGCTCAAGACGCCGTCGACCCTGGTGTTCACCTACACCCCGGTGGAAGACCCGGCGGTGTACGAAGACATCTTCAAGCCGTTCACCAAGCACCTGTCCGAATGCACCGGCAAGCGCGTGGTGTTCTACCAGGTGCAGAGCAACGCCGCCGAGATCGAGGCCATGCGCTCGGGCCGCCTGCACGTGGGCGGCTTCTCCACCGGCCCCACCGCCTTCGCCGTGAACATCGCCGGCGCGGTGCCGTTCGCCGTCAAGGGCTACGCCGACGGCTTCCAGGGCTACAACCTGATCGTCATCGTCAAGAAGGACAGCCCTTACCAGAAGCTCACCGACCTCAAGGGCAAGAAGCTGGCGCACACCGCGCCGTCGTCGAACTCCGGCCACATGGCGCCCGTGGCGCTGTTCCCCAAGGAAGGCCTGACGCCCGACAAGGACTACAAGGTGGTGTTCTCGGGCAAGCACGACCAGTCCGTCATGGGCGTGAACTCGGGCGACTACGACGCCGCCGCCGTGGCCTCGGACGTGTTCAAGCGCATGATCGAGCGCGGCCAGGTCAAGGAAGCCGATTTCCGCGTCATCTACAAGAGCGAGAAATTCCCCACCTCGTCGTTCGCCTACGCGCATGACCTGGAGCCGAAGTTCCGCGACCAGATGCTCAAGTGCTTCTACGACTACCGCTTCCCGGCCGAGATGTCCAAGGCCTTCGACGGCGCCGACCGCTTCTATCCGGTGACCTACCAGAAGGACTGGGCCATCGTGCGCCAGGTCGCCGAATCCGGCGGCGAAAGCTTCAACCGCGCCGCCTACGACCGCGAATCCGCCAAGAGCAAGAAGTAATCAGCATGACGACGTCGCTACGCATTTCCGGCCTGGTCAAGGAATACCGGGCCGGCCGGCCGGTACTGAACGGCATCGACCTGCAGATCGCGGGACGCGGCCTGACCGCCATCATCGGCCCCTCGGGCACCGGCAAGAGCACGCTCCTGCGCTGCATCAACCGGCTGATCGAGCCGACCCGCGGCGAGATCGTGCTGGAGTCCGGCGACGGCGCGGTCGACCTGGCCCGGGTGCGTGGCGCGTCGCTGCGGCGCGCGCGCCGGCGCATCGGCATGGTGTTCCAGGAATACAACCTGGTCGAACGCCTGACCGTGATGGAAAACCTGCTGACCGGACGGCTGGGCTACACCGGCGCCTTCAAGGCCTGGACCCGCCGCTTCGAGCCCGACGATATCGAGCACGCCTACCAGCTGCTCGATACCGTGGGCCTGGCGGGCTTCGCCGACCAGCGCGCCGACGCCCTGTCGGGCGGCCAGCGCCAGCGCGTGGGCATCGCCCGCGCGCTGATGCAGCGCCCGCAGTTGCTGCTGGCCGATGAGCCGACCTCGTCGCTCGACCCCAAGACCTCGGTCGAGATCATGGAATTGCTGGCGGCGCAGGGCGACGCCAGCGGCATCCCCGTGATCGTCAACATCCATGACGTCGAACTGGCGCGGCGCTACGCCGGCCGCATCGTCGGCATGTCGGGCGGCCACGTGGTCTATGACGGCGACGGCCACGGCCTGGACGCCACCATGCTCAAGACCATCTACGGAGGCGAGTCTTGGCTGGCGTAATGACTCCTCGTCCGTCCCACCCGCGGCCCTTCGCGCTGTCCGGCCGCGCCAAGGCCGGCGTGCTGCTGCTGGTGCTGTACACGGTCTACGCGGCCGCGCAGCTGGACTTCAGCTGGGCCCGCTTCGAAAGCGGCATGGGCCACGCCTCGACCTTCCTGGCGCGCATGTTCCCGCCCAATTTCGAGAAGCCCGCCACGCTGTGGAAGGGCATCGCCGAAAGCCTGGAGATCGCCGTGCTGGCCTCGGTGCTGGGCATCCTGTTCGCGCTGCCCGTGGGCCTGCTGGGCGCGCGCAACCTGATGCCGGCGTGGGTCTCGTGGCCGGCCCGTTCGCTCGTGGCGCTGTGCCGCGCCCTGCATCCGGTGATCGTCGCCATCCTGTTCGTCAAGGCCGTGGGCTTTGGCGCGCTGGCCGGCATCCTGGCGCTGACGGTGGCCTCGATCGGCTTCATCGGCAAGCTGTTCACCGAGGCCATCGAGGAAATCTCGCTCAAGCAGGTCGAAGCGGTGCGCGCCACCGGCGCCTCGTTCGCCAACGTGCTCGCCTTCGGCGTGCTGCCGCAGGTGTTCGCGCGCTTCATCGGCTTTGCCACTTACCAGTTCGACTCGAACCTGCGCAACTCCACCATGGTCGGCATCGTCGGCGCCGGCGGCGTGGGCGGCACGCTGTTCTCGGCCTTCCAGCGCTTCGACTACGACTTCGTCAGCGCCATCCTGCTGACCCTGATCGCCATCATCATGCTGGGCGAGATCCTGGCGGGCTTCGTGCGCGCCGTGTTCCTGGACAACCTGGGCTTCGACCGCATCCTGCAGGGCCGCTTCGCCGGCGCCCGCGGCCTGGGCTCCAGCGCCTCCAAGGCGGCCTACCGGGCCGCGCGCAAGACGGAGGCGGACAAATGAACACGCACGCCCCCACCCTGCCCACCGCCAACGCGCCGCGCGTCTGGCACCGCTACAGCCTGGGCCAGCGGCTGCTGCGCTTCGCCCTCTACCTGCTGCTGGTGGCCGCCATCGTGCAGGCCATCCGCGGCGTCGAGGTCATCCCGGAGTTCCTGTACGACGCGCCCGAGCAGATGGCCGACCTGTTCCAGCGCATGTGGCCGGTGGACTGGGCCCACTATCGCGGCGGCGTGCACGACGCGCTGATCGAGACCCTGCACATCGCCACGCTCGGCACCATCCTGTCGGTCATCATGGCGGTGCCCGTGGGCCTGCTGGCGGCCAACAACCTCACGCCCAGCAAGACCATCAACATGCTCGCGCGCCTGGTCCTGGTGTCCAGCCGCTCGGTCAACTCGCTGGTCTGGGCGCTGCTGTTCATCGCCATCTTCGGCCCCGGCGCGCTGGCCGGCACGCTGGCCATCGCGTTCCGCTCCATCGGCTTCGTCGGCAAGCTGGTGGGCGAAGCGATCGAGGAAGCGCAGCGCGGCCCGATCGAGGCCGTCACCGCCACCGGCGCCAGCAAGGCCTCGGTGATCTGGTACGCCTACTGGCCGCAGATCCGCCCGGCGTTCTGGTCCATCGTGCTGCTACGCTGGGACATCAACGTGCGCGAATCCGCCGTGCTCGGCCTGGTCGGCGCCGGCGGCATCGGCATGGCGCTGGACACCGCGCTCAACCTGTTCCAGTGGGACCGCGTCGCGCTGGTGCTGGCCGCCATCTTCGTGGTGGTGGTGCTGGCCGAGATCCTCATCACCCAGGCGCGCAAGCGCATCCTCTGACGCGCCCGCAAACGACGTTCCTTTGCGCCGCCTGGCAACGGGCGGTTTTTTTTGCCCGCGCGGGACGCATCAGAAGCGGATCGCGAGATTGGCCCGCACCCCATGATCCCGCGCCGCGCTGGCTAACTGCCCCTGGTAGGCCAGGCCGAAGCTGGTGCTGCGCGTGACCTGCAGATCCAGGCCCGCCTCGATCACCGCGCTGTCACGGGCGATGGCCACGCCCGCCACCGTGAACGCGTCGCCGGCCGAGAAGGCCTGCGTCGTCACCGGCGTGACGTCGCCCAGCGCATGACGCCAGCCGAGCGACCCGCGCGCCATGGCCTGCGCCCGGCCCAACGCGAAGCCGGACGCGGCCCGCAGGCCCAGCGTCGTGAAGCGGGTCTCGGTGGTCTGCCCGCTGGCGTGCAGCGCGGCGGGGCCGCCGCTTTCACGATAGCCGTCGGTGCGCAGGTTGACGTAGGCCAGGCTGGCGAACGGTTCGAGCGCGACGGCCGCCATCTCGATGCGATACCCCAGGTCGATGAAGGCCTGCGCGGTGCCGCCGTCATAGCTGGCCTTGAGGCGGTCGGCCAAGCCCGGCATGGCGACCGAGCGGCGCGTGGCGATGTCGTGCCAGCTATAGGCCAGCCCGCCGCGCAGGCCCCACGCGCCCCATTGGCCGCCGCCGTAGGCGCCCAGGTGGTAGTTGTCGCTGTGGCCGGACGACGCGCGGTCGTTGACGTCGAAGTCGGTGCGGCTGTAGCCCGCCATCAGGCCAAGCCGCCAGGCGTCGCCGACCGGCGCGTCGACTCCCATCAGGAAGCCGCCGGTCGAACTCTTGGCGCGGGCGGCATTGCCGTCGCCGTCGATCCGGCTCCAGCTGCCCGTGCCCTGGATCCAGCTGGCGGGCCCGTTCAGGTCGGCCGGCAATGGCGCGCCGCCGCCGAGCGCCGCCACCAATGGCGCGGGACCGGTGCCGTTGCCGGCGGCCGCGCGCAGGCGGCCGCTCATGGCGTCGCGCAGGTAACGGCTGTCCTGCAGCAGCAAGGTCTTGGCCGAGGCGTGCAGCTCGCCGGACAACTGATCGAAGCCGGCTCGCAGCGCGCCCGCATCGTCCGGCAGGCGCACGACGGCGTCATACAGCGCATGCCCGCCGGCCAGGCCGATGCTGTCGATGGCCGCGGCCGCGGCGCGCTGATTGCGCGTCGCGCCCTTCGACGCCATGCCGGCCTGGTTGCGCGCCAGGTTCAGCGACACGCGGCCCGCGCCGTAGTCGTAGTCCAGGCTGGGCGTGAGGAACGCGAAATCGGACGACACGGTATCGAAGCGGCCGGACAGCGTGCCGTCCACTTCCATGATCGTGTAGCTGGCGCGCAGACCGTAGTTGCCGCTGGCGCCGATGTGCACGACCGAACCGCCGTTGAGCGTGGCGTTGCCGGTGACGTGGACGCGGTCGGCGCTGCCGCCCGCGGGGTCGGCCTCGACCAGATAACGCGCCCCCGGCTGCATCACCAGGTCGCCGTCGATGGTCAGCATGCCGATCGAATTGCCCGGTGACAACACGCCGCCATTGGCCACGGTGACCCTCGACCCCACGCCAGCGCCGATCGTGCCATTGCCGCCCAGCACGCCGCCATCGGCCACCGTGAACGAACCGCCCAGCCGGCCGTTGATCGCCAGCCGGCCGCCATTGACGAGCGTGCGGCCGGTGAAGCCGGAACCGTCGCCCTTCAGGTCGAGCACGCCCTCGCCGGCCTTGATCAGGTCGCCGCTGCCCGACAGCGCACCGGTCAGGCCCAGCGTGGTGTTGGCGGCCACGTCGAAGCCGCCCGACTGCGTCACGGTAACGGCGCGCGCCGTATCGAACGTCGCGGTGGTCGCCAGCATGCCGCCGCCCTCGAGTGCCAGGCCGCCCGCGGCAGCGCCGAGGTTGGCGTCGCGCTCGACCTCCAGCGCGCCGCCCGTGACGCGCGTGCCGCCGCTATAGGTGTTGGCGCCGCTCAACACCAGCGTCCCGGCGCCGGCCTTGGTCAGCGTCGTGCCGTTCCAGCCGGTCGCGGCGTTGGCGGCCTGGTCGGCCAGCGCCGCGCCCACCGTGAACCGATCCGTGGCGTTGGCCAGCGTGAACGTGCCATGCGCCAGGCTGTTGCCGGCGGTCCAGGTCAGGCCGTAGCTGGCCAGGTATTGGCGGCTGTCGGCCGACTTGCGCGTGTTGACGCTCAGATAATCCACCGCGCCAGCGAAGCCGCCGGTGCTCAGCGTGGCGAAGTCGCCGTTGATGGCGGTGGCGGCGTCGATCAGCACGACATCGGTAAGGGTCGTGCTTGCAATGCCGCCCAGCCGGAAGGTCACGTCGGCGCCGAGCGTGACGATGTTGGCGCGCAGCGGCACGTTCCCGCCCGCCATGATGTCCAGCACCGTGTGGTCCGCCATGTCGAGTTCCCCCGACACCGCCAGCGTCGCCGGCCCCCGCAGCGCCAGCGTGCTGCCGGCGCCCGACACTTTCAGATCGGCCGCCACCCGGTTGGCCGCGCCAACGCCGCCATCGCCGTATTGCAGCGTCCCGCCCGTCACTTCCGCCGCCCCGCCCAACTGGCCCAGCACCACCAGCCGACCGCCCGACACCGTGGTCTTGCCCAGGAAGGCGCCATTGGCGCCCGTCAGCAGGGTGGTGCCGGCCACCTGGTTCAGGCCGTGGATGCCGCTGCCCACGCTCGACAGCCGCGTCGCGAAGCGATAGGCCGTGTCGGTATGGTTGAAGTTCAGCGTGGCGCGGCCGGCGCCGAACTCGAGCGCGGCCGCATTGAGCGTGCCGGCGCCCGCCGCCGGCTCGGACACGGGCGCGCCGATGTTCAGCGTGCCCGAGCCGCCGAACGGGAATATCGCGCCGTTGACCAGCGAGACGGTGCCGTTGCCGCCCACGCCGACATTGACGCTGCCGCCGTCGGCGATGGTCAGCGTGCCGGCGCCTGCGCCCAGACCGAACCCCAGGTTCATCGCGCCGGCATTGTTCCAGGTCGCGCCGGCGCCGCTGACCACCACATCGCCGCTGCCGCCCACGCTGCCCACGAAACTGTCGGTGTTCGACACCAGGCCGCCCGCGCCGATGTTCAGCACGCCCCGACCCGACACATCGCCCACCCGCAGCATGCCGCCGTTGACCCAGGCCGAACCGGATCCCGACACGTTGACGGTCCCGCTGCCATTCTGGTTGCGCCCGATGTAGCCGTCGTTGCTGGTCACATACCCGCCAGCCAGGATCGATACGCGGCCCTGCCCGCCTTCCGACCCGACCAGCAGCGCCGCGCGATTGCTCCAGAGCGACCCGGCATCGGCCACCGTCACTGTCGCCACGCCGTTCTGCAGCGCATCGACCGTGGCGAACTGGTTCGAGACCGTGCCGCTGTTGGAGACGCTCAATTCAGCAGGCCCGGCGCCGCCGACGAACAGATTGCCGGTGAGGGCCCAGGTCGACCCGGAATTGGATACCTTGACCCTGGCCGTGGCGCCGGCCGCCACGCCGGCATCGATCCGCCCTTCCTCCGTGCCCAGTACGTTGAGGATCCGCAGTTCGCCGCCGCTGACGGTGGTATCGCCGTTGAAGCGCGCGCTGTCGCCCAGCAATTGCGTGATGCCGGCGTAATGATTGAGCTGGTGGCGGCCCGCCGCGCTGCTGACCAGCGCCGAACTGAAGAGCACCGTGCTCACCGAGTTGAAGTTCAGCGAGCCCCTGCCCGCGCCAAAGCGGACCTCCGCCGCGTCCAGCACGCCCGCGGCATCGGTGGACACGCTGCCGGGCGCGCTGCCGATGTTGATGACGCCGACCGCGCCGGGATTGCGGGCCAGCTCGGCAAACCCCTGGCCATTCGCGCCCACCGTGACCGAGCCGTGGTTGGCGAGCGTCAGCGTGCCGCTGCCGCTGGCGCCGACGACCAGGCTGCCGTTCATGATCCAGTACGCGCCCAGGCCCGAGACCTTCGCCGTGCCCACGCCGCCCGTCGTCAACCCCAGCCACCCACTGGCGCTGCGCACGGCCGCCCCCGGGGGTTCGATCTGCAGCGAACCGGCCGCGGTATTGCCGACGATGAGGTCATTGGCATCGCCCCAGTTCACCACGGGCGTCACGTCGCCGGTCACCGCCGCGCCGGCCACCGCCTGCGCGGCGGGCACGGCGCAGGCCAGCGCCAGGACGGCCGCCAGCGCCATGGCGGGCGCCCCGCCCTTGGCCCGCCCCCGGGCGTGCTCGCTGGCCACCTGCCACTGGCCCGTGGCTCGGCTCTGGACGATGCGATAGGTGCGGTTCATGGGCCTCTCTTCTTTCTTGTCATGGCCCGTCGCCGGCAGTGCCGGGGCGGGCGCGAATGGATCTCGAGGCCCCGCGAAAAGCGTCCGGCCCGCCAATTACAATTAGAAAAGTTCGACCCCGCCTTGCCTATCACTGAAACTGGGTAATTGAGCGGACGCAATCAACGCCCAGAATGTCGGTCGAACGGCTTGCGGACGATTGTTGATGCACCGCAACCCGGTCTATGCTCGAACGAGCATTTGTGAAATAAATATGACCGGTCATCAAACATCCCTCCCCCTTTGATTAAGATCTCGGCTTTTGCCGTTGGACACCCGCCGCCATGTCGGAACAGGAACTAAAACTGCACGTGCCCACGGCTTCCCGCCAGGCCGTGCTGCGAGAGATCAAGCAACGCGAGGCGACGCGCATCCGCCTGCATGCGATGTACTTCGACACGCCCGAGCGTGAGCTGGCCAAGGCCCGCATCGCCATTCGCCTGCGCCAGGAAGGCCGCGACTGGGTGCAGACCCTCAAGATGCCCGGCATCAACGCCATCACCCGCATCGAACTGAACCACCCGCGGCCCGGCCCCGTGCTCGACCTGTCGGTCTACGCCGGCACCGAAGTCGAGGCCGCGCTGGCCGCCATCAAGGGCGAACTCGGCCTGCGCTATGAAACCGACGTGCAGCGCATGCTGCGCAAGGTGCGCACCCGCTACGGCACGGTCGAGCTGGCCTATGACACCGGCATCCTGCGCGCCGGCGCGCTGGAGCTGCCGATCTCCGAACTCGAATTCGAACTGGTCTCGGGCCGCCCCGCCGCCATCTTCGCGGTCGCGCGCGGCTGGCAGCAGCGCCACAGCCTGGTGCTGGACCCGCGCAGCAAGTCCGAGCGCGGCGACGCGCTGGCCCAGCTGGCGCAGCGCCTGGCCGACGTCGACGCCATCCCCGGCGACGACCTCGACAGCCGCCGCGCCCAGGCCATCGCCCAGTTCTGGGCGCCGCGCGGCGCCGCCGCCGTCAAGCTGCGCGAAGACATGACCGCGCCCCAGGCCATGGGCCGCATCGCCGCCGAATGCCTGGACCAGATCGCGCGCAACGCCGCGGTGCTGGCCGAGGTCGACACCGAAGGCGTGTACCGCGCCGGCAACTCCGAACACGTGCACCAGCTGCGCGTCGGCATCCGCCGCCTGCGCTCGGGCTGGAAGCTGTTCGACGGCTGGATCGCGCCGGTCCCCGACGCCATCATGCAGGGCGTGCGCGCGCACTTCGCCGCCTTCGGCGCCAACCGCGACCAGGACGTGCTGAACGAAACCGTGGCCCCCGCGCTGATGCGCGCCGGCATGCCGGTCATCCCCATGGAAGCGGCGCCGCCCGAACAGGACGCCCGCGCCATCGCCGGCGGCAAGGCCTTCCAGGCCTGGCTGCTGGAATTGCTGGAATGGAGCCTGGACGTGCCGCCCGCGGTGCCGACCAGCGACGGCCTGCCGATCGCCAACGGCATGCCCAGCGACGTCGCGCCCGAACCGGCCATCCGCCTGGAAGGCGGCGTCGCCGGTCCCAGCGTCAAGCCCACCATCATCCCGATGCTGGCGCCCGAGCCCGACACGCGGCAGCTGCACAAGCAGCTGGCGCGGCGCCTGCATCGCTGGCACAGCAAGGTGGCCGACCAGGGCACCCAGTTCGCCGCGCTCGACATCCCCACCCGCCACGACCTGCGCAAGCGCGGCAAGCGCCTGCGCTACAGCCTGGCCTTCGCCGAATCGCTGTTGCCGCCGACCAAGCTGCGCGGCTACCGCAAGCTGCTGTCGCGGGTGCAGGACATCCTGGGCGAGATCAACGACCTGGCCGTCGCCAAGGACTACTACGAGTCGTGTACGGCCACGCATCCGCAGGCCTGGTTCGCGCTGGGCTGGATCAGCGCGCGCCTGGAGGAACTGGCGGTGGATGCGCAACGCGCCTTCGACGACCTGGCCGGCAGCAAGCCCTTCTGGAAATAAGGCGACGCGATCCTTCGCGGATCGCGTTTGCGCCCGCCACAAACACCGCGCCCCACGCCTCCGATACCGGAGACGTGGGGCGCGGTGTTTTCAGCGCGGGGCGCCGCGGCCGGGATCAGTCGGCCAGCAAGGCGCCGGCGAATTCGTCGGCCACGAACGGCTGCAGGTCTTCCAGGCTCTCGCCCACGCCGATCCAGTACACCGGGATCGGCCGCACGCCCTGGCTGCCCGCCGCCACCGCCGCCAGCGTGCCGCCCTTGGCGGTGCCGTCCAGCTTGGTCACGACCAGGCCCGTCAGGGTGATGGCCGCGTCGAACGCGCGGATCTGCGCCAGCGCGTTCTGGCCGGTGTTGCCGTCCACCACCAGCAGCACCTCGTGCGGCGCGGCCGGGTCGGCCTTGCCGATGACGCGGCGGATCTTCTTCAGTTCTTCCATCAGGTGCAGCTGGGTCGGCAGGCGGCCGGCCGTGTCCACCATCACCACGCCCACGCCGCGCGCGCGGCCGGCATTGACCGAGTCGAACGCCACCGCCGCCGGATCGCCGCCGTCCTGCGAGATCACGGTGACGTTGTTGCGGCTGCCCCATTCGATCAGTTGCTCGCGCGCGGCGGCGCGGAACGTGTCGCCCGCGGCCAGCAGCACGCTGGCGCCCTGGCGCTGGAAGGTATGGGCCAGCTTGCCGATGGACGTCGTCTTGCCGGCGCCGTTGACGCCCGCGATCATTACCACCAGCGGCTGCGTGCGCTTCAGGTCGAAGGCGCGCTCCAGCGGGCGCAGGTGATCGGCCAGCAGCTGGCGCAGCGCGGTCTTGACCTTGGCGGGGTCCTCGATGCGCTCTTTCTTGACCCGCGCGCGCAGCGCGGTCAGCAGCTTCTCGGTGGCCTCCAGGCCCGCATCGGCCATAATGAGCGCCGATTCGAGTTCCTCGAACAGGTTCTCGTCGACCTTGACGCCGACGAAGATGCCGCCAATGCTCTGGCCGGTGCGCGACAGGCCCTGCTTGAGCCGCGACAGCCAGGACGCCTTCTTGGGCGCGGCTTCCGGTTCGGGCGCGGCG
>ERZ1739169.16-NODE-16-length-87462-cov-30.795714_pt1 | contig 87462 bp, 83 predicted proteins | sample MGYA00581756_ERZ1739169 | MGnify/ENA primary metagenome ERZ1739169 (study PRJEB40789, sample SAMEA7425667) | Salamandra salamandra | biome: salamander skin | place: Germany | collected 2020-03 | study: cvxcv | reverse complement strand
GGCTGCACTCGGCCGACGACAATCTGCTGGCGGGTCTGGTCGAGGGCGAAGGTCTGACGCTGGACAAGACGCCGCCGCCGTGGGGCGCCCAGGCCTTCAATCACGAAAGCACGGCGGGCGAGCGTGAAGACTTCGGCGAGGCCTTCGACGCTTTTGAACAGCGGGTCGCCGAGGCGGCGGCGCGCGGCGAAGACCGGCCCGCGTCTGATCTGTTCGAGCCGGACAACCCCTGGAACCCGCGTCTGGACGCTATCTCCGGCGCGCTGAACGGGGCGCGCTTCGCCGAGGTGTCGACCCTGGACTATGACGCCTATGGGGATACGGGCGTGAACTGGCGGGTGCGAGAGGGCTATGGCCGCCTGATCGCGCGGCTGGCCCGTGCGGTGGACGAGGTCACGGTGCTGGATTGCACGGTCCAGCGCATCGATCGTTCGGGACCGCTGCTGCGGCTGGAGACCAGCCGGGGCGGACTTCAGGCCCGGATCGTCATCCTGACCGTGCCCAACAGCCTGATCGCGTCTGAGGCGGTGCGCATAGATCCGCCGGTCCCCGCCCTGCTGGAGGCCGTATCAGGCGTGCCTCTTGGGCTGGCGTCCAAGATGCATATGAGCGTGCGCGGCGCTCAGGACTTCCCGCCCGATTCCCAGCTTTGGACCCGGCGCGACACGCCCCAGACCGGCGGCTACCACCTGCGGCCCTTCGGGCGGCCAATGATCGAGGGCTATTTCGGCGCTGATCTGGCCTGGGGGCTGGAGGCGGAGGGACAGGCGGCTCTGTATGATTTCGCGGTCAGCGAACTGGTCGCGGCCCTGGGCTCGAACATGCGCAAACGTCTGGAGCCCCTCGCCGCCAGCAGTTGGGGCGTCGATCCCTTTTCGCGCGGCGCCTATTCGCACGCCCTGCCGGGCCATGCCGCCGACCGCGCCCGGCTGCGCACCGCCATCGAGGACCGCATCTTCCTGGCGGGCGAGGCGACGGCGCCGGTCTATTTCGGCACGGCTCACGGCGCCTGGATGGAAGGCGAGCGGGCGGCCAAGTCGGCGTTGCTGGCCCTGGGACTTGACCCGCGCACCGGCCCCGGCGACAGCGAGGCATGAAGCCGACCAAGGCCCGAAAACCTGCCGCACCCGCCGCCAAACGCCCCGCTGTCATGACCGGGGCTTCGGTGCCCGTGCTGCGTTGGCCGCCGGATGAGGATCGGGTGGAGGAGATCTTCCAGCGCCTGTCCGGCGTCATGCCTGACCCTAAGACCGAGCTGAACTTCTCCAATCCCTATACGCTGGTGGTCGCGGTCGCCTTGTCGGCCCAGGCGACCGATGTTTCGGTGAACAAGGCGACGGACAGGTTGTTCGCCGTCGCCGACACGCCGCAGAAGATGCTGGCGCTGGGGGAGGAGGGCCTGATCCCCTACATCGCCTCCATCGGCCTGTACCGGGGCAAGGCCAGGAATGTCATCGCCCTGAGCCGCATCGTGCTGGAGCAGCATGGGGGCGAGGTGCCGCTGGATCGCGAGGGGCTTCAGGCCCTGCCCGGCGTGGGGCGAAAGACGGCCTCGGTGGTGCTGAATGAACTGGGGATCGAGGCGGCGATCGCGGTGGACACCCATGTCTTCCGCGTCTCGCATCGGCTGGGCCTGGCCAACGCCTCCACGCCGGACAAGGTCGAGGCCCAGCTGTTCAAGGTGGTGCCGGAGGAATGGCTGCCCAAGGCGCACCACTGGCTGATCCTGCACGGTCGCTACACCTGCACGGCGCGCAAACCGGCCTGCCTGGGCTGCATCATCGCCGACCTGTGCCCATCGCGGGCGGGCCTGCTGGCGCTGGGCGAGGCCCGCACCTGAGGCCGCCTCAGATCGCGGCGCGTCTCAGGGTGATCAGCGCCTGATCGATCAGGCGCGCATCGCCGACGGCCAGAACCTGCCCATTGTCATCGGGGGCGTCGCCGCGCCAGTTGACGACCTTGCCGCCCGCCGCCTCGATCACCGGAACCAGCGCGGACCAGTCCCACGGCTTCAGGCTGGTTTCGGCGACCAGATCCATCCTGCCAGACGCCACCATCGCATAGGCGTAGGCGTCGCAGCCCAGGCGGGCCAGACGCGCCGCCGCCCGCACCTGGGTCCAGGCGCCCAGCTCCGAGCCGGTGAAGATGTCGGGATCGGTGGTGCTGATGACGGCGTCGGTCAGTTTCTCGCACGACCGCACGGCCAGAGGCGTCTCGGTTTCGCCGCGCAGCAGCAGGGCGCCGGACGGGCCGCCGATGAAGATTTCATCCAGATAGGGCTGGGCGATGACGCCGACGGTCGGCTTGCCCGCGATGCGCAGGGCGATCAGCGTGGTCCACAGCGGCAGGCCGGAAATGAAGGCGCGGGTGCCGTCTATGGGGTCCAGCACCCAGACGTGTTCGGCGTCGGGGCGGTCCTCGCCATACTCCTCGCCGATGATCCCATGCTCGGGATAGCGGGCGGCGATCAGTTTGCGGATGGCGGCCTCGGCCTGTTTGTCAGCCTCGGTCACGGGGTCGAAACCGGCGGCGCCCCCCTTGTCCACATGCCCGATGTCGGAGCGGAAGAAGGGCAGGGTCACGCGCGCGGCTTCTCGCGCCAGTTCGACGGCGAAGGCTTCGAATTCGGTCATGGCCAAGGTCTAGCCCAGCCGCAGGTTTCAGGAAACCGGGTCGCCCTCGGCGTGCAGCGATTTCGCCAGGTCCAGCAGACGGCGGCGCGGCCGTTCGCCCAGTTGATAATAGGCCTGGATCAGATCCAGGGTCTCCTTGCGGGAAAAGGCCTCGCGCCCGGCGGCGGCCGTCTCCTTGCGCTCCATCGCCTCGGTCAGGCCGTCGTAGAAATAGCTGACGGGCGATTCCAGCGCCTCGGCCAGCTGCCACAGGCGGGCGGCGGAGATGCGGTTGGCGCCGCATTCGTATTTCTGGATCTGCTGGAAGCGGATGCCGATCTGGATCGCCAACTGCTGCTGGGTCAGGCCCAGCAGGCGGCGGCGACGGCGCAGGCGGCGTCCAAGATGCAGGTCGATGTCGGTGGCCATGGCCGCCAGATCCTCATCAGACGACGTCCCGATGCGGGACGACTCGCCTGTCGTGCGGCAAGCGCCGTGCCGGGATCGCCTCTGGGGGGAATGTCAGCGGCGGGGACGCAACCTCGGCGGCCCATGTGCATTAATCAACGCAGCTTGGCTTTTAATAGGGAAGGACGCAAAACGTGGGTATTATTGCTTGGATCATCATCGGCATCATCGCCGGTTGGCTTGCTGAACAGATCATGGGCCGCAATCACGGCCTGCTGACCAATCTGATCGTCGGCATCATCGGCGCCCTGATCGGCGGCTTCATCGCCAATGCGCTGGGCTTCGCCTGGGGCGGCTGGATCGGCTCGACCATCGTCGCCACCATCGGCGCGGTGATCCTTCTGTTCCTGTTGGGGCTGATCAAGCGTCGCGCCTGATCGTTCCGGTGAGCTGAATAAAAGAAGGGCGGCTCGCAAGAGCCGCCCTTTTTCCTGTGGGGTTCAGGATTGCGGTTCGGTGGGCGCCGGGGCCGGTTCTTCGGTCGCAGGCGGCGGCGGGGCGTCAGCGGCGACCGGAGGCGCTGCGTCATACTCGGCCTTGGTGAAGCCGACGACGACATCGGCGCCATCTTGGCGGATGCCCGCCAGCGGCACGCCGCGGACCTGGCCGTCGGCGCCGCGGACCGTCAGCTCCTGCTTGCCTTCGGCATTGTTGTGAACACCCTCAAGCTTGCCCAGTTCGCCATCAGCGCCGCGAACGGTCGCGCCAGGCGTCAGAGTCAGGCTGGGGGCTTGAGCTGCGGCCGGAGCCGGTGCGGGCGGGGTCGTGTCTTGCGCCATGGCGGGCGCGGCGGTCAGGAAGGCGACGGCCGAGCCGGCCAGAAGAATGTTCTTGATCGTCATTGGGACATAATCCGGTAACACGGGCCCGACGCCCGCAATGACCTAATCCGCGATGTTTCAGATTGTTGCAGACGCCGCGAAATGACCTCAACCTCGCCCCAGTTGGCCGATTCTTGGTCTATATTCGGGGCAGCCGAATCGGAGCCGCTGTTTGCCGTCCCGCACAACTCCCGCACAGCGATTGGTCCGGCGGCTGCTGGGTCTGGCCTATGAGCTGACGCCGCAGGTCTTTGCGGTGGCGGCCTTCGTCGCGGGCGCGGTCATGCTGGCCTCGGCCATGACGCCCGAATTCGACGCCCGCCTGCGCCAGTTGACCGGCGTGGTGTCGCCTATCCTGATCGACCTGTCGCATTTCGTGGCCAGCATCGCGGGCTTCCTTTTGATGCTGCTGTCGGCGGGCCTGTGGCGGCGCCGTCGAGGGGCCTATTGGGCGGCGCTTCTGACCCTGATCATCGGGGCGGTGCTGACGGTGCTGAAGGGGCTGGATTGGCAGGAGGCGTTCGACCTGCTGATCGTCGCCGCCCTGCTGGCGCCTTGCCGCAGCGCCTTCAACCGCCGTTCGCGCCTCAGCGAGCCTTTGCGCCCTGGCTGGCTGCTGCTGCTGATCGCAGGCGTGGGGGCCATGCTGTGGCTGGGCTTCTTCGCCTATCGCGACGTCACCTATAATGACGAGTTGTGGTGGCGCTTCCTGACGGACAAACAGGCGTCAGGCTTCCTGCGCGCGGGCCTGATGCTGGCCATCCTGACCATGGTCGTGGCGGGGCGATCCCTGCTCAGTTCGCCCGGTTCGCACGATCACGGGCCCGCATCGCCTGAAGACCTGACCCGGGCCCGGGCCGTGCTGGACACGGCGGAGGAGGCGACGCCCGAGGCCTGGCTGGCCATGCTGGGCGACAAGGCCCTGTTGTTCAGTCCTTCGGGGAACAGCTTCCTGACCTATCGGGTGCGCGGACGCCGCTGGATCGTCATGGGCGAACCGGCGGGCCTGAAAGAGGAGCGGCGCGAACTGCTGTGGGCCTTCGCCGGGATGGCCGACAGCTACGGCGGGGCGGCGGTCTTCTATTCGGTCAGCGAGGCGGTGCTGGGGGATCTGGCGACCATGGGGCTGGCGGTGCGCAAGGTCGGCGAGACGGCGGTGATTGAGGTCGCGGACTTCTCGATGGAGGGCAAGTCCAAGCAGAATCTGCGCACGGCCGTGAACCGCGCCGAACGCGAAGGCGGCTCGTTCGAAGTCCTGCCCCCCGGATCGGTCGGTCCCATCGTGGACGAATTAAGGGCCGTGTCCGACGCCTGGCTGAAGATGCATGAGGGAACCGAAAAGGCCTTTTCCCTGGGGCGGTTCGATCCGGCCTATCTGGACCTGACGCCGCTGGCCGTGGTGCGGTCCGAGGGACGGATCGTGGCCTTCGCCAATCTGTTGACGGCGCCGGACGAGGCGGCGGTCGATCTGATGCGCTATGCGCCCGACGCGCCGCATGGGGTGATGGACTATCTGTTCACCCGCTGCACACAGTGGGCCAAGGATCAGGGGATGGCCCGGTTCGATCTGGGCATGGCGCCCCTGTCGGGACTGGAGGATCGCCGGATGGCCCCGGTCTTCGCCCGCGTCGGCGCCCTGGTCTATGACGAAGGCGGCGCCCTGTACGGCTTCCAGGGGCTGCGCAGCTACAAGGCCAAGTTCGCGCCGGACTGGCGTTCGCGCTTCATTGCGGCGCCGGCCTCCACGCCCCTGCCTCTGGCCCTGCTGGATGTGGCGTTGCTCACCAGCGGCGGCTGGCTGGGGATGCTGGGCCTGAAGAAATAGCTCAGGTCAGCAGCGCCTTCAGCACCCCGTCCAGCACGGGCCGTCCCTTGGCCGTGGCGGACAGCCGACCCGACGTCGCCGTCAGGAAGTCGTCTGCGATCAGGTCCGCGACAGGCGCGGCGTCCGGCGACAGGCCAAGATCCGCCAGCAGGCCGATCGGCGCGCCCTCGACGGTGCGCAGGGCCAGCAGGAAACGCTCCTCGGCCGCGTCCGCCGGGGATTGGGCCTCGCGGTCGCTCCAAGGCGTCTGATCGGCCACGCCCCCCACATAGGCGTCGATCCGGCGGTGGGCGACGGTGGCGGTGCGCACGCCGTCCAGCGTCAGCCGTCCGTGGGCGCCGGGGCCCAGGCCCAGATAGTCGCCACCGCGCCAGACATGCAGATTGTGCGCTGACCGGGCCGCCACGCCGCGGGCATGGTTGGACACCTCATAGGCGTCGAAACCGGCGTCCTGCAGCACCGCCTGCGTCGCCTCATAGAGGGCGGCGGCCTGATCTTCGTCCGGCGGGGTCAGGGTTCCTCGCCGCAGGGCGCGGCCGAACGCCGTCTCGGGCTCTATGGTCAACTGATAGGGCGAGACGTGTTCGAACCCCAACGCCAGGGCCGATTGCAACTCCGCCGTCCACCCGGCGACGGTCTGGTTCGGGCGGGCGTAGATCAGGTCGATGGACAGGCGTTTGAAGGCGCGTCCCGCCAGATCGACGGCGCGCAGGGCCTCGTCCGCCGAATGGTCGCGGCCCAGAAACTTCAGAGAGGCGTCGTCCAGCGCCTGCACCCCCATCGACAGGCGGTTGACCCCGGCGTCGGCCAGGGCGGCGAACCGGCCCGCCTCGGCGTCGGTCGGATTGGCCTCCAGCGTGATCTCGATCTCGCCAGCGGGCGGGAACAGGGTCCGCGCCTGGTCGATGACGGCGGACACGGCGTCCGGCGACATCAGCGACGGCGTGCCGCCCCCCAGAAAGATCGACGCCAGCCGACGCGGCCCCAGCATCGCCGCCTGCGCCCGCATGTCCGCCAGTATGGCGTCTAGCAGTCGGGCCTGCTCCTCCACCCGCCCCCGGTCGCGCACGACGTTGAAGTCGCAATAGGGGCAGATGCGCGAACAATAGGGCCAGTGGACATAGAGGCCGACGTCGCTGCCGGGATCAGGAAAAACGGGGTCGAGTGGATCAGTCAATCAGCGCGGCCTTGAGCAGGCGGAAGGCGCGGGTACGGTGGCTGTCGGCCTCCTTTATGGCGGGGTCCAGTTCGCCATAGGTCAGGGCACCGCCCTCGGGGATGAAGATAGGATCATAGCCGAAGCCCCGGTCGCCGCGCGGCGGGAAGGTCAGTTCGCCGTGAACCACGCCCTCGACCACCACGCAGGGGCCGTCGGGCCAGGCCACGGCCAGAGCCGAGGTGAACCAGGCGCGGCGATCGGCGGCCCCGATCTCCTCAAGCCTCTGCTCGACCTTCTGCATCGCCAGGGTGAAATCCTTGGTCGGCCCCGCCCAGCGCGCGGAGAAGATGCCCGGCGCGCCGTCCAGCGCGGCGACCGACAGGCCGGAATCGTCGGCCAGGCAGACCTCCCCCGACAGGGCGGCGGCATGACGCGCCTTCAGCATGGCGTTGCCGGTGAAGGTGCTCTCGGTTTCGTCCGGTTCGGGCAGATTCAGGCTGCCTGCCGTGACGATCTCGTAATTTCCATCCAGCAAGGCTTCGATCTCGCGCGCCTTGCCGGGGTTATGCGTCGCCGCAACCAGGCGCATGCCTTTGATAAGCTTGAGATTCATCGGCGATCACATCCCTGAAACAGTCTATTGCCAAAGTTTAATATCGTTAAACGATATGTAACGTGCTTTTCGGCTTCGCACGGCCTATCTATTGATCATCGAGAACGAGGCCGCTTCGTTCCTGACTTCTCCACCGGGAGAAACGATTTTGCGGAAAATCAAATCAACGGGGCGATAACGCCCTTTCAGGTCAACGGAGAAATACGATGCACACCATGAACACCTCGCTGCTGATGGACAAGCTTGGCGCACTTTTCGTCAACACGGTTCTGATCGCCGCCCTGCCGACCGCCCTGGTCGCCATCCTGATCCAGGCCTTCTGACCGATCCCTTCGGATCAAACCCCCTAGTGATCAAGAGGGCTTTGACGATCTTGATGAAGACCGCGATGTATAGAGCCGCGTGCGGGTTCGCCGGACCCCGCGCGGCCGCCGCGCTCTCCACCCCGGTCTGAAAGTCATACCCACGCCATGCGCCTGCCGACGCCGCCACGATTGACGACGAAGCCAGGCGGACAGCCGATCCCCCTGCTGAACGACGCCCGTCGACAGTTTCGCGCCATGGGCCCCGGCTCTGTATCGACCCTGCTGAAGATCGCCCTGGATGTGGCCTATGTGCTGCTGGGCCTGCTGACAGGCCTGCTGCTGATCCTGCTGGTCACGGCCATTTTCATTCCCATCGACAATCTGAACATCACCGTCACCAGCGACGACGGCGGGCGGCAGTTGCCGCTGACGCGCATGCTGCTGGTGTTCGGCCTGGGCGCGATGACCGCCTATTTCGGCGGCTTCATGCTGATCCTGCGCAGTCTGCGCCGCATTTTTCGCACCCTGACCATGGGCGATCCTTTCCATCCCGACAATGTGCGCCGTCTGCGCCATATCGGCCTGACCCTGGCGGTCGTGACCGGCGGTGTCTGGGCGGCCCAGGGCTTTGTCGCCGCGCGTCTGGCGCCGGGGGTGATGGACAAACAGGGCATCGGCGACCTGCTGACCCCGATCTTTTCCGTGCTGATCGTCTTTGTTCTGGCGGAGGTTTTCCGCGAGGGCGCGCGCCTGCGCCGCGAATCTGAACTGACGATCTGAGCCGTTTCGAGTAGGACTTCCCCATGGCCATCCGCGTCCAGCTCGATCGCGTTCTTGTCGAACGCCGCATGTCCCTGACCGAACTCGCGGATCGGGTCGGGGTGACCGTGGCCAATCTGTCGATCCTGAAGACCGGCAAGGCGCGGGCCGTGCGTTTCTCGACCCTGGACGCCCTGTGCCGCGAGCTGGAATGCCAGCCCGGCGACCTGCTGGCCTATGAGCCCGGCCCCGGCGGGTTTGACGATGACGGCGAAGGATGAAGCGGCCGCGCGCGCCGAAGGACGTCGATGCGAACGGCCTGACGCCTGACGACCGCCGCATCTGGGGGCGTGTCTCCGGCTCCGTCACGCCGCCGCGCGCACGCAAGGCCGCGCGCGTCGCCATCGAAGGCCCGGCCCATGCGCCTGAGGCCATTCAGCCCGCGCCGCCGCGAACGCCGCCGCGTCCGGGCGTCAAACGCACCCCGACGCCGGTTCTGGTCGATACGCGGGCGCCGACGCGCGGCAAGTCCGCGCCCGAGGATGTGGAGCCCAACCGCAAGCGCCGCCTGACCCGCGAGCGCGACCCCATCGAGGCGCGCATCGACCTGCACGGGTTCGGACGTTTCGAGGCCGAGGATCAGCTGCGCGGCTTCCTGACCTCGTGTCAGGCGCGCGGGATGCGGGCGGTGCTGGTCATCACCGGCCAGGGGCGGCTGGGCGGCGGCGTGATCCGCGCCTCCTTCGCTGACTGGATGCATTCGCCCGGTTTGCGAGCGGTGGTGTCAGGCTACACCACCGCGCACCAGCGCCACGGCGGCGACGGCGCCTTTTACGTCACCTTGCGGCGCAAGGCCTGACGCCTTCCGCGCCCGGGCAGGGAAGGCGCAGCATTCTCAGAGCTTGAGGCCGTTGTCCTTGGCCAGATCGACCAGCTTGACCATCGGACGGGGACCCCAGTGGGCGATGACTTCCGACGCGGCCAGCGAGCCCAACTTGCCGGATTCCTCCAGCGACAGGCCGCGCGCCAGACCCAGCAGGAAACCGGCGGCGTACTGATCGCCGGCGCCGGTGGTGTCGACGACCTTGGCGACCGGATAGGCGGCGACCGTGGTGCGTTCATCGCCACGGATGATGACTGAGCCATGTTCGCCGCGCGTGACGGCGGCGATCTCGACAATGGCGGCCAGTTTGTCTGCGGCGGCGTCGAAGTCGTCGGTCTCGAACAGGGCGCCCAGTTCGGCCTCATTGGCCAGGACGATGTCTGCGGACTGGGTGACGAAATCCAGCAGTTCAGCCCGCCAGCGGGCGACGACGAAGGTGTCGGACAGGGTGATGGCGACCTTGCGGCCCGCCTTGTGCGCGGCGGCGGCGGCGCGCTCGAAGGCGGCGCGGGCCGGGGCCGGGTCGAACAGATAGCCCTCCAGATAGACGATCTCGCTGGAGGCGATCAGGGCCTCGTCGATATCGTCGGCGAACAACTGGTTCGCAGCGCCCAGGAAGGTGGCCATGGTGCGCGCGCCATCGGGCAGGACGTTGATCAGGCAGCGCCCGGTGCCGAAGCCCTGGGCCGCGCCGCCGGTCAGCACCGGGGTGTCGAAATGGACGCCCGCCGCGCGGATGTCGTGGGTGAAGACTTCGCCCAGGGTGTCGTCGGCCACCTTGCCGATATAGGCCGCGCGCCCGCCGAACGAACCGACGCCCGCGACGGTGTTGCCCGCCGACCCGCCGGAAGCCTCAACGCCCGGCGCCATGGCGTCATACAGGGCGGCGCTGCGTTCGGCGTCGACCAGCTGCATCGAGTTGGGGGCCAGGTCCTGGGCGGCCAGGAAGGCGGCGTCGCAGGGGCTGAGGACGTCCACGATGGCGTTGCCGACGGCGGCGATATCGTACTGGGCGGTGTTCTGGGTCATGAAACGCCCTTAGCTCAGGGGGCGTCCTGCGTCATCCAAAATCCCATAAGGAAGCCCTTATGTGTTTGCCGGGTTGAACTGGGACGATGCTGCGATAGGAGGAGCGGCATGACCCAGATCGCCGTTCTGACCCCCGACCCCTCCGACCGTTCCTACATCGGCCGCTGGCCTGAGGTGCTGGAGCGCCTGAAGGCGACCTTGCAGGAAACGGGCGCGACCGTGACCGCCACGCCCTGGACCGATCATGTCGAGGACGTCTCGGGTCTGGCCGGATATGACCTGATCCTGCCGGTCATCGTCTGGGGATACCATCGCGACCACGCCCGCTGGCTGAAGGCCTGTGCGAGATGGACGAAAGGGGGACTGCCCCTGGCCAATCCGGCTGAGGTGCTGCGCTGGAACTCGGACAAGTCCTATCTGACCCGCCTGGCGCAAAAGGGCGTGCCGATCCCGCCGACGCTGTGGACCGACGGCGTGACCCAGGACCAGGTGGACGCCGTCTTCGCGGAGACGGGCGCGCCAGTGCTGATCGTCAAGCCGACCGTGTCCGCAGGCGCCTTTCGCACCCTGCGCCTGTCGCCGGGCGAGGCCCTGACCGAGGCGCCGGAAGGGGCGGCGATGATCCAGCCCTATCTGAAATCCATCGAGACCGAGGGCGAGACCTCGCTGCTGTTCTTCGGCGGTCGGCTCAGTCACGCGGTGAACAAACGCCCCGTGCCGGGCGATTTCCGCATCCAGATGCAGTTTGGCGGCCTCTACGCCGCCGTCGCGCCGGACGCCGAGGTCCTGGCCCTGGCCGAACAGGTGCTGGCCGCCATCGACGAGCCGCTGCTGTACGCCCGCATCGACATGGCCCGCGACGACGCAGGCCGGTGGGTGCTGATGGAGGCCGAACTGATCGAGCCGGACTTCTATCTGGACTACGATCCGGCGAACGGCGCCGGTTTCGCCCGTGCAGTCGCGCAGCAGGGCGTAAGAGCTGACGATCTTACAGGAGTTTAACTGGCCCCGTTCGCTGCTCGCAGTTCACAACACGCGAACAGGTTGATGAATAGGGAGTGGGGCATGGATCGGCGTCTGTTGCTGCGCGCGGGCCTTGCGGCTGCGGTCGGATCGACGATGGGCGGCGCGGCATGGGCGGTTGAGCCTGATCGAGACGTCACCTTCGCAGGAGATTTCGACGAGCTTTGGACGACGCTGCGCGATCGCTACTGCTTCTTTTCCGAGAAGCGCACGGATTGGGATCGTGTGCGGACAATGTATCGTCCCATGGCGGTTCAGGCGGACTCGCGAGATGGCTTTGCTGCGGTCGTCGGGCAGGTGATGGCGGAACTCTATGACCCGCATACGTCCCCAGCCGATGCCCCGGCGGGCGCCCAACGCGGGGCGATCTCCGATATCGTCGTGGACGAACAGAATGGTCGCGCCCAGATCAAGGCCATCCTTGAAGATACGGCGGCGGCGGAAGCGGATCTGCGCTTTGGCGACCTGATCCTTGCCGTGGATGGCCAGTCGCTTGCGCCCCTGATCCAGACATGGACGCCGAAATGCCTGACCTCGCCCGACCCGACGGCGACGGCCTTCGCCTTGGGGCGTGCTGTGGCGGGTGTTCGTGGGCAGCCCAGGCGTTATCTGATCGCACGCGGGGGTGAAGCGGCGCGCGAAATTTTCATTCCCATCCGGCCTGCAACGCCAAAACCCAATGTGGAATGGCGCAGGCTTGAGGACGGGGCGGGCTATATCATCATCCGTAGTTTCGCCGATGACGCCGTGACCGAGAGTTTCGATCAGGCGCTGGCCGAACTGGGCGATGCGCCGGGTTTGATTCTGGACGTCCGCAATAACGGCGGCGGCGACACGGCTGTGGCGCGCCCGATCATGGGGCGGTTCATCACCGAGACCAAACCCTACGCCCTGATGCGTCGTCGCGAAGGTCAGGGCTTAAGCGGATACTGGACAGAGACGGTCGATCCGCGCGGCCCCTTCACCTACACGCGGCCGGTGGTGGTCCTGGCCGATCATTGGAGCGCCAGCATGGCCGAGGGCTTCCCCATGGGGATGCGCGGCATCGGGCGGGCGACCGTCGTGGGAACCCCGATGATGGGGCTGGGCGCGGCGGTCTTTCCCATCGTGCTCGACCGGACCGGCCTCCGCGCCCAGTATTCAGCTGAGCCGGTCTATGACGTGAACCGTCAGCCCCGCTGGCTGATGCAGCCGGATGTGGCCGTGCCGGACGGTCAGGACATTCTGGCGGCGGGGCGGCGCACTCTGGCAGGGCTGATCGGCTAGACCGCCCGTCGTCAGGCGACCGGCGCGGCCAGTTCCGTCACGTCCTCGGTGCGGGCGGACGGGTCTGCGGTCAGGCTGGGGTCGACCACGGGTGCGACCATGTCGGCCATGGCGTCGAACTCACGCAGGAAGACGCCGCGCATGTCGTCGGCCTCCATGATGACCTCGTGCTTGGCGCCGTGGATCTCGACATAGCGGCCGCGTCCCAGTCGGCGCGCGGCCCAGCGGGCGGTCTGTTTCCAGACGACGTCGTCGGCGTCCGCCTGAACGATGGCCACGGGAATATGCACCGACTTCAGCGCCTTGGGCTTCAGCGCCCGCTCGCCCGCGTCGATGGCGAAGGCCAGCCAGCCGTAGGTCGGGCCGCCGATGCCCAGGTGCGGGCAGGCGTAGAGCTGCTGGCGCCACATCTCATAGCGCCGCTCGTCCGAGGTCAGGGCGTCTTCGGCGAAGGTGTGGTCGAACGGATCATCCGGGTCGCCCAGCAGATAGTCGCCTGCATTGCCGTTGCGGATGGCCCAGCGCACGGCCAGTTTCACCGACCACATCGACCGCTTGCCGGTCTTGATGCGCAGCATGGGGCTGGACAGGACGGCGCCCGCGAACCGCTGCTCGCCGCTTTCCAGCGTCAGCAGGTTCAGGCACGCGCCCATCGAATGGCCGACCATGATCCAGGGCTTGGGGCACTGGTCCTCAAAGGCGTTCAGCAGACGGTTGTAGTCGTCCAGAAACTCTTCGACCGCACGGGCGTGGCCCTTCAGACGGTCGGGCAGCAGGCGGGCCGACAGACCCTGTCCGCGCCAGTCGTGGGTCAGGACGCACCAGCCGCGCGCCTGCAGATTGCCGATGAACTCGAAATATTTCTCGATCGGTTCGGTGCGGCCCGGACTGACCACGACGGTGCCGCGCGGCGCTTCACCCTTGGGCAGGGACGGGCGCCACAGGGCGGCGCGCAGCCGCATGCCCCCGGCGCCGCGGAACCAGTCACCCTTGCCGCCAGGCGGAGAGGAGGCGCCGGGCACGCCCATCAGGGGCGCGTTGGCGGCAAAGGCTTGGGCGCGATTCACTCGGGCTTCCTGAACTTCAGTGTCATGCGGTCGCTTTCGCCGATCGTCTCATATTTCGACCGGTCGAACTCGGGGTTTGCGGGTTGACCCCGAGGCGCGGTCAGGCGCGTCGGCGGCAGCGTATCGACCCCAAACGGGTGATCCTTGGTGTCGGTTTCATTGGCGTTGATTTCAGAGTCTTCAACGAAGACGAACCCGGCTTCCTCCGCCAGTTGGCGCACGAAGGCTTCCTGAACATAGCCGTTGGCGGCGACGGGGTCCTGATCGCCTTCCGGGGCCAGGCGGTGCTGTTCGATGCCCAGGACGCCGCCGGGACGAAGGGCCGCAAAGGCGTCCGAGAAGGCCTTCTCCGCCACCCCCGCCGCCATCCAGCCGTGGATGGTGCGCAGGAACAGGCACAGGTCTGCAGTCCCTGCGGGCGCGACGGGGCCGGAGGCGGCGCCGAAGGTGGTGAACTGGGGCGTGCCGTACAGCTTCTTGTCGGCGGAGAAGCGCGACTGGAAGGCGGCGTTCAGCGCAGCCTGGGCCGGATCGGCCGTGGGGCCTTCAGGGAACAGGGCCGCCACATAGGTCCCGCCGCCCTTGGCCAGATAGGGGGCGATGATGTCGGTGTACCAGCCGCTGCCGGGCCAGAACTCGACCACCGTCATGCGGGGCTGCAGGCCGAAGAAACGCAGCGTCTCCATCGGATGCCGGTACTGGTCGCGCGCCTTGTCGCTGGCCTGACGCCAGGGACCGGCGACCGCCCACTCCAGCGAGCCTTCGGACGGGCCGGACGGCGCCGCCGGGGCGGCCGATGTCTCGGTCTTGGCTTCCTTGCGGCGATTACAGCCCGATGCGCCGATCAAACCCAGGGCGGCGGCCCCGGTCAGCAGAAAACGGCGTGACGGGCCGGCGACGGCCCCAGGAAAATCATGCATCAGACACCCGCGCAGAGCGTCGGCCCCCCAGGCCCGACTGACACTTCGGTCGGAACGGCTTAGTCACGTTCGCCGCCAGCGTCAAAACCTGCATGGAGTCGCACCCGCTCATTCCGGTTTGCGGAACCGCAACGTCATGCGGTCGCTCTCGCCTATGGCGTCATAGGCGGCGCGTTCCTCGGCCGTCAGGGTGCGTCCGTTGGGATCGTTTCTGACAGCGGACTGGCGCACCGGCGGCAGGGTCCAGACCCCGAACGGATGGTCGTGGTCATCCTTGGGATTGGCGTTCAGCTCGCTGCGGGCCTCCAGCACGAACCCGGCGTTGCGGGCTTCGTGGATGACATAGCTTTCGGGGACATAGCCGGTGGCGGCGACGTCGGCGACGTTCAGGCCCTCGGCGCTGCGGTGCTGTTCGATGGCCAGGACGCCGCCCGGCTTCAACGCCCTGAAGAAGGCCTGCAGATAGGGCTGGGTCCGGTCGCTGCGCGCCCAGTTGTGGAAAGCGCGGGCCACCAGGATGAAGTCCGCCGATCCGTCGGCGACGCCCATGCTCTCCAGGGGTTTATCCACGCCGACATAACGTCCGCCGGTCGCCGTCGCATAGGGTTCAAGGATGTGCCGCCACCAGCTGGCGCCGCCCGGTTCGATCTCAACCACCGTCATGCGCGGCGTCAGGCCCCAGAAGGTCAGGGACTCATAGGGATGGCGATAGATATCGCGGGCGCGGTCGGCGGCGGGGCGCGCGTCCGAGGCGATGGCGGCCTGCAGGGCGGCGTCCTCCTCGAAGGTCGGGATGGCCGAGGACAGGGCCGAGCGCGGCGGCGTCCACGGGGCGTCGGTCTGCTGGGTCGGCGTCTGGGCCAGGGCGGGGGCAGACGCCGCAGCCAGCGCCAGGATCGACAGAGATAGGGCGGCGCGCATCAACAACGTCTCCGTAAGGCGGTGGGCTTTCTTAGGCGGGCTTGGCGTCAGCGCAAATGAAGATACCGCGACGCTGGGCGCTTTGACGCAGTCTCACATCCCTTTGCGGCAGACCCTTGACGCCTCGGCGGGCCTTCCCATCTGAAGTCCTGAGAGCGCCGATCCCGGGCTCTCCAGACTGGCGGCGCCGATTTCGGGCTGTCGGGCTGAAACCCAGCCGTCCGGGCAAACCGCCGGGCGGACCAACCTTGCTGATCCTCAGGAGGATGCTGATGCGTACCTATGATTTCACCCCGCTGTACCGCACCGCCGTCGGTTTCGACCGTCTGGCCAACCAGCTCAAGAATGCGGCCACCCAGTCCGACAGCGGCTATCCCCCCTATAATATCGAGACCACGGGCGAGAACGCCTATCGCATCGAGATCGCCGTCGCGGGCTTCACCGCAGACGAGCTGAACATCGAGGTGAAGGAAAACCTGCTGACCGTCACCGGCCGAAAGACCGCCAACGACGATGCGGCGACGCAGAAGACCTATCTGCACCGCGGTCTGGCCGAGCGTGATTTCGAGCGTCGCTTCCAACTGGCCGACTATGTGATCGTTCAGGACGCCGATCTGGTGAACGGCCTGCTGTCCATCTCGCTGAAGCGCGAACTGCCTGAGGCGCTCAAGCCCCGCCGCGTTGAGATCGGCGCCGGGTCTTCGGTGATCGAAGGCAAGATCGAGAAGAAGGCCAAGGCCGCCTAAACGGCTTTTAGGCCAGACGTCTGAAAGGGCGGCGTTCGCGCCGCCCTTTTTCTATGCCGCGAACCGGCTGAAGGCGGCGACCACCTGCTCATAGGCCGGGCGTTTGAACGGCACGATCAGGTCGCAGGCCTCGGACAGAGGGCCCCAGCGCCAGGCGTCGAATTCGATGTCCTTGTCCAGCGTCAGGTCGATCTCGCTGTCCTCGCCGGTGAAACGGAAGGCGAACCACTGCTGCTTCTGACCCTTGAAGCCGCGCCAGGCCTTGGCGTTGTTCATGGCCTCGGGCGGAAAATCGTACAGCACCCAGTCGTCGGTTCGGGCCAGGAACTCCACCGAGGTGACGCCGGTTTCTTCGCGCAGTTCACGCAGGGCTGCGACCTGCAGGTCCTCGCCCTCATCCACTCCGCCCTGAGGGAACTGCTGGTTATGCGGACCGGGCGTGGCGTGGCGCTGGCCGTACCAGACCAGGCCGTCGCGATTGAACAGCACGACCCCGACATTGGGGCGATAGAGGCTTAGGTCCGTCATAAGTGTCAGCGGCCGGGGCGCAGCGTCATGGCCGAGGCGGGGGCCAGTTGCAGGCCGCGCTGCTCAAGCCCGGCGGTCCAGCGGGCGGCGGCCTCGACCGTCACCGGATAGGAGAAGCCGGTCCCCAGGGCCGAGCCCCGAACCTTGGCCTGGGCCTCCAGACTGTTCAGGGCGGCGATGATTGCGGCAGGCGACTGGGTCTGGTCGATGATGCGGTCGGCGCTGGCGCGCGCCCAGGCGCCGGGGCGGCGCTGGAAGGTCCCGTCGTCGACGAAGGCGACGCCGCGCTGGCGCAGATAGGACAGATAGGCGCCGGACGCGGTGTCGGAGGTCACGAACTGGTCGCCCAGATAGTTGGTCACGCCGAAATAGCCGGTGGCGCGGCCAAGCAGCCAGTCCATCTTGGCCTGGACATCATCGGGCGTGCTGTTGGCCAAGAGGGTGTAGGGGCCGGGGTCGTTGTTGGGATAGCCGGTCGGCTCCATCGGCATTTCCAGCATCACCTCGTGACCCTGGGCCCGCGCCTGGTCGATCCACGACTGCAGATTCTCGGCATAGGGGACGAAGCTCAGCGTCACCTCCGCCGGCAGGCGTTCGATGGCGGCGCGGGTGGTGACGGCGTTCAGGCCCAGGCCGCCGACGATCAGGGCCACGCGCGGCTTGCCGTTCGGGCGGAACGGGCGGGCGTAGGCCTGGGCCGGGACACGTCCATCGGGGGCGATGACGGGCAGGGCGCCGTTCGGCCCCTGCTGCGACAACCCGGCGATGGGCGCCTTGATCAGGGGCGACGCGGCGTGGACCGGGGCGGAATAGCTGGCGCCGCCCGCGACGGTGGCGCCGTCGGGCAGGGTGATCACGGCCTCGCCGCCCGCCGCGCCAGAGGGATCGCCCGCGTCGCCCAGGTCCTGATACAGGGCCATTGCGCCCATCGAAAACGCTTCAAATCCGGTGGGGGGCGCCGCTTCCGGGGCGGCGTCGCGCTGCAGGGCGATCCGCGCCGAGGGGGTTCCCGCCCGGGGATCGCCCAGCACGGTCAGGAAAAGCGCACTGGTCGTCAGCAGAAAGACACCCGCCAGACCCGCGATCACCGGCGGCTTTTTCAGGGCGACGGCGACAGGCTTCAGGTTCAGCTTCGCCCGGGCGCGCGGGGGGGCGCCGGCGGCGGCTGCAAGAACGGACTGGCGTTTGGCGAACATTGAATCTTGCCGGGACCGAAGACGAAATCCTTCGGTCTCATGATTGCGCCGACGCGGTTAACAAACCCTAACGGGCGATTCACCATGACCGTAAGTTTTGGCCTCTGACATGGATCGTGCGTTGACGAGGCGGTTTCGCATACTTCACATGCGCATCTCCCCGCTAAAGCCTTGGATTAAAGCAATGATGAGCCCCGCCGCCGACGACGCCCTGCGCGACGAAGTCCGTCTGTTGGGCGGCGTTCTGGGCGAAGTGATCCGAAAAGAGGGCGGTGAGGCGCTTTACGAACACGTCGAGGCGGTGCGTCAGGCCTCCATCGCCTATCACCGCGACCCTGCGTCCCATCCGGCCAAGCGGCTGGAGAAGCTGCTGACGGCCATGTCGGTGGATCAGGCGGCGGGACTGGCGCACAGCTTCGCGCTGTTCTCGCTCCTGGCCAACATCGCCGAGGACCGGGCCAGCCGCCGCCGCGCGCGCGACCAGACCGAGGCGGGCGCCCGCGCCGATACGCCCGAAGGCGCGCTGAAGCGTCTGGCCGATCAGGGCGTGGACAAGGCGGCGGTGACCAACCTGCTGCGTGAGGCCCTGGTGTCGCCGGTCCTGACCGCCCACCCGTCCGAGGTGCGCCGCAAGAGCGTGATCGACCGCATCGCCGCCATCAGCGACCTATTGGACGCCTGCGACAAGGCGGGCGCGGCCTGCACGCCCGGCTCGATCACCGAGCCGCTGCGCCGCCAGATCGTCATTCTGTGGGCCACGCGTCTGGTGCGGACCCAGGGGCTGGTGGTGCAGGACGAGATCGAGACGGTGGTCTCCTTCCTGGACCGCATCTTCCTGCACGTCGCGCCCAAGCAGTTGTCGGCGTGGCGGCGCCTGCTGGATGCGCCGGACCTCAAGCCCTTCATGCGGGTCGGCAGCTGGGTCGGGGGCGACCGCGACGGCAATCCGAACGTGGACGCGGTGGTGCAGGGCGACGCCTTCCGCACCCAGTCGCGGGCCGTGCTGAACTTCTATCTGGACGAGGTTCATACCCTGGGCGCCGAGCTGAGTCTGGCGGCCGAACTGGCGGAGGTGTCGCCCGCACTGCAGGCCCTGGCCGACGCCGCCCATGACCCGTCGCCGCATCGCGCGGACGAGCCCTATCGCCGCGCCCTGACCGGCATCTATGCGCGTCTGGCCGCCACCTATGAAAAGCTGGGAGGCTCGCCGCCGCCTCGCCGTCCGCTGGTCGTCGCCGAGGCCTATTCCGGTCCCGACGCCTTCGAGACGGACCTGAAGGTGCTGCACGACAGCCTGATCGCCCAGCACGGCGGCGTCTTCGCCGACGACCGTCTGACCGACCTGATCACGGCGGTCGAGGTGTTCGGCTTCCACATGGCCACGCTGGACCTGCGCCAGAACTCGGACGTGCACGAAAGGGTCGTGGGCGATCTGCTGAAGGTGGCGGGCGTCTGCGACGACTACAGCGCCCTGGACGAGGAAAGCCGGTTGAAGGTGCTGGCCGCCGAACTGGCTTCGCCGCGCCAGCTGTTCAGCGAGTACGCGGAATACCAGCCCGAAACCCTGAAGGAGCGCGCCATCCTGCAGGCCTCGGCCCGCGCCCTGGCCGCCTTCGGACCTCAGGCGATCCGCACCCATATCGTGTCCAAGACCGATGCGGCGTCGGACCTGCTGGAGGTCTATCTGCTGCTGAAGGAAGTCGGGCTGTACCGGGCCGAAGACCCCGGCGCCTGTCCCATCCAGGCCGCCCCCCTGTTCGAGACGATCGAAGATCTTCGCGCCTCACGCCCCACGCTGGAGCGGCTGCTGCAGGAGCCGTCGGCCCTGGCCGTCGCCAAGGCGCGCGGGGTGCAGGAGGTGATGATCGGCTATTCGGACTCCAACAAGGACGGCTCCTACCTGACTTCGGGCTGGGAGTTGCACGAGGCGTCGCGCGCCCTGGTGGAGGTCACCCAGGCGCATGATCTGAAGCTGCAGCTGTTCCACGGCCGCGGCGGCACGGTCGGGCGCGGCGGCGGTTCGTCCTTCGCCGGTGTTCTGGCCCAGCCGGAAGGCACGGTTCAGGGGCGTATCCGCACCACCGAACAGGGTGAAGTGATCGCCAACAAATATGGCGAGCCGGAGATCGCGCTGCGCAATCTGGACGCCCTGACCTGCGGCGCCGTGCTGGCGTCATTGGGCGAGAGCCAGGATCACGCCTTCACCGCCGACCACGGCGCGACCCTGTCGGACCTGTCGGCCCGGTCGATGGCCGCCTATCGCAAGCTGGTCTATGAGACGGACGGCTTCGTCGACTATTACCGCGCCGCCACCCCCATAGCCGAGATCGCCGACCTTAAGATCGGCTCGCGCCCGTCGTCGCGGACGGCCTCGACGCGGATCGAAGACCTGCGCGCCATTCCCTGGGTATTCAGCTGGTCGCAGAGCCGGGTGATGCTGCCGGGCTGGTACGGGTTCGGATCGGCGGTTCAGGGCCACGACATGGCCGAGTTGAAGGCGATGGCCGAGGCCTGGCCCTTCTTCAAGACACTGGTCCAGAACATGGAGATGGTCATGGCCAAGTCGGACATGACCATCGCGCGGCGCTATTCGACACTGGTGGGCGACGCCTCGCTGGCCGCCCGCATCTATGGCGAGATCCGCGAGGAATGGCAGCGCACCCATGACGCCATCCTGGCCATCAACGGCCATGACACCCTGCTGGGCGGCCAGCCCGAGCTGGATCGCCTGATCCGCCTGCGGATGCCCTATGTCGAGCCGCTGAACCACGTCCAGATCGAACTGATCCGCCGCCGCCGCGCGGGCGACGAAGACCCGCGTGTCCGCGAAGGCATCCTGCTGGCCATCAACGGCGTGGCGGCGGGCCTGCGCAACAGCGGCTGAGGGCTTTCGATCAACAGTCCCAACGCCGTCATTCCGGGGCGTCCGAAGGACGAACCCGGAACCCAGGAGGCTTGCGTCAGGCGGCGAATGCTTCACGCGCTGTGATTGCGGTCCTGGGTTCCGGGTTCCTCGCTACGCTCAGCCCCGGAATGACGAGCGGCCGATTGTAGTTACAGCCACTTCGTCTTCTTGAAGGTGATGAACAGACCCGTGCAGATCGCCGCCATCAGGGCGATCGCGCCATAGTAGCCGTAACGCCAGTGCAACTCCGGCATGAACTCGAAATTCATGCCGTAGATGCCGGCGATGGCCGTCGGCACGGCCAGAAGCGCGGCCCAGGAGGCCAGCTTGCGGGTGATGCCGCCCTGTCGCTGCTGCTCCAGAAGATTGGCGACTTCGAACACGGACGACAGGATGTCGTTCAGGCCGCCCAGGCGGCTGTTCACCCGCTGCACATGGTCGCTGACATCGCGGAAATAGGGGCGGACGTCGGCGTCGATGCAGGGCAGGTCCAGCGACTGCAGCCGCCGGGTCACCTCCTCCATCGGCCCCATGATCCGGCGGAACTTCAGCAGTTCGCGACGCAGGGTGAACAGGCGGCGGATCTCGACGCGCGACAGGAAGGCGTCCAGCGTCTTCTGCTCCATCTCCAGAACCGCATCCTCGGACTCGTCGACGATGGGGGCGTAGGCGTCGACGATGAAGTCCAGAATGCCGTGCAGCACGAAGTCCGGTCCCCGCTTCAACTCGTCGGGCGAGGCCTCAAGCTGGGCGCGCAGGGTCTTGTGGGCGCGCGACGAGCCGTGGCGGATGCTGATGACGTGGTCGTCGCCTACGAAGATATGAGTCTCGCCATAGGCGATCCGTTCGTCGATCCGCGCGGCTGTGCGGGCGACGACGAACAGTTCGCGGCCATAGACCTCGACCTTGGGCATCTGGTGTGCGGCCAGGGCGTCCTCGACCGCCAGCGGGTGCAGTCGATACCGTTGGACCAGGACGTCGAACTCTTCATCGGTGGGGTCGTGCAGGCCGATCCAGACGAACTCGCCCGGCTTCAGCCTCAGTCCCGCCTGCGTCAGCGGCGCCTCTCGCAGGCGCTTTCCATCCTTGTAGACGTAGGAGGCGACGACGGACATGCAGGCGGTCTCACAGCAGTTTCCCGCCGCCAGACTTAGGACAGGTCGCCGTCAAACGAAACGGCCGACGGATCGCTCCATCGGCCGTTCGTCGTTTCAGTCGATGAGCCTCATGGGCTCGATCGCCTGCTTCAGGAAACCGGGAAGCCCCGGACCTTCAGCAGGGCCGCCACGTCGGGGTCGCGGCCGCGGAAGGCGCGGTAGGCTTCGGCGCGGTCGGTGGTGTTGCCCGGCGCCAGCATGATCGAGCGGAAGCGGCTGGCGATGTCCGGATTGAACACGTCGCCCGACTCTTCGAAATAGGCCCAGGTGTCGGCGTCCATCGTCTCGGACCACAGATAGCTGTAATAGCCCGCCGAATAAGCGTCCGACGTGAACAGGTGATTGAATTGCGGCAGGCGGTGCCGCATCACGATCTCCTTGGGCATGCCGATGCGCGCCAGGCTTTCCTTTTCGAAGGCGGCGATGTCGGTCGGCGGCGTGGCTTGCGTGTGCAGATCCATGTCGACGATGGCCGAGGACAGGTAGCTGACCGTGGCGTAGCCCTGGTTGAAGGTGTTGGACGCCTCGATCTTGTCCACCAGCGACTGCGGCATGGCCTGGCCCGTCTGGTAGTGCTTCAGATAGCCGTCCAGGATCGGTCGGCTCAGCACCCAGTGCTCATGCACCTGCGACGGATATTCCACGAAGTCGCGCGGCGTGTTGCCGAACGACGGATAGGTCACCACCGACGAGAAGTAGTGCAGGGTGTGGCCGAATTCGTGGAACAGGGTCTCGGCATCGTCCAGCGAGATCAGGACGGGCTGGCCCGGCTCGGGCTTGGTGAAGTTGTTGTTGTTCGAACCCAGGATGATCTTGGAGCCGTCCAGCTGCGAGAAGGAGCGGTAGGTGGTCATCCAGGCGCCCGAACGCTTGCCCGCACGGGCGTAGTCGTCGGTGTAGTACAGGCCGATCAGGCGGCCGCCGCGTGTCTTGTCATGGACCTCATAGACCTCGACGTCCGGCTCGAAGGTCGGGACCGTGCCCTTGGGCAGTTTCTTGAACTCGAAGCCATACAGGCGTTCGGCCATGGCGAAGGAGCCGGCGCGCACCGCGTTCAGTTCGAAATAGGGCTTCAGCTCGTTCTGATCCAGGTCGTACTTGGCCTTGCGGACCTTCTCGGCGAAGTAGAGGTAGTCCCACGGCTCGATGTCGAAACCGGCGATCGCCTTCATGTCGGCGACCTCCTCGGCGACGCGGGCCTTGGCCGGGGCCCAGACGCGGTTCATCAGGCTCTCGGCCGCAGCCGGGGTCTTGGCCATGGTGTCCTGCATGCGCAGTTCGGCGTGGTTGCGATAACCCAGCAGCTTGGCGCGCTGGTCGCGCAGGGCCACGATCTCGGCGATGGTGGACTTGGTGTCGTTGGCGTCGCCGTTGTCGCCGCGATTGACGAACTTCTTCCAGACCTGCTCACGCAGGGCGCGGTCGTCAGCGAAGGTCAGGAACGGATCAACCGCCGAACGGGTGTTCAGGATGGCCCAGCCCTGCAGGTTGCGGCTGCGGGCGGCTGATGCGGCGGCGGCCTTGTTGGAGTCCGGCAGGCCCGCCAGACCGGCTTCGTTCGCGATCACCGTCCAGGCATTCTCGTCGGCGACGACCTTCTGGCCGAAGCGGGTGAAGGCGTTGGACAGGGCGGTGTTGATGCGGCCCAACTCGGCCTTGCCTGCGGCGTCCAGATTGGCGCCCGAGCGGATGAAGGCGTCGCGTTTGCGCTCGGCCAGGCGTTTCTGCTGGGCGCTCAGGCCCGCTGCATCGGCGTTGTCGGCGACGGTCTTGATGCGCTGGAACAGCTTCTCGTTGAAGGTGATCTCATCCGAAGCGGCCGACAGCAGCGGCGACAGTTCGGTGTCGACGGCGTCATAGGCCTCGCCGCCGATGTTGGAGGTCATCACACCATAGATGTTGCTGGCGCGGTCCAGCGGTTCGCCCGCCAGCTCCATCGCCGCGATGGTGTTGGCGAAGGTGGGGGCGGCGGGGTTGTTGGCGATGGCGGCGATGTCGGCGCGTTGCAGTTCGATGCCTTCCAGCATGGCTTCGCGCAGCTTGGCCGGGGTCACCTTGTCGAACGGCGGCACGCCGTCATACGAACCGGTCCAGGGCTGCAACAGCTCGGCGCGGGGGCGCTGGGTCGGCAGCACGGCGCGGGCGGCCCGGGCCTCGGCTGCGATGCTGGCGGCCGAGGGGGCGGCGGCCGCGCGGTTCTGGGCGAAGGCTGTGGGGGCGCCGGCCATGACCATCAGGCCTGCGCTGCCGAGAAGGAGCTGTCGTCTTTGCATCGGTTGTTCCTTTGGGGGATCATTTGGACGGACCCTAGACCCATGTGATCGATCCGTCACAGGGGCGTGATGTAATTAATCGTCGCGCATTCCCCAAGGGGCGCCATTGAGACAGGCGTCCGACAGGTCTAAAGCCCGGCGCATGGCTATTGGTGTTTTCGACTCCGGCGTGGGCGGCCTGACCGTTCACCGTGAACTGACGCGGCGCTTCCCGGCGCGCGACTTCGTCTATCTGGCCGATCAGGCTCACGCCCCCTACGGCGGGCGCGGCGGCGAGGACATCGTCCAACTGACCAAGGCGGGCTGCGAGCGGCTGTTCGAGGCCGGGGCCTCGATCGTCGTCCTGGCGTGCAACACCGCCAGCGCCATCGCCCTGCGTCGTCTGCAACAGTCCTGGCTGCCGGAGCTGCGCGCGCGTCTGGGACGCCCGGTCAATATTCTGGGCATCATCGTGCCGACCATCGAGGCCGCGACCGGCAAGCCCTGGAGTTTCGAGGCTGAACGCCCGCAGGAGGGCGAAAAGGTCGCCTCCATCGACATCACCGGCGTCTTCTGCACCGCCGCCACCGCGATCAGCCGCGTCTATGAGATCGAGATCGACAAGCGTCGCGAAGACATCGCCGTCTTCTCCGAGCCCTGCCCCGGTCTGGCGGGCCTGATCGAACTGGGCGCGCCGCCGGAGGAGCTGAAGGTGGTGGTGGACGATCACGTCGACGCCCTGCGCCGCCGCATCGGCCGTCACCCGGACAAGGCCATCCTGGGCTGCACCCACTATGAGATCATCTCCGAACTGTTCGCCCAGGCCCTGCCTGCGGGAACCGTGCTGATCGAACAGCCGACGGCCGTGGCGGATGCGCTGGAGCGGTATTTCGCCCATCACCCGGAATATGATCTGGGCGACAGCGGCCGCCGCGATTTCCTGACCACGGGCCAGGCGGGGCCGCAGTCCGAACTGGTCTCTCAGTTCTGGGGCGCGCCGGTCGCGTTCGAACAGGCGTAAGCGTTACCCAACGGACTTGATCTCTTAATTCGTCATTCCGGGGCTGAGCGAAGCGAAGAACCCGGAAGCCAGGGCCAGAGACGCGCTGCTGAACGCATCAAATGATTGATGCGAGTTTCCTCGGTTCCGGGTTCGTCCTTCGGACGCCCCGGAATGACGGTTTGGGCCTGAATGTTGATTGAACCTGGGCTCAGCAGTTCGGACAATCCGGCTGGGCTTCTGTCTCAAGCTGAAGCGTGGTGTGGCCGATGGAAAAGCGCGCCTTGGCCAGGGTCTGAGCCTCTCTCAGCAGGGCCGACGCATCGTCCCGCTCATGCACCAGATGGGCGGTCAGGGCCGTCTCGGTGGTCGACAGGGCCCAGACGTGCAGGTCGTGCACCGCCGTCACGCCGGGCAGGGCCTTCAACGCTGTCTCCAGCTTGGCGACATCGACCTGGGCCGGGGCGCCGTCCACCGCCAGATTGACGGAATCCTTCAGCAGGCCCCAGGTCGACCACATGATCGCGGCGACGATGATCAGACTGACGATGGGATCGACGATGGACCAGCCGGTCAGCATCATCAGCCCGCCCGCCAGCACCACGCCCAGCGACACCCCGGCGTCGGCCATCATGTGCAGATAGGCGCCGCGCGCATTCAGGTCGTGCTGGGATTTGATGAACAGCAGGGCGGTGCCCAGGTTGATAACGAAGCCTATGCCCGCCACGATCATGATGGTGGTCGAATGGATCGGCGCCGGATCATTGAACCGGCGGACAGCCTCGAAGACGATGGCGCCGCAGGCGAAGATCAGCAGCAGCGCATTGCCCAGCGCGGCCAGAACCGTAGCCTTGCCCAGACCATAGGTGCGCCGCCCGCCAGCGATGCCGTGTCCGCCCAATCGCGCCAGCAGGGCCGCCCCACCCGCCATGGCCAGACCCAGCACATCGGTCAGATTATGTCCGGCGTCGGCCAGAAGCGCGGTCGAGTTGACGGCGAAGCCTGCCCCGAACTCGCACACCACGAAAGCAAGGTTGATGACCAGGGCCACGGCATAGCGCCAGTCGCCAGTGTCCACCGGACCGTGGTTGTGGCCGCCCGGCCCGTGGCTGTGCCCATGATGGCCGTGCCCGTGGCCGCCGTGATCGTGCTCATGGCCTGCATGGTCGTGATCGTGGGTGTGCGTGGCGCTCATGAAATCGCCTATACGCCCATCAGTGAAAACGCCAATGGGCTATATGATAACGCATTGAATGTTATCATATAATGCTGCCCGTTAGTGTTGGTGCGTGGCCACGATCAGACCCAGGGTGATCAGGGCCAGACCCAGAACCGCCCCCTCATACCGCGCCCAGCGCTCCAGCCGCAGGATCGAGGCGCCAGCACTGGCCAGGGAGGTGAAGACCGCCATGCCCGCCACGGTGCCCAGGGCGAAGACGACGGTCAGCAGGCTGAGCGCCGCAATCCCTTCCGACGCCGAGGACAGATAGATGGGCAGCAGCACCTCGCCCGGCGACAGGGCCATCAGCATGACCAGGCCCAGGAAGGCGGCGCGGTTCGACACTGCAGGTTCGGGACTGTCCAGCGCCGGGCCGCCCGCCGTCACCGGGCGCTTCAACATGGCGCGGGCCAGATAGAAGGCGCCGAACAGGAACAGCAGCACCGCCGACAGATGGGGCAACAGGCCGCTGATCCACTGATCCAGCGCCAGCCCCGCCGCCACGATCAATCCGCCGACGACGGCGGTGGTGACGATATGGGCCAGGCCTGCGGCGACGACGGCGCTCAGGGTTCGGCCTGCGCCCCAGCGCTGGGCCCGGCCGACCAGAACGAACGGCAACCAGTGGGTCGGCAGGGCTGCATGAAGAAAGGCCGCGACGAATCCGCCCCCCAGCAGGGAGAGAAGCACGGAGTCGGGGGAGGCCGGGGACATGAGGGGCTCTATAACCTGTTACTGTGTAACGGTCGAGCGGGTCGTGCGCGAATTTCTGCGATCGCCCACTATATAGGTGCGGCGGACCTGTCGGGGTGAGGCGTCAGGGTGACGAAATGCGGCGTGGGCTGATTTTTGGCCGGGTTCGGCGTTGACTCTCAAGCGCCCATCCGTATATGTCGCCGCTCTTCGCCCGCCGGGGTTTCCCAGCGGGCGCATTCTTTTTTGCGTTTGCGCTGAGGCTTCAACATGTACGCGGTGATCAAGACCGGCGGCAAGCAGTACCGGGTCCAACCGGGCGACACCATTGTCGTCGAAAAGCTCGACGGCGAAGCCGGCGCAGAGCTGCAGTTCGACAACGTCCTGATGCTGGGCGGCGAAAAGGGCGTGACCCTGGGCGCCCCGCTGATCGACGGCGCCATCGTCGGCGCGACCCTGATCGAAACCCGCAAGGGTGAGAAGATCAAGATCTTCAAGAAGACCCGTCGCCAGGGCTACCGCCGTACGAACGGCCACCGCCAGCTGGAATCGGTCCTGCGCATCACCGGCATCGAAGGCGCCGGCGAGACCGCCAAGTGGGACGGTAAGGTCGAACTGACGACCAAGGCCGAGATCAATCTGCGCGCCCGCAATCTGGCCGCCCGCGGCGCCGCTGAGCCGGTCGCCGCCGAAGCCGAAGTCGAAGCCGCTCCCGCCAAGAAGGCGCCGGCCAAGAAGAAGGCTGCGCCCAAGGCTGAAGCCGCAGGCGACGAAGCTTAAGAATTTCTGCGGCGCTCGAAGCGGCGCCCAGGTGTTAGAACAAGAACTGCGCTGAGCCCTTCGGGGCCCGGCCATAGGAACGGAGCGATCAAATGGCTCACAAGAAATCCGGTGGTTCGTCGCGTAACGGTCGCGACTCCGAGTCGAAACGCCTGGGCGTAAAGAAGTTCGGCGGCGAGCGCGTGCTGGCCGGCAACATCATCGTGCGTCAGCGCGGCACCACCTTCCACCCCGGTGAGAACATCGGCATGGGCCGTGACCACACCCTGTTCGCCCTGACCCACGGCGCCGTGAAGTTCACGACCAAACGTGGCGGCCGTTGTTACGTATCGATTCTCGCGGCGAACGATGACGCCGCACAGGCGCTCGCCGCCGAGTAACGCAGTCTGGAATTCACCGGATCGCGTTGCTCTCCAAGCAGCCGATCCGGACCAGGGAAAATATTCCGCGGGGAGTCTGGATCACCAGGCTCCCCGTTTGCGTTTACCCGCCTCGAAGTCCGCCCGAGCCCTCCAAGGAGACGGACACCGACAGTGAGGCGAAGTCCATGTGCGTTATCGAAACCTCTCCCGTCGTTGAGACGCGGCGTCTGATCCTGCGTGCCCCGGCGCCCCAGGACGCCCCCCGCATCGCGGCCTTGGCCAATGACATCGACATCGCCCGCATGACACAGCGGATGCCGCATCCGTTCGGTGTGCGCGACGCCGACGACTTCGTGCTGCAGGTTGCGGCTCAAGATCCGGCGCGGGCCAACACCTTCATCATCGAGCACGAGGACCTGGGGCCCGTCGGCGTCATCGGCATGTTCGAGGGCGACGACCGCGTGCCTGAGACGGGCTACTGGATCGGTCGGGAGTATTGGGGTCGGGGCTTCGCCACCGAAGCCCTGGACGGCGCCCTGGTCTGGGCCAGCCGCAAGTGGAAGCGCCGGGCGATGGTGGCGGGCCACTTCGCCGACAACCCGGCGTCGGGACGCGTGCTGGAGAAGGCGGGCTTCCTGTACACGGGCGAAACCCGCAAGGCCTGGAGCCAGGCCCGCCGCGCCCAGGCGGACACCCGCATGATGGTCTGGATCGCCTAGGGGCTGTCACGCCCCTCAAGGCTTGGCCTCAACGCCCGCGCCTGTGGTTCAGACTGCGGCGGGCGTCAGGGCGGCGACGGCGGCGACGATCAGGGCCAGAACCGCCAGCACGCCCAGGATGATGAAGGTCATGGTCGTCCGGGCGCGCTTACGGCGCATGCCGCCCGGGCGATACCGACGAACCGCGATCGAAGGACCGCGTTTGAATGCTTCGGAACCGGTGATGTTGTGTCGGGACAAGAACGCCTCCCCTGACTGTCGCAGAAGCGCCGCAATCAGCCGCCGGTTGGGGCGACATAATGGCGATCGCTGTTATTGTGGGTTTGTGAGCGGTTCAGGCGTGATCCTGAGGCCACGCTTTTGTCCGCCCACAGCGGATTACAGGGTGACGTTTACGACGCGGCCGCCGCGCGTGTCGACATGGCGCATCAGGACGACCGGCGCTTCACCCGCCGTGACCGGCACGATCAGGAACCATCCGCCGTCCGGCAGACCGGAAAAACGGAACCGTCCGTTGTCGCAGCGCTCGGATCGCACATAGGCGCGGTAGTCCGCCCCGGCTTCGCCCGCGTCACGCGCGCGGACCACGGCGGCGGGAAGGGCGGCGCGTTCGGTCGAACCGTACAGGGTGCGGAAGCGGGCGCGGGTGTAGGGGGTGTCGGGCGTCAGGCCCGCAGAGGCGACGCAGGCGTAGGCCTTGCCGTCCTGGGCATAGGTGACGCGGCCCTCGATGGCCGCCTGACCGCCGCGCTGCGACCAGGCGAAATCGTCCGCCTGGAAGGCGCCGGGCACGGCGCCGATGGGGCGGGCGTGGGGGCGCAGGCGGCGAGGGCGGCGGCGGCTGCAGCCAGCGCAGCGAGGGGACGGATCGACATAGGCTCTCCTCCAGAGACTAAGGGGGCTGTTCCCTTTGGAAACTTGGCCGTGGGGGACGGCTGGATCACTATCGCATGAGGCGGAGTTGGAGTTCCATCGCCATGTGCGGAACCTCTGGACCCCAAGCCGCCAAAGCGCGAAACAGGCGGAAGAAAATCGTCGGCTCCCCGGCCGATTGTGCGATGGAAACGCCCCCATGAGTGTCAGTTTTGAAGATATCCAGGCCGCCCGCGTGCGAATCGCGGGTCAGGTCGACCACACGCCGACGCGCTATTCCAGGAAGCTGTCGCAACTGACCGGGGCCGATGTCTGGGTGAAGTTCGACAACCTGCATTTCACCGGCAGCTTCAAGGAGCGCGGCGCGTTGAACCGGCTGCTGCTGCTGACCCCGGATGAGCGCAAGCGCGGCGTGGTGGCGGCGTCCGCCGGCAATCACGCCCAGGCCCTGGCCTATCACGGCGGGCGGCTGGGGGTTCCGGTCACCATCGTGATGCCGGAGGGCACCCCCTTCGCCAAGATCAACGGCACCCGCTCGCACGGGGCGACCGTGGTGATCCACGGCCTGGACTTCACCGGCTCGACCGAGGAGGCCAAACGGCTGGAGGCCGAGAAGGGCTATGTCTTCGTCTCGGCCTTCGACGACGAAGGCATCGTGGCGGGTCAGGGGGTCTGCGGCATCGAGTTCCTGGAGGATGCGCCCGAGATCGACGCCCTGATCGTGCCGATCGGCGGCGGCGGCTTGATCGCGGGCACGGCCATCGCGGCCAAGGCGATCAAGCCGGGCATCAAGGTGTTCGGGGTTGAGGCGGCGCGCTATCCCTCCTTCACCGCCAAGCGCGCGGGCCTGCCCCCGGTCTGCACCGGCCAGACCATCGCCGAGGGCATCGCCATCAAGGCGGTGGGCGACATTCCCTTCGGCTTGGCCAACGACCTGATCGACGAGGTCTTCGTCTGCGAGGAGGCCGATTTCGAACGCGGCGTCTCCTATATGGCCACCATGGAGAAGACGGTGTGCGAGGGCGCGGGCGCGGGCGGTCTGGCCGCCATGCTGGCCAACCCTGAGGCCTTCAAAGGGATGAAGGTCGGCATCGAATTGACCGGCGGCAACATCGACGCCCGGATGCTGGCCGTGGTGCTGAATCGCGAGATGGTCCGTGAACGGAGATTGCTGGTTTACCGCATCCTGGGCGACGACCGTCCGGGGATGCTGTCGGCCATGGCGGCGGTGATCGGCGGCCTGGGCGGCAACATCATCGATGTGGTCCACAACCGTCTGGCCCTGGATGTTCCGGCCAAGGGCGCCGAGTTCGACATCATGGTCGAAACGCGCGATAGCGCCCACGCTGACGAAATCGGCGAGGCCTTGAAGGAACGTGGGTATGAACTTCGGATGGGGTAAGACGGCGCTGGCTGTCGGCCTTGTGAGCGTACTGCTGCTGGCGGGCTGCGGTCGCGAGGCTGCGCCGATGGACACCGAAGCGGGCAAGGCCGAAGCCGCCGCCTTCATGGCCAAGAACGCCAAGGAAGAAGGCGTCCAGACCCTGCCCAGCGGCCTGCAGTATAAGGTCGTCCAGTCGGGACCGGCCGACGGCGAAAGCCCCGACCGCAACGATCTGGTCAAGGTCGATTACGAGGGCAAGCTGATCGACAACACCGTCTTCGACAGTTCGTTTGCGCGCGGCGCGCCCGCCATCTTCACGCCGGAGACGGTCGTGCCGGGCTGGACCGAGGCGCTGCAGAAGATGCGCGTCGGCGACGAGTGGCTGCTCTATGTGCCGCCGGAACTGGGCTATGGCGCACGTGGTCAGGGGCGGGCGATACCGGCCAACTCGGTGCTGATCTTCCGCATCAAGCTGCTGGATGTGGCGCGCGTGCCGGGCGGCGGCAGCGCCGGAACGGCTATGGGGTGATCAGGCGGCGGCCAAGGCCCATTCGGCCTGAACCGCCGGATCGGCTTCGTTCGCCGCATCGCGCAGGGCGGCGAAATCGGCGGGCGCCAACAACTGCGACAGGGCCCAGACGGCGGCGCCCCGCACCAGCGGCGAGGCGTCGTCCAGCAGGCTGCGCGTCGGGGCGATCAGGGCCGCATCGCCCGAATTGCCGACCGCATAGAGGACGTTCCTCAGAAACCGGTCGCGGCCGATCCGCTTGACCGGGCTCTTGGTGAACAGGGCGCGGAAGGCGGCGTCGTCCAGCGCTAGCAGGTCGGTCAGGCGCGGACTTTCAAAGGCCTCGCGCGGCATCAGCCGGATCTCGCGGGCTTCCTGCGCAAACTTGTTCCACGGACAGACCCCCAGACAGTCGTCGCAGCCATAGATGCGCGATCCGGTGGCGCGCCGGAACTCGACCGGCCAGGGATCGCCGAACTCGATGGTCAGATAGGACAGGCAACGCCGCGCATCCAGCTGGAACGGGGCGGGAAAGGCCTTGGTCGGGCAGGCGTCCAGACAGGCGGTGCAGCGCCCGCAGTGCTCGGTCTCCGGTTCGTCGGGCGCGATCTCCGCCGCCGTCAGTATCGTGCCCAGGAACAGCCAGTTGCCGTGGGTGCGGCTGAGCAGATTGGTGTGTTTGCCCTGCCATCCCAGACCGGCGCGCTGGGCCAGCGGCTTCTCCATCAGGGGGGCGGTGTCGACGAAGACCTTGATGTCCTTGCCGTTGCGGGCCGCAATCTGACCGGCCAGCTGCTTCAGTCGCCCCTTGATGACCTCGTGATAGTCGTCGCCGCGCGCATAGACCGAAATATAGCCCGCCGAACGGTCGGACAGCTGCGGCAGGGGATCGTCCTCGGGACCGTAATTCATGCCCAGGACGATGGCGGTTTTGGCCTCGTTCCACATGGCGGTGGGGTGCTGGCGCCGTTCCAGCGTCGTCTCCATCCACTCCATTTCGCCGTGACGGCCTTCATCGACAAAATGGCGCAGCCGCTCGCCCGCTGGCCAGGCGTCGGCCGCCGAGGCGAAGCGGCAGATGTCAAAGCCCAGTTCGGTCGCCCGCTGGCGGATGAAGGTTTTCAGGCGTTCGGTCACGGCGGCGGCCTGTAGCACGGATTTGCCGCCGTCGGGCTGTCAGGATCGGGTGGCGCGCTCTCGATAGGCGTTGAGTTCGGCCGCCACCGCATCGGGCGATTTGGACCAGCCCCGCGGCAGTCCCGCATCCGCCCCGAACGCCCGGTTGACCTTGGTCATGCTCGTGACGTGCCTGCTGTCAGGCTTGAAATTATAGCCGACGATCCTGCCGCTGCGCGGGGGTTGGAAGACGAAGAAGTTGTCGACTTCACCCCACCGCACCAGTTTCGGCCTACGGACGAAGCCGCCCTCAACCCTGAAGCCCTCGCCGTTCATATGAAGGCGCATGGGGTGGATGATCACCCAGGCGAAGGCGACAGCGCACAATCCGAACAGTCCGATGCAAAGCTGGAGCACCACGTCATCCACGTCCATGCCGCTTGCAAAGGGGCCGACGACGAACACCAGGCTCAGGGCCAGCAGCAGCAGGTACTTGATGCGGGAGACGGTGATGACTGTCGTTTTCATTTCAAAACCCATGACCACTTGCGACGATCAGATTTTATGATCATTGTTCAATAAATCGCAACCCTCCGTTTTCTGCAGCACGGAATGGCTCACAAAACCGGCGCAGGGTGCGAAACGGCGACGCTTGCCCGGCTTTCGCGGCTGGGTCATCGTTTCCATCGGATCAACCGCCCCAAGGGGCAAAAAGAGAGTGGCTATGGTCAGGACGATGATTTTCGCAGGGGCGATGCTGGCGGCGTCCGGTCCGGTTCTGTCTCAGGCCTTTGACGAATTGGAAGGCCATTACTCAAGCCAGACGCCCGGCCGCGAACTGACGGCGGACCTGAAGCGGATCGACGGGACGCGTTATGCGGTTTCGCTGTCGACCATGACGCCGATGCGCGGCGACGTGGGCGGTTGCGGGGGCGGGATCGACGGCGAGGTCGTCCTGACAGGCCGCAGAGGGGTTCTGCGCGTGGCCGAGCCGGATGCGCCGACCCCGCGCGTTTGCGAAATCGAACTGCGATTCACGGCGCCCTACGAACTGTCGCTGCAGGAAAAGAACGGCTGCACCTATTTCCACGGCGCCGCCTGCGAGTTCACCGGCAAGGTGACCCACGACGCAGCGGGCCTCTGACCGGCAGGCCAGTCAGGGCAGGCCAGTCAGGGCGGGGCGTCGCCGCGGCGTGAAGACGCCCCGCCCAAACCGATCAGAGGTTGGTTCAGAGGCCGTTGAACAGGGCGACGACGCTGCGCGGCGCCTCGGCGCCGAAGAAGCGTTCGTGATTGCGCGCGGTCAGGTCGGCGACCTGTCGGCTGCGCGGAAACAGCCTTTGCTCATAGGCCGTCAGCGCCGCCTCAATATTGTCTGGCGAGGCGGCGATGGCCTGGGCCAACTCGGCCCCGTCCAGCAGGGCCAGGTTGGCGCCCTCGCCGGCGAAGGGCGACATCAGGTGGGCCGCGTCGCCGACCAGGGTGGCGCCGGGCGTGCGCTTCCAGCTGTGATCGACGGGAAGCGCATGGATGGGACGCAGGATCGGCTCCACGTCGCTGTGGGTGATCAGGTCGATCAAGGGCGGCGCCCAGCCGACAAACGCCTCTGCGATCAGGCTCGGATCGGCGAACCAGGCTTCTGGCCGGTTCAGCGCGGCATAGGTCCGCAGGGTTCCGTCGGCATAGCGGTGCGACAGAATTCCCTGGCCCGGCATGACCGCCATCAGGGTGCCCAGACCGATCATCTCGGCGCTGGCGGGCAGGCGGGCGTCGCCGTCCAGAACCGTCGTCTCGACAAAGGATGTGCCGGTATAGACGGGCGTTGAGGCGGACAGCAGGGGGCGCACCCTGGACCAGGCCCCGTCCGCCCCGACCAGCAGATCCGATGCGGCGGTCGCGCCGTCGGCGAAGCGCAGGGCGTGGCGGCCTTCGCCCAATGGCGTGACCGCGACCAGCTTGCGGCCCCACTGGATCGTCTCGGCCGGCAGGGACTGGATCAGCATCCGGCGCAGGTCGCCGCGGTCGATCTCGGGCCGTTCGCCCCTGTGGCTGCCGGGCTTGTCGAACAGGATGCGGCCCGTGGCGTCGACGATGCGTTTGGCGTCTTCGCCCGGCCGGACAAGGCTCAGGAATGTGTCGAACAGACCCGCCGCCTTCAGGGCGATCTGGCCGCTGGGTTCGTGCATGTCGAGCAGGCCGCCCTGGGTGCGGGCGTCCGCCGAGGCTTCGGCTTCATGAATGGTGGATGCGATCCCGTGCAGATGCAGAACACGGGCGAGGATGAGGCCGCCGAGACCGGCGCCGATGATGGTGATGGATTTAGGCACGTCGCGCTCCTGTGCCCCTCTGACGACCACGCAAGCGGGCGCGCACGTCAGAAGGCTGCCTGTTGTCAGGCGGTTGATTTGGGAGACGCTGGCCAAGCCGTGCAGCGGCACGGGCCGGGATGCGTGCGACGGCCCGAAGAACAGGCGGTCATTTTCGCGTCACGGCCAGAGTACAGCAGGCACGGCGACGAAACAATCCGGCGGGGAGTACGGACCCGTCGGTTCAGAAATCCAGATCGGCGTACCAGCTTGCGGGGGGCACGCCGATGAAGCGGTCGGCCAGCAGCGGGCGGAAGCAGGGGCGGGACTTCAGCTTGGAGTACCAGGTCTTCAGCGCGGGCCAGTGGGTCCAGGTGATCTCGCCGAAATAGTCCAGGATCGACAGGTGGGCGGCGGCGACCAGGTCGGCCTGGCTGAGACGGCGTCCCGCCAGCCAGTCACGGGCGCCGGCCAACTCCTCCAGCATGATCAGATGCTCCTTCAGCGCCTCGCGGCCTTCACGCAGGGCGCGGGCCTCGGGCGGCCCCAGTTTGAGCAGCGGCTTCTCCAGCCGTTCGTGCAGCAGGATGGCGTCCACATCGTCGCTGAAGCGGCGGTCGAACCAGCCCGTCAGGCGTCGCGCCTCGGCGCGTTCGGCGGCCTCGGCGGGCAGCAGCAGGGGCCCGCGCTGCTGATCCTCGATCCAGCCCAGTATGGCGGGCAGTTCGCACAGGTTCAGCGGGCGTCCGCGATCCGAGGTCTGGATGACCGGCGGCATGCCGGACGGGTTGAACTGGTTAAGCGGGCAGTCGGCTTCCCAGGGACGGACAGGCGCATCGGCGTATTCGATCTTCGCCTCGCCCAGCGCCAGCCGCGCAGCGCGCGAGGCGGGATGGAAGGCGAAATGATAGAGTACGCACTGGGACATCGACGCATCCTAGCGGACGACATCTTAAGTCCTCGTTTACCGGCTTAGGACCACGGGCCCTTGGGCTTGGCCTGGGAAGCGGGGTCGGGCGCGGATGCGGGGGGCGCGGACGGCGTGGCCAAACTCTGACCTGGCGCGGGTTCGGCGACGATCGGCGCGGGCTTGGGCGTCGAACCGCGCGGATCGGCGTGGATCAGGATGTCGGCGGCGGGGAACAGCGTCAGAACCCGCGTCTCGGCCTCCACGACAATGGCGTGGGCGGCGTCCAGCGTCAGGGCGGCGTCCAGATCGACATGCATCTGCACCACCATCACCTGTCCGGCCATGTGGGCGCGCAGGCGGTGAACCCCTGAGATCCGCGGATCAGCCAGCACCGCCTGGGTGATGGCCGCAAGCTCGCCCTCCGGCAGGGCGCGGTCCAGCAGGTGATCGGCGGCGGACCTCAACATCCCGGTCGCGCCCCAGAACAGCCAGACGGCGACCACCAGACCCGCCGCCGCATCCAGACCCGGCGCATTGAGGAAGGCGCCCGAGATCACCCCGATCAGGACGACGATATTGGCCGCCAGATCGGCGGCGTAATGGGCTCGGTCCCCGGCGACGGCCAGGGATCCGGTCGTCTTCAGGGCGCGGGTCTGCATCCACACCAGCCAGGTGGTGATGACGATGCCGGCGATCACGACGCCGACGGCCCAGCCGCCGGAGGTGACGGGGCGCGGATCGAAAATGCGCTGCACCGCCTCCCAGCCGATGAAGACGGCCGAGGCGAAGACCAGACCCGCCTGGACCAGGGCCGACAAGGCCTCGCCCTTGCCGTGACCATAGCGGTGCTCCTGATCCGGCGGGGCGGCGGCCCAGCGCACGGCGAAGAAGGCGGTCAGGGATCCCGCCAGGTCCAAGGCCGAGTCCGTCAGGCTGGCCAGAATGGACACGGACCCCGACGCCCCCAGCGCAAAGGCCTTCAGCACGATCAGCACGATGGCCACGCCCACCGACAGGCGGGTGATGCGGCGTGTGGCGCCATTGGCGTCTTCGAGCGGCGCGGGAGAGGGGGAAGACGAGGTCGACATGCAGATTTCCTTGTCTCCCAATCATGGCCGAAAGCCAACCTTGGCGACGGAATAGACGAGCGTGGCCGTTTCAGTTTAGGACAGGGAAACGCCGCTGTGCGGCCTGCTGTTCAATTCGAATGCGAAACAGTCGTGAGGGGACGATATGGGCGCTGACGAACGCTGGATCGCCAGAAGCGAGGCCCTGAACCGCCTGGGCGTGAAGGCCCAGACCCTGTACGCCTATGTCAGCCGTGGACGGATCGCCGCCCGGCCTGATCCGACGGATTCCCGTAAAAGCCTTTATGCCGCCGCCGACGTGGCCCGTCTGTGCGGCGACGAGGTCGACAGCGGTGATGTCGGCGTCGTGCGGGCGCCGGGCTTGCGTCCGCCCGGCCTGGGCGCAGCCGCGCGCGGCGAGGCGGATGTCCATTCCTCTGTATCCATGACGGCGGAGGGGCGGCTCTTCTATCGCGGTCGTGACGTGGTGCAGCTTTCTGAAAGCGGCTCCATCGAGGCCGCGTCGCGAGTGCTGTGGGATGCGCGGGGCGATGATCCCTTCGCCGGTCTGAAGCCGCGCATTGATCCCATCGTCGGCGGATCGACCCAGCGGCGCGTGCTGGCCGTGCTGGGGCGGCGCCTGACCGAGGACCGCTCGGCCAGGCTACAGGAACCCGCTGTCCTGAAGCGCGAGGCCGCCTCCCTGCTCAATGAGGTGGTGGACAGCGTGTCCGGGCCGGGGCCCCGCCTGTATTTCCACCAGCGTCTGGCGCGCGGGTTCAAGGTGGTGGACGTGCAAAGCCACCTGCTGCGCCGCGCCCTGGTGCTGGGCGCCGACAAGGGGCTGGATGCGGCGGTGCTGGCGACGCGGGCGGCGGCGGACGGGGGCGCGTCCCTGGCCGGGGCGGCGCTGGCGGGGCTTTCGGCCCTGGGCGGAACCCTGACGGCGATGGGGGATGTCGTGGCCTATGTCAGCGAGGCGCGGCGTGATCCGACCGGCGCGGCCAAGCGCTGGATCGGTCTGCGCGGCTCCGTGCCCGGCTTCGGCGTCTGCGATTTCGCGCGCCACGACCCGCGCGTGGACGCCTTGCTGAGCCATGCGCAACTGACCTCCGATCTGGCGGCGATCCGCACCGAAGGCGAGGCGGCGGGCGGTCAGGGGGCCAGCTTCGAACTGGCTCTGGCCCTTGTGTCGCGCAGGCTGGATCTGGGGCCGACCGGGGCGGGCGACCTGGTTCTGCTTGGCCGTTTGAACGGACTTCTGGCCCATGCGCTGGATCAGGTGATTGACGGCTCGCCTATCCGGTCGCGGTTGCGCTATGTGGGGCCAGAGCCGGGCGCGAACTGACCCGGACCCATGCGGGGATTTCATGGCGGATTGGCTTGCGGCGATCATTCTGGGTCTGGTCGAAGGACTGACCGAGTTCATACCGGTGTCCTCCACCGGCCATATGCTCCTGCTGGGCCATTTCATGGGTTTCGAAAGCTCGGGCAAGACGTTCGAGATCGTGATCCAGCTGGGCGCCCTGCTGGCCATCATCAGCGTCTATTTCAAACGCCTGTGGGCGCTGGCGACGCGCTGGCCGTTCGACCCTGAGGCGCGGCGTTTTCTGATCGGGCTTTTGGTCGCCTTCGCCCCCGCCGTGGTGATCGGCTTCTTCGCCTATGACTTCATCAAGACGGTGCTGTTCGAGACGCCGATCGTCATCTGCATCGCCCTGATCGTCGGGGGCGTCATCCTGTTGGCGCTGGATCGGATGGACAAGCGTCCCCAGTGGCTGAACGCCGAGACCTATCCGATGCGGGTCTATTTCCTGATCGGCCTGTTCCAGTGCCTGGCCATGATCCCCGGCGTGTCGCGTTCTGGCGCCACCATCGCGGGCGGCCTGCTGCTGAAGACGGACAAGCGTTCGGCCGCCGAGTTCAGCTTCTTCCTGGCGCTTCCGACCATGGGGGCGGCGGTCGCCTATGACCTGCTGAAAAGCTACAAGACGCTGGATTTCAGCGACATCGGCCTGATCGTCATCGGCTTTGTCGTGGCCTTCATCTCGGCGCTGGCGGTGGTGCGTTTCCTGCTGGACTTCGTGTCCAAGCGGGGCTTCGGCGTCTTCGCCTGGTGGCGGATCGCGGTGGGCGTCGTGGGGCTGGTGCTGCTGCAGATGGGCTTCTGAGGCTTCCTCAAGCCGTCATCCTGGGGCCAATCGACATTCAGCCTGGAGCCGTCATTCCGGGGCGTCCAAAGGACGAACCCGGAACCCAGGAAACGTGCATCCGGCGTCGAACGCCTTCAGCGAAGCGACGGCGCCCCTGGGTTGGCTGCTACGCGCCGCCCTTCGGGTCCGGGTTCTTCGCTCCGCTTCGCCCCGGAATGACGCCTTGAGAAGTGCGTCGCTGGTGAAAACGGCCTTGCGGCGTTAAGGGCGGGGCATGACCACGCTTCTCTACGGCCGTCCGCCGGTCGTCTTCGACCCGCCCGGCGCCGCGACCCAGACCTCGCCCCTGATCCCCGGCTCCACGCCGATCGACACCGTGCCTGACGGTTCGGTCGATGAGGTGATGATCTACGCCCCGCCCGGCGTGCTGGAGCGCCGCTATGTGCTGGCTCAGGCGCTGCGGGCGTTGAAGGTCGGCGGGCGGCTGGACGTGATGGCCTTCAAGGACAAGGGCGGGTCGCGTCTGAAGAAGGAGCTTCTGAGCTTCGGCGTCGAGGTCGGCGAGACGGCCAAGGCCCACCACCGCCGCTGCATCGTGATCAGGCCGGAAGGCGTGACCGGTCTGGACGCCGCCATCGCCGACGGCGCGCCCCGGATCGTGCCGGGGCTGGAGGCCTGGTCGCAGCCGGGCGTCTTCGCCTGGGACCGGATCGACGCAGGCTCGGCCCTGCTGGCCGAACACCTGCCGGCGCTGAAGGGCGCGGGCGTGGACCTGGGTTGCGGCTACGGCGCGCTGGCCACGGTGGCCCTGCGTTCGCCGGGGGTGACCTCGCTGCGTCTGATCGATCTGGACCGCCGGGCCGTCGAGGCCGCCCGGAAGAATATCGAAGATCCACGCGCCAGCGTCGAATGGGCCGATGTGCGGACCCTGGCGGCGGATGGCGAACTGAACTTCGTCATCTCCAACCCGCCCTTCCACGACGGAGGCGCCGAGGACCGACGCCTGGGCCAGGCCTTCATCCGAAAGGCCGCCGAACTGCTGAAGAAGGGCGGCGTCGCCTGGATCGTCGCCAATCGGCACCTGCCCTATGAGGCGGAGTTGAACGCGGCCTTCAACCGTGTGCGGATGGTGGCGGACGCGGGCGGCTACAAGCTGTTTGAGGCTGTGAAATAATGGCCAAGACGCCAACCTCCCGCGTCGACCGCCTATTGGGTTCGATGGGCTATGGCTCGCGGGCGGAAATGGCGCGGATGGCCAAGGCGGGCGGCATCGTGCTGGACGGCGTGGACCTGACGGATGTGTCCAAGCGCATTCCGGTGACGCCCGACCTGCCCAGCCGCATGGAGATCGACGGCCAGCCGCTGGACCCTGTCCAGGGACTGGTGCTGATGTTGAACAAACCGCTGGGCATGACCTGTTCGCACAAGGAAGAGGGCGCGCTGGTCTATGACATCCTGCCCGGACGCTGGCGCGAGCGGGATCCGGCCATCTCGACCATCGGGCGGCTGGACAAGCAGACGACGGGTCTGTTGCTGCTGACCGACAACGGCGATCTGCTGCATCGGGTGATTTCGCCCAAACGCCATGTGACCAAGGTCTATCGCGCGACCCTGGCCCGGCCCCTGGCAGGGACGGAGAGAGCGCTGTTCGCGTCCGGCGAACTGGTGCTGGAGGGCGAGGACAAGCCGTTATCGCCTGCGGTGCTGGAGGTGGTGTCGCCGACCAAAGCCCTGCTGACGGTGACCGAGGGCCGCTATCATCAGGTGAGGCGGATGTTCGCCGCCGTGGGCAACCATGTGGAGGCCCTGCATCGCGAACGCATGGGCGGACTGGTCCTGCCCGACGATCTGGCGCCCGGTCAGTGGCGGCTGCTGACCCAGGCCGAAATCGACAGTCTGTTCGACTGAGGCGCGGGAACCCGAACGGCGCTGGCGACCTATCGCTCCGCTGAGGCGGAGTGGATCATGGACGGCGCGACCATCAAACGGGATTTGCGGACCGGACGTTCGCTGTGGGCGGACAGCCCCGGTCTGGGCGTGAAGACGCGGCCCCTGACCCAGGCGATCTCGGTCGATGTCGCCGTGGTGGGCGCAGGCATCAGCGGGGCCTTCGTCGCGCATGAGCTGGCGCGCGATCACACGGTGGCGGTGCTGGACCGACGCCCGCCGCTGATGGGATCAACCCTGGCCTCCACCGCCATGCTGCAGTGGGAGATCGACCTGCCGCTGACGACACTGGGCGGGCGGATCGGACCGGCCAACGCCCGGCGCGCCTATCGCCGGTCGCAGTCGGCGGTCGACGCCCTGCAGAAGATCGTCGTCGATGAAGGCATCCGCTGCGGCCTGAAACCCAAGGGCAGTCTGTATCTGGCGGGCGATGAATACGGCCATCGGGCGCTTGAGGCCGAGGCCGAGGCGCGGACGGCGATGGGGTTGAAGAGCCGCTACATCGGCCCGGCCGAACTGCGCGAACAGTTCGGCGTCGACCGCACCGGCGCCATCGTTTCGGAGGGTTCGGCCAGCGCCGACCCGGCAAGGCTGGCGGCGGGGTTGCTGCGGCGCGCGACGGAAAAGGGCGCCAAGATCTATTCCAGGGTCGAGGTGCTGGAGGCGGTCAGCGACCCCGACGGCGTGACCCTGCTGACCGATGCGGGTCATGCGGTGCGCGCCGACAAGGTGATCTTCTGTTGCGGCTATGAGTTTCCCAAGGGCGTGCCCACGCCGGGCGCCGAGGTGATCTCGTCCTGGGCTCTGGCGTCCAAGCCGCGCGTGCGCTGCCCCGCCTGGCTGCGCGACACCTTGGTGTGGGAAGGCTCTGACCCCTATCTGTATTTCCGCATGGGCGGCGACGGACGGCTGATCGTCGGCGGCGAGGACGAGGCGTCCGCAACGGCGCATGAGGACAAGGCCAAGCTGAAGCGGAAATGCGAGACGATCGCCAGAAAGCTGCGCCGCCTTTTGCCCGATCTGGAGTTCGAGGTGGACTACACCTGGGCGGGCGCCTTCGGCGAAAGCGCAACCGGACTGCCGCAGATCGGTCCGGTCGAGGGACAGGATCATATTCACGCCGTCATGGGCTTCGGCGGAAACGGCATCACCTATTCGGTCATCGCCTCCCAGATCATCGGCCGCACGATCCGGGGCCAGGTCGATCCCGATGCGGACCTCTATCGGGCTTGACCTTCCTCAGAGCGGCGCGCACCTCCACAGCCATGACGACCCTGATCAAGATCTGCGGCCTGACGACGCCGGACACGCTGGACGCGGCCCTGGACGGCGGGGCGGATTTCGTGGGAGCGGTGGTGTTTCCCAAAAGCCCGCGCCGCATCGCGCCGACAGACGCCGCTGTGTTGTTTGAACGGGCGCGCGGGCGGGCGAAAATCGTGGCGGTGACGGTCAATCCGGATGACGGCCTGCTGGACGAGATCGCGCGGACGCTGAAGCCGGACTTCATCCAACTGCATGGGGCTGAGACGCCGGCGCGGGCGGAAACTGTCCGGGCCCTGACGGGGGCAGGCGTGATCAAGGCCCTGCCGATCCGGCACGGGGAGGATTTCGCGGCGGCGGACGAATGGGATTACCACGCCGACCACCTGATGTTCGACGCCAAGCCGCCGGAGGGTTCAGCTTTGCCGGGCGGGGTGGGGCACAGTTTCGACTGGACTCTGCTGGCAGACCGGGTGTTTCGCCATCCCTGGTTCCTGGCCGGCGGTCTGAACCCGGACAATGTGGCTGAGGCGCTTCGGATAACAGGGGCGCCGATGGTGGACGTCTCCTCTGGCGTCGAAAGCGCGCCGGGTGTTAAGGACGCGGGCCGGATCGCGGCCTTCATCAAGGCCGTGCGCCGGTCGTAATTCCGACGCCGCCTTGCGTGAAAGCTGAACTCGTGACCGCAACCTTGCCCAACACCTACGCCTGGCCTGATGCGCAGGGACGTTTCGGCCCCTATGGCGGGCAGTTCGTCGCCGAGACCCTGATGCCGCTGATCCATGAGCTGGACGCGGCCTATGCGGCGGCCAAGGCGGACCCGAGCTTCCAGGCCGAGCTGGACGGCTTCCTGACCCATTATGTCGGTCGCGAAAGCCCCCTCTATTTCGCCGAGCGCCTGACCGAACATTTCGGCGGCGCCAACATCTGGCTGAAGCGCGAGGACCTGAATCACACGGGCGCGCACAAGATCAACAACTGCATGGGCCAGATCCTGCTGGCCCGCCGCATGGGCAAGACGCGGATCATCGCCGAGACGGGCGCGGGTCAGCATGGCGTGGCCTCGGCCACCGTCGCCGCCCGCTTCGGCCTGCCCTGCACCGTCTATATGGGCGCGGTGGACGTGGAGCGGCAGCAGCCCAACGTCTTCCGCATGCGTCTGTTGGGAACCGAGGTCTTCCCCGTCACGGCGGGCGCCGCGACCCTGAAGGACGCCATGAACGAGGCGATGCGTGACTGGGTCACCAATGTCGCCGACACCTATTACATCATCGGCACGGCGGCGGGTCCGCACCCCTATCCGGCCATGGTGCGCGATTTCCAGTCGGTGATCGGCAAGGAGATCAAGGTCCAGTCGCGCGCCCAGATGGGCAAGCTGCCGGAAGCCGTGGTCGCCTGCATCGGCGGCGGGTCGAACGCCATCGGCGCCTTCCACCCCTTCATCGAGGATGAGGGCGTGCGCCTGATCGGGGTCGAGGCGGCGGGCTATGGTCTGGACACGCCCGATCACGCGGCCTCGCTGAAGGGCGGGCGCCCCGGCGTGCTGCACGGCAACCGCACCTATCTGCTTCAGGACGACGACGGCAACATCGTCGAAGGCCATTCGATCTCGGCGGGTCTGGACTATCCGGGCATCGGGCCGGAACACGCCTGGCTGCACGACATCGGCCGGGCCGAATACCGTTCGGCGACGGATAACGAGGCGCTGGAGGCGTTCCAGTTGTGCTCGAAACTGGAAGGCATCATTCCGGCGCTTGAGCCTTCGCACGCCCTGGCGCGCACCGGCGAAGTGGCGCGTGAAGTCGGCAAGGGCGGCGATGTCGTGCTGCTGATGTCGGGACGCGGCGACAAGGACATCTTCCAGGTCGCCAAACATCTGGGAGTGGAACTGTGATCCGTAACCTGCTGGCGGCGACCGCCGTCCTGATGATTGCGACCGCCGCACAGGCGCAGGAACCGGCGCGCGGCGGCCCGGCGACGGATGTGCCCCTTCTGCCCGGTGCGCAGCTGGCGGCCGATTGCGGCAATCTGCTGAGCCTCAGCGGCAGCGCCTTCTGCGTGACCGCGCCGCTGGGCGAGATCGGCACCCTGGCCGACGCCTATATCGCCGACCTCGAAACCCGCCAGTGGCTGGCGGCGGGCGGCGATGACAACCGGGTGGTCTTCGTCAAGCGTCGCGACGGCGGCGGCTGCGACGGGCTGCAGATGCAGGCCTTCTATGACACCTCAAAGGCCGATGTGACGGCGACCGATCCCGGCTATCTGGCCTTCGCCACCATTCCCGGCGACATCTGCGCCGCCCAGCCCGCGTCGCCCGCCGCCCCACCTGCCGCAGCAGGGACCGTTCCCCAATGACCACCGCCCGCATCGACGCACGCTTCAAGGCGCTGAAGGCCGAAGGCCGCGCCGCCTTTGTTCCCTATGTGATGGGGGGCGATCCCTCGCGCGAGGAGGCTCTGGCCATCCTGAAGGGCCTGCCCGCCGCGGGCGCCGACATCATCGAACTGGGCTTCCCCTTCAGCGATCCGATGGCCGAGGGGCCGCCGATCCAGAAGGCGGCGATCCGGGGTCTGGCCGCCGGTTTCGGCCTGCGTTCCACCATGGATCTGGCGCGTGAGTTTCGTAAGCAAGACGACGCCACCCCGATCATCCTGATGGGTTATCTGAACCCGATCGAGAGCCTGGGCTATGACGCCTTCGCCGACTATGCGGCGGCGTCGGGCGTCGACGGCCTGATCGTGGTCGACTGCCCGCCGGAAGAGGCCGCGCCCCTGGTTGAGGCGCTGGATCGGGTGTCGATCTCGCTGATCCGCCTGGCCACGCCGACCTCGGATGACGCGCGTCTGAAGATCGTGGTCCAGGGCACCTCGGGCTTTGTCTATTATGTCGCCGTCGCGGGCGTGACCGGGGTCAAGGAAGCCGACGCCGATGTCGTGGCGCCCGCTGTTGCGAGGGTGCGGGCGGCCTCGGGCCTTCCGGTCGCCGTGGGTTTCGGCATCAAGACGCCGGAACGGGCCGCCGCCATCGCCAGGGTCGCGGACGCCGTGGTCGTCGGCTCGGCTCTGGTCGAGGAAGTCGCCGCCGCCATTGCTGCGAACGAACCCGCCGCCCCGCGCGTTCTGGCCAAGGTGAAGCTGCTGAGCGACGCTGTTCGGTCGGTTGCTAGTGCTTCCGTGACGGAAACCGTTTAAGAGCGCCCACATGGTCGACAAGAACAAGCCGCAGGAAAAGCGCGGCGGATGGCTGAGCCGCTTTGCGCCCGGCGTCCGCAAGATCGTCTCTCGCCGGGACACGCCGGACAATCTCTGGGTCAAGGATCCCGATACCGGCGAGATGCTGTATCGCTCGGATCTGGAGACCTCGCTGTGGGTCACGCCGTCGGGCCGTCATATGCGCATCGATGCGCCGACACGCCTGCGCGCCACCTTCGATGGGGCCAAGTATGAAGCCATCGAAACCCCGGACGTGCCGGAAGACCCGCTGAAATTCTCGGACGGCAAATCCTACAAGGACCGCCTGAGCGCCGCGCGCAAGGCGGCGGGCCGCAAGGACACCATGGCCATCGGCTATGGCTCCGTCGGCGGTCAGGACGCGGTCGTGATCGTGCAGGACTTCACCTTCATGGGCGGGTCGCTGGGCATGGCGGCGGGCGAGGCCTTCATCAAGGCGGCGCGCGAGGCTGTGGCCCGCAAGGTTCCGCTGATCTGCTTCACCGCCGCCGGCGGCGCGCGGATGCAGGAAGGCGCCCTGTCGCTGATGCAAATGGCGCGCACCACCCTGGCCATCGAGGAAATCAAGGAAGCGCAACTGCCTTACGCCGTGGTCCTGACGGATCCGACGACGGGCGGGGTGACGGCCTCCTACGCCATGCTGGGCGACGTGCATCTGGCCGAGCCGGGCGCCCTGATCGGTTTCGCCGGTCCGCGCGTGATCGAGGCCACCATCCGCGAGAAACTGCCGCCGGGCTTCCAGCGCGCCGAATATCTGCAGGAAAAGGGCATGGTCGACCGCGTGGTCGTCCGCGCCGACCTGCCGCGCGTGCTGGGTGAAATCCTGTCGATGCTGATGGGCGGAACCCGTCAGGCGGCCTGACCGCCGTGGACCCGATCTCCGAACGCCTCCGGGCGCGGCATCCGCAACGGATCGACCTGTCGCTGGATCGGATGAAGGCCCTGTGCGCGGCGCTGGGTGATCCCCAGCACCGCCTGCCGCCTGTGATCCATGTGGCGGGAACCAACGGCAAGGGCTCGACCGTATCCATGATCCGCGCCATCGCGGAGGCGGCGGGGCTGAAGGTTCACGCCTACACCTCGCCCCATCTGGTGCGGTTCAACGAACGTATCCGCCTGGCCGGAAAACTGATCGAGGACGATCAGCTGAACGCCATCCTGGACCGGATCGAGGCCGCCACTTCCGATTCTGGGGGCGAAGCCACCGTCTTCGAAAGCACGACCGCCGCCGCCTTCGTCGCCATGTCCGAAACCCCCGCCGACCTGGCCATCATCGAGGTGGGCCTGGGCGGGGTTCTGGACGCGACCAATGTGATCGAACGGCCTTTGCTCAGCGTCATCACGCCGGTCGATTATGACCATGCCGAGTTCCTGGGAACCGATCTGGCGGGCATCGCCGCCGAAAAGGCCGGGGTGCTGAAGCCGGGGGCGCCGGGCGTGATCGCGCGCCAGCATGAGGTCGCCATGGCCGCTATCGAACGCGCGGCGGCGGTGGTCCATGCCCCGCTGACGGTCATGGGCGTGGATTTTGACGCCTGGGCGGAACGCGGCGGGCTGGCGTTTCAGGATCAGCAGCGGTTCCTGGACCTGCCGGCGCCGGGTCTGGCGGGCGCGCACCAGATCGACAATGCAGGCGTGGCCATCGCGGCGGCGCTTGAGCTGGACCTGCCGGAAGCGGCGATCGCCGAAGGTCTGAGGTCCGTGCGCTGGCCTGCGCGTCTGCAACGGATTTCGGCTGGCCCCTATGGCGAGGCGGCCAAGGCGATGGACGCTGAACTGTGGCTGGACGGCGGGCATAATCCCCATGCCGCGCGGGCCCTGGCGGCCTTTCTGGCTGACCGGCAGGCGCGCGCGCCGCGCCCTCTGGCCCTGATCTGCGGAATGTTGGCGAACAAGGACGCGGGCGGTTTCTTCGCCGCCCTGAAGGACAGCCACGCCACCGTTTTCACCGTCGGCTTCGACGGAACAGCGGCGGACCCGGCGGCGCTGGCCGCCGTGGCGCGCGGACACGGTCTGGCCGCCACGCCCGCCGGATCAGTCGATGAGGCGTTGAAACTGGCCCTGCGTCTGGGCGCAGGCCGCGTGGCCATCTGCGGCTCGCTGTATCTGGCGGGCGAGGTACTGGGCGCCAGCCGCGAAACCTGGCCGGATTAGGATTGAGCTGCGCTTTCCCTCCCCCGCGGGGGAGGGTGGTTGAGCGAAGCGAAACCGGATGGGGGCGGCAGTGCTAATCCCACAGACCTTGTTCGTATCAGAGACAAGAGGGGCCTTGCCGGGCCGCCCCCACCCCGTCGCTTGCGCGACGACCCTCCCCGGAACGGGGAGGGAGAGAACTGGTGTTACTTGCTCATCCACGGACGGGATTTGCCCGCCGCGATCCGCGCGTTCTGTTCACGCTGGAAGCGGCCGCCGCGCGGCGCCTTGGGGCGGGCGTCCAGTTTTGCGTTCTTCAGGCGCAGCGCCTTCTGGACCGGGGTTTCGCCCGGAATGTCGTCGGTTGCCGCCGGGTCGGTGATGTGGTCGTCGTCGCTCATGGCGGCATCCTAGCATGAAAACGCCCGCCGGTCGGAACCGGCGGGCGCTGGATCTTCACTGGCGGCGAAGGATCAGGCGTCGGCCTTGACCCCGGCCTCGGCCAGCCATTCGACGATCTTACCCTTGGGCATGGCGCCGACCTTCATCGAGGTCATCTGGCCGTCCTTGAACAGCATCAGGGTCGGGATGCCCTTCACACCCAGCTTGGACGGGATCAGGGGGCTGTCGTCGATGTTCACCTTGGCCACGGTGACCTGGCCGCCCAGTTCGTCGGCGATCTGTTCGAGCGCGGGGCCGATCTGCTTGCAGGGGCCGCACCACTCGGCCCAGAAATCGACCAGCACAGGGGTGGAGGACTTCAGGACGTCGGCGTCGAAGCTTTCGTCGGTGACTTTTACCGTCGCCATAAATGGCTCCTTGGGGCGCCAGCACTCGGCCCGCAGGGCCTCGCTGCTTGAGCGCGAATAGAGGTTGTCCGGATGCGTCCGGGTTCGGCCACAGATGTGGGAGCGAATCGCGGGCAATTCAACTCCTCCCATCACCCTCGGGCTCGACCCGAGGGGCGAACGATGATCGGGCTGTGCGTCGGCCCGTTCGCACCAGCGGCGGTTCATCCGATCCTCGGGTCAAGCCCGAGGATGACGGAGGTTAAGGAGTGAGCGCCGCCTCCAGCATCGCCTGCGGAATCGGCATCAGCTTCGGCCCGTCGGTCCAGACCAGCGCGGCCTCGACCGGGCGGTCAGGATACAGGCGTTTCAGCACGGCCACATAGACCGCCGCCTGCAGCACATAGGCCGCATCGACCGCCTCTATGGCGTCGGGGGCGGGGCGGTTGGTCTTGTAGTCGACGACGAGAACCCGTTCCGGCGTCACCACCAGCCGGTCGATGCGGCCGTTGATCGACACGCCGGACGGCAGGCCGGGCGCCGATCCCGTCAGGGCGACCTCGGCGCGCGAGCCGGGGCCGAACACAGGGGCGAAGCGGGCGTCGTCCAGCACCGAGAAGGCGGCGGCGATCATCTCGGCGCGCTGTGCGTCGTCCAGATCGGTCTCACGCGACAACAGGCGCACGGCGGCGTCGGCCCGGTCGGCGGGGGCGATGTCCGGCAGCCGTTCCAGCAGACGGTGGATCAGGTCGCCGCGCCGGAACCGGCCCAGATCCGCGCCGCCGGAACTGCTCTTGGCCAGAGGCGAGGGAGCGGGGATGCGGATCGACCCCTCCATCCGCGACGGCGCGGCGAAGCGGGCGGCGGCGTCTGCAGGCGGCGGCGTGGTCGCCCAGCCAGGAATGGCGGCGGCGGCGACTGCCGTCTGCGCCGTGCGAGGCGTGGTTTCCGGATCGGCCCCGAACCTCAGCCGCCCGCCGTCCAGCAACTGAACAGCGTCGGGCCGGTCCTGCGCCAGCCGCTCGAAGGTGCCGGCGATCACGTCCCACCAACTGCCGTCTTCGTAGCCCGTTTCTTTCGGGCGGCTCATCTTCCTGCCCATGACGATCAGGCGATCGCGGGCGCGGGTCAGGGCCACATAGAGCAGACGCAGGGATTCCGCGTCGGTCCGGTCCACGCGGGCCTGACGCACCTCGGCGGATACGGCGCAGTCGGACTTGGCGCTGGACGGACACATCAGCCAGGCCTCCGAACCATCGGCCAGGGTCGCGGGCATCAGGGTCGGCCCCTGCGGTTTCGCCTTGCCTGTGGTGTCAGGCAGGATGACGATGGGCGCCTCCAGCCCCTTGGAGCCGTGCACGGTCATGACGCGGACCTCGTCGCGCGCGCCCTCCATCTCACGCTTCACCTCGACGTCGGCCTGCTCCAGCAGATTGAGGCAGGTCTCCAGATCACGTCCGCCGCGTTCCTCGGCCGCCAGAACCTGGGCCAGGGTTTCGTCGATGGCCTCCTCGGCCTCGCGACCCAGCCGATCCAGAATCCGCGCTCTGCCCGAACGCCCGTCCGGTCCGACCCGGTTCAGGGCGGCGGAGAAGAAGGCGAAGGGATCGCGGTCGCGCGCCTCGATCAGCGCCCCCATCAGGTCGCGCGCGGCGGTCCAGGCAGGGTGTTCATGGGCGCGGCGCTGCAGTTCCCGCCACAGGCTGCGCCCCTCGCGACCCACCTTGTCCGCCAACGGATAAAGGGCGTCGGCGGGGCCGAAGTCCGCCACGTCGCAGAAGGGGCTGCGCAGGATTTCGGCCAATGACAGGTCGTCGTCGGGGAACAGGGCGAACCGCGCCAGGGCGATCAGATCATCAAAGACGATATGGTTCGACAGCTTCAGCCGGTCGGCGCCCGCGACCGGCACGCCCTCGGTCTTCAACGCGCGGATGATTTCTTCGAACGTCGCATCGCGGCGGCGCACCAGCACCAGGAAGTCGCCGTACCGGACCGGGCGCAGCGCGCCGCGCTGTTTCGGGTCATAGATGGCGGCGCCCATCTCGACCTGCTGTCTGATCTCGCGCGCCAGCGACTGGGCCAGCTGTTTGCGGGCGCTGCGGCTGTCTTCCTTGTCGACCGGGGCGTTCCAGGCTTCGCGCTCGGGCGCCGCCGGGTCTTCGAACAGGGGCCACAGATCGACCGCCCCATACTGCTGCAGACGCGCGGGGCGGTGGATGGCGATTTCGCCGGTCTCGCCCACCAGGGCGCGGGTGCGGCCGGGGCTGTCGAAGGCGGCGTCCACGAACTGCAGCACTTCCTCCGTCGAGCGGAAAGAAGTGTCCAGCGGCACCTCGCGGAAGTCGGCGCCCGCCGCCCGCACCAGATCATCATAGACGCGGGCTTCCTGACGCAGCCGCTCCGGCCGGGCGCCCTGGAAGGAATAGATCGACTGTTTTTCGTCGCCCACGGCGAAGACGGTGCGGGGGATGGCCGCGTCCTTCCGCTCGGCGCCTGACCCTGCGAAGAAGGGTTCCGTCAGCGCCCGGACGATGTCCCACTGATCGGGCGCCGTGTCCTGGGCCTCGTCGATCAGGACATGCTCGATCCCGCCGTCCAGCTTGTACAGAACCCAGGCGGCTGTGGCCCGCTTGGTCAGCAGTTCGACCGTGCGTCCGACCAGATCGGTGAAGTCCAGCGCGCCGTCCGCCCGTTTGGCGGCCTCGTAAAGGGCGGCGTGGACGCGGGCCAGGGTCAGCACCTTCTCCGTCTCGTCCGCCACCCGCGCGGCGCGCACCCGGTCCAGCGTCGAGACGTACTTCAGCGACACATCCGCCAAATAGGAGGCCGCGCCGGGCGGGGCCTTGGACGTGCCGAACTTGTCGCGCGCCACGCCCTTGGAATCGATGAAGATGGGCGTCATGGCGGCCAGGGTCGTGGCGGGCGGAACCGCCTCGCGCATCTGGCCCGCCAGTTTCTTGTCATTGGCGCCGCCCGTGGCGAACCCTTCGGCGGCGGCCAGCCAGTCGGCGGGGTTCAGCCAGTCCATGAACCCGGCCTCGATCTGGGCGGGGGTTTCGTCGCGCGTGACGCCGACCAGTTCATGCGGACCGGGCGCGGTCCCGGCGTCGATGCGCGCCAGATAGTCCAGCAGCGGCTCGCGTTTCGCCTCGATCGCGTCCAGCAGCGAATGGAAGTCGCTCCAGGCCAGTTCGACGGCGAAATGGGCGTAGGCGCGGCCCACCGGACCGTCGGCGTCGTTCAGGGCGTAGCGGGCCAGATCCTCGCGTGCCGCATGGGACAGGGCCAGGGCCGCCTGATCCTCCAGCACCTCGAACCCCGGCGCGACCCCGGCCTCCAGCGGGAACCGTCGCAGCAGCTTTTCGCAGAAGGCGTGGATGGTCTGGATCTTCAGCCCGCCCGGCGTCTCCAGCGCGCGGGCGAACAGGACGCGGGCCTCGGACAGTTCGGCGTCGGTCAGGGTTGCAGGATCGCGCCCGTCCAGCCGCGCCAGATCGGCGGCTAACGCCCGGTCGTCGGCGACGGCCCATTCGCCCAGCCGTTCGAACAGCCGCGCCTGCATCTCGGCGGCGGCGGCCTTGGTGTAGGTGACGCACAGGATTTCCCCGGGCCGCACCCGTTTCAGCAGCAGGCGCGCCACGCGGCTGACCAGGGTGGTGGTCTTGCCCGAGCCCGCATTGGCGGTGACGAAGACCGACAGGCCGGGGTCGGCGGCGGTCGCCTGATGGGCGCGGGCCATATCAACGGGACTAAGCTCAGTCATTCGGGCGCCTCGTCCTCGCCGCCGACGACGTGCCATTCCCAGACGCGCGCCAGATGGTCGTAGTTGCCGCCGAAATTGCCCATGAACTGCGGCGCCACCCATGAGGTGTAGGGCGTGGCCTCGTCATCAAAGGCGGCGACGCCCAGCTTCAGCCGGTCCAGTTCGCGCGCGGCCATCTGGGCGGCGGTCTGAGTGTTGCCGCGGCCCTGACGTGAGACGTCGTCCACCTTGCCCGGGTCGCGGCGGCCGGTGACCTTGACGTACAGCAGTTCGGTCGCCTCGGTCGGGGGCGCGTCGAACCCGCCCTCGGCCAGGATGGCGGCGGTCAGGGTCAACTGCGGCGCGAACCCCTGCACCACCTGTTTCTGGCTGGGCGTCTGGCCGGTCTTGAAGTCCAGAACCGCCGCCCCCGTCGCATCCAGTTCGATCCGGTCGGCGCGGGCGGTGACTGTGAAGGGGCCGGCGGGGGCGTCAAAGACGACGGCGCCCGATTGCTCGATCAGCAGGGTCGCCCCGCGCGCGCGCCGTTCCCGCTCGAACCGCTCCAGCCACAGGGCGGCGTTCCGGGCCAGCGGGCGTTCGCGCGCCAGGGCCGCATCCTCGAACCCGGCGTCGGTCATGGCGGTCATGATGAAGTCGGCGATCTGGTCGGCGCAGTCTTCGGGCAGGACATCGGGCCAGACGCGGACCATCTGTTCGATGGCCTCGTGGATGGCGTTGCCGCGCGCCATGGCCTCGGCGGAGGCGCCGGGCCGGTCCAGCACCTTCAGCCCCAGAATGCGCTGGGCATAGACGGCGTAGGGATCGCGCACCCAGCGCTCGATCCCCGTGACGGGCAGGTTGCGCGGACGGCGGTCCACCGGCGGGGTCGGGGCGGGGCGGGGCGCATAGTCGGGCGTGTCGCGCAAAGGCGCATCCAGCGCACGGGTCCAGTCGGCGACATGGGCGGGGGCGGAAACGGCGACCGGCGTCTCAGCCGTATTCGCGCCGCGCGTCAGCATGTCCAGCCGCCACAGCCAGCGAGAACGGACGGCGGGTTGCCCCCCGCGCCGTTCGGTGTGGATCAGTATGGCCTCGTCGGCGCAGGCGGCCTGGACGAAATCCTGCGCGCTCTGGCCGATGCGGCGCTCAGGCGGGGGCAGGCCCAGCGCCTTTCGCATGGGGCGCGACAGGAAGGGATCGACCGGCGCGCCCTGCGGCCAGACGCCTTCCTCCAGCCCGGCCAGGATCATCCGGTCGGCCCGCACCAGACGCGCCTCGATGGCGCCCAGGATGCGCAGCGACGGATGGGTCGCCCCGCCTGTGCGCACCACGGCGTCGTCCAGCAGCCCCTTGATCAGTTCCACCAGATCACTGGTCGAGACGGCGCCCAGCGAGGCTCCGCCGGTGATCAGGTTCGACAACAGACCGGCGGCGCATTCGCCATCCGGCCCGGCCCAGGCGTTCTGACCCGCCAGCGCCTCGATCAGCACGGTCAGGGCGCGGGCGGCGGCGTCCAGCGGCGCGTCGGGGCTGAAGGACGCGCGGGCCGTCATGATCAGACCCTCCAGATGATCGCCAAGGGCGCGCGCCTGGGCGTGGCGTTTCAGGCGGCCCTCAGACGGCGGGGCGCCGTCGCGGTCTGGCGACAGGGCGCGGTCCAGCTTCCTGTTCAGCCGCGCGAAACTGGCGTGACGCGGGCCGCGCAGGGCCATGTCCTCGAAGGCCACGACGGCGCGGGCGGCGTCGATCTCGCCAAGGTCCAACTGGACCAGCGGATGCTTCAGCAGGCCCAGCAGCACCTGCGGATCGGTCGGGGCGGCGATCCAGCGCACGCACAGTTCGACCAGCACGCCCGCAGGCATCCGATTCAGAGGCTGACCGGCCGAGGCGTCAGGCACGACGCCCCAGCGTTCCAGACGCGCGGCGACGCGGCGGCCCAGACCCTGATCAGGCGTGACCAGGGCGCAGGTCTTGCCGGGCGTCTCCAGCGTCTCGCGCATCATCAGGGCGATGGCGGCGGCGGTCTCTTCGTCATGCCGCAGGTTCAGGACCGACAGGCCCTGCAGTCCCTCGGCGATCGGGTCGGCGGCGCGGCCCGCCTCCACGGCGCGGGCGCGGATGTCGCGGATGGCCTCGCGCCAGTCTCCGGTCGCATCGGCGGGGCGCAGGGCTTCGTTCAGCAGGCGCTGGCGGGCCAGTCCGCGCTGCTCCGTCTGGGGCGCGACCGGCGGCTGGAACCACGGACGCACGGCGTGACGGTCGATGTGGTGGCGTTCCAAGAGGCGTTTCAGGGCGCGCTGGGGGTGTTGCTCGTTCTCTTCGTCGATCTGGTCCCAGACGCGGTCGTCCAGATCCAGATCAAGCCCCGGCAGGACCACGCAGCCCAGAGGCGCGCGGGCCACGGCGCCCAGAACGTCGGCGGCGGCGGGCACGGTGCCGGTCGATCCGGCGGCGATGACCGGCTGGCTGGGCGGATGGGCGTCCCACAGGTCGGCCAGACGACGCAGCAGAGTGGCGCGCCGCCACGCCGGATCGACCAGACCCAGTTCGGCCAGACGCTTCGGCCAGGCGACGACGCCCAGGCTCAGGAATTCGGCGGACCGCTCCCAGTGTTCGGCCATTTCGCCGTCGACCAGTTTGGCGACCCGTTCGGGATCGGGAACCTCCTCCAACTGGCAGGAATCCAGAAAACCGCCCAGGGCGTCCGCCAGATCCAGCGCCCGCATCGGCGTCAGATCGCTGTCGAACTGCTCCACGATCATCCGCGCCATCTCGAACCGGCGCGTCAGGGGGGCGATGGCGGGCGCAAGGTCCAACCCCAGGGCGCCGGGCGTGAAGGGCGGCTCGTCCTCCTCCAGATCGCCCAGAGGCCGCACCTGCGGCAGCAGCACGGGCCGCCCGTCCGCCAGCTTGGACAGCGCCCCGGTGAAGGCCCGCGCTGCCCGGCGGTTGGGCAGCAGTATGGTCGCGTCCGACAGCGTCTCTGGCGGCAGTTCGCCCAGCCACGTCAGAACCCCCGCCGCCAAATCTTCGAGGAAGGGGCGGTGGGCGGGGATGGCGTACCAGCGGGGGGTGTCGCTGGCGAAGGGGTTGAAGTGGGATGTGGCGTCCACCGTCATGCCCCTCCCTCACAATCCGTCATCCTAGGCCTTGTGCCTAGGATCCATAGACTCGGTCGTAGCCGGTGCGCACCCTTTGAAACCGGGCGTATGGATCCTCGGGACAAGCCCGAGGATGACGAAGAAGAAATAGGAATAGTCACCCTTCTCCCGCCAGTTTCGCCTCAGCCTCATCGCGCGCCTGCGGGTCGCCGACGTGCATCCAGTCGCCGTCCAGCACGCAGCCGAACAGGCGGCCTTCAGCCGCCGATCTGCGCCACAGGGGGCTCAGCGAGAAAGCGCCGTCGGGGCCTTGGTCGGCGTATCCGGGCCTGGTGATGTGGACCCCCATATAGGCGAAGGGGGCGGACGGGGCGTCGCCACGGAAGGTCAGCCTGCCGTCATCGGCCAGGAAGAAATCGCCGTCGCCTTCGAACCCGATCGAGCCCTCGCGCTGGGCCAGCAGCAGGGCGGCGTCCATCGTCTCAGGGTCCCAGAGGCGGACGAGGTCGCCAAGAGCGTCGCCACGGTCGATCCAGACGCTGTCGATATTGGCGACAAAGACCGGATCATCGCCCAGCAGGGCATGGGCTTTCTTCAACCCGCCGCCGGTCTCCAGCAGTTCGGCGCGTTCGTCGGAGATGACGATCTGCGGGCCCCGGCCACGCGCCGCCAGATGCTGCTCCAGCCGCTCGGCGAACCAGTGGACATTGACCACGGCCTCGGTCACGCCTGCATCCTTCAGCCGGTCCAGCACATGGTCGATCAGGGCGCGGCCCTGCACCTCGACCAGGGCCTTGGGCCGGTCATTGGTCAGCGGACGCATCCGCGTGCCCAAGCCCGCGGCCAGCACCATCGCCTTTGTCGGAGCCTTCATGCGCGGACCTCGGCCGGGACATGGCGGTCGAACCAGCGGGCGACGGGCGCCAGGGCGGGTTGTTCCAGATTGGCGTTCAGATGCCGCCACATGCGCGGCAGAAACTGGCGGTAACGCGGCTTGCCGTCGCGGGCGATCAGGCGGGCGAAGATGCCGATGATCCGCGCCTGGTTCAGCGCCGCGAGACCGGCGTAGTCCGCCATGAAGGCCGCACGGTCCACATCAGGTCGCAGGGCGAAATAATGGTCCAGAGCCTCAGCCTCCAGCGCAGGCGCGACATCGCGCCGGGCGTCCTGAAGCAGGGAGTGCAGATCCCATGACGGGTGGGCGCGCACCGCGTCCTGGAAGTCGATCATGCCGACACGGGCGGCGCCCTGACGCTCGGGCAGCCAGATCAGGTTCTCGGCATGATAGTCGCGGTGCGCCATGACCGAGGCTCCTGCCGCGCCCGAGGCCACAATGGGCGCCCAGGCCGCGCGCCAGTCGGCGATGGCGGCGGCGTCGAACGACACCCGGTCATCGAGTTTCGGCAGCCATTCGACGAACAGGTCGGCCCCGCCCTGCAACGCCGTCTCGTCATAGGTCAGCAGCGGCCAGTCGCCTGCTGGACCGTGCAGGATTTCGGGCGGATTACCCGCATCGTGCAGCACCGCCAGGGCCTCGATGGCGGCCAGATAAAGCGACGTCTCGTCGGCGCCGTCTTCGATCACGCGCGCGAACAGGGCGTCGCCGAAATCCTCCAGCACCGCCAGACCGTTCGCCGCGTCCAGCGCCGGGATTTCGGGCGCGGACAGGCTCAGGCGTTTCAGATGGGCGGCGACGGCGGCGAAGGCCTCGATCCGACCGGCCGACAGGCGGGCGACGGCGTTCCAGCCCGCCGCGCGGCGCTGATCCGGCGTCCATGACGGATCGCACGGCGGGCTTTCGGCGGCGGGCGCCTGATCCATCATCATCAGGGTCGGGCCGTCAGTCGGCGCCAGCCGTTCGTACCGGCGCGTCGAGGCGTCCCCGGGCAGGGGGGCGCGCACAGCGTCGGACAGACCGGCGGCCTTCAGAAAGTCGATACGGAGAGTTTCGCGGTCAGAGACGGACATGGTCGATCAGGGCTTCCCACCGGCCTGCGCCGGAAACGGTCGCAAGGCGGCCTTCGCCGTCCTCTGCGATGACAAGGGTCAGGCGGTCGGGGCCCAGGAACCGCTCCGGCGACTCGCCCAGACGCTCGGGCCATTCAATGACGGCGCAGCCTTCGTCCAGCGCCTCGTCCAGACCGATCTCGAAGGCCTCTTCGGGCCGGGTCAGGCGGTACAGGTCGAAATGGGCGACGGGCGGTTCGCTCTCATAGAACTGAACCAGGGTGAAAGTGGGCGACGGCACGTCCTCGTCCGGCGTGGTCAGGGCGCGGATCAGGCCGCGCGCCAGCGTCGACTTACCCATGCCCAACGGCCCGTACAGCAGGACGCTGTCGCCGGGGGCGAGCAGGGGGGCGATGGCCTGACCCAGGCGGGTGGTGGCCTCGGCGTCGGGCAGTTCAATCTTCATGCAAACACCGCGTCATGATCGGCGGCCAGCGTCCGTTCGGTGAAATGTTTCAGGACTTCAGTCGCCTTTGCAGCGTCCACGTCCAGCCGTTCAGCCGGGATGGGCAGGCCGACATTGACGCCGAAATCCTTGCCCTCCTTGTTCAGCAGTTCGTGGAACAGGGTCACGTCGCGCAGTTCCTGCGAGAAGCGGTCGAAGGTGTGGAACAGGCGGCTGTAGGGCCCTGTGACGTGCATGGGCGTGACGGGGGCATCGTATTTCCGCGCCATGGAGGCGGCGGTCGGCGCCCATTCGGGGTCAGTGACCAGGCCGTCCTCGCCCACCCGCGCCAGACGCCCGGCGGGGAACATGACCACGCAGCGTTCGGCCTCAAAGGCTTCTTTCGCCGCGTTCAGGGTGGCGCGGGTCTTTTCGCGGGTGCGTTTCTCATGGACCCATTCGACGGGGATGATGGTCTCATCCAGACGCGGCGAGACGCGGATCGCATCGGCGTTGGCGAAGAAGATCATGTCGCTGCGCCTCTGCTTGATCGCGTCATAGACGGCGACCCCGTCGGCGATCCCGGTCGGGTGGTTGCACACCACGATGCAGCGCCCCGTGGCGGGCAGACGGTCCAGATTGGTCGTCGTCACCTTCAGCCTCAGCAGGTCCGACACATAGTCGAAGGTCCCGGCCCCCGACAGGGGCCGAATGGCGTCCGCCATCCGCACCGCCGCCCCATAGCCCAGCACCCCGTAAAGGGCGGGCCGCACGACCGGCCACAAGGGCGAGGCGGTCAAACGCGGCGCACGCTCGGCGATCAGCACATCGACAATGTGCGGCTGGCGTCTGGCGGGGGGCGAAGCGGAATCCATGGAAGATCGCTTGTCGCCGGTTCGCGTGATGCGGGCAAGCGCGGACCGCTTTCGCGCCACGAACTGTGGTGCTACCCCTCGCGGCAACTGTTTTGCGAGGAAGGCCCCCATGCATCACCGCTCCCTGTTGTCCGCCGCCTGTGCGGCTGTTGCCCTGATGGCCGCTGCGCCCGCCCTGGCGCAGGTGCCGCCTGCGCCCGTTCCGGCGGCCCCCGCCGCCCCGAACGCCTTCACCTATCAGGACATGATCTCGGCCAACCGGCTGGGTGATCCGCAGGTGTCGCCGGACGGGCGCTATGTCGTCTATTCGGTGACGACCACGGACGTGGCGGCCAACAGCCGTTCGGGCAGCCTTTGGATTCTGGATCTGAACGCGCCCGACCAGGCGCCGCGCCGTCTGGCCATCTCGGACCAGAAGGCCAACACCGCCCGCTGGGGCGGCGACGGCAACCTGTATTTCCTGTCGGACAAGTCGGGCTCCAGCCAGGTGTGGCGCGTCGCCTCGCCGACGGCGGCGGCGGTTCAGGTGACGGACCTGCCGACCGATGTGAACGCCTATCGCGTCAGCCCCACGGGCGACAAGGTGGCGGTGTCCCTGGCCGTTTATCCGAACGCCGCCGACCTGAACGCCTCGGTCGCGCACGGCAAGGAAGTCGCCGAGCAGAAGACCACCGGCCAGGTCTATGACCGCATGTTCGTGCGTCACTGGGACACCTGGAGCGACCACACCCAGAACCACCTGTTTGTCCAGTCGATCGGCCGCGACGGGCGGGCGACGGGAACCCCGGCCTGGGTCACCAAGGGCTTTGACGGCGACACCCCCTCCAAGCCGTTCGGCGACGAGAGCGAGTTCGTCTTCACCCCCGCAGGCGACTCCATCGTGTTCTCGGCCCGCGTCGCTGGCCACAGCGAGCCGTGGAGCACCAACTTCGACCTGTTCAAGACCAACGGCCTGACCGGCGACGGACAGTTCACCAACCTGACCGAAGACAATCTGGCCTGGGACACCGGCCCGGTCTTCTCGCCGGACGGCAAGACCCTGGCCTATCGCGCCATGGCCCGTCCGGGCTTCGAGGCTGACCGCTATCAGATCGTGCTGATGGACGTGGCCACGGGCCAGAAGCGTCAGATCGCCGCCAACTGGGATCGCTCGGCCGACACCCTGCAATGGTCGCGCGACGGCCGCACCCTTTACACGACCGCCGGCGACGTGGGTTCGACCAAGCTGTTCTCGGTCGATGTCGGCAATGGCACGGTGGTTCCCCTGACGGGCGCAGGTCACGTTTCGGCCTTCCAGCAGACGCCGTCGGGCTTCGTCTTCGCCCAGGACACGCTGCGCGAGCCGGGCGACCTCTATTTCAAGACCTTCCGGGGGCGCGAAATGCCGCGCCGCTTGACCAACGCCAACCCGTCCTTCGCCCAGAAGGCGTTCGGCGAATATGAGCAGTTCAACTTCCCCGGCTGGAACAACGAGACGGTCCACGGCTATGTCATCAAGCCGGTCGGCTATGTCGAAGGCCAGAAATATCCGGTCGCCTTCCTGATCCACGGCGGGCCGCAGGGCTCGTTCGGCGACGGCTGGTCCTATCGCTGGAACCCCGAGACCTATGCAGGCGCGGGCTATGCGGTGGTGATGATCGATTTCCACGGCTCGACCGGCTACGGCCAGGCCTTCACCGACGCGATCAGCCAGCACTGGGGCGACCGCCCGCTGGAGGACCTGCAGAAGGGCTGGGCCGCGGCCCAAGCCAAATACAGCTTCCTGGATGGTCAGAACGCCTGCGCCCTGGGCGCCTCGTACGGCGGCTATATGATCAACTGGATCGCGGGCAACTGGCCTGACGGCTTCAAGTGCCTGGTCAACCACGACGGCGTCTTCGACACCTTCGGCATGGGCTATTCGTCCGAGGAGCTGTGGTTCACCGAGTGGGAATACGGCGGTACGCCGTGGGAAAATCCCGCAGGCTATCAGAAGTTCAACCCGGCCAACCACGTCCAGAACTGGAAGACGCCGATGCTGGTGGTCCAGGGCGACCGCGACTTCCGCATCCCGACCGCCCAGGGCCTGTCGACCTTCACGGCGCTGCAGCGTCGCGGCATCGACAGCCGCCTGATCGTCTTCCCCAACGAGAACCACTGGGTGCTGAAGCCAGCCAACAGCCTGCAATGGCACAACGAGGTGTTCGGCTGGCTGAACAAATATCTGGCCCCGGCCAAATAGGCCGGTAGATCGGATCGAAAATTGAGGGGCGCGGTCGAAAGGCTGCGCCCCTTTTCTTTGCCGAGAACAGGATCGCGGGCCTATTGAAGGGCATGGAGCATTCGACCTGACCCGCCGGGGCCTGTTCGCGCCCGCGCTGGGCCTTCTGGCCGCCGCCTGCGCGCCTTTGGGTCTGCGCGGTGGGCTCGACGGGCGGCTGAGCAGGGACGTGCGCCGCGTCGCGCACGATCTGCCCTATGGCGACGATCCTCGCCAAAGGCTGGACCTCTATGCGCCGCATGGGGCGAGGGGCCTTCCGATGCTGGTCTTCTTCGGTGAGCCCGACGCGCGCGAACAGTATGAACCAGCGGCTCTGGCGTTGGCGGCGCGAGGTTTCGTGGTGGCGCTGCCGGACTACCCGGTGATGGCGCCGCCGCTGTCTCCCGCCCTCATCGCCGACGCCGCCCTGGCGACTGCGGAGACGGCTCGCAACGCCGCGGACCATGGCGGCGACCCGGCCCGTTTGGGCGTCATTGGCCATGGGGCGGGCGCCGGGTTGGCGATGATGATCACGCTTGATCGTCGCTACATGGCCGCCGTCGATCAGCCAAACCTGATCCGCGTCGCCGCCGGTCTGGCGGGCGTTTACGGCGCCGAACAGTCCACAGACCCGACCTGGACCCAGCCCATCGCCTACGTTCGCCCCAACGCCCCGCCGATCTGGCTGGGATACGGCGCAGATGACAACACAGTCGCCGCCGCCGACGCCGTCACGTTCGGTCAGCGCATCCGCGCCGCTGGCGGCCGCTCAGAAGTCCATGCCTGTTCCGGTCGGATCCTGGACCTGCCTGCACTGAAGGATGCGGCGGGTTTCTTTCACAGGGCGCTGGACTGACCGCTCAGACATCAGGTCTCAGGCGCATCGGGGTCTGATGGGACATCTTCCACCTCGTCGTCGTCATCCTGCGCCAGGCCCGATAGGGTTCCTCCGGCCTCAAGCGATGCAATCATGCGGTTGGCGTAACGCGAGGCGCCGCCGCCGTGCGGATTGTTCGCCAGAGGGCGTAGGACGGCGATCGCCTCGTCAATCTCGTTCTTTTCCGCCAGCGCCGCAGCGTAGTTGAAGCGCACGGCAGGCAATTGCGGCGCCCGATCCAACGTCAGCCCCATCGCCAGCATGTCATTGTCATTGGGATAGTTGGGTTGGCCCTGACGCAGTTCGGTCATCAGCATCAGGGTGCGGTAATCATTCTGGGCGGCGGCATAGGCGCGCGCGATATAGTCGCGCGCCTCGCGCCTCAGAGCATTTTGCTCTGCATCGCTATCGGCCTCACGTAATTGGCGCAGTCTTTCCTGGGCCAGGAACTGCAGAGCCTCGATATTGTCGGGCTCAATTTCGAGCAGGCGTTGCAGGGCGGTTTCCCCTGCCGGACGATTTCCAAAATGCATCCCCGCATGACCGGCCGCCAGCAGGGCCAGAGGATCGTCGCCATGTCGTGCAGCCAGCCGTGCGACCTCTTCACCCAGCGCGGCGCGGTCGTTTTGCGGCACGCCGATCTTGAGCCGCTGGTTGATCAGCAACAGGTCGTTGGCGGAACGCGGCAGGCGGGTTACGGTGATTTCGGGCGTTGGGAACCGCCCCGCGACGCGTTGGCGTGACAGGTTGGCGCGCGTGTAGCGCCGCAAGGCGGCCCGAAGCTGCTCCAGGCTCATGCCGGTCGCCCGCTCCATGGCCTCGACCGAATCCGTTCCCTTTGCGATGTCCGCTAGATAGGCTTGAAACTGCGTCCGCCGCTCGGTGTCGCTGAAGAACCAGTGCGTCAACAGCCAGGCGATCGGATAATAGGTGGTGCGCTGGCTGCCGTTGCGCACCTCGTCTGGACGGGAACGCAGAAGGACGTCCAGCGGGATCCAGTTTTCCGACATGATCCAGTAGGCGCGGTTTTGATTGTATCCGCCTAAAATGACCGAGTTATCAGAGACTTTTATGTCCGCCGTCATATAGTATTCGGCAAAGCCTTCGACGTACCAGGCGGGATAGGCGCCGGGTGTGTTCCCCAGCATGAAGTGGTGCGCGTACTCATGCATCAGCACGTCTTGGCCTGACATGCCCATGCCGTCGTCATTGCGTATGGCGACGGCGAAGATGTCTTCTTCGGTCGGGAAATAGGTGCCCACGGTGTCACGCGTGGATTGAGGGTGCACCCTCGTCAGACCTGCCCGGCCGTTGACCAGATAGATCGGCAGTTTGCGAGGGGGCGTGGTGCTGCTGAGAATGCCGGATTGAAACAGCATCACCCGGTCGAACATTTCCAGTTTCTGGACATATTCCCGCAGCGAGCGTTCGTTGCCTTCGCTGTAGACGATGAATCTTTCGCTCTCGGCGCGAAGCCAGTCAGCGCGAGCGGATTGCGGCGAAGCGGTCAGGACCAGAGCAGCCAGAGCGCCGCTGACGCAGGCGCGCGCAATCTTCATAGTCATTCAACATCCCCCAGAATGACGGTCTGATCGCAGAGGTTGCGCCCAATGGTAAAGAGGCGTTTTCTGAATAAGGCCAAATCCTGGCGAAAAATTGATTTTCGCGCGTCAAAATAACCCCTCGCAACCAAGGGCTTTTCGAGTCATTCTATCTTTGCAGGGACGATCCAGCCGTCAGAGCCGGACGCCCGCCCAGGCGCCGATGAGGTGATCTGGACATAGGGAAAGGAAAAGAACGATGGCCGTAATCCATCCTCAAGACCGCTACGCCCGCCCGCGCCGTGAAGGCAAACCCTTGCATCCCGCCTTCGGCCTTCTGGTCGGGTTTGGCTTTATCTTCGCGATCGCCACGGTGGTCCACGTCGTCTTCAACGTGGTGATGTAGCGAAAACAACGCCTCTTGGCCGTCCTGATCCCGACAGGGTCAGGCGGCGAGGCGGTTCCAGACGGCGCGGTCTGCGGCGACCGCGTTGAGGCGACGCCCTTTGGCCTGCAGCTGCTGCATGACGACGTGGGGCAGGGCGCAGAAACGCGGCTCGACCAGATCGGGATTGCAGGCGACCGAGGGGGCGGCGAACAATGCGGCGTTCACATCCGGGCTGCGTTCCGAGATCAGCCAGGCCAGACGTCGTGCACACGATGGATCATTGCGGTGAAGCAGCGGGTCCTCGGCAAACAGCTCGCAGCCCAGTTGCAGAACATAGTCGAAATCCAGCTTCTCGAACCGGCGCGCGTCGGCGGGCGTGACCGGGCAGGCCTCGTCCAGATCGAACACGACGTCGTTCAAAAGAAACAGCATGGGCGCAAACGCTCGATACGGATCGGACGCGATGTCGTCCTTGTCGCCACAATAGGCCCGGCCGCTTGCGGTCCCGTTCACGGACGCGGTTAAGCATTCATCACCGGCCGGGGCGGGCGTTCACACCCTGCGCACCTTGATGGCGCTGTCTATTTGCCCAGCAGCCCGACCATCAGATTGACCGTCAGGGCCAGGATCACCGTGTTGAAGGTGAAGGCCGTCAGGCTGTGGATGCTGGACAGGCGCCGGATATGCCGGTCGGAAATCTGCACATCCGCCGTCTGCGACGCCACGCCGATGATCAGCGAGAAATGCAGGAAGTCCCAGTAATCCGGCTCGGTCTCGCCCGGGAAGAGCAGGCCGCCGCGATCCTTGCCCTTCGTCTTGGGGCCGGCCTTGTCCTCCTGATAAAAGGCATGGGCGTAGTGCAGGGCGAAGATCAGGTGGATGAAGGTCCATGACAGACCCACGGTCGCCAGCGACAGCAGGCCGCTGGTCAGGGGATCGTCGCCCCGCGTCGCCTCGCCGATCACTACGACGATGCTGGCGATGGCGGCCAGCAGACTGAGCGGCAGAACCCAATGGCCCGCCTGATCCAGAGCCGCCGCCCGCTTGCGGATGGCATCCACCCCTTCGGCGCGCGTCATGCGCCACAGGGTGGCGGCGATGAAGGCCCCCGCGCCCACGTCCCAGCCGATTGCAGCGCGGGTCAGCCAATGGCCCCCGAACGGCGACAGCCATCCGACCAGCCCCGTGAGCACGAAACTGCCCAGCAGGATGCCGTGCAGGGAAAGGGAGCGGCGAACGGACATCCGACGATCATGACGCGCCCGCGCCCGCCTGCAAGTCTTGGATCGCAGCGCCTGTGCCGCACAGGCCGCCTATTCGACGAAAAGCGATGCGGATGACGCGACGTGACCCTTGCAGAGCGGCGCGGGCTTGGCTTACGAGATCACGTATTGTTACAGGCTCGATCTCCGGGCCGGAAGAGAGGCCGCCATGACCACCCATGAAGATCGCGCCGGACTGAAGGTTGCGGGCGAAATCATCGCTCTGATCGAACAGGATGTGCTTCCGGGTCTGGGTCTTGATGCAGCGGCCTTCTGGAGCGGCGCGGCGACAGTGTTCGAGACCTTCGCGCCGCAGAACCGCGCCCTGCTGGCCAAGCGGGATGCGCTGCAGGGCCAGATTGATGACTGGAACCGCGCGCGCAAGGGCCAGCCCTATGACGTGGGCGCCTCAGAGACCTTCCTGCGCGAGATCGGCTATCTGGTGGATGAGCCCGCGCCCTTCACCATCGGCACCAAGTCGGCGGATCCTGAGATCGCGACGATGGCCGGGCCTCAACTGGTCGTGCCGGTGCTGAACGCGCGCTTCCTGCTGAACGCCGCCAACGCCCGTTGGGGCAGCCTGTACGACGCCCTGTACGGCACCGACGCCCTGGGCGATCTGCCTGCGGGCGGCGGCTATGACGTCGAGCGCGGCGCCCGCGTCGTGGCCCGCGCCAAGGCGTTTCTGGACGAGGCGGCGCCCCTGGCGTCAGGCTCTCACGCCGATGTCGCGGGGTGGTCGGTGGTGGACGGCGCCCTGTCGCCGGCGCTGAAGGATGCGGGCCAGTTCGTGGGGTTTGCGGGCGAGGCCTCGGCGCCGACCTCGATCCTGCTGAAGCACAACGGCCTGCATATCGAACTGGTCATCGATCGGAGCCACTCGGTTGGGCGCAATGATCCGTCGGGGCAGGCGGACGTGGTGCTGGAATCGGCCCTGTCCACCATCGTCGATCTGGAAGATTCCATCGCCGCCGTCGACGCCTCCGACAAGGCCGAGGCCTATCGCAACTGGCTGGGCCTGATGAAGGGCGACCTGTCGGCGACCTTCAGGAAGGGCGGCGAGACCCTGACCCGCGCGCTTGAGGCTGATCGCACGTTCACGGCGCCGGATGGTTCGAGCGTGACGCTGAAGGGGCGGTCCCTGCTGTTCGTGCGCAACGTCGGCCATCTGATGACCACGCCCGCCATTCGTCTGGCGGACGGATCGGACGCGCCCGAAGGCGTCATGGACGCCATCATCACCAGCCTGATCGCCCTGTACGACATCAAGGGCCTGGGGCAGTTCCAGAACAGCGCCGAGGCCTCGGTCTATATCGTCAAACCCAAGATGCACGGCCCGGAAGAAGCCGCTTTCACCGACCGTCTGTTCGACGCGGTCGAAGATCTGCTGGCCGTGCCGCGCCACACCCTGAAGGTCGGGGTGATGGACGAGGAGCGCCGCACCAGCGCCAATCTGGCGGCCTGCATCCACGCGGTGAAGGACCGGATCGTCTTCATCAACACCGGCTTCCTGGACCGCACCGGCGACGAGATCCACACCTCGATGCAGGCCGGGCCGGTGGTGCGAAAGGCTGACATCAAGTCCAGCGCCTGGATCGCCGCCTATGAGGCCAGAAACGTCGCCATCGGCCTGAAGTGCGGCCTATCAGGCAAGGCCCAGATCGGCAAGGGCATGTGGGCGGCGCCCGACCGCATGGCCGACATGCTGGAGCAGAAAATCGGCCACCCCAGGACGGGGGCCAACACCGCCTGGACCCCGTCGCCGACGGCCGCGACCCTGCACGCGCTGCACTATCATGCGGTCGATGTGTTCGCGGTTCAGAAGACGGTCGCCGCCCAGCCCACGCCCGGTCTAGAGGCCCTGCTGACCCCGCCCCTGGCCAATGGCGCCAACTGGTCGGACGAAGAGGTCGCCGCCGAACTGGACAACAACGCCCAGGGCATTCTGGGCTATGTGGTGCGCTGGATCGACCAGGGCGTCGGCTGCTCCAAGGTGCCGGACATCCACGACATCGGCCTGATGGAGGACAGGGCGACCCTGCGGATCAGTTCGCAGCATATCGCCAACTGGCTGCTGCACGGGGTCTGCACGGCGGATCAGGTGGACGCCGCCTTCATGCGCATGGCGGCCAAGGTGGACGGCCAGAACGCGGGCGACCCGCTGTATCAGCCGATGGCCCCCGACCCGGACGCCAGCCTGGCCTATCAGGCGGCGCGGGCGCTGGTGTTCGAAGGCGTCGAACAGCCGAACGGCTACACCGAGCCCCTGTTGCACGCTTGGCGGTTGAAGGCGAAGGCGGCGGTCGCTTAACCCCCTATCCGTCACCCTCGGGCTTGACCCGAGGGGCGGGCGCGGATCGGGCGGTGTTAGGTCGTTGGGCGAAATGCGGCGGGACATCCGGCCCTCGGGTCAAGCCCGAGGGTGACGGAGTCTTAGTGGCGTGCGGCGTGGGCGTCAGCCTGCTGGCCTAATGTGTGTGTCCGCCTCTTCCTCCTCATCCGCCATGACGTCGGCGGCGGCGTCGTTGGCGCTGTGCCCGCCACGGTGAGGGCCCGGCTGGGCCGCGGGGCCCTCACCGTGGCCCAGACGCTTCAACGCCTCGTCGCCTTCCAGCCCGAAGGCGCGGCGCAGACGCACGTCCGTCTGCGGCACCGGCACCTCGACGCCCGCCGCATCCAGGGCGTCGGCGATCAGCCAGGTGTAGGCGGCGTGCATGGCGGCGGGGCGTTTGACCGCATCGCGCGTGGGCCAGACCACCAGTTCGAACGCCAGCCCGCGATCCCCGAACGCCACCAGCCAGACCTGGCTCCTACGCGCCTCGGTCTCGGGCAGGGTGAAGGGGCTGGCCTGCGCCGCCTTCAGCACGGCGTCGCGCACCCGCCCCCGGTCTGATCCATAGGCCACGGTGAAGGGCACATGGATGCGGCGCGTGTCGCCCTTCAGCGTCCAGTTGGTCACCGGCTGTTCGATGAAGCGCGAGTTGGGCACCAGCACATTGACGTTGTCATTGGTGCGCACGCGGGTGGCGCGCGGGCCGATCTCCATGATGGCCCCGCGAATGCCGATATCCTCGATCTCGATATAGTCGCCGACCGACACCATCCGGTCGAAGATCAGGAACAGGCCGGACACGAACTCCTTGACCACCCCCTGAAGGCCCAGGCCGACGCCGATGCCCAGCGCGCCCGCAAACACCGCCAGCGACGACAGGTTCACGCCCGCCGCCGACAGGGCCGACATGACGCCCACGACGATGATGCCGTATCCCGCCAGCCGCTCCAGCAGATAGACCGCCTGTCGGCTGCGCTCTGCCCGTTCGCGCACCCGGCGCAGAGCCCGCGTCACCAGCCAACTGGCGGCGAAGGTCAGCAGCAGGATGACGGCGCCGCTGATCAGGCCGCCTAGCGTCAGATGAAACCCGCTGAATCCCAGGAACTTCGACTGATCCATAGTCAGCATTCTGTTGGCGGGCATGACCATCACCTCCAAGCGCGCGGCAAAAGGCCAAGGTTCCGAGCTGAGGCCCAGATGCAAAGAAACCTGACGGCTTTCAACCGGTTTCGGAACATCCTGTTGTGCGGGCAGGGCGTCATATCTGTTCGGCGCAACAGCCCGGATTGCTGTTAGGGTCGCGGGCATGAGGGAAGCTGTCGACGCGTGCGTATGACAGACGGGAAATGAAACAGGTGCGCGATGAGCGATGACATCGACAAGATGATCGGCCGGGACACGCCGGTCGGCTCTGAGGATCTGACGGGTCTGGAAGACCGGGTCTGGCGCCGAATCGGCGAGCGCCGCGAGCGGATGCGGATGGATCAGGTGCGGATCGCCGCCGTCGCGGCGGCCGTCGCCCTGGGCGCGCTGAACGGCGGGGCCGTGCGTCTGGCGTCCCCGCCGGAACCATCCGAGATGCGCGTCTTTACGGTCGCCTCCGGCCTGTCGCCGCTGGCCAGTCTGGATGCGCGCGGATGAACGGGCGCTGGAGATCCATCGTCGTCACGGCCCTGCTGGCGGCATTGGCCAGCGGGGCGGCGACCTGGGCCAGCGCCACCTGGGTGATGCGAGAGCGCCAGCCCCCCAGCCTGCACAGCGTCATCCATGACAGGCTGGACCTTGATGCGGCGCAGGCGCAACGGCTGGCGGTCATCGAGGCCCGTTTCGCCGAACGCCGCCCCGTGCTGGAGGCCGAGGTGCGCGGCGCCAATCGCGAACTGGCCGCCGCCATCGCCTCCAGCGGCGGCGATACGCCCGAGGTTCAGGCCGCAGTCGATCACTTTCACGCCGCCATGGGCGACCTGCAGAAGGCGACCATCGCCCATGTCTTCGAGATGCGGGCGGTCCTGACCCCGGCCCAGGCCAAGGTGTTCGACGCCGCTGTCGTAAACGCCCTGAGCGGCGACGCCGGTTAAGCGCGGCCTGTGGACGAGGGGCAGAGCATTGCGGTCCGCGCGGCTGCGGGCGACCGCGCCGCCTTCACGACCCTGATGACCGCCACCAAGGCGGACCTGCATCGTTTTGTCCGCCGCTATGTCGGGGACGAGGCCGAGGCCCAGGACGTGCTGCAGGACACCTACGCCGCCGCCTGGTTCGCCCTGCGGCGCTATGATCCGGCGCGGCCGTTCGATGTCTGGCTGCGCGCCATCGCTTTGAACAAGTGCAGGGACTGGAGCCGTCGCCGCGCGGTGCGGCACGTGGTGCGCGGCGTCATGGGGCTGGATGCGCCAGAGGCGGCGGCGGTCGGGGACGCCAGCCCCGAGGCCGAGGTTCGGCTGGACGACCAGCGCCGGGCCCAGCGCGTCCAGCGCGCCCTGGCGGACCTGCCCGACGCCCTGAAGGCACCCCTGCTGCTGGCCGCGTTGGAAGGCCGCTCCCATGCCGAGATCGGCGCCATCCTGCGCATCACCCCCAAGGCCGTGGAGACGCGCATCGCCCGCGCGCGTCGAAAACTGGCGCAGGGTCTGGCGGCGGCGCAGACCGACCAGACGTCCTGATCCGACAGGGTTTGCAGACAATCGTGTCTGATCGCGAGGGGAAGGGCGTCGGCGCGCGTATCTGAAGCCATGGCCTCAAGACCGTCTGTCTGGCCAGTCTGCTGGAGGCGCCTTGATGTCGATCCCGAACCTTGACCGTCGAACCCTTTTGCGCGGCGCTGTCGCGGGGGGCGGCCTGCTGGGGCTTCAAGGCCTGACGCCCGCCTGGGCCCAGACGGTTTCGCCGGGGCTGAGGTCTGACCTGCCGACCCTGAACGGGCCGAACATCGACCTGACGGTCGGCCATTCCCCCTTCACCGTGGGCGGGCGCACGGGCCACGCCTTCACCGTCAACGGCCTGCTGCCCGCGCCCCTGCTCAGGATGCGCGAGGGTCAGAATGTGCGCCTGTCGGTCACCAATACGCTGGATGAGGACACCTCGATCCACTGGCACGGCCTGCTACTGCCATTCCAGATGGACGGCGTGCCGGGCATCAGCTTCCCCGGCATCCGCCCGCGTGAAACCTTCGTCTATGAGTTCCCGATCAAGCAGTCGGGCACCTACTGGTATCACAGCCATTCGGGGATGCAGGAGGCGATGGGCCATTTCGGCCCCATCGTCATCGACCCGGCGGGCGTCGATCCGGTCGCCTATGACCGCGAGCATGTGCTGGTCCTGTCGGACTGGAGCTTCCTGCATCCGCACCAGATCCTGGACAGGCTGAAGAAGAGCCCCGGCTATTTCAACCGCCAGCGCACCACGGTGGCGGGTCTGCTCGACGGTTCGGACCGCATGAGCCTGTCGGAGCGGCGGATGTGGGGCGCCATGCGGATGGACCCGCGCGACATCCTGGACGTCAGCGGCGCGACCTACACCTATCTGGTCAACGGCCATGGCCCGCAGGAGAACTGGACCGGCCTGTTCCGTCCGGGCGAGCGGGTGCGGCTGCGCATCATCAACGCCTCGGCCATGTCGATCTTCAATGTCCGCATCCCCGGCCTGGCGATGACGGTGGTCCAGGCCGACGGCGAGAACGTCCGCCCGGTCGAGGTGGACGAGTTCCAGATCTCGGTCGCCGAAACCTATGACGTCATCGTCCGCCCGACCGAGGACCGGGCCTACACGATCGTGTCGGAGGCCATCGACAGCTCCGGCATGGGGCGGGCGACCCTGGCGCCCCGTCCGGGCATGACGGCCGAGGTTCCGCCCCTGCGCCAGACGCCCAATCTGACCATGGCCGACATGGGCATGGGCGGCATGAACCACGATGCGATGGGGCACGGCGCGATGGACCACGCCAGCATGGGGCATGGCGACATGGCCGGGATGGACCATTCGGCGCAGGCAGCCTCAGACCCCATGCCGATGGATCACAGCGGCATGAACATGCGCGATCCGTCAAAGGCGCCCGCAAACATGGCGGTCGGTGTCGGCGTGGACGCCATCGCCATGGCCCCCGCCAACCGTCTGGCCGAACGGCCTCAGGGCCTGCAGGACGTCGATCACCGCGTGCTGGTCTATGCCGACCTGCGCGCGCTGACGCCGAACAGGGACACGCGACCGCCGTCTCGATCGCTTGAAATCCACCTGACCGGCAATATGGAGCGGTTCATGTGGGGCTTTGACGGGCGTAAGTTCTCGGAGCTGGTCGAGCCGATCCGGTTCGAGCTGAACGAACGGGTCCGCGTCACCCTGGTCAACGACACCATGATGGCCCACCCCATCCACCTGCACGGCCACTTCTTCGAACTGGTCAACGGCCATGACGGGCATCAGCCGCTGAAGCACACGGTCAATGTGGCGCCGGGGTCGAAGGTGACCTTCGATCTGACCGCCGATGCGCCTGGCGACTGGGCCTTCCACTGCCATCTGCTGATGCACATGCACGCGGGGATGTTCAACGTCGTCACCGTCCGCCCGCTGGAAGGAGCCGCTTCGTGAAGACCCTTGCGCTGGCGCTCGCTCCCCTGATCCTGACGACTGGCCCGGTCGCGGCCCAGAGCCACGACCATTCGGCCCACGCCGCCCCGACCCAGACGCCCGTGGCCGATCCCCACGCGGGCCATGACATGAGGGGGATGCAGATGGCCCCTGCGGCTGCGCCCGCTCAGACACCTGCGCCCGACCCTCACGCCGGTCATCACATGGACCACGGCGCATCGGCGGCTGATCCGCACGCTGGTCATGACATGAGGGGGATGCAGATGGCCCCGGCGGCTACGCCCGCCCAGACGCCTGCACCCGACCCGCACGCCGGTCATCACATGAACCACGGTGCGGCGACGCCTGATCCCCATGCCGGCCACGACATGGGCGGCGCCGCGTCCGCCATCCCCGACGTTCCCACCAGCGCGGATGCGGTGGGCGGGCGGCTGGTGCAGGCGTCGCCGCCGCCCGCCGCCTTGGCCGGGCCGGCCCATGCGGCGGACCTGCTGTTCGACCCGTCCGTGATGGCGGCGGCGCGCAGGCAGCTGCTGGCCGAGAACGGCGACGTCCGCACCACGGCGGTCAAGATCGACGCGCTGGAGGCGGGCTTCGGCGACGGCTCGGACAGCTACAGCTGGAAGGCTCAGGGCTGGACCGGCGGCGACATCAACCGCTTCTGGTGGAAGACCGAAGGCGAGGGCGCTTTCGACGGACGCCTGCATGACGCCGAGGTTCAGGCCCTCTACAGCCGCGCCGTCGCGCCCTTCTGGGATGTTCAGGCGGGCGTGCGTCAGGACTTCCGCCCGGACGGCAAGGACACGACCTATCTGACCGCAGGTGTTCAGGGCGTCGCCCCCTACTGGTTCGAGGTGAACGCGGCGGCCTTCCTGTCGAACCGGGGCGACCTGACCGCCCGTGTCGAGGCGGAATACGACCTGCGCCTGACCCAGAAATGGATCCTGCAGCCCTCGGTCGAGGCCGCCCTGTCGGCCAGCGACACGCCAGAGCTTCAGCTTGGATCGGGTTTGACCTCGGTCAAGGCGGGGCTGCGCTTAAGGTACGAAATACGCAAGGCCTTCGCGCCCTATGTCGGCGTCGAATGGGGGCGGTCCTTCGGCGGCACGGCGGACTATGCGCGGGCGCACGGCGGCGCCGCCGACGATACGCGTCTGGTCGTCGGCATAAGGGCTTGGTTCTGACGATTTTCGATTGAGAGGACAGGGACATGGCTGAGGCGGAACAGGACACCCAGACGGCGGGCAAGGGGTGCTGTTCCGCCCATGCCGGTCACGGCTCCGGGCACGGGCATGACCACAGTGCGGGCCTGACCACAGATCCCGTCTGCGGCATGTCCGTGGACCCGCAGACGACGGCCCACCACGCCGTCCATGCAGGCCATGAACATCATTTCTGCAGCGCAGGCTGCCGCGCCAAATTCGCCGCCGACCCCGACGCCTATCTGAACCGATCTGTTGAAAAGGCGACGATCACGGCCCCCGCGGGATCGATCTGGACCTGCCCCATGCACCCGGAAATCCGTCAGGAAGGACCGGGCGCCTGTCCCATCTGCGGCATGGCGCTGGAGCCCGAAATGGTCAGCGCGGAGGCCGGTCCCAGTGAAGAACTGACCGACATGACGCGCCGGTTCCGGCTGGCGCTGGCGCTCAGCCTGCCTGTCTTCATTCTGGAGATGGGGTCGCACCTGGTCCCGGCGCTGCACCACCTCGTGCCGATGAAGGTTTCGGCCTGGGTGCAGTTCGTGCTGGCGACGCCGGTGGTGCTGTGGGCCGGTCTGCCCTTCTTCGAGCGCGGCTGGGCGTCGCTGAAGACCCGCAACCTCAATATGTTCACCCTGATCGCCATGGGGACGGGCGTGGCCTGGAGCTACAGCGTCATCGCCCTGTTGGCGCCTGGCGTCTTCCCGGCGGCCTTTCGTGCAGGCGATGGTTCGGTCGCCGTCTATTTCGAGGCGGCCGCCGTCATCACCACCCTGGTGCTGCTGGGGCAGGTGCTGGAGTTGAGGGCGCGCGAACAGACCTCCGGCGCGATCAAGGCGCTGCTGCGTCTGGCGCCCAAGACCGCGCGTCGCATCGCCGCGAATGGCGATGAAGAAGAAGTCTCGCTGGACGCCATCATCGTCGGCGACCGGCTGCGGGTGCGTCCGGGTGAGAAGGTTCCGGTCGACGGGGTGGTCGAGGACGGGCGCTCTTCGGTCGATGAGTCGATGGTCACCGGCGAATCCATGCCGGTCGCCAAGGCCGCCTCCGACCCTGTGATCGCGGGGACCATGAACCAGACGGGCGCCCTGGTGATCCGCGCGGACAAGGTGGGGCGCGACACCATGCTGTCGCGCATCGTGCAGATGGTCGCCGAGGCCCAGCGTTCGCGCGCCCCGATCCAGCGCATGGCCGACCGGGTCGCGGGCTGGTTCGTTCCGGCCGTGCTGGCGGTGGCCTTGACCGCCTTCGCCGCCTGGGCGGTGTGGGGCGCCGAGCCGCGTCTGGCGCATGGCCTGCTGGCGGCGGTGGCGGTCCTGATCATCGCCTGTCCGTGCGCGCTGGGGCTGGCGACGCCGATGTCGATCATGGTCGGGGTCGGACGCGGCGCCCGCCTTGGGGTCCTGATCAAGAACGCCGAGGCGCTGGAGCGGATGGAGAAGGTGGACACCCTGGTCGTGGACAAGACCGGCACCCTGACCGAGGGACGGCCTGCGGTCGTCAGGATCGTGGCGGCGGACGGATTCGAAGAGGCGGAGCTGCTGCGCCTCGCCGCCGGGCTGGAACGCGCGTCCGAACACCCGCTGGCCCTGGCCATCGTCAACGCGGCGACCGAACGCGAGATCACCATCCCCGCGGTCGGGGACTTCGATTCGCCGACCGGGAAGGGCGCGCTGGGCGTGGTCGAGGGCAGGCGAATCATGGCGGGCTCAGCCGCCTTCCTGGCCGAGGTCGGGATCGACGCCTCGGCTCTGGCGGATCAGGCGGATCACCTGCGGGCCGATGGGGCGACGGCCATACTGATCAGCGTCGACGACAGGGCCGCGGGCGTCTTCGCCATCGCCGACCCGATCAAGCCGACGACGCCGCAGGCCCTGGCCGCCTTGCGCGCCGAGGGCGTCCGGGTGGTGATGCTGACCGGCGACAACCGCACTACGGCCCTGGCGGTCGCGCGCCAACTGGGCATAGACGCGGTCGAGGCCGATGTCCTGCCGGACCAGAAGGCCGCCGTCGTGGCGCGGCTGAAACAGGAGGGCCGCGTGGTCGCCATGGCGGGCGACGGGGTCAATGACGCGCCTGCGCTGGCGACGGCCGATGTCGGCGTGGCCATGGGGCCGGGCACGGATGTGGCCATGGAAAGCGCGGGCGTCACCCTGTTGAAAGGCGACCTGAACGGCATTGTCCGAGCGCGCGAGCTCAGCCGGATGACCATGTCCAACATCCGCCAGAACCTGTTCTTCGCCTTTGTCTACAACGCGGCGGGCGTGCCGATCGCGGCGGGCGTGCTCTACCCGGTCTTCGGGGTTCTGCTGTCGCCGATGATCGCGGCGGCGGCCATGGCCCTGTCATCCGTCAGCGTCGTCGCCAATGCGCTGCGCCTCAACAGCATGCGGCTGTGAGGGTGCAGAGACGGGCTCTGGGCCTGATGCGTCGGTGCGGCGATGTGAGGGAAGGTGGCCGTCCCTCCAAGCATCTTGCGATGCTTGGAGGTGACGATGGTGGTGTGCGCAGGAGCGGATGTCATTCTCTTCGCGACCCGGCACATTCAAAATGTGCCGGCTAATTCCCTGATCGAGCCGCCTAAACAGGGAAAGTTTCAAAGTTGGCCGAAGTCTCTTTACCGCCCAAGTCATCAAGTTGGTGTTTTTGTAGACTTTCACGATCGTACATCAAAAGCGGGTTCCACATTCAGGGAATTTCTTGTCGTTTCAGGGTGGAGCGTGGAGCGACTCGAGCCAAATCTAAATAAATCTCGCGGTGGCGGGTGACTATTGCGTCTGTCACGTCTCATCATGATCCGTCAGTCGTCGTACTGCCGCAAAAAATCCTCGACGGCGTGCTCTGCAGCAGTGAGCTTCAGCGCCGCCAGAAGCGCTTCTCGGCCACGCGCTCAGAGCGCTGCTCGCTAGCAACGGCTTCCTTTCCGGGCTGATCATCGACGAACACGACGCTACACCGTCATCGAGCGCGTTTGGCTCTCGCTTTGACAGTTGGCTGCGCGCCTACGGGAAGGTCGGTTATGCGTTCGCTATGAACGAATGAGCAACTATCATTCGTTTCATGTTCAACTTCTATACTCGCAAGGCATCCGCCTGTTTTTGAAGGGTACGGGCGACACGTTCGGCTTGATGTCGGTGTTTGAAGGGGAATGTCCGCGCCTCGCCCAATGTAACGCGCCAGCCATCGATTGAAGCGACGACGCGATATTTGCGGGGTTTGACCGGGGTTGCAGGGCGGCCGTCGACGAAACCGCTCATCATTGTCCGCGCTCCTTTTTATTTGGGAGGCGAACGCCAAAGGCGAAGCTGACCAGAACCATGGTCATCCGCCAGACGTCCTGTGCGAAGGGTTTGGCGGTCAGGGAGTGCTGCAACAGGCTGGATCGGCTCATGAAGAATTCCTTTCGCCGCCATGAAAGCCTGATCGCCCGTAAGCAGGCGATGCCATTCAGCGGTCTGGCCGTAAGGCGGACATAAGGGGCTCTTTACGCGCGCCTTATGTTCGGGCGCAGATTCCACATCGCCCGCTTACGCCGTTCAGGCGTCTCTTCCGGCACCAACTAAGCTGGAGGCTTTCGGCATGGCCGATGTGATCTTTCTGGCGATTGGCGGCGGGGCCTTTCTGGCGTTCGCCGCCTTCGCTGCTGCAATGAACAGGATGTGACAATGTTGCTGAACATCCTCTGGGGTGCGGGCGCCCTCGTCATCGCCGGCTACATGGTCGCGGCCCTGCTGCGGCCCGAGCGGTTCTGAGCGGAGCCGCCATCATGAATATTCAAGGATGGGCGGAAATCGCCCTGACCCTCGGTCTGTCGGTTCTGCTGGCCTGGCCGATCGGGGTCTATATGTCGCGTGTCTGGAACGGCGAGCGCACCTGGCTGGACCCGGTGCTGAAGCCGGTCGAGGGCCTGTTTTATCGCGCCGCCGGGGTCGACCCGAGCCGCAGCCAGGGTTGGCTGGGTTACGCCGGCGCCCTGCTGGCCTTCAACCTGGCGGGCTTCCTGCTGCTGTACGCCATGCTGCGTCTGCAGGGCGTCCTGCCGATGAACCCGCAGGGGTTCGCGGGCGTCAGTCCGCACCTGGCCTTCAACACCGCCGTCAGCTTTGTCACCAACACCAACTGGCAGAGCTATGGCGGCGAGACCACCATGTCGACCTTCACCCAGATGGTCGGCCTGACGGTGCAGAACTTCGTCTCGGCGGCCACCGGCGCGACGATCGCGGCGGCTCTGGCGCGCGCCTTTATCGCCAATCGAGGCGAAGGCGTCGGCAACTTCTGGGCCGACCTGACGCGCACCAGCCTCTATGTCCTGCTGCCCATCGCCTTCATCGTTGCCGTGGTTCTGGCCGGGCTGGGCGTGGTTCAGTCGCTGGCGGCCTCGGCCCATGCGACGACGCTGGAAGGTGGATCACAGACGATCAGCCTGTTCCCGACCGCCAGCCAGCTGGCGATCAAGCAACTGGGCATCAACGGCGGCGGCGTGTTCAACGTCAACTCGGCCCATCCGCTGGAAAACCCGACGCCGCTGACCAATCTGATCACGGCGATCAGCATCAACGTCATGGGCTGGGCGGCCTTCTTCGCCTTTGGCCGCAGTGTCATGGCCAAGAAAGAAGTGCGCGCGCTTGTCGTTGCGGCGTTCCTGATGCTGGGTGCTGCTGGGGCTGCTCTCTACGTCATTGAAAGCCAGCCTGCTCCAGCCCTGGTTGCCGCTGATGTCAGTACAACGGCGGGCAATATGGAAGGCAAGGAGGTTCGCTTCGGCGTGCCTGCTTCAGTCGCTTGGGCGACCCAGACGACGGGCGCCTCAAACGGGTCGGTCAACTCCATGCATGCCAGCTACATGCCGCTGGGTGGCGCGGTGACCATGTTCTTGATGCAGCTTGGCGAGATCTTGCCAGGCGGGATCGGTTCGGGCGTCGCCGTCATGGTGCTGATGGCCATGCTGGCGGTCTTTGTTGCAGGCCTGATGGTCGGACGGACACCTGAATATCTGGGCAAGAAGATCGAAGCCCGAGAGATTCAGTTCGCCATGTTTGTGGTTTTGGTTGTGCCGTTGTCGGTGCTGGGCTTCTCAGCTGTGGCTGCGGTTCTGCCTGAGGCCCTGGCCGGTTTGCTGAACAAAGGCCCTCATGGTCTGTCCGAGATTCTCTATGCCTACACGTCGGCGACTGGCAACAATGGGTCGGCCTTTGCGGGCCTGAGCGCCAATGCGCCCTGGTGGGACACCACTTTGGGTTTGGCCATGCTGCTGGGCCGGTTTGTGCCTGCCGTCGCAGTGTTGGCCGTCGCGGGCGCCTTGGTCGCCAAGCCACGTCTGGCGCCTTCTGCCGGGACATTGCCCACGCATGGCCCGCTGTTCATCGGCCTGCTGATTGGGGTGATCCTGATCCTTGGCGGCTTGCAGTTCTTCCCCGCTCTCTCACTGGGTCCGATCGTGGAGCATTTCGACATGCTCCAGTTCATGGCCCGGTTCTGATCCGCATCGGATATTTGTCATGTCACAAGTCACGCTCGATCCGTCGAGCTCTCGTTCCCTCTCGATTGCCGGGGGGGTGAACGGGGCCATGCTTGGCCGGGCGCTGGGCGACGCTGTCGCAAAGCTAAATCCGACCAAGCTTCTCAAAAACCCGGTCATTTTCGCCACCTGGATCGTCGCCGCACTGGCCAGCATATCGGCGGTCGTCGCGGTGGTGACGGGGCAGGCTGCGGGTTTCGCTGTCCAGTTGGCCCTATGGCTGTGGGCGACTGTCCTGTTCGCCAACGTGGCTGAAAGCATCGCTGAAGGCCGTGGAAAGGCGGCGGCTGACAGCCTGCGGGCCGCCCGCGTCACCACCAAGGCCAAGCTGATTGTCGATCCGGTCACGGGAACAGTCGTGCCGACCCCGGCCCATGAGTTGGAGATCGGTTCTATCGTTCTGGTCGAGGCCGGGGACGTGGTGCCCTCAGACGGCGAGATCATCGAAGGCGTCGCCTCGGTCAATGAGGCCGCCATTACCGGTGAAAGCGCGCCGGTGATCCGCGAAAGCGGCGGCGATCGTTCCGCCGTCACTGGCGGCACCACGGTCGTCTCGGACTGGATCAAGGTGCGCATCACCTCGGCGCCCGGCTCGACTTTCCTTGACCGGATGATCGCTATGGTCGAGGGCGCGGACCGCAGGAAGACGCCAAACGAACTGGCGCTGTCTGTGCTGTTGGCGGGCCTGACCCTGATCTTTCTGATCGCTGTTGCAGCTCTGCTGGGGCTGGGCGCCTATTCGGGGATCAAGCTGGACCCGTTGGTGCTGGGCGCCCTGTTCATCACCCTGATCCCAACAACCATCGGCGGGTTGCTGTCCGCCGTCGGAATCGCCGGGATGGACCGGCTGCTGAAGGTCAATGTCCTGGCCACCTCGGGTCGGGCGGTCGAGGCCGCGGGTGATGTCGACACACTGCTGCTGGACAAGACCGGCACCATCACCTTCGGCAACCGCATGGCGACCGAAGTCGTCCATGTTCCCGGCGTGCGTCCCGAAGCGGCGCTGCGGGCTGCGGTCATGGCCTCCCTGGCCGATGAAACGCCCGAGGGTCGTTCGATCGTCGAACTGGGCCGCAACGAAGGCGTGGTCTGCGAAACCCCCGCCGACGCCCGCATCATTCCGTTCAGCGCGGTGACCCGTCAATCGGGTCTGGAAACAGGCGGCCGGTCGTGGCGCAAGGGGGCGGTGGACGCCGTGCTCAAGTCGCTGGGCATGGTCGATGGCGACGCGCCCGCCGAGTTCCGCGCCGCCGTGGACCGTATAGCCCGTTCGGGCGGAACGCCCCTGGCTGTAACCGAGAACGATGTGCTGGTCGGCGTCATTCACCTGAAGGACGTGGTCAAGCCGGGGGTCAAGGCGCGTTTCGCCGACCTTCGCCGCATGGGCCTGAGAACTGTCATGGTCACTGGCGATAATCCGGTGACGGCGGCGGCGATCGCTTCGGAAGCAGGAGTTGACGACTTCCTGGCCGAGGCGACGCCCGAGGACAAGATGCGCCTGATCAAGGCGGAACAGGCCAAGGGGCGTCTGGTCGCCATGTGTGGCGACGGCGCCAATGACGCGCCCGCTCTCGCACAGGCTGACGTTGGCGTTGCCATGCAGACGGGCGCTCAAGCCGCACGTGAGGCGGGCAACATGGTCGATCTGGATAGCGACCCCACCAAGGTCATCGAGATCGTCGAGGTCGGCAAACAACTGCTGATCACCCGCGGCGCCCTGACCACCTTCTCCATCGCCAACGACGTGGCCAAGTATTTCGCCATCATCCCCGCCATGTTCGTGGTCGGACTGCCCTCTTTGGCGGCGCTGAATCTGATGAAGCTGTCCAGCCCGGAGAGCGCCATTCTGTCAGCCGTGATCTTCAACGCCCTGGTCATTGTGGCCTTGATCCCTCTGGCGCTGCGAGGCGTCAAATATCGGGCTGTCGGGGCAGGCAAACTGCTGGGTCGCAACCTGCTGATCTACGGATTGGGCGGCCTGATCGCCCCCTTCATCGGCATCAAACTGATCGACATCGTCATTTCCGCTCTGGGTCTGGCCTGAGGCCGGCCTGAGCGATCAAGGAACACTCATTCATGCGTAGAACTCTTTCCTCAATCGTCTGTGTCGCCGCTGTCGGCATGGGCGGTGCGGCCAATGCCCAGGATGCGGCCTCAGACACAACGCGTACCAGATCCGGCCCGAGCATCAGCTTCAATGCTGGCGTAAGCAGCGACTATGTGTTTCGCGGCGTCAGCCAGACCAAGGGCGATCCGGCGATCTCCATCGGAATCGATGCGACGCAGGGGCGCTTCTATGCCGGGGCTTCGGCGACCAATGTGGGCTTCGCAGGCGACAAGAACACCGATGCCGAGATCGACCTGTACGCCGGTGTGCGGCCCGAGTTCAGAGGCTTCACCCTGGATCTGGGCGTCGTCAACTATCTCTATGCCGACCAGCCGGACGGGGCCGATTACAACTACGTTGAGCTGAAGGCGGCGGCATCGCGTGCTGTCGGCCCCGCGACCCTGGGGGCAGCGGTTTACTGGTCGCCGGATTTCTTTGGATCGACCGAGGATCAGGCGACCTATGCTGAGGTCAACGGCGCAGTCAGTCCAGCCGACAAATGGACAGTTTCGGCGGCGTTGGGGCGTCAGTGGCTGTCGTCGGAGCTGGACTACACCACCTGGAATCTGGGGGTCGGATATGCCCTGACGCCACATCTGACGCTGGACGTTCGCTACTATGACACTGACCAGCATGATTTCGGCAGCCCTTACGGCGCGCGCGCCGTAGCCAGTCTGAAGGCGACCTTCTGATGTTGACCTCCATCCGTCCGGCGGTCGTTATGATCGCTCTTTTCACGGCTCTGCTCGGCGTGGCCTATCCGCTTGCGGTGACGGGGGTGGCTCAGGTCGCCTTCCCGACACAGGCTGGCGGAAGCCTCGTCCATAACAAGGCCGGTGCTGTCGTTGGCTCGGCACTGATCGGTCAAAGGTTCAGTGAGCCAGTTTATTTGCATCCACGCCCGTCGGCGGCAGGCGAGGGGTATGACGCTTCGTCATCGTCAGGTTCCAACCTGGGACCGTTGAGCCCGGACCTGATCGCGCGCGTGCAGCGTGACGCCGACGCCCTGCGTTCAGAAGCGGCGGGCCGCGCCATTCCAGCGGATGCGGTAACGGCCTCGGCTTCGGGTCTCGACCCGGATATTTCTCCGGCCTACGCTGAGTTCCAGATCGACCGCATCGCAACGGCGCGCGGCGTCCCGGCGGATGAGGTGCGTCAGGTGATCCAGCAACATATCAAAGGCCGCACCTTCGGCGTTTTAGGCCAGCCGCGCGTCAATGTGCTGCTGACCAATAGGGCGCTGGATGCCCGGTTCGCAGGGGCTGGCGCCCATTGACAATCCCGCCTGACATCCTGTCAGACAAAACCCCGGCCGCCCCGCGAAAGCGTGGGCGGTTGAAGGTGTTTCTGGGCATGTCGCCGGGGGTGGGCAAAACCTATGAGATGCTGCGCGCGGCCCGCCGCCTGAAGGCCGAGGGCCGCGATGTGGTGGTCGGCGTGGTCGAGACCCACGGCCGCAAGGAGACCATGAGCCTGCTGCGCGGGCTGGAGGTTCTGGCGCGCAGCCCCATCGCCTATCGTGACCGGACCTTGTTGGAGTTCGACATCGACGCCGCCCTGGCGCGTCGTCCCGAGCTGCTGCTGGTCGATGAATACGCCCATTCCAACGTCCCCGGTTCGCGCCATCCGAAACGCTGGCAGGATGTGGAGGAGTTGCTGGATGCGGGGCTTGACGTCTGGACCACCCTGAATGTCCAGCATCTGGAAAGTCTGTCGGACGTGGTGTTGCGCATCACCGGCGTGCGCCAGCGCGAAAGCGTGCCCGACAGCGCCCTTTCGCGTGCAGACGACATCGAGGTGGTGGACATCACGCCCGAGGAACTGCGCAAGCGTCTGACCGAAGGCAAGGTCTATGTGCCAGAGACGGCGCGGTTGGCGGCGGACAACTTCTTCAAGATCGAGAACCTGACGGCTCTGCGCGAACTGGCTTTACGTCGTGCGGCCCAGACGGTGGACGATCAACTTGTGGCGCGCCTGCGTGAACAGGGGGTTCAGGGGCCGTGGGCGGCAGGCGCGCGGATACTGGTTCTGGTCGCTGGGGATATGATGGCGGCCCCCTTGGTGCGGGCGGGGCGGCGGCTGTCAGACATGATGATGGATGCGCCCTGGACTGTGGCCCACGTGGACCGTCCTTCGGGCGCGCAGCACGGTGTGGGCTCGGCAGGCAAGCTGTCCGATGCGCTGAAACTGGCGGAACAACTGGGCGGACGCACGGTCGTTCTCAGTGGGGATGACGTGGTGCGGGCCGTCATGGACCATGCCCATCACAACAACATCACCCAGATTGTGCTGGCCAAGGGACGCGACAGCCGTCTGTCGGAATGGCTAGGCCGTTCTCTAGCAGCGGAACTGTTGCGACAAGCGCGTGGCGTCGCCATCCATGTGATCACCGACGGCCATGAGGCTGATGGAAAACCCGCTTCGCACGACCTTCTGGTCAAGCCAAAGGGCAGTTGGCGGGGGTATATGGTCGGTGCGACTTGCGTCGCCATGGCGACAGGCATCGCCCTGCTGCTGGATCAGGCGTTTGAACGAGTCGATCTGGGCGTCATCTATCTGGCGGCGGTGCTGGCGGCCGGGGTTCTGTATGGGCTGCGGCCTGCACTAGCGGCGGCGACGGCGGCGTTCCTGACCTATAATTTTCTGTTTTTGCAGCCGCGTTTCAGCTTCAGTATCGGCTCGCCTACAGACATCCTGACCCTGATCGTCTTCTGGGCCGTGGCGCTGGTGACAGGGGTGTTGGCCGGACGGGTGCGCGAGCAGGCGCGGGCGGCGCAAAGACGCGCTTCGGCTGTGTCGGCCCTGCTGGCGGCCAGCCAGCGTCTGGGCAGCGTGGGGGATCGCAAGGCGGCGGCCCGAATTCTGGCCGAACAGACGGCGGCTGCAGCAGGGGCGGGGGCCGTAGTCCTTCTGCCCATCGATCATGAACTGACCCTTGTCGCGGGTGCGCCGGGCAAGCCTGAACTGGGTGCAGAGGCCATGGCCGCCGCGCGGTGGGCCTGGGAGAGGGGCGAACCGGCGGGGCATGGGACCGGCACATTGCCTCAGGCGGCCTGGAGTTTTCGTCCCCTGCAGGGCGTGCGAGGCCGGGCGGGTGTCGCCGGCATTGAAGCCAGCGCCCTGACCCCTGGATCTGACGAGGAGAAACTGGCCCTCGCCCTGCTGGATCAGGGCGCCGTGGCGGTGGAACGCGCCGATCTGGCGGGTCAGGCGGTAGAGACCGAGACCCTGCGCCGCACTGACCGGTTCCGTGGGGCGCTGATGAACTCGGTCAGCCATGACCTGCGCACGCCCCTGTCGACGGTGCTGGGCGCCTCGACCACCCTGATTGATCTGGGCTCCAAGCTGAGACCGGAGGTTCGTGACGATCTCTTGTTGTCGATCCGCGAGGAGGCCGAGCGTCTCAGCCGCTATGTCGGCGACCTGCTGGACATGACGCGGCTGGAGGGGGGCGGCCTGAACATTCGTGCTGACTGGGTTGATGTGCGCGATGTGCTGAACGCGGCAAGCAGGCGTGTGGCGCGGCGGATGGGTCAGCGACGGATGAGCCGCGACTTTTCCGCCCAACTCAGTCTGGTCATGGTGGATCAGGGTCTGTTGGAGCAGGCGCTGGTCAATATTCTGGAGAACGCGATCAGCTACAGCCCCGATGGATCGACCATCGAACTGGCCGCTTACGAAGATCGGGGGGGGGTCGTCATCTCGATCGAGGATGAGGGCAAGGGCATCCCCACCGACGAACTGGAACGGGTCTTCGACAAGTTCCGTCGCATGGAGGAACCATCAGACCGCACCAAGGGGGCGGGATTGGGTCTGGCCATCGCCAAGGGGTTCGTCGAGGCCATGAACGGTCGGATCGCCGCCGCCAGCCCGATCATGGACGGCCCTGACGGCGTCAGATTGGGGACACGCATCCTCATCAGTCTGCCCAAGACCGTCGTCACCCATCCGAACCTGCTCTAGGCTCTCGCCATGTCCGCCGTCCGTCCGCAGATACTCGTCATCGACGACGAGCCTCAGATCCACCGCTTCCTGTCGCCTGCGCTGGACGCGGCGGGCTATGAGCCGCGTCGAGCGGACAGCGGACAGGAGGGACTGCGCGGCATCGCCCTGTGGAGCCCGGACGCCGTCGTGCTGGACCTCGGCCTGCCGGACATGGACGGCAAGGACGTGCTGGTAAGGGCGCGGGAATTCTATGCAGGACCGATCATCATCCTGTCAGCCCGCGATAAAGAGGCAGAGAAGATTGCGGCGCTTGATCTGGGGGCCAACGACTATGTCGAAAAGCCCTTCGGCGTCGGCGAACTTCTGGCCCGTCTGCGCGCCAACCTGCGGCAGGCTGCGCCGCATGTGATAAACACTGGGCCGCTAACAGCCGGGGATGTTGTCATTGACCTGGAGCGCCGCATGATCACCCGCGCAGGCGAACCCGTGCGCGTGACGCCCAAGGAATATGATGTCCTGGCCCATCTTGTGCGCAATGTCGGCAAGGTGATCGGCCACCGCGACCTGCTGACCGCAGTCTGGGGCAAGGCGCATGCTGACGATACGCAGTATCTGCGTGTGGTCATCGGCCAGTTGCGCCAGAAACTGGAAGCCGATCCAGCGCAGCCGCACTTGATCCTTACGGAGCCGGGTGTGGGCTATCGATTTTCGTACTAATGGTTCAGTCTCGGCAGCTGGTTGACTACTGCGTCTGTCACGTCTCATCGTGATGCGTCAGTCGGCGTACTGCCTCCAACAATTCCTCGACAGCGTGCTCTGCAGCAGCGAGCTTCAACGCCGCTAGAAGCACTTCTCGGCCAGCCATTGCGAGAAACACGGCCAAGACTTCGTCGGAATGCCGGATCAACGCGACCAGATGTTCGCCGCTTGGTCCATATCGACCAGCAAACCAGTTTTTCACTGTCTTCTCGTTGGCACCGGTCCAGGAGGCGACTACCTTCGTTCCTGATCGGCTGCCTCCGAGCGATTTCTTCAAAGCGGATGCGATCTCGGTAGCGAACCAGTTCTCTGGAATAGGCTGCTCGTTCAAGCCATAGTCAGCCTGTTTCGGAAACAACTTGCCCTTTTTCGGAAACGACATTCCGGACTCCCTCGCTCTAAATGGACGCAGGGATTCAGCCTCAGCTTCTCGTGGGTTGGACGAATTGACCCGCGATGATGAAGAGGTGCGTGCTTGGGTGGTCGCTGGACGAGCAATTCGAACGGGGATGATGTGCCGCCCGAGGTGGATGTGCCGGCCGTCGCCTATGTCCGGATGTCCACTGATCACCAGAAGTACTCGACCGAGAACCAACTGGATGTCATCCGCAGCTACGCCGATGCACGCGGTCTGAAGATTCTACGCGTCTTCGAAGATTCAGGTCGAAGTGGGCTACGCCTCGATGGCCGCGAAGCACTGCAGAACCTCATGGGCGAAGTTCAGTCTGGGAAGGCCGACTTCAAGGCGATCCTCGTCTATGATGTCAGCCGATGGGGCCGGTTTCAGGATGCCGACGAAGGCGCCTACCACGAGCATGTCTGCTCGCGCGCCGGGATCCGCGTCCATTACTGCGGCGAACAGTTCGAGAATGACGGCAGCATTGGCTCCAACCTGCTGAAAACCGTGAAGCGGGTCATGGCGGGCGAGTACAGCCGCGAACTCTCGGTGAAGGTGTTCGCTGGCCAGTGCCGTTTGGTTGAACTCGGCTTCCGCCAGGGCGGCGCCCCTGGATATGGGTTACGCCGGGTGCTGATCGACGAGCAAGGCAATCCCAAGGGCGAACTATCTCGCGGAGAGCAAAAAAGCCTCCAGACCGACAGGGTTATCCTCGTTCCAGGTCCCGAGGACGAACAGGTTGTCGTCCGGCGCATGTATGGCATGTTTGTAGAGGAACGCCGATCGGAACGGGAGATTGCGGACGTACTGAACGCCGATGGACTGCGCACTGATCTCGAACGGCCGTGGACGCGCGCGACGGTCCATCAGGTTCTGACCAATGAGAAATACATCGGCAACAACGTCTTCAATAAAGTTTCCTTCAAGCTGAAAAAGCAGCGCGTGGTGAATGCTCGCGACATTTGGATCCGCGCCGAGGGGGCTTATGCGGCCATTATCGACGAGGCGATGTTCTTGCGGGCGCGGCAAATCGTCGATGCGCGCAGCCAGCATCTTTCCGACCAGGACCTACTGGACGCGCTTCGAGCCCTGCTCGTTAGCAACGGCTTCCTTTCCGGGCTGATCATCGACGAGCACGACGCTACACCGTCATCGAGCGCGTTTCGCTCTCGCTTCGGCAGTTTGCTGCGCGCTTACGAGATGGTCGGCTATCAACCCGATCGCGACTACCGATACATTGAAATTGACGTGACCCCCGTTTCTCATCCAGCCATAACGAGAGTCCTTTGCTGATCTGA
>ERZ1739169.15-NODE-15-length-87603-cov-30.858375_pt1 | contig 87603 bp, 81 predicted proteins | sample MGYA00581756_ERZ1739169 | MGnify/ENA primary metagenome ERZ1739169 (study PRJEB40789, sample SAMEA7425667) | Salamandra salamandra | biome: salamander skin | place: Germany | collected 2020-03 | study: cvxcv | reverse complement strand
GCATACGAGATCTATCGCTGTGACTGGAGTTCAGACGTGTGCTCTTCCGTCTGCCAGCTTGGCGGCCTCGGCGCGCGCGGCGTCAGCGGCGGCCTTGGCGGCGGCGGCTTCTTCGCGGGCGGCCTGTGCGGCGCGCTCGGTGGCGGCGGCCTGTTCGCGGGCGGCGTTCTCAGCCGCCAGCTTGGCGGCGGCGGCGGCGCGCTCGCGTTCGGCGTTGGCCTGCGTCGCCATGGCGATGGCGCGGCGACGCGCTTCCTGCTCCTCGGGCGACAGGGCGCCGCCGGCGGGTTGCGGCGAACGCTGGCCCTGCGGGCGCGACTGCGACTGCTGCGGACGCGCGACATCGAAGCCCTGGGGACGTTGCGGTCCGCCAGCGCCGGGACGGCGCTTGGTTTCGACCACCACCGTCTTGGATCGGCCATGGCTGAAGCTCTGCTTCACGGTCCCGGTCGAAACCGATCCCGCAGCGCGCGGCTTAAGGCTCAGCGGAGCGCGCGGCCCCGACTGGGACGGCGTGCCGCCCTGATTGCCTTGTCCGGCGCCTGGGCCTTGGTTGGTCTTGTCGTTTTCGTCGCTCATCCGGTCGCTTTACTAGGGGCGGAAAAGCCCGCCGTCGTCTCAATACCCATGAACGACCGTGAGCCCGTCTCCGCCCTTGGAGACAGGCCCTCGGCCGTCAAAATCCTCAGCTCGCCCCTATCGGGGTTGCTCCCGCCGATCCGTCCTCGCCACCGGGAACATCCCAGTGAGGGGGGCGAAGCGGCCGAAATCCGGCCAGTCGTTCGACCTCAATGGTCCACCGATCGGCCCTTCCGCCCGCAAGCAGGACGGCGTGTATCGCATTTTCCAGCCCAAGGGCCAAACTCAAATCGTCCGCTGTGAAGGCGCCGCAGATCTTGGAGGTCTGATGGCGGGCCAATGCGAGGATTTTGCCACGCCCGTCGGCGGAGCCGTCGGCGGCTTCCAGCACCCAGGCGGCCTTGCCGGAACGGATGCTCGCGGCGGACTTTTCGAAGCCGGATATAAGCACGCCTTCGCGCCGGGCAAGACCCAGCTGGTCGAGACAGCGCTTCACCAGCAGCCGTTCGACGACATCGGCCAGGTCGGCCGGGGCGGTCAGTTTTGTCTTGGCCGAGCGGGTGAAGCCGTTTTTCTTGACCGCCGCCTCGACGGAGGCGCGGCTGGCTTCGACCCACAGGCCGCGTCCGGGCAGTTTCCTGCCCAGGTCGGGGACCACCTGGCCATCAGGCCCGGCGACGAAACGGATCAGGCGAGATTCATCCATGACCTCGTGCGAAACGAGGTCCCGGCGTTCTCTATCGATCGTTGCGTCGCGCAAGCTCATGTACGGCCAGGTCTCCCATCACGCGTTCGACGGTTCGGAGGCGTCCTCGTCGAGGACCTCCGCATCGTCGGCTGCGTCGTCTGCATCATCGGCCGAAGCTTCGCCGAACACCTGGTCCGGGTCGTATTCGCCCTCGGCGTATTCGCCGTCTTCCTCGAACTCTTCCGGCTCGGGCTGCGGCAGCTCCGAGGCGTCGATCCAGCCCGCGGCGACGCGCGCCTGCAGGATCAGCAGCTCGGCGTCTTCCTGGGCCAGGTTGAAGCTTTCCAGCACGCCCGGGACCTTCACCCGTTCGCCGTTCTTGACTTCATAGCCGCCGCGGATTTCGTCGGTGGCCAGGTCGGCCAGATCCTCGACCGTCTTCACGCCGCCTTCGCCCAGGGCGACGGCGATGGCCAGGGTCACCCCCGGCACCTGAAGCACGCCGTCCTCGACGCCCAGTTCGACGCGCTTGGCGTCCAGCTCGGCGGTCTTGCGGTCCAGGAAGTCGCGGGCGCGGGCCTGCAGCTCCTCGGCGGTTTCCTCGTCGAAGCCTTCGATCTCGGCGACTTCGTAAGCGTCGACATAGGCCAGGTCTTCGACCGTGGCGAAGCCTTCGGTGACCAGCAGCTGGGCGATGACCTCGTCCACGTCCAGGGCTTCCTGGAACAGGCTGGTGCGTTCGCTGAACTCGCGCTGGCGGCGCTCAGAGTCCTGGGCCTCGGTGATGATGTCGATCTGCCAGCCGGTCAGCTGCGACGCCAGACGGACGTTCTGGCCGCGGCGGCCGATGGCCAGCGACAGCTGTTCGTCCGGCACGACCACTTCCACGCGGCCGGCTTCTTCGTCGAGTACGACCTTGGAGACTTCGGCCGGGGCCAGGGCGTTGACGATGAAGGTCGGTTCGTCCGGGTTCCACTGGATGATGTCGATCTTCTCGCCCTGCAGTTCGGCAACGACCGCCTGAACGCGCGAGCCGCGCATGCCGACGCAGGCGCCGACGGGGTCGATGGAGCTGTCATTGGACAGGACGGCCATCTTGGCGCGCGAGCCGCTGTCGCGGGCCGCGGCGCGGATCTCGATCACGCCGTCGTAAACTTCCGGCACTTCCTGCGCGAACAGCTTGGCCATGAAGCCCGGATGGGCGCGCGACAGCATGACCTGCGGACCCTTGGCCTCGGGCCGAACGTCGTAGATGTAGGTGCGGATGCGGTCGCCGATGTTGAACACTTCGCGCGGGATGGACTGGTCGCGGCGCATGACGCCTTCGCCACGGCCCAGGTCGACGATGGTGTTGCCGTATTCGACGCGCTTGACGGTGCCGTTGACGATCTCGCCGACGCGGTCCTTGAACTCTTCGTACTGGTTGGCGCGCTCGGCTTCACGGACCTTACCGGTCACGACCTGGCGGGCCATCTGGGTCTGGACGCGGCCGAACTCGAACGGCGGCAGGTGTTCGACATATTCCTTGCCGACTTCCGCTTCCGGGTCGCGCTTGGAGGCGTCGGTCAGGCGCACCATGGCGCTGTCGTTGAACTCTTCCAGCTCGTCTTCCGGCATCCAGTCGTCGGCGACGATGGTGACGTGGCGGGTCAGCGACAGTTCGCCGGTCTTGTGGTCGATCTTGGCGCGGATGTCGTGGTGGGCGCCGTAACGCGACTTGGCGCCCTTCTGGATCGCCTCCTCGATCGCCTCGATGACGATTTCACGGTCGATGTTCTTCTCGCGCGCGACCGCGTCCGCGATCTGCAGCAGTTCGAGGCGGTTGGCGGAAATACCGGTGACGGCCATCAGGCGTTGTCCTCAGAAGGGGTCGTGGTGTCGGTTTCAGTGTCAGCGACGTCGCCTTCCGGCAGGCCGTCGTCTTCGGGTTCGCCACGCGCAGCGCGAATGGCGGCGCCCCGTTTCATCAGGGCGTCGGTCAGAACCAGTTTGGCGTCGCTGATCCAGTCGAACGGGATCAGGGCGGTGTCTTCCTCGCCGTCCAGGTCGATCAGGACGTTGTCGTCTTCGAACCCGGCCAGCACGCCCTTGAACCGCTTGCGGCCCTCGATCATGCGGTCGGTCTCCAGACGGGCCTCCTCGCCCTCGAACAGCTCGAAGTCGATGGGACGGGTCAGAGGGCGGTCGATGCCGGGCGACGAGACTTCCAGCAGATATTCGCCGGCGATGGGATCAGAGGCGTCGAACACCTCGGACACCGCGCGGCTCAGCTTGGCGCATTGTTCGACCGAAATGTCGTGATCGGTCGGGCGCTCGGCCATGATCTGCAGGCGCTGACGCTTGGAGCCGGACATCAGGCGGATGCGCACGACGTCGAGGCCGAGCGACTCTGCAATAGGGTCGATCAGCTCAAGCAGTTGGCGGTCCTGGGCGGTTTTTGCGCGCAAGCGTCGAATATCCAAAACAAAAGCGGCGGTCCGTCCGGGCCGCCGCTTGGAACGACGCCGTTGGACGCCGGTCTAACGATGTGAAGGGCCATATAGGGGTTTCAAGCGCGCTTGTCAGCCCTCTTTGACGCGCGCCCTCCCCGCCTGAGGCGAAAGTAGAGAGATCCCGCCATGAAACCCGCCGCCAGAATAGCCGCTACGACGCCGCCCAGGGTCGGATCCCAAAGCCAGTCGGGAGCCTCGTCATATGCCCGCCCCTGCTCCATCAGAAACAACCAGGGCGAAAACAGAAAGCTGAAAGCAGCAGACAGACGGCTGCCGACGAGGGCCGTCACCACATAGCCCCCCGCCGAGAGCAGACCAGCCATACCCCACATCCACCATCCACCCGACCGCAGCGTGCGCTCGGCCAGCCAACAACCCGTCGCACCGAACAGGAGCGACGGCAGAAGGCCCCAGAGGGTCACCATGACGATCAGCGCCAACAGGGCGACCAGGGTCTGGATTGCAAACTCCAATGACGCCCGGATCTCGCTCGCAGGCGGCGCAGTATCGAAAATCGCGCCACCCAGCGCCCAGACCAGAACAAAGATCAGGGCCAGGCCCGGGGCGCACAAGGCACTGAGACAAAGGCCGGACAGACGAATCCCATCGCTGGACGACTTCATGTCCCCCTCCTGAACGCCATGGTCGGTTCAACCGCCGATACTTGTCCGTCCTGACCGCCGCCCGTCAACAATGACGGAGATTATACGCGGCGGAATTCAAGGAAGACCGGCGTGGTGTCGCCCAGCTTCTTTTCCTCATAACGGGTGACGACGTGATCCGCAGGCGGGACGAACCAGTCCTGATCCGCCGCACCAATGCGTTCCAGACCCGGCGTCCGCTCCAGCCGCTCCAGCGCCCATTCGGCGTAATCCAGCCAGTCGGTGACGAAGCGCAGGGTTCCGCCCGGCTTCAGGATGCGGGCGAAAGCCTGGGCCGTCTCGTCCTGCAGCAGGCGGCGCTTGTTGTGGCGCGCCTTGTGCCAGGGGTCGGGGAACAGGATCAGCACCCGATCGACCGAGGCGTCCGGCAGGGCGTCCACCACGTCGCGCGCATCGTCGGCGTGGATGCGGACATTCTTCAGTCCGCCTTCCTCGACATGGCGCAGGGCCGAGGCCACGCCGTTCAGGAAGGGCTCGCACCCGATGACCAGGGCGTCAGGCCGCGTCGCCGCCTGGGCCGCCATATGTTCGCCGCCGCCGAAACCGATTTCCAGCCACACCTCGGTCGCCTCCGGCATCATCGCCTTGGGGTCCAACGGTCCGGCCTTGGGGTCCGGCACGGCGATGGCGGGCAGCAGCGTGTCCATCAGGGCCGCCTGACGCGGCTTGATCGGGCGGGCCTTGATGCGGCCGAACGACCGCAGCGGGCGGTCCAGGTGCGGATTGTCGTCTTCGGGGGGCAGGTCGGCGCTCATCCGCCTGCCGTTAGCGGTCGAAGGCCAAGGCGTCCAGCGCAGGACGCATCAACCAATCCGCTCGCGCTCGGCCGAATGCCAGCGCCAGGCCGACTGGATGATGTCCGTCAGGTCGCGCGTCGGCCGCCAGCCCAGCACCTCGCGCGCCCTGGCGTTGTCGGCGACCAACACCGGGGCGTCCCCCGCGCGGCGCGCCACAGTCTCGACCTCGAACGGCAGATTGGTGGTGCGGCGGATGGTGTCGATCAGTTCCTTCACCGTCGTGCCCGTGCCTGTGCCCAGGTTGAAGACGGTCGTCTCGCCGCCCTGCAGCAGATATTTCAGCGCCCGCACATGGGCGTCGGCCAGGTCCATCACATGGATGTAGTCGCGCACCGCCGTGCCGTCGCGCGTGTCATAGTCGTCGCCGAACAGTTTGAAGCCCGACCGCTGGCCCAGGGCGGTCTGCAACGCCAGGGGAATGGCGTGGGTTTCCGGATGATGCCGCTCGCCGATCCGTCCCTGCTCATCCGCGCCCGCCGCGTTGAAATAGCGCAGGCAGACCGAGCGGAACCCGGCATAGGTCGAATAATCGGCCAGGGCCTGTTCGACCATCAGCTTGGACCGGCCATAGGGGTTCAGCGGCGCCTGGGGATGAGTTTCGTCCATCGGCAGACGCACCGGATCGCCATAGGTGGCGCAGGTCGAGGAAAAGACCATGCACTCAACCCCGCCGCGCCGCGCCGCCTCGATCAGGGTGATCGCGCCGGCGACATTGTTCTCGTAGAATCGGCCCGGCGCCTTCACCGACTCCCCGACCTCGATCAGCGCGGCGAAATGCAGGACGGCGACAGGCCTGTGCGTGGCGATGACTTCATCCAGACGCGCGCCGTCGCGAATGTCCCCCTGCTCCAGAACACCCCACTGCACAAAGGCCGCATGGCCGTTGGTCAGGTTGTCATAGACGACCGGCGCGAACCCCGCCTCATGCAGGGCCAGACAAACGTGCGATCCGACATAGCCCGCGCCGCCGGCGACAAGAACGGTTTGAGACATGAGTTTCTGTTCAGTTCAGCCGAAGCGGGCTGGCGTTCAGACCTACGGCCTTGGCGGTGACCTGCAGCTGAAGATAGGCCCCGAGGATGTGGTAAAATGAGCTCGCTGGCGCTGGCTCATCAATGAAATCGCCGCCTTCCAGCAGCTTGTCACGCCACAGACCGTCCGGCGTCAGGTAAAGCCACAGGGCGCGCTGGGCGGCGGCGGCGTCCTCCAGAAAACCGGTCCGCTCCCCGTCATCGCTGACTTCCGCCAGAATCAGCGTCGCCTTCATCCATTCGGTCTGAGGCCAGAGCCTCGCCCGCGGGTTCCGCACGGAGCCGTCGGCATTCAGGGCGTCGACCGCCACCTGTCTCTGAGAGGCGATCCCGCGTCGCCCAAAGGCGTAAAGCCGACGCGCTGCAGCCAAGGCTGTCGCGTCGCCGCGCGCCCGGCCGTACCGCGCCAACAGCCACGCCCACTCAAACTGATGGCCCGGCTCGACCAATCGGCCATCCTCGCCCACAGCAGGCGACCAGTCCGCATCGAAATATTCGCGCAGGAAGCCGCCCTCTGCATCAATGAACCGTTCCAGCGCCAGAGCGACAATACGATCGGCCAGTTGCGCCCAACCTGCGTCTTCGCCCGCCATCTCCCACGCCAGACAGGCCTCCAGCAGATGCATGTGGGCGTTCGACTGATAGGGATGGTCGCCCTTTTCAATCAGCCCGCCCTGTTGCGGCGCATGCTGCAACAAAGCCTGCCGCACAGCCAGGGCGCTGTTCTCATGATCACCTTCAACCCCGGCAAGAGAGGCCGACGCGCGGGCCAGCATCAGAAACGCCTGATCATAGACCATGGCCGTTTCATCCAGCGGCCGCCCCTCTTCATCCAGCAAGGTCCGCATCAGGCCGTCCGCCCGAAGATAGTCAGCCTCAAGCCGGGCCAAGCCCTGTTGAACCAGACCCATCCACGGCCCCCGCCATCCGCTTCGGCCCGCTTCGGCATAGACGTGGATCTGACGCGCCTGAACCCGGGCACGCCGCTCGGCTGCAACAGATCGGCCATCAAGCCCCAGAAGCTCGGCGAAGGCGCCCTGATCCTGACCTGCCGACGCCCATAACGGCAAGGCGCGCATGCGCAGCCAGTCGGCGAACCGTCGTCCGCCATCCGCCAGACCTTCCGGCTTCGGGTTCTTAAAATCCAGATGTTGAGGCGAAGCCGTCTTCAGGCGTTCGACCACCTTCTTGACCTCCTGACTGCGGTTCATGTCGCAGACCAGAACGGCGTCGTGTTCGACGATGATGGCGAGGTTGCGCACGCCGATGGCTGCAACCATCACCCCTTCCGGCGCCCGCGCCATGCAGTTTTCAGCATCCTCAAAAATAAAGGCGCCGAGATCGCCCTCGCCTGTCGCGGAAACCGCGTCCCAGGCCCCCAGGTCAGACCAGGCGAAGTCCACGGCCAGAACCGAAGCATGCCGGGTCTTCTCCATCACCGCATAGTCGATGGAGATCTTGGGCGCGGACGAAAAAGCGGGCGACAAGGTGGCCAGATCCCCGGCCTCTATCGGCGGCAGGGCGGCGACGACCGCCGCGGCGACCGCAGGCGCCTCATGCCTGAGCTCGTTCAAAAGGGTTGCAGCCGAGACGATGAAATTGCCACTGTTCCACAGATAGCCGTCAGCAATATAGCGTTCGGCTGTATGAGCATCCGGCTTCTCGACAAAAGCCTTCACGGCGGACAGACCCTGCCCCTCCGGCGCGATATAGCCATAGGCGGATGACGGCGTATCCGGCCTGACGCCCAGGGTGACGATCTGGCCTGCTCTGGCCGCGTCCGCCGCCTTCAGCGCAGCGTCGCGGAACGCCTGATGATCGGGAATATGATGGTCCGATGCGACGAAGACGTTGACGCCCGTCGGATCCAGACGCGCGGTCCAGGCGGCGGCTGCGGCCATGGCTGCGGCGGAGTCCCGCGCTTCAGGCTCCAGCAGAACCTGCGCCTCGATCCCCAGTTCAGCCAATTGGCTGAGGATCGCATCCCGGTGCGCCACGCCCCCGACGACGATCAGCCGCCCGCCGTCCGACGACAGCGGGGCCACACGCAACGCCGTCTCCTGAAACAGAGAGCGGTTGCCGGACAGCGGAATGAATTGTTTCGGCCTGGAGGGTCGCGACGCCGGCCACAACCGCGTCCCCGCCCCACCGCACATGATTACCGGATAGATCCCCATAGGCCCCAGATTACACACCGGCCGCGCTCATAAAACCTTGAAACGATGACACTTCGCGATTTCAAACGACCATTGTTACAAGAAAGCCGCGCAACCCAGGCTCCTGCTGCGTCAGTCTCGTCCTCTCGAAAGGCGCAGGCAACAAACCCCTGCATTCAGCATTTCGATGAACAGGGCTTCATCGGAGCGCCGGAATATGGTCAGGCTCGCGTCATGCTGACGCCCGACCGACGCATGAGGGTGGCGGCCTCGACAACCGTCCCGAACGGGAGACTTAAAGACATGAACGACCGCGCCGCCAAGACGATCGCCCCCCCTGCCGATCTGCCACGCCGCCAACTGCTGCTGGGCGCCGGGCTGGTGACCGGTTTCACCGCACTGGGCGTCTTCGGCTCTCCGGCTCAGGCTCAGGCCGCTCTGTCGGCTGAAGACCGCGCCGTGGTGCAGCAGGCCCAGACCTATCTGCAGGGCCTGACCTCGGCTCAAGGCTCCTTCGTCGAGACGGGCCCCAATAATGTCCGCCGCGAGGGTCGTTTCTATTTGCAGCGTCCGGGCAAGATGCGGTTCGAATACACCAACCCCGCCGGGCTTCTGGTCGTGTCGGACGGCTATAACGTCAAACGCTATGACCCCCGGCTGGAGAATTTCCAGCAGGTTCCGCTGGGCCGCACGCCCCTGTCGGTCTTCCTGGCCCGCAACGTCCGTCTGGATCAGGGCGTCCGCATCGATGGCGTGACCCGCATGGCCGGAGGCGGTTTCTCGATCACCGCACGCGATTCCGCTCGTCCGAACGACGGTCAGGTGGTGTTGAGCTTCGCCGGAAGCCCGCTGCGCCTGACCGAATGGACCATCACCGATCCGCAAGGCGCCCGCACGCGCACCCAGCTGACCGCCCTGCAACCGGCATCCGGCCTGGCCGCCAGCCTGTTCCAGCTGCGCGACCCCACGCGCCGCCCCGGCCGTAACTAACGGATCATGGAACGGAAACCTCAACGATCACGGTTATCAGTCCGTTACCGGATAATCACACTCAAACAGTAATTATGACAGTTTGACCTTTTCGTTTCGTCGTGACATCTAGATCACAGGACGACGGCGGTCGTCCTACCGCCACGGATGTCATCCCCCTCCCGGCGGCGAGAGAGACGAAACTTTCAGAGCCCGGCCCGCAGCGGCCGGGCCTTTTTTATGCCGCCAAACCTGATCCTGGCCTGCTAAAGCGGGGCCATGACCCTTCGCCTCGCCACCTGGAACATCAACTCCGTCCGCCTGCGCATCGACCAGGTCGCCCGCTTCGTTCAGGAGCGCGCGCCCGACGTCCTGATGCTGCAGGAGATCAAATGCACCACGGACCAGTTTCCGCGCGCCGCCTTCGAGGAGATGGGCCTGCCGCACCTGCGCGTTCTGGGCCAGAAGGGCTGGCACGGGGTGGCCATCGCCAGCCGCCTGCCGATCGAGGACAGCGAAACCTTCCAGGTCTGCAAGCTGGGCCACGCGCGCTGCGTGTCAGCCAGCGTCGCCGGAATCGACATCCAGAACTTCTATATCCCCGCCGGCGGCGACATCCCCGACCGGGCGCTGAACCCCAAGTTCGATCACAAGATGGACTTCTATGAACAGCTGACCGAGATCGTGGCGCGTCAGGACAAGTCGCGTCCGCTGGTCATGGCGGGTGATTTCAACATCGCGCCGGGCGAAGGCGATGTCTTCAACCACCGCTACATGTCCAAGATCGTCAGCCACACCCCCATCGAGGTCGAGACCCTGAACCGGCTTCAGGCCACGGGCGGGTTCGCCGACGTGCTGCGCGACCGTTTCCCCGAACCCCAGAAGCTGGCCAGCTGGTGGAGCTACCGCGCCGCCGACTTCCGCAAGTCCAACCGGGGCCTGCGCCTGGACCACATCTGGACCTCCCCCGGCCTGACCTCCGCCGTGGTCAAGAACACCGCCCGCATCCACGACGATGTGCGCGAATGGGAACGCCCCAGCGACCACGCCCCCGTCACGGTCGACCTGGACGTCTGATCCTTAATAGACGGCGACCGGACGGCTGGGCTGAGACGGCGTCGACTTGGGCGAGCGCCCCACCCTTGCCGCCGCTCGGGCCAGACGCTCGACCACCTGATCCAGTTCGGGCTCCGGCAAGGTGTAGGGCAGGCGCAGGCGGCGTTCGAAGGCGCCGTCTATGCCGAAGCGCGGGCCAGCCGCCAGCCTGACGCCCTCTTCCGCCGCCTGTTGGGTCAGAGCCGAGCTGATCGGTCCGGGCAGGCGCGCCCACAGGGACAGGCCGCCCGCCGGACGCGGGCAGACCCAGTCGGGCAGGCGTTCGGCCAGACGGGCGCGCAGGTGATCCCGTCTGGCCCGCAACAGGGGCCGCCGTACCGCAAGCGCCGCGCCCGCGTCATTCAGCAGTTCGACCGCCGCCAGCTGCTCCAGGATCGGCACGCCCAGATCGAAACTGGCCCGGCTCTGGGCCAGACGCTGGATCACCGCCCGGTCCGCGCGGATCCAGCCGATCCGCAAACCGCCCCAGACGCTCTTGGACATGGACCCCAGCCGCACCATGCGCGGCGCATCCACCGCCGAGGCGGTCAGGGCGGGCGGACCGCTGAGGGTCAGCTCCACCAGCGTCTCGTCCAGCACCAGCAGGGTCTCCGACCCCTTCAGCGCCGACAGCAGACGCAGACGGTCCGCCGCCCGCATCATCCGCCCCGTCGGATTATTGTGGTCCAGCACCAGATAGGCCATCGGCGCGGTGTGGCGGCGGCAGGCGCAGGCCAGACCCTCGACATCCCAGCCCTCCTCGCCGTCTTCGTCCGGCAGGGCGACCGGGATGGGCCGCGCGCCCGCCGCCAGAATGGCGTCTATGGCCTGCGGATAGGTGGGATGGTCGAACACCACCGCATCGCCGGGCCGCACCGTCAGCCGCAGCAGATGCACCAGCCCATTGTGCGCCCCATGGGTGATCAGGATCTGCCCGGCCGAGGTCGGCAGACCGCGCCGCCGATAGCCCGCCGCCACCGCTTCGCGCAGCTCCTCCAGCCCCGCCGTCTCATAGCCATGCCCCGGCAGATTGGCGGGCAGACGCTCCAGCGCCCGCACATAGGCGGCGTGAATATTGGGGTCGGCCGGCAGGACCGCAGCGGTCAGGTCGATCACATCCGAGGTTTCCGCCTCGGTTGCCGCGGGCGGACGGGTCAGGCCAAGGTTGCGACCGGGGTTGCGGCTGGGCGGCAGGCTGGTGCGGGCGGCGGCCCCTTGTCCTCCGGTCAGGAATCCGTCATCGCGCAGTCCGCCATAGGCGGCGGAAACAGTCGTTCGGCTCAGACCCAGCGTCTGCGCCAGCTCGCGTTCTCCGGGCAGGCGCGCGTCCAGCGGCAGTCGTCCGTCCAGGATCAGCAGCCGCACTGCACCGGCCAGCTGGCGATAGGCGGCCCCTGCCCCCGGCCTGCGCCAGTCTCCCAGATGGCGGATCAGGGTGGCGGAACGGATGGTGCGCGGCGTCATCAGGCCAGAATGCCACAACTGGCCCTTTTTCTGAAGTCCAGTTTGGCGCAAATAACCCGAATGACCCGTCGCCTGCTCCAGCTTTTCCTCGGCCTTGGCCTCTACGGCCTGTCCATCGCCATGATCGTCCGCGCCGGTCTGGGCCTGGACCCCTGGGATGTGCTGACGCAAGGGGTGTTCGAACGGTTCGCCGGTCCCGCCGGGATCAGCTTCGGCATGGTGGTCAATCTGATCGGTCTGGCGGTGCTGCTGCTGTGGCTGCCGCTGCGCCAGAAGCCGGGCATCGGCACGGTGGCCAATGTTTTGGTCATCGGCACGGTGGCCAATTTCGGTCTGGACTGGATCCCGTCTGACCTGGCCCTACCCCTGCGCGCGGGCCTGCTGGTCGCGGGCATTGTGCTGAACGGCGTGGCGACCGGCGCCTATGTCGGGGCGGGCCTTGGCCCCGGTCCGCGCGACGGCCTGATGACCGGCATCGTGGCCCGCACCGGCTGGCCGGTGAAATGGGTCAGGACCGCCATCGAGATCACCGTCGTCGCCGTCGGCTGGCTGCTGGGCGGTTCGGTCGGACTGGGCACCATCCTGTACGCCGTGGCCATCGGTCCGCTGGTCCACATCTTCCTGCCGGTGTTCACGATCAGGAAGAAGGGCTAGAGGCCGCTCGACATTCCGTCGGCTGGAAATCTTAGATCGTCATTCCGGGGCTGAGCAAAGCGAAGAACCCGGAACCCAGGGCTGCAGCGCCGTCGTTGGACGTATTCGGCGCAGGGTTGCGAGCCTCCTGGGTTCCGGGTTCGTCCTACGGACGCCCCGGAATGACGCGCTAGGCTGAATATCGATTAGCCTTGAGGACCGCCAGCCCGCTTACGGCTGCAGCCGGTATCCGCCTGCGTCCGTCAGCAGCAGACGGGCCTGACCCGGCTCGGGCTCGATCTTCTGGCGCAGGCGATAGATGTGGGTTTCCAGCGTGTGGGTCGTGACCCCGGCGTTGTAGCCCCAGACTTCCGTCAGCAGCTCTTCGCGCGACACCGGCTTGGCCCCGGCGCGATAGAGGTATTTCAGGATATTGGTTTCCTTCTCGGTCAACCGCACCTTCTTGCCCTTGGCGTCCGTCAGCATCTTGGACGCGGGGCGGAACTCGTACGGGCCGATGGTGAAGACCGCGTCCTCGGACTGTTCATGGCTGCGCAGATGGGCGCGGATGCGCGCCAGCAGCACGGCGAACCGGAAGGGCTTGGTGACATAGTCGTTGGCGCCCGCATCCAGACCCAGGATGGCGTCGGCGTCCGCCGACTGGGCCGTCAGCATGATCACCGGGGTCGAGACACCGTCCTTGCGTAACAGGCGGCAGGCCTCGCGGCCGTCCATGTCGGGCAGGTCGACGTCCAGCAGGATCAGGTCGGCGCGGACCTCGCGGCCCATGCGGACCCCGTCCGTCGCGGTCGCGGCCTGCAATGTGCGGAACTCTTCATGCAGGTTCAGCTGCTCGGCCAAGGCCTCGCGCAGGTCGTCGTCGTCGTCGATGATCAGGATGGTCTTGGGCGTAGGCATGGTCAGACAATGGCGAGGCTTTGGCCCCGCGCCAAGGCTTGGGGGTGCGAATTCAACTCAGGTAACCGCTTAGAGCCTGTTTAAGGCCGATTTCGTTCCCCGAATAATGCGGTTCCGACGCGCACATGGGTGGCGCCGCGACCGATCGCCGCCTCGAAGTCGCCGCTCATCCCCATCGACAGGACCGACAGGCCGTTGCGCGCCGCGATGGATTTCAACAGGTCGAAATGCGGGGCGGGATCTTCATCCGCAGGCGGAATGCACATCAGGCCCTCGACATTCAGACCATGGGTGTCGCGCGCGGTCTGGATCAGGGCGTCGGCCTCATCGGGCAGGACGCCGGCCTTCTGGGGCTCAGCGCCAGTGTTGACCTGGACCAGAACGCGGGGCGAACGGCCCAGCTTGGCCGCCGCGACCGCCAGGGCCCGCGCCAGTTTTTCGCGGTCCAGCGTCTCGATGACGTCGAACAGGGCCACCGCGTCCTCAGCCTTGTTGGTCTGCAACGGGCCGATCAGGCGAAGCTCCAGCCCCGGCAGGTCCGCCAGACGGTCGGCCCAACGGCCTTCAGCCTCCTGCACCCGGTTTTCGCCGAACACCCGCTGGCCCGTGGCCAGAATGGCGTCGATGGCCTCGGCGCCTTGCGTCTTGGATACAGCCGTCAGGACCACCGAGGCGGGGTCGCAGCCTGCCGCCTGACAGGCCGCGTCGATACGGCTGCGGACGGCGGCGACCCGTTCAGCGATGGACGCCGGAGGTGAAGCGAGGGAAGAAGGGCTCATGATCCTGCCGACCGGTTACAGCGATGAGGCGCGTGCGCTCTGGGATGCGGCGACCGCTCTAAACCGCGCCGCCGCGACTGTCAGCCCGCGCGCCGCAGGTTTGCCGCCGCTGCTGTTCTTCACCGACCCGGAACGGACGCCGCGTCCGTGGGAGACGGCGGCGCGTCTGCCCGCAGGCTCCGCCGTCGTCTATCGCGCCTTCGGGGCGGCGGATGCGGTTGCGACAGGCCGGCGTCTGCGCGAAGCGACCCATGGCGCCGAGGTGCGGCTGCTGGTCGGACGCGACCTTGATCTGGCTCAGGCGATCGGGGCCGACGGCCTGCACCTGCCGGAGCGCGAGGCCGCGCGGGCCGTCGAAATCCGCGCCGCCCATCCCGACTGGCTGCTGACCGCCGCCTGGCACGGCGCGCCGCAGCCGCTGCTAAAAGGGTTGGACGCCCTGATCCTGTCGCCGGTCTTCCCGGCGGGCGGCGCGTCGTCGGCCAAGCCTGCGCTGGGCGTCGCGGGGTTTCAGGACAGGGTCAGCTCAATCGCCGCACCCGTCTATGCCCTGGGCGGCGTCAGCGCGCTGAATGCAGGCGAACTGCGGGAATCCGGCGCCTGCGGATTGGCGGGCGTCGATGCGGTTCAGTCAGCATTTCGCTGACCTTAAAGCCGATCAGAACTTGAAGATGGTTTCCAGACGAACGCGCGGCTGGGCGCGGCCGTTGGTTTCCTGGGCGCGGGCCGGGTCGGCCTCTGGCGCGCCGACAGCGGCGGCGGCGCCGACACGCAGGCGGTCGTTCAGGCGGTAATAGGCGCCCGCTTCGACATCGCCCCAGTCGGTTTCACGACCGACAGGCTGGTTCAGGTTGAAGTCCAGGCTCCAGCGGCCGTTCTCATTCAGGCGCAGGCCGCGGCGCGGGGCCGGGGCGTTGGGCTGGCCTGCCTGGGCGTCGGCCAGCGAAACACTGGGCGCGCGGGTCTGCGACTGGGCGAGCACAGGCGTCGACACGGCGAGAACCGCCGTCGCAAACCCTGCTGCTATGATGCCGCCGAAACGCATTCCAGATCCTCAATGACCTCGCAAACCCGCAAGGCCGCACGCTTTTCCGTCCTTAGATGGGGACGGACTGCGCGATTAGACACCCGGGGTCCGGTCGGTCAACGCAGTCACGGGCGCATATTTCCGATTCTGTTCATTGTTGCACTGCGATGTGGCTCAAGCGTCACGGGAATTGCCCCAAAACGAGCCGATGTTCGCCCAATGGATCGTCGAACTGGCCAAACAGAAGCCCCCGCCCGCGACTTCGCCTTGTCATCGCCCCTTTTGACCGTGTTATAGAACCCTGCTGCGGCGCGGATCATGCGAAAGCCGTGCGCGTGCGGGCCGAGGGCCCCCACGGTTCAGAGTTTACGGAGACTTCCTTGATGAGCCTCAACAAGGCCCTGGTTCGCGGCGTCGCCATCGCCCTGGTCTCGGGCGTCGCCCTTGCGGGCTGCTCCAGCATTCCTTTCGTCGGCGGCAAGAAGAACGCGCCCAAGACGAACGTGCAGCAGGGCATCGGCGTCAACGGCTATCTGTGGCGCGCCTCGCTCGACACCCTCAGCTTCATGCCCCTGATCACCGCCGACCCCTGGGGCGGCGTGATCAACTATGACTGGTACTCCAGCCCGCAGGCCCCGAACGAGCGGTTCAAGGCCACGGTCTTCATCCTGGACACCCGCCTTCGCGCCGATGCGCTGACGGTCACGGTGAGCAAGGAAGTGAAGGGCGCGGACGGTCAATGGACCACCGCTCCCGTCGCCGCCCAGACCGAGTCCGATCTGGTCAACGCCATCCTGACCAAGGCGCGCCAGCTCAACCTCGCCAACGCCGGCTGATTCAGGCGCTCTTCTATGCTGGCGCCGATGCTTCGGCCTGAGCGCCAGCCACTATTCTTCTTGGGGCGCGACCGCCCTTCGGGCTAGTTGAGCGCGAGGGCGCGTTAGCGTCCTCGCTGCTTTTCAGGATCCCCGTGGCCCGTTACGAACCCAAGACCGCCGAACCCCGCCAGCAGACCCGCTGGGCGGACGCCAACGCCTTCGTGACGAAGGACACCGGCCGTTCGAAGTATTATGTTCTTGAAATGTTCCCCTACCCGTCCGGGAACATCCACATGGGTCACGCCCGCAACTATGTGATGGGCGACGTGGTGGCCCGGTCCAAGCGCGCCCAGGGCTTCGATGTCCTGCACCCGATGGGCTGGGACGCCTTCGGCATGCCCGCCGAGAACGCGGCCATGGAGCGCGGCATCCACCCCAAGGGCTGGACCTACGACAACATCGCCACAATGCGGGATCAGCTGAAGCTGTTGGGCCTGTCGCTGGACTGGTCGCGTGAGTTCGCCACCTGCGACCCGGAATATTACGGCAAGCAGCAGGCCTGGTTCCTGGAGCTGTATCGGCGCGGTCTGGTCTATCGCAAGGACGGGGTCGTCAACTGGGATCCGGTCGACAATACGGTCCTGGCCAATGAACAGGTGATCGACGGGCGCGGCTGGCGTTCCGGCGCCCTGATCGAGAAGCGCAAACTGAACCAGTGGTTCCTGCGCATCACCGACTATGCCGACGACCTGATCGACGGCCTGAAAGACCTGGACCGCTGGCCCGACAAGGTCCGCCTGATGCAGGAAAACTGGATCGGCCGCTCCAAGGGTCTGCAGATGACCTGGAAATGGGCGGGCGAGGTCCCTGCCGCATCGCCGGACGGTCTGGAGATCTACACCACCCGCCCCGACACCCTGTTCGGCGCATCCTTCATGGGGATTGCGCCCGACCACCCCATCGCCAAGGCCCTGGCCGAGGCCAACCCCGAGGTCGCCGCCTTCGTCGCCGAATGCCGCAAGGGCGGCACCTCGCAGGCCGACATCGACCAGGCTGAAAAGATCGGCTGGGACACGGGCCTGAAGGCCGTCCATCCCTTCACCGGCGCCCAGGTTCCGGTCTGGATCGCCAACTTCATCCTGTCGGAATACGGCACAGGCGCCATCTTCGCCTGCCCGGCCCACGACCAGCGCGACCTGGACTTCGCCCGCAAATACGGCCTGCCCGTCACGACCGTGGTCCGCCCTGAGGGCGCCGGCGACGACTTCGCCGTCGGCGACGAGGCCTATGTCGGCCCCGGCTCCATTTTCAATTCCGACTTCCTGAACGGTCTGGACATCGAGGCCGCCAAGGCCGAGGCCATTGGCCGGATCGAGGCCGCCGGAACCGGCAAGGGCGCGACCATCTACCGCCTGCGCGACTGGGGCGTCAGCCGCCAGCGCTATTGGGGCTGCCCCATCCCGATCATCCACTGCCCGACCTGCGGCCCGGTGGAGGTTCCCGCCGACCAACTGCCGGTCGTCCTGCCCGACGACGTCACCTTTGACGTGCCCGGCAACCCGCTGGATCGCCACGCGACCTGGAAACACGTCAAATGCCCGTCGTGCGGAACCGACGCGACGCGCGAGACGGACACCCTGGACACCTTCGTGGACTCCAGCTGGTATTTCGCCCGCTTCACCGATCCCAAGGCCGAGGCGCCGATCGACAAGGCCGCCGCCGACCACTGGCTGGCCGTGGATCAGTATATCGGCGGCGTCGAACACGCGGTGCTGCACCTGCTCTACGCCCGCTTCATCACCCGCGCCCTGACCGATGCCGGTCTGATGAGCGTCAAGGAGCCGTTCGCGGGCCTGTTCACTCAAGGCATGGTCGTCCACGAAACCTATTTCGAGGGCCATGACGAGGTCGGCAAACCGCGCTGGGTCGAGCCCACCGACGTGAAGATCGAAACCGTCGACGGCCAGCGCGTCGCCACACGCCTGTCGAACGGCGCGGCCCTGACCATCGGCGACATCGAAAAGATGTCCAAGTCCAAGAAGAACGTCGTCGCGCCGCAGGAGATCCTGACCTCGCACGGCGTGGATGCAGGCCGCCTGTTCGTCCTGTCCGACAGCCCGCCGGAACGCGACATCCAGTGGACGCCGGGCGGCATCGAGGGCGCCAGCCGCTTCGTCCAGCGCACCTGGACCCTGTTCGACGGCTTCGATCCCGCCGTGGCGGGCGACGAAAAGGCCAACGCCGAACTGGTCCGCGAGACGCACAAGGCCATCAAGGCCGTGTCTGAGGGCGTGGAAGGCTTCCGCTTCAACTCCGCCATCGCCAAGCTGTACGCCTTCGTCGCCACCGTGCGCGACAACGCCAAGGCGGGCGGTGACGCCAAGCGTCAGGCCCTATCGGCCCTGGCGCGCCTGATCGCCCCCTTCACCCCGCACCTGGCCGAGGAATGCTGGACGCGCCTGGGTGAGGACGGGATGGTTCTGGACGCGCCGTGGCCTGTGTGGGACGCTGCGCTCGCGGCTGACGACGAAGTGGTCCTGCCCATCCAGATCAACGGCAAGCGCCGGGCGGAAATCCGCGTGGCGCGCGGTTCCGAACCGGCCGTGGTCGAGGCTCTGGTCCTGGCTGACGAGACCGTCAAGGCGCGTCTGGAGGGTCTGAGCGTGAAGAAGATCGTCGTGGTCAAGGACCGCATCGTCAATCTGGTGGCCGGCTGATGCGCGTCGCGGCGGTCTTTGCCGTCCTGCTGGGGCTGGGGGTTTCGGCTTGCGGCTTCACGCCCATGTACGCCGAACCGGCGACGGGGTCGGCCCTGCGCCGCATCGCCGTCACGACCCAGGACGACCGTCTGGGGTACCGGCTGCGCGAGCAGCTTGAAGACGCCCTGGCCTGGGACCGCAGCGTCACGCCGCTATACCGCCTGACCGCCACGGTCGAGCAGAACCGCCGCTCGCTGGGCCGCCGCATCGACGACACCGCCACCCGCTATGAGCTGACGGTCAAGGCGACCTGGACCCTGACCCCAGCGGCGGGCGGAACACCCCTCAGCGGCACAGAAACCGTCACCACGACCTACGCCAGCGACGACCAGCCCTATGCCGCCATCGCCGCCCAGCAGGACGGCGAGGAGCGCGCGGCGTCGGAACTGGCCCGCCTGATCCGTCTGGACGTCATGCAGGCGCTGTCAGGCCAGTGAGCCGACTGCGATGATCCTCGCCAAACGCCCGGAAATCGAACGGTTCCTGAAGGCGCCTGATCCGGCCATCCGCGCGGCGGTGATCCACGGCAAGGACCGTTCCGGCGTCGCCGAACGGGCCGAAATCCTGTGCAAAACGGTCACGCCGGACCTGAACGACCCCTTCAACGTCACCGTCCTGACCGACAGCGACATCGACGGCGACGAAACCAGGCTGGAAGAGGCCCTGACGGCCATGTCCCTGATGGGCGGGCGTCGTCTGGTGCGCATCCGCCTGTCCACGATCAAGCCCGGCGTGGACAAGGCGGTGGCCGCTGCGCTCAAGATCCATGCGGCGGGCGGCTATAATCCTGACGCCATGCTGGTGGTCGAGGCGGATCAGCTGGGCCGTGAGTCTGCCCTGCGAAAGACCGCCGAAAAAGAAAACGGCGCCGTCGGCATCGTCTGCTACGAGGATGAAACCGGCGATGTGGCCCGCATGACGCGCGAGGCCCTGGCCGCGGACAAGGTCGGTCTGAACGCCGACGCCCTGGACCGTTTCGTCGCCCGCCTGCCCCGCGAACGCGGCCTGATGCGCCAGGAGATCGAGCGTCTGGCCCTGTTCATCGGCCCGGGATCCGGCCGCACCATCGGCCCGGAAGAGCTGGAGCAGCATCTGGGCGTCGAGCCCGACGCCTCCCTGTCGGACGCCGCGCTTCAGGCATTCGGCGGTCGTCCCGGCCCTGCCCAGTCCGGCCTGCGCCGCGCCTTCGCCGAGGGTGAGTCTTCGGTGCTGGCGGTGCGTTCCGCCGCCATGCATCTGGGCCGTTTGCGCCGGATCAACATCCTTCAGGCCAATGGCGCCAACGCCAAGGAGGCCGCAAAGGCCGCAGGCGTCTTCTGGAAGCAGGAGGCGGAAATGCTGCGTCAGGCCCGCGCCTGGCGGCTGGAGGCGCTGGACGATGTTCTGGACAGCATCAACACCGCAGACGTCGCCACCAAGACGACGGGAATGCCGGATCAGCTGATCGCGGAACGTCTGCTGCTGGAGATCGCGGGCCGCGCGCGGCGCCTGGGCCTCTAAAGCCCGCGACCTGCTCTGCGGAAGGCCTAGCCCCGCTTCGAGGCCTTGCGGAACGCAGGCTTGGCCATGGCCACATTGCGTGCGGACACGCTTTTTTCTTCAGCCTTGGCGCTGGGCTGGCCGGAGAATCCGTGGCCGACCTTGGCCTTCTTGGCGGCCAAGGCCTGTTTCAGTTTTTCGGCGGGGGTGAGCGTGGTTTCTTCAGTCATAGGCTCACCCTAGCACGCCAAACCCCTCAGCCCCGCATCAATCGGCGGCACAGGTCGTCCAACTGCTCCAGAGAGCCGTAACGGATGGTCAGTTCGCCCTTGCCGCTGCGGTCGTTCAGCTCGACCTTCAGGCCCAGGGCGTCGGCCAGATCCTGCTGCAGGGCCACGACATCCGCCGAGCCCTCGCCTGCCCGCGCCACAGCCTTGGCCTTGACCGGCTTGGGCCCTTCCGTCGCACGACGCGCCAGGGCCTCGGTTTCGCGCACGCTCAGACCGTCGACAAAGGCGATGTCGGCCAGCTGGCTGGGATCCGGCGTATTGATCAGCGCCCGCGCATGACCCGCCGACAGCTTGCCCTCGCGGACATAGAACAGCACCCGCTCCGGCAGCTGAAGCAGGCGCATCATATTGGCGACATGGCTGCGGCTCTTGCCGACGACCCCGGCGACGGCGTCCTGGGTCCGACCGAAACGATCCATCAGAACGCGGTAAGCCTCGGCCTCCTCCAGCGGATTCAGGTCGGCGCGCTGGACGTTTTCGACGATGGCGACTTCGAAGACCTCAACATCGTCCATCTCGTGAACGACGATCGGCACCTCAGTCAGCCGCGCGGCCTGCGACGCGCGCCAGCGACGCTCGCCGGCGATGATCTGCCAGACGCCGTCCTCGCCCGGCTGGCTCCGCACCAGAATGGGCTGAAGCACGCCCTTGTCGCGGATCGAGGCGGTCAGCTCCTCCAGATCTTCCTGGCGGAAAGTCTTGCGCGGCTGGTCCGGGTTGGGCTTCAGGCTCTCGATCGGCACGCGCTGCACGCCCGCCGGGACCGGAGCGTCCGGCGCCACCGGCGCCTCCGCATTCTCGCCCATCAACGCCGACAGGCCGCGGCCCAGACCTCTGTGTCGTTCAGCCAAGATACTGTTCCGTTTCTTCTTCTAAAACTCAGGCCGCCAGCTTCAGACGCTGACGTTCGCGCTTCACCACTTCCTTGGCCAGACGCAGATAGGCCTGGCTGCCGGCGCATTTCAGATCATAGATCAGCGCGGGCTTGCCAAAGGACGGCGCCTCGGCGACGCGGACATTGCGCGGAATGACGCTGGCGTAGACCTTGTCGCCGAAGTGGGCGCGGACGTCATTGGCCACTTGACCGGACAGGGCGCTGCGGCGGTCAAACATGGTCAGGACCAGGCCCTGAATCTCCAGCGCCGGGTTCAGGCTGTGCTTGACCATGTCGATGGTCCGCATCAGCTGGCTGAGGCCTTCCAGCGCAAAGAACTCGCATTGCAGCGGCACCAGAACCGCGTCCGCCGCCGCCATGGCGTTCAGCGTCAGCAGGTTCAGCGACGGAGGGCAGTCGATCAGCACATAGTCATACGCGGTAGGGCCGTCGTCGTGGGCGCGCAGAGCATCCCGAAGGCGATAGGAACGACGATCCGCCTGACTCAATTCGATCTCGACCCCCGACATGTCGGCGTCGGCGGGCACGATCCACAGGTTCGGAACGGTCGTCTGGACCGAGGCGTCCGCGATGGAACGCTGGTCCACGACCACGTCATAGATGGTGACCCGGCGTGTTTCACGTGGAACACCCAGGCCCGTCGAGGCATTGCCCTGCGGGTCCATGTCCACGATCAGCACCCGCTCGCCGATGGCGGCCAGGGCGGTGCCCAGGTTGATGGCGGTCGTCGTCTTGCCGACGCCCCCCTTCTGATTGGATACGGCGAGAACTCGGGCAGGCTTTTTAACGGGCACGTTTCAGGCTCCGGACTGTCACGATACGGCCCCGCGCATCGCTCTGCGACGGAACCAGTTCAGCTTGGAAATGCCAGGATTTCCGGGCTTCAAGCAACTCCGATTCCGCCTTCTCCCCCTTGAGAAACAGACCTTGTGCACCCCTTTCGAAGTAGGGCTGTGCATAACCGAGAAGCTTATCCATAGGCGCCACAGCCCGTGCTGTAACGATGTCACATCGCACACGCTGCTCCTCGGCCCGTCCATTCAGAACCGTCGCCGGAAGACCGAGCGCATTAACGATTTCCTGGAGGAAACGGCAGCGTTTGCCCAGGCTATCGATCAGCCAGACATGCGACCCTTCCCTGCCCTTCAGCAGGATCGTCAGGACGACGCCCGGAAACCCCGCGCCCGCTCCCAGATCCGCCCAGGTCAAGGCGTCCGGGGCGTGGGTCAGCAGTTGGGCGCTGTCCCAGGCGTGGCGGTTCCAGAAGTCCGGCAGGCTGTCTGGCCCCACCAGATTCATGACTTCATTCGCCTCCGCCAGGCGCAGGCGAAACGCCTCCAGATCGGCCATCTGCTCAGGCGTCGCCTGAGTCTTTTGTTGGAATATGGCCTTTTCGGCTTCCAAGCTCATGCCGCCACCGTGGTGCGCGGCGCGCGTTTCACATGGGACAGCAGGGCCGTCAGGGCGCCGGGCGTCATGCCTTCGATCCGCCCAGCCTGGCCGAGCGTGCGCGGGCGGATGCGGATCAGCTTGTCCTTCACCTCGTTCGACAGACCGCCGATGGCGCCATAGTCCAGATCGACAGGCAGGATCAGCGCCTCCTCCGAACGCAGGGCGGCGGCGTCCACGGCCTGGCGGTCCAGATAGTTGGCGTAGCCTGCATCAATCTCGACCTGCTCCCTCACCTCTGGGCTCCAGTCGGCGATGGCCGGGCAGACGGGAACAAAGTTCTCCAGCGTCACGTCCGGGAAGGCCAGAAGTTCGCGCATCGAGCGGCGGCGCCCATCGGCGTTCACCGGAATGCCAAGGGCGTTGGCCTCCTTGGGCGTGAACAGGGTTTCACGTGAAACAGAACTGGCCTTGGAAAGTTCGGCCGCCTTGGCCTCAAACCGCAGCCGCCGCGCCTTCGACACGATGCCGAGAGCCACCGCCAGTGGCGTCAGACGCTGGTCGGCGTTGTCGGCGCGCAGGCTCAGTCGATATTCGGCGCGGCTGGTGAACATGCGATAGGGCTCGGTCACGCCCCGCGTCACCAGATCGTCGATCATCACCCCGATATAGGCCTGGTCCCGACCGAAGACGACGGGCTCCTGACCCGATGCGGAACGCGCCGCATTCAGGCCCGCCATCAGTCCCTGAGCCGCCGCCTCTTCATATCCGGTCGTGCCGTTGATCTGGCCTGCAAGATAGAGGCCAGGCCGCTTCTTCACTTCCAGCGTCGGGCTCAGTTCGCGGGGATCGACATAGTCGTATTCGATGGCATAGCCGTACCGGAACACCTCGACCGCCTCCAGACCGGGGATGGTCCGAAGGAAGGCCAGTTGGGTCGGCTCGCTGACCGAGGTCGAAATCCCGTTCGGATAGACGGTCGGATCATCCAGGCCTTCCGGCTCCAGGAAGATCTGGTGGCTGGTCTTGTCGGCGAACCGCACCACCTTGTCCTCGATCGAGGGGCAGTAACGCGGGCCGATGCCAGAGACCTTGCCGCCATAGACGGCGCTCTCACCCAGGTTCTCGGCGATAATGCGGTGGGTCTCGGCCGTCGTATGGGTCACGCCGCAGGCGATCTGCGGGACCGTGATCTGATCCGTCAGGAAGGAGAAGGCCGATGGGACGGCGTCCGCATCCTGCATCTCCAGACGATCCCAGGCGATGGTTCGGCCATCCAGCCGTGCGGGCGTGCCGGTCTTCAGCCGCCCCATCATCAGGTCGGCGGCGTGCAGATCGGCGGCCAGGCCGGTGGAGGGCGCCTCGCCATGTCGGCCCGCCGGGATACGTTCGTCGCCACGGTGGATGACGCCGTTCAGGAAGGTGCCGGTCGTCAGGACGACGGACGAGGCGTGAATCCTCTCCCCTGCCCCGGTCGTGACCCCAACCACGCGGTCACCGTCAAGGATCAGGCTTTCCGCCGTGCCCGCCATCAGGGTCAGGTTCGGCGTCTGGGCCAACTCGGCCTGCATGGCTTCGCGATACAGACGGCGGTCGATCTGGCTGCGCGGGCCCCGGACCGCCGCCCCCTTCGAGCGGTTCAGCAGGCGGAACTGGATGCCCGACACATCGGCCAGCCGCCCCATGATCCCATCCATGGCGTCGATCTCACGTACCAGATGCCCCTTGCCCAGACCGCCAATGGCCGGGTTGCAGGACATCTCGCCGACGGTCTCAAGCTTCTGGGTCAGCAGCAAGGTGCGCGCACCTGCACGGGCGGAGGCCGCCGCCGCTTCACAACCAGCATGGCCGCCGCCGATGACGACGACGTCACAGGTGATTTCGAGTGGGGAGTTCATCTGCGCCACATAGTCCAAACAGCGCCTCTTCGCCACCCGTGCGACAAAGGCAAGGTGGATACGGTCAAGCCTGTTTCACGTGGAACACCGGTATTACTTTCCGATGCAGAAGGTCGAAAAGACCTGACCCAGTATGTCCTCGACCCCGATCGCGCCCGTGACGCGCGACAGCGCCTCGGCCGCACGACGCAGGTCATCACCCGCCATTTCAGGCGCCACGTCCAGCGCCGCCAAGGCCGCCTCGACCGCCGCCAGGGCTTCCGTCAGACGCATCCGGTGACGCTCGCGCGTAATGGCCGGGAAGTCGGCGCCCGACAGATCACGGGCCAGTCGCGCGGCGATCCAGTCATGCAGTTCGGACAGGCCCTGCCCGGTCTGGGTGCTGACGGTCAGACTGTCCAGACCTCTGGTCGCGGTGACTGTGCCGACATCCGCCTTGTTGGCGATCACCAGGTCGCCCGATTGGGCATAGTCGGCGGCGACGCCTTCCGGGTCGCCCGGCGCCCGGACCCACAGTCGCAGGTCCGCCTGTTCGGCCCGCAACCGCGCCCGGCGAACCCCTTCGGCCTCGACCGGATCATCACTGTCGCGCAAGCCCGCCGTGTCCGACAGGGTCACGGCATAGCCGCCGATGACCAGATCGGCGTCCAGAACATCCCGCGTGGTGCCGGCGATGGGCGTGACGATGGCCGCCTCACGCGCGACCAGGGCGTTGAACAGCGACGACTTGCCCGCGTTCGTTTCGCCGATCAGAACGATGCGATAGCCGTCGCGCACCCGCTCACCCCGCCGTCCTGTATCGACGGCGCGGCGCAGATCCTCCGCCAGACGGATCAGAACCGGACCGGCGGTGCGGGCCAGATTGTCGGGAACCTCCTCATCGGGGAAGTCGATCTCGGCCTCGACCAGGGCCAGGGCGTGCAGAAGATCGCGGCGGAACCCGACGTAGGTTTCGCTGAGTTTTCCCTCCAGCTGACCCAGGGCCTGTCTGGCCTGGGCCGCTGTCTCGGCATCGATCAGATCAGCCACCGCCTCGGCCTGGGCCAGGTCCATGCGGCCATTCTGGAAGGCGCGGCGGGTGAACTCACCCGGTTCAGCGGGACGGACGCCCAGGGCGATCAGGGCGGAACTCGCCGCCTCGACCACCGCACGACCACCGTGCAGATGCAGTTCGGCGGAGTCCTCGCCCGTGTAGGAATGGGGGCCGACAAAGCGCAAGATCAGGGCCTGGTCGATGTGGGCGCCGCCGTGCGTCAGGTCGCGCACGGACGCCATGCGCGGTTTCACCTTGGACGCGCCGAGCCCCGCCAGCGTGGCCTCGACCTGCGGACCGGACAGTCGAATGACGGCGATGGCCCCGCGGCCGGGTGGCGTCGCGAGGGCGAAGATGGTGTCGTTGGTCATGATCTTGATCTCGCCTCCCCCGGCGTCAGAGAGGTGGCATGGCGAAGGGATTCTGAAAGCGCAAACATCCCCTCCGCCGCTTCGGGCTCTCCCTCCCCGTGTCGTGGGGAGGGAGAGCGAAGGTCATTTTACAGCGGCTTCCATAAGGCGGCGGAACTGGTCCTGGGCCTGAAGGCCGAAGCTGGTCCAGGTCTTCATCAATTCTTCCGGCTGCATGGCCGCGACATTGGCCTTCATCCGATCCTGCATTTCCGCGACCATCGCCTCGTTCAACGGGGTCACGTCGGGCAGGCCGAGGAAGGCGCGCGCCTCGGCGGGGGTGCAATCGATCTCGACCTGGACCTTCATGGAAGCCTCTCCTGTTTCACGTGAAACCCTTCCCTCAAGCAGCCGCACGCCGCGCGTACGGCGATAGAGAAATATGGATCAGGTGTTCATCGACTGGAAGAAGTCCGCGTTGTTCTTGGACTGGCGCAGCTTGTCGAGCAGGAACTCGATCGCGTCCTGCGGACCCATCGGGTTGAGGATGCGGCGCAGCACATAGGTCTTGGCCAGCTGATCCTTGGGCGTGATGAGGTCTTCCTTGCGGGTGCCGGACTTGAGCACGTCGATGGCGGGGAAGATGCGCTTGTCCGCCACCTTGCGGTCCAGCACGATTTCCGAGTTGCCGGTGCCCTTGAACTCTTCGAAGATCACCTCGTCCATGCGGCTGCCGGTGTCGATCAGGGCCGTGGCGATGATGGTCAACGAACCGCCCTGCTCCACATTGCGCGCGGCGCCGAAGAAGCGCTTGGGACGCTGCAGGGCGTTGGCGTCGACGCCCCCGGTCAGCACCTTGCCCGACGACGGGACGGTGGCGTTGTAGGCGCGGCCCAGACGGGTGATGGAGTCCAGCAGGATCACCACGTCCTTCTTGTGCTCGACCAGACGCTTGGCCTTTTCGATCACCATTTCGGCGACGGCGACGTGGCGGGTTGCGGGCTCGTCGAAGGTGGAGGCGACGACCTCGCCCTTCACCGTGCGCTGCATGTCGGTGACTTCTTCGGGGCGTTCGTCGATCAGCAGGACGATCAGGAAGACCTCGGGGTGATTGCGTTCGATCGACTTGGCGATGTTCTGCAGCATCACCGTCTTACCCACGCGCGGCGGGGCGACGATCAGGCAGCGCTGGCCCTTGCCCAGAGGCGCGACGATGTCGATGACGCGGCCCGAGCGGTCCTTCAGGGTCGGGTCCTGGATCTCCATGTGCAGCCGCTCCTCGGGATAGAGGGGCGTCAGGTTGTCGAACAGGACCTTGGTCTTGACCAGCTCCGGGTCTTCCAGATTGATCGTATCGACCTTCAGCAGGGCGAAGTAGCGTTCACCCTCACGCGGGCCGCGCACGGCGCCGTGGACCGTGTCGCCCGAGCGCAGGCCGAAGCGGCGGATCTGCGACGGCGAGACATAGATGTCGTCCGGGCCGGGCAGGTAGTTGGCGTCGGGGCTGCGCAAGAAGCCGAAGCCGTCGGGCAGGATCTCCAGCACGCCATCGGCGATGATCTCGACCTCCTCGTCGGCCAGGGCCTTCAGGATGGCGAACAGCAGATCCTGCTTGCGCAGGTTGGAGGCGTTCTCGACCTCCAGCTGCTCGGCGAAGGCGACCAGATCGGCCGGCGTCTTCTCGTTCAGCTCGGCCAGGGTGATGCGGCCGTTGGGCACGACGGGATCGCCGTCCTCTTCATCCTCGACCGTGGTGTCGACGCCGGAATCGGCGCCTGCGGCCTCGCCGGCCTCATGCTCGGCGCCGTGATGGGTCGGGGTTTCAGCTTCGAGGTTTTCGGCCTCGGGGGAGTCGGGATCGGTGTCGCGGACGTCGGTCATGATGCAGGCTCGCAGTCGCGCACAGCAAAGGGCTGCGGCGTCAGGTCTCTGGGAATGTCTGGCCGTGAGGCCGAAGGGAGGTGCGGCGGGCTCCCGCTGGTCGATACCTGCAGGCGCCGCAAAAAGAGAGGGACCGCCAGCAGGGCCGAACGGTTCACCGCCAGCGGAACCACAGGCGAGCGGTCAGGTCAAGCGGGGCACATGCGTTCATTCAACTTCGCCGATCAGCCAAGTCTGCCCCGTCGTCACATAGGGCGGGTCGAACGTATCGTCGCGCTCATAGGTGTCGAACCCGCGCACAGCGAACTCCGTTGGAACATCCAGACTCCATCGCGTGACCAATTCTGCGTCCGACCGGGCGCTCCATCTGTAGTCATCGAAATTTCGGTCCGTAAACGAGGCGAAATACTTCGGGTCGAAGAAGACGCAGATCTCGCTGTCGAACAGGTTGGGGCAGCCTAAGATCGTCACGACGCGGGTATGTTCCAACCCCTTAGGTTTCCGCTTCGCCAAACAGTAGCTCGCATCAATCAGCACCTGAGCGCAGATCGCCTGAAAATCGGACCTGGCCGTCGGCCCCGACACCAAACCCTGACCGATGGGAATCTTCCAATGAAAATAGTTGCTGCCTGGATAGGCTGCAGGCGGAAACTCAAGCCGGTCCAAACGACGACGCAGCCCTCTCGTCTCACGAACTGCATCGTAGCGACGACGGCGGTCCTGCCAGACCATCTTAACGCAGGGTCCATTCCGTCGTCACCGACAGGACCATGATGATCGCCAGAACGAAGGGGATTTCGTTCGTCATGCGCCAGAACCTGCCCGAGTATTTGGACATGCCCGCCGCGATCTTCTTGCGCTGCCCGGCCAGGAAGCCATGCCAGCCGAACAGCAGGACGACGCCGATCAGCTTGGTGATCATCCACGGCTGATGCGCAAAGGACCAGTCGGCGCCCTCCCCGCTTCTGAGCCAGAACAGCCAGACGCCGAAGATCAGGGCCAGGATCATGGCCGGGTTCAGGATGATGCGCAGCAGGCGCGTCTGCCAGGTGCGCAACAGGGCCTGCATCTCGCTTTTCAGCGGCTCGGGCTTTGCGTTCTGTTCGGCGTCATAGGCATAGAGGCGCGGCAGGAACAGCATCCCCGCCATCCAGGCGATCACCGCCAGAATGTGCAGGCCCCGGACCAGATCATAGGCGTTCATGCTGCGGTCCTCGCACTACAGGTCCCGGCGTCCCCGCGCGGGCAGGATTTCCATTTGGCCTTGCAGCCCGGGCCGAAAGGAGCGACGCCGGTGCGGCCCCCGGTGCGATCCAGGGCGTCGAGCGCCGCATCCGCCAGGGCGCCGATGAAGGGTGCGCCGATTCCGACGGCGGGCGCCCGCAGATAGGGACTGGCGCCTTTTTCATGGGCCAGTTCGGCATATTCGATATCCAGCTCGACCAGGGTCTCGATATGTTCGGAGACGAAGGCGGTGGGAACCACCACCACGCCCAGACCGTCACGCCCCGCCGCCTCGATGGCCTCGGGCGTCGAAGGGCCCAGCCATTTCATCGGCCCGACGCGGCTCTGATAACAGATGGCGTGGTCGATCGGCCCGCGCCGGGCCTCTACGGCGGCGACGACGGCGGCGACGGTCGTCTCGACCTGCTCCTGATAGGGGTCGCCCTTGCCGGTCACCAGCTTCTCGGGGATGCCGTGGGCCGAGAACAGAACCCGCACCGGCGCATCGCCAGCCGCATCCAGCTTTTCGCAGACGCCATCGGCCTGAGCCTCGATCCAGCCGGGCGCATCAGGATAGCAGCAGACGGCGCGGCTGACGCCCGAACCGGCATAGACGGCGTTCCATTCCTTCAGTGAGGATTGGGTCGTCGTGGTCGAATACTGCGGATAGAGCGGCAGCAGGATCACTTCGTCCGGCCCATAGACCGCGACATCGGCCGCCGTCTCCTGGGTCAAGGGATGCCAGTAGCGCATGGCGATGAAGACGCGGACCTCGTCGTCCGCCAGCCGGTCGTTCAGCACCGCCTCCAGCGCCTGCGCCTGCCTGCGGGTTTCCGGCAACAGGGGCGAACCGCCGCCCATCAGACGATAGTTGGCCTGGGCCGCCGCCTCGCGACGGCTGGAGATCAGACGGGCCAGCGGCGTGCGCGCCAGCCCCGGCAGGCCGATGATGGCCGGGTCGTTGAACAGGTTGAACAGGAAGGGTTTGACCGAGGCCTGATCGTCCGGCCCGCCGAGATTGAACAGGACGACGGCGATGCGCCGCCCCTTCAGCCCGCCTGCGTCTTTGTCCGCAACGCTCATTGCGCGCCGATCCGTTTCAGCACCTGTTCGACATGGCTGATCGGCACGTCCGGCAGGATGCCGTGGCCCAGGTTGAAGACCCACGGTCCCTGCCCCCAGGCCTCCAGCAGCTGATCGACGCGGCGGTCCAGCATCTCGCCGCCCGCGCGCAGCAGAAGCGGGTCGAGCGCGCCTTGGATCGGCTTGATCTGCTGCACCCGTTTGCCGACCTCGAGTGGACAGGCCGTGTCCAGCGCGACGGCGTCCACCTCGACCTGCTCCGCATATCGCTCTGCAAGCGCCGCAGAGCCCCGTGGGAAGCCGATCAGGGGCACAGTGACCCCAAGCTCCCGCGTGCGCTTCACAAGCGCCTGGTGGGGCTTCAGGACCAGACGCTCGAACAGATCATCGGGGAGCCCTTCGGCCCAGCTTTCGAAGATCTTGAGCACCTGGGCGCCGCTGTCGGCCTGCATCTTCAGATAACGGGCGCTGGCCTCGACCAGAACCTCCAGCGTTTCATCGACCCACTTCGGGTCGGCGTAGGCATAGGTGCGGGCCTGGGCGCGCTCGCCCTTGCCGATGGTGCGGTGTTCCCCGTCCAGCATATAGGTCGCCACTGTCCAGGGCGCGCCGGCGAACCCGATCAGGGCGCGTTCCGGCTCCAGCGCCTTGCGCACGATGGCCAGGGTCTCGCCCACGGCGGACAGATGCTCGCCCGCCGACGGGGCCAGCTCCGCCATCCGGCCCGGGATCGGCATTTCGCCCAGCCGGGGGCCTTCGCCCGCCTCGAACCAGACGTCCTGGCCCAGGGCGCGCGGGATCAGCAGAATATCGGCGAAGACGATGGCCGCGTCGAAACCGAACCGACGCATTGGCTGCAGCGTCGCCTCGGCCGCCATCTCGGGGTTCAGGCAGAAGGCGATGAAGTCGGGCGCTTCGGATCGGAGTTTGCGGTATTCGGGCAGGTAACGTCCGGCCTGGCGCATGAACCAGACCGGCGGACGGTCCAGAGTCTCTCCCCGGAGAGCCCGGATCATCAGGGGCGTCTGGTCGTGTGTCTGGGTCTGATCGGTCATGCCTGGACGATTAAGGTCACAGCCCCCCGCCCTCAATCCCTAATCAAAATAAGAATTAAAAGATTCGTAGAGGCAGGTAGGGCCGTGGAAAGCCGGGGAAGACTCACACGTCGCCCACGGAACAAAAGCGGATATCCACGCGCCGAAAATACTTAACGGGGATGCAGACCAACGCTATCCCGCCGGTGGATAATCCTTAACAAGGTCTTAAATTCCCAGGCTTTGCAGGGCGCCAGCCTGTGAACGCGGTTAAGGGCCGTTAACCTCTCATTAGGTTTTCCACAATCGAGGGGAAACCGGATATCCGCCTTGGGATGAATGGGGCGCCAAGCCATGAGATCGCCCACCATCATCCACGCTCGCCGCCCGAAGGATCAGCGGCTATGGAGAATGGCGCCCGGATGACGCCGGATCGCCCCCACCCTTTCCACAGGGACCGGCCCCAGGTCGGACTGTTTGCCGGGACTGATTGAATGAGCCCTTCAAGACCCCATCGACTGGCGACCTATTTCCACGTCCATCTGGTGTCGGACTCGACCGGCGAGACCCTGAACGCCATGGCCAAGGCGGTGACGGCCCGTTTCGACGGCGTCATTCCGATCGAGCACATCTATGCCCTGGTGCGGTCGGCCAAACAGATGGACCGGGTGCTGGAGGAAGTGGCCTCTGCGCCGGGCGTGGTTCTGCACACGCTTGTGGACCGCGACCTGCGCGAACAGCTGGAGGAAGGCTGTCGTCGGCTGGACATGCCGCAGATCGGGGCGCTGGACCCGCTGGTCGGGGCCATGTCGCGCTATCTGGGGGCGGCGCTGTCGTCGCGCGTCGGCGCCCAGCACACCCTGGACCACGACTATTTCAACCGCATTTCGGCCCTGGACTTCGCTATGGCCTATGACGACGGACAAGGCACGCTGGAGCAGCTGGAAGGCGCAGACGTGGTGCTGTGCGGCGTCAGCCGCACGTCTAAGACCCCGACCTGCATCTATCTGGCGCATCGGGGCATCCGGGCGGCCAATGTGCCGCTGGTGCCGGGACAGGAGGACGGCGAGCGTCTGACCCAGTTGAAGAAGCCGCTGGTCATCGGCCTGACGGTGTCGCCGGATCGGCTGATCCAGATCCGCAGGAACCGCATCGACAACCTGAACGCCAACCAGACCTCGTCCTATACGGATCAGGACGCGGTCAGGGACGAGACGATCAAGGCGCGGCGCGCCTTCGAACGGCGCGGCTGGCCCACCATCGACGTGACCCGCCGCTCGGTCGAGGAGACGGCGGCGGCCATCACCAATCTGCTCAGCGAGCATCGCAACCACAGGATCGGGACTACCTGGTGAGTAAGGAAAAACTGGTGCTGGCGTCCAAGAGCGCCGCACGCCGCGCCATGCTGGAGAACGCCGGGGTGGCGTTCGAGGTCCGGGTCGCGGGCGTCGACGAGGATGCGATCAAGGCCCGTTCGGGCGATCTGGACGCCGCAGCCCTGGCGGTGCGGCTGGCCGAGGCCAAGGCCCTGGCCGTGTCGCGCGATGACGAGGCCGCCTGGGTGCTGGGCTCGGACCAGACCCTGGCCTTTGACGGCGGCCTGATCTCCAAGGCGGCGACCCTGGAAGCGGCGCGCGACCGGCTGAAGTCCATGCGCGGCAAGACCCATAATCTGCATTCCGGCGCGGCCCTGGCGGTCAAGGGACAGGTGGTCTGGTCCGGCGTGGACACGGTGCAGATGCGGATGCGGGATTTCTCGGACGCCTTCCTCGACGCCTATCTGGCGGCGGAGGGCGAGGTGCTGCTGACCTGCGTCGGCTCCTACCGGCTGGAGGGGCTGGGGTCGCAGCTGTTCGAGGCGGTGGACGGCGACTATTTCACCGTTCTGGGCCTGCCCCTGTGGCCGGTGCTGGCCGAGCTGCGTCGTGCGGGAGTGCTGGCGGCATGAGCAGACAGATCATCACGGGCGCGGCCCTGCTGGGCGGCATCGCCGGACAGCCGGTGGCCCATTCGCTCAGCCCCATCATCCACAACGCCTGGCTGACTGCGGGCGGGATCGACGGGGCCTATCTGCCGTTCGCGCCGGTCGATGCGGCGGGGTTCGAGGCCCTGGTCGCGGCGGGGCGCGCGGGTCTGATCTCAGGACTGAACGTCACCTCGCCGTTCAAGGAGCAGGCGTTCGCCCTGGCGGATGAAGTGTCGCCCGCGTCGAAACTGACGTCCTCGTCCAACATCCTGAAGTTCGTCGACGGCCGGGTGCTGGGCGACAGTTCGGACGGGATCGGACTGATGCTGGGGCTGAAAGAGCAGGCGCCGGATCTGGATGTGGGCGGCAAGCCAGTCGTCATTCTGGGCGCGGGCGGGGCGGCGCGGGCCGGATCGGGCGTTCTGGTCGAGGCGGGCGCTGAGGTGCGGATCGTCAACCGCTCGCGTGACCGGGCCGAGGCCCTGGCCGCCGATCTGGGATCGTCGGTGCGGGTGATGCAGGCGGCGGAAGCATTCGACGGCGCGGCCCTGATCGTGAATGCGCTCAGCGTTCAGCCCGATGTGGATTTCGACCAGATCGCGCCCGGAACCGTGATCATGGACATGACCTACAAGCCGCTGTGGACGCCCTTCCTGATCGAGGCGCGGGCGCGGTGTCTGACCACCGTGGATGGTCTGGCCATGCTGATCGGACAGGCGGCGCCGTCGTTCGAGGCCATCTTCCGCCGCCCGCCCCCGCCGCTGGACCTGCGCGCCCTGTTGATGGCGCATCTGGGCGAGGCGGCCGCATGATCCTGCTGGGCCTGACCGGCTCCATCGGCATGGGCAAGTCGACGACGACGGCCATGTTCGCCGATCTGGGGGCGGTGATCTGGAACGCCGACGACGCCGTGCATCGGCTGTACGCCAAGGGCGGGGCGGCGGTCGGGCCGGTCGGACAGGCCTTTCCCGACGTGGTCGTGGACGGAGCTGTGGACCGCACGCGCCTGGCGGAGGCGCTGGGTCGTGACGAGACGGCGTTCAAGACTCTGGAGGCCATCGTCCATCCTCTGGTCGCCCAGGGACGGCAGGCGGATCTGGACGCCGCGCGGGCGTCGGGCGTCCGGCTGGGCGTGCTGGACATCCCCCTGCTGTTCGAAACCGGCGGCGACCGCAGCGTGGACGCCGTGGTGGTGGTCAGCGCTGACGCCGAGGTTCAGGCCGCCCGCGTCCTGGCCCGCCCCGGCATGACGCGTGAACGGTTCGAGGCCATTCTGGCCCGCCAAACGCCGGACGCCGAAAAGCGCGCCCGCGCCGACTTCATCGTCGACACCGGCCACGGTCTCGAGGCCGCCCGCGCCGAGGTGGAGGCCATCGTCGCCACTGTGCTGGATCCGGCGTGGATATCTCCGCGTCGAAACGCCGCCAGACTTTCGTAATCGAACAAACGACCCCATTAAGGGCGCATGGCGCGCGAGATTGTCCTTGATACGGAAACCACCGGGTTTGACCCCAAGACGGGCGACCGGCTGGTCGAGGTCGGCTGCATCGAACTGCTGGACCTCTTGCCGACCGGCCGCACCTTCCACCGGTTCGTCAATCCCGAGCGCTTGATCCCGGAAGACGCCATCCGCGTTCACGGCATCACCGACGAAAAGGTCAAGGACGCGCCCAAGTTCGCCGAGATCGTGGATGATCTGTTCGAGTTCATCGGCGACGCGCAACTGATCGCCCACAACGCCAATTTCGACCGCAACTTCATCGACTTCGAGCTGAACCGCGCCGGGCGCCAGATCACGGGCGAGCCGCGCTGGATCGATACGTTGAAGCTGGCCCAGACGCGGTTTCCCGGCATGCCCAACTCGCTGGACGCCCTGTGCAAACGCTTCAAGGTGTCGCTGGTCGAACGGACCCTGCACGGCGCCCTGATCGACGCCCGCCTGCTGGCCGAGGTCTATCTGGAGCTGCGCGGCGGCAAGGAGCGGGTTCTGGACCTGTCGACCGGCCCGCGCGGCAAGGGACCGGGCGGGGCCATCGAACTGACGGTTTACGGCGCGCGCCCGCACCCGCTGGCGCCCCGTTCGACGCCGCAGGAGCATGAGGCCCACGCCGCCTTCCTGCGTTCGGTGCTGAAGGACCACAGCCTGTGGGCCGGTTACGGCGTCATGATCGCCGAAACAGAAGAGGCGGTCTGACCGTTTTTCCCTCCCCGTCCGGGGAGGGTGGCCGCGTTTTAACCCGTCATTCCGGGGCTGAGCGAAGCGAAGAACCCGGAACCCAGGACTACAGTCCTGCTGCTGGACGCATTCGACGCTTGATATGAACGCCTGGGTTCCGGGTTCGTCCTTTGGACGCCCCGGAATGACGGTTTCTGGCTCAATGTCGATCGAGCCTAGAGACTGGGGAGGGTGGCTGAGCTTAAGCCTGGCCGGTCGCCGGCGGCTGTTGGGCGATCTGCTGCTGGCGGGCGATGTAGATGGCCGCGAAATCGATCGGGTCCAGCATGAAGGGCGGATAGAAGCCGCCGTCCGCCGTGGCGCGGGCGACGATCTCGCGCGCGAACGGGAACAGGTAGCGCGGGCATTCGATCAGCAGCAGCGGCTCGATGTCCTGCTCCTGGACATTGGCCAGCTGGAACAGGCCGCCATAGACCAGTTCGACGTGGAAGACGGGCTGGTTCTCGTGCGAGGCCTTGATCGACAGCTTAAGGTCCAGCTCGAACAGGCCGTCGGGACGGCCCTGCGCGGCCATTTCAACGCCCAGGTCGATGGCGGGCTTGCCGTCGATGCGCAGGGATTCCGGGGCGCGCGGGTTCTCGAACGAGAAGTCGCGGACATATTGCGCCAGGATGCGGAAGCCGGGACCGGCGGGCTGGCCCTGTTGGGCGTCGGCGCCGTTGGGGGTTTCGGCAGGCGGCGTTGCGTCGGTCATGTTGCGATCTTCAAAGTCGGAATTGGGCCGATTGGGCCGGGAATAAGGCGGGGCGATTACCATGCCGAGACGCTTGGCCGCAACTTTGGTTGGAGCGCGGGGGGCGCGCTTCGCCTTGCTTCACCTTATATCAGCCCCTAATCGTCAAATAGTGTCTTTTGACAAGCTCCCGCCTGCCACAGGAATAGCCCCTTGAACCTGCCGGTCCAGTTCCAGATCGTCGTCTTCGCCGTGATCGCGGCCTTTGTCCTGTTCCAGCTCTATAATGTGCTGGGCAAGAAAGTCGGACGCCAGCCGCAGGAGGACGCCAAGCTGGTCGTTCCCGGCCCGAACACGCCTGATCAGGCCGTCAAGCCGACCGCCGCCGAGGCCGCCATGCTGGCGTCCGTCGCCGGTCTGAAGGCGCGCGACCCGGCCTTTGACCCCGCACGCTTCGTCGAGGGCGCACGTCAGGCCTATGAAATCATCGTGCGCGGCTATGCGTCGGGCGACCGTGCGGCGCTGAAACCCCTGCTGACGCCTGCGGTCATGGCCTCGTTCGAGGCGGGGATTGCGGCGCGTGAGACGCGCGGCGAAACCGAGACGGTCGAGTTCCTGTTCCCGCCCCGCGCCGATCTGGAAGGCGCCACGGCCGAGGGCGACAAGGCCGTGGCCAAGATCCGTTTTCTGGCCGAACTGCGCAGCCATGTGACCAAGACCTCGGGTGAAACGGCGGACGCCGCCACCGGCGAGCCTCTGGTCGAAGAGCGCCGCACCGCCGAGCACTGGACGTTCGAGCGCACCCTGGGCGCGGCTGATCCCAACTGGGTCCTGGCCCGCGTCGAGCCGGCCAACGCCTGATGGGCCTTATGCGTCGGCTGATCGCCGCAACGCCGACGCTGGCCGCCCTTCTGGCGGCGGCGGCCTGTTCGACCGGGCCGATGACACCTGGGCCTGCGACCACGCCTGGAAGCGAAATCCCCTACACGCCGCCCCCCGGAGGCGTCGGCCCCGCCCTGCCCCCGACATCGTCCCATGCGGTCAGCCCTGCAGTCCTGCCCGGCTGGAATGACGAGGACCATCTGGCGGCCTTCCGCGCCTATGTGGACGGGTGCGGCGCGGCGCGGGATGCGACAGCGCGCACGACCTGCAGCCGCGCCAAGGCCATGAACGCGGGAACGACGGTGACCCCGTCCGACGCACGGGCCTTTTTCGAAGCAAACTTCAGCGCGGTTCCGGCTGAAACCGCCGACGGCCGCCCCGGTCTGCTGACCTCCTATTTCGCGCCTGAATATCCCGCCCGTCGCTGGGCCGACGCCGAGTTCTCGGCCCCCCTCCTGCCCAAGCCCGCCGATCCGCGCGCGGCAGGCGACCGGGCGACGATCGAGGCCAACGCCCGCCCGGATCAGGCCCTGGCCTGGATGCGGGCCGAAGACCTGTTCTTCCTGCAGATCCAGGGGTCCGGCTATCTGACGTTCGAGGACGGCCGCCGCGCCCGCGCCGCCTATGCCGGGGACAACGGCAAGACCTTCGTCGGCATCGCCCGCCCGATGGCCCAGCGCGGCCTGCTGCCGGAGAACGGCACGTCCGGCGATGCGATCCGGGGCTGGCTGGCCTCGCACCGGGGTTATGAGGCCCAGAGCGTGATGGCGTTGAACCCGCGCTACATCTTCTTCCGCATCGACCCTGACGACAATGGCCATCCGCCGGGCGCAGCCGGGGTGCCCCTGACCGAGCGCCGCGCCATAGCGGTCGATCCGTCCCAGTGGCGTTATGGCGAACTGGTCTGGCTGGATGCGGATGCAGGCAATCTGCGGGGCGCCACCGCCAGCTACCGCGGCCTGGCCATGGCGCTGGACACCGGATCCGCCATTCGCGGCCCCGTCCGCGCCGACCTCTACATGGGCCGCGGCGACGCCGCCGGCGCCGAAGCCGGCACGGTGCGTCACCCTCTACGCATGTGGCGTCTGGTCCCGAGGGGCTAGGTTTCGGCGACGCCTGAAGGCGGTGCGAACAAGCTTCACAATTCATTGGTGTGTTGGCACACTGGCCGGGCATGGTCTCCATCCACACCAACCGATCCGCGCTTCAGGCCCTGCAGACGTTGAATGCGACGCAGCAGACACTGGCGACCGCGCAAAATCGCGTCGCCACCGGACTGAAGGTGTCCGGCGCCAAGGATGACAGTGCGGTCTTCGCCATCGCCCAAAACCTCAAGGCGCGGAATAGCGGCTGGACCGCTGCAACCCAGAGCCTGGCTCGGGCCTCATCGGTTCTGCATGTCACCGATGCGGCCCTGACCGGCATCAATGACCTGTTGGTCAGCGTCAAGAAACTGGCGGTCGCCTATGCGGACCCTTCACTGACGGCGAGCAGCCGCCTGGCCATTCGCGCCGATATTGAAAGCCATTTTCGACAGATCGAAAGTCAGGCGAAGACCGCCACCTTTGACGGCGTGAACCTTTTGGACGGCCTGGGCATGCAGGCGACGGTCAGAAGCAGCGCCAGTTACACCCTGCCGACCTCGACCAAGACCCCGATGTCGTTTTTGACGCCAATGTCGGCGGGGGCGAATACGACGGTCTCGGCGTCGATGACGAGCCAACTGAACCTCAGTCTCCCACGCTCGCCCCTCACGCCGGATTCGTTGACTCAGATCGTCGGCCTCAACCAGACGGCCGTAAACGCCTCTGTCTTCATGAACCGAAGCGTCTATTCGGGCGACGCACGGATCACCGTCAATCATGACTATGGAGCCATAAAGACGGCGTTTGATAATGCGGGTCGGGTGGACATCTGGGTGGACGCCTTCGTCGAGGGCAACGCCTTCGAGGTTTGGCAGGGCGGAAAGCGGGTGGCGTCGTCGGGCCAGGCCTATGTCGCGGGCGCCAGCGCCATTGGCGCCGGCAGCACGGTGACAGGTCAGGTCATGCTGAGCTTCGACTATGATCCAGCCGTTGGAAAGTCATATGAAATCAGGGCGACGGGGGGAAATGCCTGGGCGTTTGAGCGGGGCTATGAAAGCGGACCCGGTTCGCCGCCTTCGTCGCCGCCAAACGCTCATTCCGTCGTGGTTTCGGCACGATCCGATGCATCCTCGCTGCCGCCCGTCGATCTTCGCCCTGAAACGGCGGGCGCGTCGCCTGCCAGCCAGGGCGTGTTGTCCAGACAGGTGAATGGCGGGACGCAGGCGGGGCGGATCGACCTGTTGTTCGATGCCTTCGAAAATCCTGACGTCGTTGAAATCTATCAGAATGGCGTGCGGGTTGCAGCCTCGGGCCAGAACTATGTCGCTGGCGGCGGGATGGTCGGCCCGGGGCTGGCGCGCAGCGGTCAACAGCTTCTGAGCTTCGATTACGACCCGGCCAATGGGCAGACTCTCGAGTTTCGATTCAATGAAAACAACCCCCATGACGGCGCGGGATGGATCGTGGGAGGCGCCGAACTCTATCCCGCAGGGACGCCTCGGTCCGCAGCGCATTTCCCGACGCAGACGACGCAGTCTGTAACCACATTCACCACGCGTGAGACCTTTGCGTCCGTGGGCGCGAATCCGCGTCTTCTGACGCCGGAAACTGAAGCCGCCGAGAGCGCATCCAAGACCTACCGGATTGACGCGGGCGAGAAGTCAGGTCGTGTCGACATGCTGGTTGACGCCTATGGCGGCGCAGACGTCGTCGAGATCTGGCAGAATGGCGTGCGGGTCGCGGCCAGTGGTCAGGCCTATGCCCGGAATGGTGAAGCCGTTCCCGCAGGCCTCGAACGCAGCGGCAATTTCACCCTAAGCTTCGACTATGATCCCGCGCGTGGGCGAGACCTGGAGTTCCGGTTCAATCCTGACACGCCTGACAAGATCGGCGCCTGGACCGTGGGCGGACTGGTCCTTCAGGATGGGACTGCGCCCCTGCCGACGGTTTACGGGCCGAGTGTGATGAACTGGGCGGGACAGGTCCAGCCGGACATCGGTTTCATCAGCACGCCTGAGCTTGAGACCTTGCGGATATCCACGCGCAATATGACGGCGGCAGGGCTGGGCCTGGCGGGGGTGAACTGGAATGAGCCCGACGATCTGATGCTGAAGGTCGAGGCGGCGCTGACGCTGGCGGTGTCTGCGGCCAGCTATTTCGGGGTTCAGCAGGCCAATATCGACAGGTTGTTGAACCATGCCGCCAAGCATCAGGACGCGCTGGAAATGGGGCTGGGCAATCTGGTTGACGCCGATATGGCCAAGGAGTCGGCCAAACTCCAGGCCGCGCAAATCCGCCAGCAATTGGCGGTTCAAACTCTGTCCATCGCCAACAACCAGCCCCAGTGGCTGCTGAACCTGTTCAAGTCTTAAGCGGCTTTCAGGCGAGATCCTCGATTTCGTCTTCGGTCAGGACGCCGGGGACGATGGTGACGGGCAGTTTGCGGCCGCCCAGGGATGCGCCGTGCTTGATGATGGCGGAGACCAGGGGGCCGGGGCCGCGCGATCCGGCCCCCGCCGCCAGAACCAAGATCTTGATGTCGTGATCGTCGCTGACGACCTTGCGGATCGCGCTTTGGGCCTCGCCCTGTTCGATCAGGAAGATGGGGGCGGCGCCTGAGCGTTCCAGCGCCTCTTCGCCCAGGCGGTTCAGCAGGGCCTCGGCCTCTTCGCGCTGCTGGCGTTCGATTTCCTCACGCGCGCCGGACCAGTGGGCGTCGCTGTTGGAGGGCAGGACGCGCAGCATGACGACGCGCCCGCCCGTCGATTTCGCCCGACGGCAGGCGAAGCGAAGGGCGGCCTCGAACTCGGGCGTGTCGTCGGCGACGACGAGGAATTTTCTCGGCATGACGGCCTCCCCTGCCCGTTAATCGGTTTTTGAAAAGGCCGCGAGACGGCGGCTTCGTCAACTCATTCCTTAGCGCCCCATCCCGACCGGCGTCGGGATGGGGCGGCAGGATCAGAGCGCGGCGACGGCCAGGTCGCGGATGGTGGCGTTGGCGATGGTCAGTTTGGCGAAGGTCCAGCCGGAGCCGGACTGTTCGATCTCATCGACCGAGGCGCGGACGCTCTCGACCAACTCCTGCTTGGAGCCGATCCAGGCGTCGACAGCCGCCTCCGCCGCATCCTCGCTGACGCCGACCGAAGGATCGGAGGCCTTGGCGACGGCGCGGGTCAGGGTGGCCTGTTCGTTCATCAGGTCTTCGATCAGGCGGCGAACGGCCAGGCGATCGAAATGATCCGCCGACGGAATCGAACCGGCCGCTGCACGCAGACGGTCGAAGTCGAAGGCGGCGCCGACCTGGTGATACAGGCGCGCCATGGCCGGGACGGGCCACTGGGCCTCCTGGGCCAGATCGCCGATGTCGGCGGCGGCGACCAGCGGACGCATGATCGAGATGGAGCGCGCCAGATCTTCCGGGGCGCCTAGATCGGCGAAGCGGCGGACCCGCTTGTCCAGCTGCGCCTGTTCGAAGCGCGACAGGACCCCTGCCCCTTCCGCCTGGATCGCATCGGCGACCGGACGATAGAGGTCGATCAGGGCCTGGACGCTCATGCCCTTCTTGGCGCGGCGGGCCAGCCAGGCGGTCTGGCGGCGCAGGACGACGGCGATCTCGCGATAGAGGGCGATCTGGGCCTCGGACGGGATCTTCAGGTCCAGGGCCGAAACCGCCGCCCAGGCCTCGTCCAGACGGAAGGCGCGGCGTGCGGCCTCGAAGGCGATGATCAGGGCGGTGGTGTCGCACTCGACCGAGTGGCGCAGACGGTCCGGGAAGGTCGGGCCGCACATGTTGACCACTTCGTTCGACAGGACGGTGGCGATGATCTCGCGCCGCAGCCGGTGGCTCTTCATCTCCGGCTCGAACCGGGCCAAGGCGTCGGGGAAATAGCCCGTCAGGATGCGTTCGAAGAACGGATCTTCCGGCGCCGTCGAGGCGACGATCTCGTCCGACAGCTCCAGCTTGGCGTAGGCCATCAGCACGGCCAGTTCAGGCCGGGCCAGCGGAACGCCCGCCGCCATCATCTCCTTGACGCGCAGATCGCTGGGCAGGCCCTCGACCTTGCGGTCCAGCTTGCCGCGCGCCGACAGGGCCTGCATGAACCGCTCCTGGGCGTCCAGCCCGCCCGCGCCTTCGGCCTGCTGCAGGGTCAGGGCCAGGGTCTGGTCGTAGTTGTGGGCCAGAACCTTCTTGCCCACGACATCGGTCATCGAGGCCAGCAGGGGCGCGCGTTCGTCCGCCAGCAGGACGCCGTTGGTGACCGCCGATCCCACCAGGATCTTGATGTTGACCTCGTGGTCGGAGGTGTCGACCCCGGCGGAGTTGTCGATGGCGTCGGTGTTGATGCGGCCGCCGTTCTGGCCGAAGACGATGCGGCCCGCCTGGGTGAAGCCCAGGTTGGCGCCCTCGCCCACCACCTGGACCCGCAGTTCGTCGCCGTTGATGCGCAGGGCGTCGGTGCCCTTGTCGCCGACCTGGGCGTCGGTTTCGGCGGGCGATTTCACATAGGTGCCGATGCCGCCCAGATACAGCAGCTCGGTCGGGGCCTTCAGGATGGCGCGGATCAGGCTGACGGGGTCCAGCACGTCGTCGGCGATGTCCAGCGCGGCCTTGATCTGGGGCGTCAGCTGGATCGACTTGGCCGAGCGTGAGAAGACGCCGCCGCCCTCTGAGATCAGGCTCTTGTCATAGTCCTGCCAGGACGAGCGCGGCAGGTCGAACAGGTGCTTGCGCTCGGTCCAGCCAGAGACATGATCCGGGTTCGGATCAATGAAGATGTCGCGGTGGTCGAAGGCGGCCACCAGGCGCGTGGCCTTGGACAGAAGCGCGCCGTTGCCGAAGACGTCGCCGGACATGTCGCCGACGCCGACCATGGTGAAGGGCTCGGTCTGGATGTCCTTGCCGATCTCGCGGAAGTGGCGCTTGACCGCCTCCCAGGCGCCGCGGGCGGTGATGCCCATGCCCTTGTGGTCATAGCCGACCGACCCGCCCGAGGCGAAGGCGTCGCCCAGCCAGAAGCCGTAGGAGGCCGAGACGCCGTTGGCGATGTCGGAGAAGGTCGCCGTGCCCTTGTCGGCGGCGACGACCAGATAGGGGTCGTCCTGCTCCCAGGCCACGACATTGGCCGGGCGCACCACCGAACCATCGGCGGCGATGTTGTCGGTGATGTCCAAGAGGCCCGACAGGAAGGTGCGATAGGCGCGGATGGCCTCGCCCTGAATGGCCTCGCGGTCCGTCGTGCGGGGCAGTTGCTTGGGATAGAAGCCGCCTTTGGAGCCGACCGGCACGATGACGGCGTTCTTGACCTGCTGGGCCTTCACCAGACCCAGAACCTCGGTGCGGAAGTCGTCGCGACGGTCGGACCAGCGCAGGCCGCCGCGCGCGACGGGGCCGAAGCGCAGGTGCACGCCCTCGATGTGCGGCGCCCAGACGAAGATTTCGCGATAGGGTTTGGGCAGGGGCAGGTCCTCAAGCTCACGCGAGGCGATCTTGATGGAGATGTGGGGCTTGGGCTGGCCGTCGGCGTCCGACTGGAAGAAGTTGGAGCGTTTGATGGCGCCGATCAGCAGGGCGATCCGGCGCAGCGCCCGGTCGTGGTCCAGGCTCTTGACGTCCTGAAGCAGGGCGACGATGCGCTCGTTCAGTTCGGCGACCGTCGCCTCGCGATCCTGAACCGCACCGCCTTCATCGCCGAACTTGGCGGTGAATAGGGCCATAAGGGCGCGCGTCACCTCGGGATATTCGCGCAGGGCCTCTTCCTGCACCGGCTGGGACGGGTCCAGGCCGGTCTGCTGGCGATAGCGGGCTAGGGTGCGGATCAGGGCGGCTTCGCGCCATTCGAAGCCCAGTTCGACCACCAGACGGTTGAAGCCGTCGCTTTCGGTGCGGCCGGTCCAGACGGCGGCGAAGGCGCGCTCGAACGGGGCCTTCACATCGGCGAAGATCAGGGCCTCGCCGCGCGGGTCCTCCATCAGGAACTCGTGGACGTGGATTTCCTCTTCGCCCGCCGGACGAATGGAATAGCCGTATTCCTCAAGCGTTTTCAGGCCCATGTCGGCCATGATCGGCAGGACGTCGGACAGGGGCACGGCCGGACCGCGACGGTACAGTTTGAAGCGGAACTGAAGACGGCTGTCATCGGGATTGCGGAAGGCGCGCACCGCGATGGGTTCACCCTGGCCCGGCTCTCCGGTCGCGTTCAGGCGGTCCATCTGCTGCAGATCGACGGCGGCCTCGTCGGCGTCATAGCGGTCGCGGTAGGCGGCGCCGAAGGCGCGGGCCCAGCGGGCGCTGAGCGGGCCGACCTGGACATCGGCGACATCGGCGCGGCGCAGTGCCGCTTCGAACCGGTCGACCCAGCCGCGACCGGCCTCGGCGACGTCATGCTCCAGCTGGGCATGGTCCGGCGTCGGATGGTTCCCCGGTTCGACGCCGATGATGTAGTGGACCCGAACCAGCGGGGCGTCGGACAGCTGCGGATACCAGGCCGAGACGCGGCCGCCCCAGGCGCGGGCGATGATATGGCCGATCCGTTCGCGCACCGAGGCGTCGAACTTCTCGCGCGGGATGAAGCACAGGACGGAGACGAACCGGTCGAACGGATCCTGGCGCGAGAACAGACGGATGCGCGGACGATCGTACAGGTGCAGGATGCCCAGGGCGATGGACAGAAGCTCGTCCTCGCCGATCTGGAAAAGCTCGTCGCGGGGATAGTTCTCAAGGATGTTCTTGAGGCGTTTTTCGTTGTGGCTGCCCGGCGCCTTGTCGGCGCGGGTCAGGGCGTTGGCCACCTTGCGGCGCAGCAGCGGCACTTCGGTCGCCAGCTGGTCATAGGCGTCGGAGGTGAACAGGCCGACGAAACGGGTTTCGCCCGTCGCCTTGCCGTCCGCGCCGTAACGCTTGACCCCGACATAGTCCATGTAGGCGTGACGGTGGACGCGCGAACGGGCGTTGGCCTTGGCCACGGTCACCGGCTCGGAAAGGTCCAGCTGGCGGCGCATCTGGCGGGTCAGAACCGCAGGCTCGGACGCGCGGCGCAGCACGGTGCGTTCCGGATCGGCCAGGATGCCCAGACCGGCGCCCGACTGGTTCAGGGCGGCCTCGGCCTCATAGTCGCCGTCGGCGGCGCGGGGATAGTCGTAGTCGCGCGCGCCCAAGAAGACGAAATGGTCGCTCTTGAGCCATTTCAGGAAGGCGATGGTCTCGGCCAGCATGGCCGGATCGCCCTGGGGCGGGGTGTCCTGCAGGCGTTGCAGGGCCTGACGCATCAGGGCGGCCATGGCCTCGTGGTCGTTCACGGCGGCGTGGACGTCGGACAGGGTCTGGGCCAGACCTTCGCCCAGGGCGTCGCGGCGCTCCTGCGGCACGCCGTCGATGACCAGCATGATGATGGACAGGCGCTGGCCCTGAAGCTCGACCACCGGGTGGAACAGGGCGCGCACGGAAACCCCGGCTTCGGCCAGAACCCCCATGACGCTGTCGACCAGGAAGGGGGCGTCCGACTGGACGATGCGGACCAGATTATAGTCCAGCGTCTGACCGTCCGCGCCGACCAGCGGGCCGACGGTGATCAGGGGGGCGGACCCGGCGGCGTAGGCGCCTGCGGCTTTCCAGGATTCCGCCAGCAGGGCGGCCAGGTCTTCGCCGTCCAGTTCGGGGGTTTCGTCGGCGGCGTAGTCTTCGTGCGCCTGGGTCAGATAGGCCTTTTCCGAGGCGCCCGGCCCAGACCCAATGATCCGCGCAAACGCCGCCTCCAGAGCCGTCAGAGAAATCGTCTGGACTGGGGTGGGACGCGGATCGAGGGCGGTCATTTCAACTTGTCTCGGCGACGCGGCGAGGCCGCAGGAAGAGCGGCGCGACGGCGCGCCACCCATTTGACCTAGGCCAGGTCCGGTCGCGGGAAAAGCCCCCAAAACGGCTGAACGCGCGAGATCATGCTCATGATCGTCGTTAAGCTTGGAATGATTGTGCGGCGCCGCAAACGAGAAGGCCGCCGAGCTAGGGGAAGCTCGGCGGCCTGCGCGGGCCGACGCTTGGGGAGGGGAGGGCGCGCCGGTCTCGCATCCACCGCGGTTCGGAGGGGAGGGTCACCGCGGCGTTGAGGCTAAGGTGGTGAAACAATCCGGCGGTTCAAGGGCGCCCGGCGCGACATTTTTCGAGAATATGTGCGACTGGGCGCCGCAGGTGCTCAGTCGGCGGCTTCGGCGGCTTTCGGCGGGGACTTTTTCGGTTTCTGGGCGGGCTTGGCGCGCCGGGCCTTGCTCTCCTCGGCGTAAGGGTTGCCGTCGCCCGACAGCAGCACCGCCATCCAGCGTGATCCCTTGAACTCGGCCAGGATCGCCATGGCCATGACGGCCAGCGGCGTGGACAGGAACATGCCGACCACGCCCCACAGCTTGCCCCAGAAGGCCAGAGCCAGCAGCACCACGACCGGGTCGATGTTCTGGTTGTCGCCCTGCATCCGGGGCTGGATGAAATTGCCGACCACGAACAGGATGATCTGCAGGCCCACCAGCAGGATCAGGGCGGGCCAGTAGCTTTCGAACTGCACCAGGGCGAACAGTGGCGGGGCCAAACCAGCGATCGCGCCGCCCAGCATGGGGATGAAGCCGACGATGAAGATGACGAAGGTCCAGAACTCGGCGTTCTGAAGCCCGACGGCCCGCATCAGGGCCCAGGCCACGGCGCAGACCATCACCCCCGTGACGGCCTGAACCCAGATATAGCCCTCGACCCCGCCGCGAACCCGCTGGAAGATGGCCACGGCCTCGTCCCGCTGGGCCTTGAAGGGGAACATGCCGACCACCTTGCGCTGGAAGCCCATCTGCGAAGCCAGAAGAAAGCCCAGATAGATCAGGACGAAGAAGGCGCTGGAGACGACGCCCTGGGCCTGGAAGGCGGCGGAGGCCAGATAGGAGCGCAGATCGACGCCGTTGATCAGGTCCTGCGTCTTGGGCGGATTGGCCAGATGGAACAGGCCATAGCTGTCGTGGATGATCTGATCGATGCGCGGACCCAGGTTCTGGGACACGCCGGACGCCTCGCCGAAGAAGCCCGCCGCGCCGTTCACGATGATGCCGATGGAGGCGAAGAAGCCCAGAACCACCAGGGTCAGGGCCGCGATCCCGGCCCAGCGGTCGTCCAGCGGCGTGCGGGCGGCGATCGAGCGTTTCACCCCGTCGATCATGATCAGCAGGAACAGGGCCATGGCCAGCGGCGTCAGAATGTCTCTGAGCCAATAGACGGCGGCGCCTGCGGCGACGGTCGCGATGATCGCCAGGGCGTTGCGTGAAGCAGCGGGCGCCGGGGTTGTGATCGGTGTTTCCATCCCCCAGTCATCGACTTGACAGATCGTGACGTCAATCACTGTTCCGGCCCGGGATTTATCGCGCTAGACCTTGTCGTGACGCTCCCGGAGACTTGCATGTCCGATACGCCTTCCGGCCTGTTTCTTGGCCAGTCCGACGCCAATGCGCCGGAAAACCTTCTGTTGAACCGCGCCAACCGCCACGGCGTCGTCGCGGGCGCCACCGGCACCGGCAAGACGGTCACCCTGCAGATCATGGCCCAGGGCTTCTCCGACGCCGGGGTGCCGGTCTTCTGCGCCGACGTGAAGGGCGACCTGTCGGGCATCTCCCAGCCGGGAGCGCCGAACGACAAGCTGATCGCCCGCGCCGCCGACATGGGGCTGACTTTGACCCCGCGCGCCGCGCCCACCGTCTTCTGGGACCTGTACGGGCAGAAAGGGCACCCGATCCGCGCCACCATGTCCGAGATCGGCCCTGTGCTGATGGCCCGGATGCTGAACCTGAACGAGGTGCAGGAAGGCGTGCTGACGGTGGTCTTCCATGTCGCGGACAAGGAAGGTCTGCTGCTGTTGGACATCGGCGATCTGCGCAGTCTTCTGGCCTATGTGGGCGAGAACGCCGACCGCATCGGCCGCGAGGTCGGCAATGTCGCCCCCGCCTCCATCGCCTCGATCCAGCGCGCCCTGCTGCAGGTCGAACAGGAAGGGGGCGGCGCCTTCTTCGGCGAACCTGCGCTGAAGCTTGAAGACATGATCCGCACCGGCCTGGACGGACGGGGCCAGGTCAATGTGCTGGATTCCACGCGTCTGATGAACAGCCCGCGCCTGTATGCGGCCTTCCTGCTGTGGCTGCTGTCGGAGCTGTTCGAGCGCCTGCCCGAGATCGGCGACCCGGACAAGCCGCGCATGGTCTTCTTCTTCGACGAAGCCCACCTGCTGTTCAATGACGCGCCCAAGGCCCTGCTGGAGAAGGTCGAACAGGTCGTGCGCCTGATCCGCTCCAAGGGCGTCGGCGTCTATTTCGTGACCCAGAACCCGGCGGATATTCCCGACAGCGTCCTGGCCCAGTTGGGCAACCGCATCCAGCATGCGCTGCGCGCCTATACCCCGTCGGACCAGAAGGGTCTGAAGGCCGCCTCCCAAAGCTTCCGCGCCAATCCCGCCTTCAACACCGCCGAAGCCATTCAGGCCCTGGGCGTGGGCGAGGCCCTGGTGTCGGTGCTGGACGAAAAGGGCGCGCCGACCGTGGTGGCCCGCACCAAGATCAGGCCGCCGGACTCGCGTCTGGGCCCGGCGACCGACGCCGAGCGCGCCGCCACCATCGCCGCCAGCCCGGTCGGCACGCGCTATGATGTCGCGGTGAACCGCGAGTCCGCCGAGGAGATCCTCAACGCCCGCCATGCCGCGTCCGATCAGGCCGCAGCCCAGGCCAAGGCGCAGGCGGACGCCGCCAAGGCTGCGGAGGCTCAGGCCAAGCTGGACGCCAAGGCGGCCCAGGCCCAGGCCCGCGAACAGGCCCGGGCGGCCCCCAAGCCTGCACCGCGTGCGACGGCGCCCGCCAAGCGGGCCTCGACCCGCCAGACGCCGCTTGAGGCCCTGACTACATCTGTGTTGCGCACGGCGGGCACGACCCTGACCCGCGAGCTGATGCGCGGCATCCTGGGCGGGTTGAAAAAGCGCTAGGCGCCTTTGGACCTTGAAACGGGGCGGGAGCGAGCGCATCTCCCGCCCATGTTCATCCAGACCGAACCCACGCCCAATCCGAATGCGCTGAAGTTCCTGCCGGGGCGCGAGGTTTCGCCGCTCGCCACGCTGGAATACCGCACCATCGACGAGGCGACCGCCTCGCCCCTGGCCGAGGCCCTGTTCGAGCTGGAAGGCGTCGACGGCGTGATGTTCGGCATGGACTATGTCTCGGTGACCCGCCACGAGCGCGGACCCGACTGGTCGGAGATGAAGGCGCCGATCCTGGGCGTCATCATGGACCATTTCGTCTCGGGCCAGCCCCTGACGCGCGGCGTCGAAGCCGATGCCGACGACCACGCCGAGGGCGACAGCGAAATCATCACCGAGATCAAGGCGCTGCTGGACAGCCGCATCCGCCCCGCGGTGGCCCAGGACGGCGGCGACATCCTGTTCGACTCGTTCGATGAAGAGACCGGCGTGCTGAACCTGCGGATGCGCGGCGCCTGTTCGGGTTGTCCGTCGTCATCGGCGACGCTGAAGGCGGGCGTGGAGCAGATGATGCGCCACTATGTGCCCGAAGTGACGCGGGTCGAGCAGACGATCTGATCTGACGGTCCGGCGTGTTGGAGCTTCTTCTCCAGTCCGCCTAAAAGACGCGGCATGAGACTTCTGGTTATTGATACGGCGCTGGGCGCCTGCACGGCGGCGGTGTTCGAGGACGCACGGCTGCTGGCGGCGCAATTCCTGCCCATGACCAAGGGGCATCAGGAACGTCTGGGCGGCGTGGTGCGCGATGTGGTCGCAGAAGCAGGCGGCGGCTTCGATGGGCTGGACCGGATCGGCGTCACGGTCGGGCCGGGGTCGTTCACGGGCCTGCGGGTCGGACTGGCCTTTGCCCAGGGGCTGGGCGCGGCGCTGGACCGGCCGGTGGTCGGGATTTCGGCGCTGGACGGCCTGGCGGGATCATTGCCCGAGGACGGATCGCCCGTCGCCGCCCTGATCGACGCGCGGCGGGGGCAGGTTTACATCAAGCAGTTCGTGAACGGCGTCGCCGCTGGACCGGATGAGGCCCTGACGCTGGAGGAGGCCGCGCAACGGGTCGCCGCCCTTGGCCCCGATGTGCGTCTGGTCGGCAATGGCGCGCCTGTGCTGATCGACGCCTTCCCTGATGTGAAACACGCGCTGGTGGACGACCGCGTCGCCCCCTCGCCCGAAGCCCTCGCGCGGCTGGCGGCGGCGGCTGATCCAGCCACGAATCTGCCCAAACCGCTTTATCTGCGGGCGCCCGACGCCACTCCGCCCAGCCGCCTGCCGGGCCAGCCGCGCCAGCCCGCGTCCCCGACCGCCCCATGACCGCGCCCGCCCGTCTGGCTTCCCTGCACGCCCAGGCCTTCGCTGCGCCCTGGAGCGAGGCGGAGTTCGCGGACCTGCTGGATCAGCCGGGCGTGTTCGCGGTCGAGGAGGCCGACGGCTTCATCCTGATTCGCGTCGTGCTGGACGAGGCCGAGATCCTGACCCTGGCCGTGCGCCCGTCGGCCCGTCGCGCTGGTCTGGGCGGGCGTCTGGTGGGGCAGGGGGCGATTGCGGCGGCGCAGGCTGGGGCCGTGCGCCTGTTCCTTGAAGTGGGCGAGGATAATGTCGCCGCCCGCGCCCTTTATGAACGGGCGGGCTTTGGCCAGATCGGACGGCGCAAAGCCTATTATGCGGCCTCTGACGGCGGGCGGACCGACGCCCTGGTGCTGGCGCTGGACCTCGCGGCGTCGTGAAAGCCGAAAGGGGCAAGGTCACGCTTCCCTGATGCGTTCCAAATGCCTATTCTAGGGGCATGGACCGGATCGAAAAACTTTGCGCCGACCGCGGCATGCGCATGACCGAACAGCGCCGGGTGATCGCCCGGGTGCTGTCGAACGCCGATGACCACCCCGATGTCGAGGAGCTGTACCGCCGCGCCTCGGCCATTGATCCGCACATCTCCATCGCCACCGTCTATCGCACCGTGCGCCTGTTCGAAGAGGCGGGCGTGGTCGAGAAGCACGACTTCGGCGACGGGCGCAGCCGCTATGAAGAGGCCGGCGACGACCACCACGACCACCTGATCGACACCAAGACCGGTGAAGTGATCGAATTCTTCGACGCCGAGATCGAGCGCCTGAAGTCCGAGATCGCCGAGCGCCTGGGCTTCCAGCTGATCGGCCACAAGCTTGAGCTTTACGGCGTGCCGATCGAGGGCGCCGAGCCGTCCAAGCGCGAAGGCCTGATCTTCACCCGCCACGCCGCGCGGGTCGATCCGGCTGATGTCGACGCGGGCTGATCGCGTCATCGCGCCCGCCTTGTCGTCGCCCGCCTGGGCGATCATAAGCCGACCATGAGCGACACCCTGCGACCCCAGCCGGTCGAGGCGACGGATGCGCCCAAGCGTCTGTTCATCAAGACCTACGGCTGTCAGATGAATGTCTATGACTCAGAGCGCATGGCCGATGTCCTGCGCCCGCTGGGCTATGCGACGACGGAGGATGTGGCCGAGGCCGACTTCGTCATCCTGAACACCTGCCACATCCGCGAGAAGGCGGCGGAAAAGGTCTATTCCGAATTGGGCAAGATGCGCGAGCTGCGCGACATCAAGCGCGAGACGGGCGGGGACATGACCATCGCCGTCGCCGGCTGCGTCGCCCAGGCCGAGGGCGAGGAGATCATGAAACGCCAGCCCGCCGTCGACATCGTCGTCGGGCCGCAGGCTTATCACCAGCTGCCCGAACTGCTGACACGCACGGCGCGGGCGCGGGGCGAGCGGATCGGCGCCGACTTCGCCCCCAACGACAAGTTCGATTCCCTGCCGGCGGCGCGCGGGACCAAGGGGCCGACCGCCTTCCTGACCGTGCAAGAGGGTTGCGACAAGTTCTGCACCTTCTGCGTCGTGCCCTATACGCGCGGCGCCGAGTGGTCGCGCCCCCTGGCCTCGGTGCTGGAGGAGGCGCGCCAGCTGGCGGATCGCGGCGTGCGCGAGGTCACCCTGCTGGGCCAGAACGTCAACGCCTATGACGGCGAACGGGCGGACGGCAGGAAGGCGACCCTGGCGGAGCTGGCCTACGCCCTGGCTGAGATCCCCGGCCTGGACCGCATCCGCTATACGACCAGCCACCCCAACGACATGAGCGACGACCTGATCGCCGCCCATGCCGATCTGGACGCCCTGATGCCCTATCTGCACCTGCCGGTTCAGGCGGGGTCGGACCGCATTCTGAGGCTGATGAACAGGAAGCACGGGCGCCAGAAATACTTCGACCTGATCGACCGCATCCGTCAGGCGCGGCCCGACATGGCGCTGGCGGGCGATTTCATCGTCGGCTTCCCTGGAGAGACGGACAGGGAGTTCGAGGACACGCTGGATCTGGTGCGGCGCGTGAACTACGCGGGGGCCTTCGCCTTCATGTATTCGCCCCGCCCCGGAACGCCGGCGGCGGGCATGGGCAAACAGGTCGAGCCGGAGGCGGCCAAGGAGCGGCTGCACCGCCTGATCGCGCTGCTGACCGAACAACAGACCGCGTTCAACGAGGCCCAGGCGGGCAAGACCCTGAATGTCCTGTTCGACCGCAAGGGGCGTCACGCCCACCGTCGCCAGGCGATAGGGCGATCCCCATATCTGCAGTCGGTCCACGTCGATGACGCGGATCATCTGATCGGCCAGATCGTTCCGGTCGAAATCATCCTGGGCCAGCAGAACAGTCTGCATGGCCGACTGGTCGCACCCAACGGGCTCATGCAGCCGAGCGCCGCGCGCGAGGCGATAGCCCAAGAAGACAACGGGCTCATGCAGCCGAGCGCCGCGCGCGAGGCGATAGCCCAAAAAGAAAAGGCTGCTTGATGGCGAGAGAGTCCGAGTTCGTACCGCTGAATGACGCTGAACTGCGCGCGGTCATCGGGCCGAACAGCCGCCACGTCGCCCTGATCGAAGACGCTTTCAAGGTGTTGGTCGAGGCGCCGGGCGGCGGGGTCTCCGTCAATGGCGGCACGCGCGACCGATCCGACGCCCGCCGGGTGATCGAGGATCTGGCCAAGCGCGCGGCCCTGGGCGCCGAGGTCACCGAGGCCGACGTGCGCGCGGCCCTGGGCCAGGCGCGCGGGGGGCGAGGCACGCCGGGCATGGCGGCGGCGGGCGTGTCCCTGCCGGGCGGCAAGCGCGGCTCCATCGTGCCCAAGACCAAGGCGCAGGCCGCCTATCTGGATCTGTTGGGCCGGTGCGAGCTGACCTTCGGCGTCGGGCCTGCGGGCACCGGCAAGACGTTTCTGGCGGCGGCCTATGGCGCATCCCTGCTGCGGCGCGGACAGGTGGACCGGCTGGTCATCACCCGCCCGGCGGTTGAGGCGGGCGAGAAGCTGGGCTTCCTGCCCGGCGACCTGAACGAGAAGGTCGACCCCTATCTGGCCCCGATCTGGGAGGCGCTGAACGATATTCTGGGCGCCGAGGACGTGCAGCGCCGACGCGACAAGGGCGAGATCGAAGCCGCCCCCATCGCCTTCATGCGCGGCCGCACCCTGAGCCACGCCTTCGTCATCGTGGACGAGGCCCAGAACACCTCGCGTCTGCAGATGAAGATGGTGCTGACCCGTCTGGGCGAGGGCGCGCGGATGGTGGTGACGGGCGACCCGTCGCAGATCGACCTCTTGAACCCGCGCGATTCCGGCCTGGCCCATGCACTGCGGATTCTGGACGGAGTCGAGGGCGTGGGCGTGCTGAAGTTCGACGCCTCGGACGTGGTGCGTCACGCCATGGTCGAGCGGATCGTGCGCGCCTATGACGCCGATGCTGCGCGCGGTCGTCCTGGCCCGGACCTGGAAGACCCTGCATGATCGAGATTGAAGTCGAGGCGGACGATTGGGCCGCCGCCCTGCCTGAGGTGGAGGCCGTGGTTGAACGTGCGGCGACGGCGGCTCTGGGCAGGATCGAGGGCGATGTCGTCGTCCTGCTGACCGACAATGCGGCGGTGCGCGACCTGAACGGCCGGTTCCGCGACAAGGACAAGCCCACCAACGTCCTGTCCTTCCCGGCGCCGGAAAGCGCCGCGCCGCATCTGGGCGACATCGTCCTGGCCTACGGCGTCTGCGCCGAGGAAGCCGTGGCGCAGAAGAAGACCCTGGCCGATCACCTGAGCCATCTGGTCGTCCACGGCGTGTTGCACCTGCTGGGCCGCGACCATGAGGACGACGCCGAGGCCGAGGAGATGGAGGCCGAGGAGCGCGAGATTCTGGCCGGGATCGGCGTCGCCGATCCCTATGCCGCAGACGCTGAAAGCGCCGACTGACATGATGATCGACGCCGTTCTGGACCGTTTCGCCGCCCCCGTCCGGGCCTTGCCGGACAGACGGCGCGCCCTGGCCTGGCGGCTGATCCGCATTCTTCTGGCCCTGCTGGCGGGGGCCGGGACAGCCTTTGCGCATCCGCCGTTCGGGGTTCTGATCGGCCTTTTGGGCTATCCGCTGCTGATGATCCTGTCGGAGCGGTCCGACACGGTGCGCGGCGCCTTCTGGATGGGCTGGCTGGCGGGGTTCGCCTATTTCTTCGTCGGATGCTGGTGGGTGGCTGAGGCCTTTTTCGTCAATCCCGAACAGGCGTGGATGGCGCCCTTTGCGGCCAGTCTTCTGCCTGCGGGCCTGGGCCTGTTCTGGGGCGCGGCGACCGCGCTTTATCGCCGGTTCGCCCCCATCGGATCGGTCCGGGTCCTTTTGTTCGCCGCCCTGTTCTGCATCTTCGAATGGCTGCGCGGCCATGTGCTGACGGGTTTTCCGTGGAATCCGGCGGGCGCGACCTGGAAGGCGGGCGGCGGCATGTCCCAGTTCGCTTCACTGGTCGGCGTCTATGGGCTGAGCCTGATCACCGTCGCCGCCACATCGGCCTTCGCCCCGCTGATCGGGCCGGGGTTGAAGCGCAGCCGCCTGATCTCGGCGGGCCTGGGCGCCCTGGCTCTGATTTCTGTCGGCGTCTTCGGCGCGGTGCGGCTGGCCCGGTCGGACCTGCAGTTCACCGACACGGTGGTGCGTCTGGTTCAGGCCGATGTGAAACAGGAGACGAAATGGTCGCCCGAGACCTATCGCTCCATCGTCGACCGCTATGTGCGGCTGACGGCCCAGCCGACCGCCAACCCGGACGGCCGCGCGCCCGATGTCATCGTCTGGCCGGAAGGGTCGCTGCCGGCCTCGGCCAACGACGTTTTTGCGTCAGAAGACGCCCGCGCCATCGCCGAAGCCGTCCGCCCGGGCCAGACCCTGCTGGTCGGTCTGGCGCGCGGACAGATCGATCCGACCGCGCCCGACGGCGCCCGCTATTACAACAGCCTGTTCGCCCTATCCGGCGAAGGGCAGGCCGGTCTGCGGATCGCCGCCGTCTATGACAAGCACCGCCTGGTGCCGTTCGGCGAGTATCTGCCGCTGGGCTCGCTGATGACCTCGATCGGGCTGCGCAGCCTGGTCCATATGCCCAGCGATTTCTCGGCCGGACCCCGGCCCGAGCCCATCGCCATCCCCGGCGCGCCGCGCGCCCAGATCCTCATCTGCTACGAAAGCCTCTATCCGGGCTTCACGCCGGGCGCTGCGGGGCGGCCGGATTGGATTGTTAATGCATCAAATGACGCCTGGTTTGGTGCAACCTCTGGTCCGTTGCAGCATCTGAACCTGGCCAGCTATCGCGCCATCGAGACCGGCCTGCCCATCGCCAGAGCCACGCCGACCGGCGTTTCGGCCATGATCGACCCCTGGGGACGGATCGTCGGCAACTCCCAATTGTGGTCAGGCGTCATGGGGGTGGTGGATGCGCCATTGCCCCGTCCGACGGGTGTCACAGCCTATGGTCGTCTGGGCGACTGGCCCTTGCTGATCGGCCTTTTGTTCGCACTTTTCCTGTCCTTGTGGCCGCTGGGACAGCGAACTAGGGTGGCCCCGAATCGCGAGTTGAACTGAACGGGGGGGAAGTCTTGGCGCGCATCAAGGATGAGGATCCGCATCCCGTAGACCGCCACGTCGGTCGCCGCGTTCAGGAGAAGCGCCTCGGTCTGGGTCTGACCCAGACGGCGCTGGCCAAGGCGGTCGGGGTCAGTTTCCAACAGGTGCAGAAGTACGAGAAGGGCACCAACCGCGTCTCGGCCTCCAAGCTTTTCGAAATCGCCGACTTCATGAAGGTGGACATCCCCTTCTTCTTCGAGGGCTTCGCCGTCGCCCAGCCGGGTTTCGGCGAAGAGGAGACCGCCGCCTTCGACCACGAACGGTCGGCGACCAAACACTCCATCGAGATCGACAATCTGGTGCGCCGCCTGCCGGCCCGCAAACAGAAGCTGATCCTGGACATGGTGCGCGAAATGCTGGGCGAAGGCCCGGACAGCGAAGACTGACTGCGCCGTTTTAGTCGACGGCGACGATCTCCACCGTCTGACCCGCCACCGTCGCCTCATCCCCGGCCCGCTTGCCCAGAACGGCGCGGGCCAGAGGCGAGACATAGCTGACGCTGCCCTGAGCCGGATCGGCCTGGTCCTCGCCGACGATGCGCCAGGTCTGGGTGCGGCCGTCCTCGCGCGCGATTGAGACGGAGCCGCCGAAACGCACGACGCCGTCATCCTCGCCCGGCTCGACCAGCTGGGCGGAGGCGCGGCGGGCGCCCCAGTAGCGCAGGTCGCGCGTGGCGCGGGCCATGGCGGTGCGGTCGCTTTCGATCGACCCCTGGACCTGGGCGGCGGTGTAGGCGGCGCGGGCGGCGGCCAGCTGGGCCTCGATCAGGGCCAGGCCTTCAGGCGTGACCAGATTGGGATGGGGCGAGATCGGGCGGTCCGCCAGGTCGGCGGCCGTGGCTTCCAGATCTTCTTCTCGGGTGAAGGCGACGCTCATGGCGCGGAGCATAACGGCGCCCGACCCTATGGCCAGCCCTATGGTCAGGACGGGCGCGAAAGGGCAAAGCGGGGCGATGACGCAATCCGCGAAAAAACAGGTTCATGTGATCGGCGCCGGACCGGCCGGTCTGATGGCGGCCGAGCGTCTCGCCCAGTCTGGCCTGAGCGTGGTCGTGCACGAACATATGCCCTCGGTCGGGCGAAAGTTCCTGATGGCGGGCCGGGGCGGGCTGAACCTGACCCATTCGGAGCCTCTGGCCCGCTTCCTCGACCGATATGGCGACGCCGCCAACCGGGCCGCCGGATGGCTGGAGGCCTTTTCGCCCTCTGATCTGGTCGCCTGGGCCGAGGGTCTGGGGCAGCCGACCTTCGTGGGGTCCAGCGGGCGGGTGTTTCCCAAGGCGATGAAGGCCTCGCCCCTGCTGCGGGCCTGGCTGGCGCGATTGAATGAGCTGGGCGTCGAGGTGCGGCTGCGGTCGCGCTGGACCGGCTGGGATGGCGAGGCCCTGCGGTTCGAGGCGCCGGATGGAGAACGGCTGGAGACGCCCGGCGCCGTGGTCCTGGCCCTGGGCGGCGCCAGTTGGCCGCGTCTGGGCTCGGATGCGGCGTGGACGCAGTGGCTGGATGCGCCCGTGCGCCCGTTCCGGCCCGCCAATGCCGGATTTGACGTGGCCTGGTCGGATGTCTTGCGCGAGGGGTTCGCCGGGCGTCCGCTGAAGGGGATCGCGCTGACGCATCAGGACCGCACGGTGCGGGGCGAGGCCATGATCGCCGCCTATGGGATCGAGGGCGGGGCGATCTACGCCCTGTCGGCGGGACTGCGCGATGCGGTGGAGCGGGACGGTCAGGCGACGCTGGTCATCGACCTGAAGCCCGATCTGGCGGCGGATGACCTGGCCCTGCGTCTGGCGCGTCCGCGCGGCAAGGCCAGCCTGTCCAACCATCTGAGAAAGGCCGTGGGGCTGGATGCGGTCGGCGCGGCCCTGCTGCGCGAGGCCGGACCCTTGCCGACCGCGCCTGATGAGCTGGCCGCGCGGATCAAGGCCACAACCTTGACCCTGAGCGGGGTTCAGGGGTTGGAGCGGGCCATATCAGCGGCGGGCGGGGTGAGGTTCGACGCGCTGGATAAGCATCTGATGCTGACGGCGCGGCCCGGCGTCTTCGTCGCGGGCGAGATGCTGGACTGGGAGGCGCCGACCGGCGGCTATCTGCTTCAGGCCAGTTTCGCATCCGGCGTTGTGGCGGCGCAGGGCGTGAAGGCCTGGCTCGACAGGTCCGGCTGATCGGCCCAAGAAGACGGTCAGATCTGGAGGGAAGCCGCATGAAGACCCTGACCACCGCCGCCGTTCTGGCCCTGCTCGCCGCCACGACGGCCCAGGTCCAGGCCCAGACGCAGGACGCAGCGCCTGCCATCAGCGCCGAACGGATGAACGAGGCGGTGCGGGTTCTGGCTTCGGATGAGTTCGAGGGGCGCGGCCCGGTCTCGGCGGGCGAGGAGAAGACCGTCGCCTGGCTGGCCGAACAGTTCCGCGCGGCGGGCGCCGAGGGCGGCGGGCCGAACGGCTCCTATTTCCAGACGGCCCTGTTGTCGCGCACGCGCCAGAACGGCCCGGCGACGGTGAGGGCCAGGGTCGGCGGCCAGAGCCTGTCTCTGGCGCGCGGGCCGGACGTCCTGGTGTCCAGCGACCGCCCCGTGGACCATATCACCGTCACCGACGCCCCCATCGTCTTCGTCGGCTATGGCGCCGATGCGCCCGAGCGCCAGTGGGACGACTTCAAGGACGTGGACGTGCGCGGCAAGGTCATCCTGGTCCTGGTCAACGACCCGGACTTCGAGGCCGAGGCGGGCGAGCCGGTCGCCGACAAGTTCGACGGTCAGGCCATGACCTTCTATGGCCGCTGGACCTACAAGTTCCAGGAAGCGGGCCGTCGCGGAGCGGCAGGCGTACTGGTGATCCATGAGACGGCAGGCGCAGGCTATGGCTGGTCGGTGCTGCAGAACTCATCCGCGGCGCCCAAGTTCGACATCGTCCGGGCCGATCCGAACGCCGAGCGCGCGCCGTTCCAGGGCTGGATACAGCGGGCCAAGGCCGAGGAGATCTTCCGCGCCGCCAGTCTGGATTTCGCGGCCCTGAAGACCAGCGCCCGCCGGGCCGACTTCCGCCCCGTCGTTTTGCCGAATGCGACCATGAGCGTTGATTTCGGCCAGATCGCCGACCGGGTTGAAAGCCGCAACGTCCTGGCCCGCATCCCCGGTTCGGAACGCCCGAACGAGACGGTCATGTACGGAGCCCATTGGGACGGCTACGGCGTCGGCACGCCGAATGCGGCGGGGGACAAGATCTATAATGCGGCGGTCGACAATGCGACCGGCGTCGCCGCCCTGCTGGAGCTGGCCCACGCCTTCGCCGAGGGGCCGCGTCCGAAGCGTTCGATCGTCTTCGCCTCCTGGACGGGCGAGGAAGCGGGGCTTCTGGGTTCGACCTATTACGCCGCCAACCCGGTCTGGCCGCTGGAGACGACCGTGGCCAACATCAATGTCGACAGCCTGCTGCCGGGAACCGAGATCGACCCCAACATCGTGGTGATCGGCAAGGGCAAGAACCAGCTGGACGACTATTTGGCGCGGCGTGCGACGCAACAGGGCCGCACCCTGATCGTGGACCCGGCGCCCCAGGCCGGGGCCTTCTATCGCTCGGACCACTTCCCGCTGGCGCTTGAGGGAGTTCCCGCCCTCTTCCCCGCCGCAGGCTTCACCGGGGCCAGCGCCGCCAGCCGCGACTATGTCCAGAACCGCTATCACCAGCCGACGGACGAGTGGGACCAGACCTGGCGCATGGACGCCGCAGCGGCCGACGTGGCCCTGATCTACGCCGTGGGCCGTGATCTGGCCGATTCCAACGTTTGGCCGGAATGGAACCCGGACGCCGAGTTCGCCGCCGCGCGGGATCGCTCGAAAGCGTCGCGGCGGTAGGGTAATCGTTACTCCGTCCAAAATCGTCACGCCGGGGCGTCCGTAGGACGAACCCGGCGTCCAGGAGGCGAGCATCAGACGTCGAGTGTATCCGGCGGTGTGATCGTGGCCCTGGATTCCGGGTTCTTCGCTCCGCTCCGCCCCGGAATGACGAACTGATGCAGCGCGAAGGGCTGAGCGCTCAGAAACCCTCGCCCTCCAGCGCCAATTCGGGCGGGGCGGCGGTGGTGGCGGCGCCGAAGGGCAGGTGCAGGATGAAGGCGGCGCCCTTGCCGGGGTCGCTTTCCACCTCGGCCCAGCCGCCGTGCAGTTCGACCAGAGCCTTGACCAGGGCCAGGCCCACGCCCGGACCGCCGCGCTCGCGCCGCACGAAGCGGTCAAAGACGTGGGGCTGCAGGTGATAGGGGATGCCGCGTCCGGTGTCGGCGACCGACAGGCGCACTTCCGACGCCGTCGCCTCGGCGGTCAGGGTGACAGCCCCGCCTTCGGACACGGCGCGGGCCGCGTTCTCCAGCAGATGCTCCAGCGCCTGACCCACGCGGCGGGCGTCGGCGCGGATCGGCCGCAGATCGGGCGGGTAGGTGACGGTCAGGCTGGCGCCGCGTCCCTCGACCTTGCCGCGCACCTTGGCGGCGGCTTCTTCGAACAGGTCGCCGATGCGCACGTCGCCCAGCGACAGCTCCATCTCGCCGGCGTCGATCTGGGACATGTCCAGCACGTCGTCGATGGAGCGGGCCAGCTGGCTGGCGGCGACGCGGATGGCGCCCGCGTGCTGGCGGCTGCGCTCAGGCAGGTCGCCCAGCGTCTCTAGCAGCTCCGAATAGCCGACGATGGTGGTCAGGGGGGTGCGCAGCTCATAGCTGACGCTGCCGACGAACTCGCGTTTCAGGGCCTGGCTTTCCGCCAGGGCCTGTTCGCGCTGGACCAGGGCCTGCTCCAGCTCGCGCCGGGCGGTGACGTCGGAGAAGGCGACCAGGGTGGCGCCGTCCGGCAGGGGGCGGGTCTGCCAGGCGGCGGTGCGGCCGTCGGTGGTGCGGCCTTCGCCCGAGATGGCGACGCGGCTTTCGGGATCGGGGTCGGCGACACGCGCCTTCAGGCCCAGCCACAAGGCGGGATCGGGCAGAACCTGTTTGCACAGTTCGGCCAGGGCGTTGAATTCGGTCGCCGCCTCGATCTGCACGCCGGTCAGACGCCAGAAGCTTTCGAACGCCTCGTTATGCAGGCGCAGGCGTCCGTCCGATCCGAACACGGCGACGGCGTCGTTCAGCTTGTCCAGGGTGGCGCGCTGGACCTGAAGCTGGGCGTTGAAGCGGCTGCGCAGCTGAAGCTCGTCGGTGATGTCCGAGAAGATCAGCAGGATGCCGCCCAGCGGGTGGGGCTGGCGCACGACGCGCAGGGTGCGTCCGTCGGGCAGGGACCAGCTGTCGTCGGGCGAGGCTTCTGACGCCTCGTAGAACTGCAGCTCGCGCGCCTTCCATCCGGCGTAGTCGACCACCTCGGGCAGGCGGCGGCGCTGGCGCAGGCGGTCCAGCAGTTCGGCGTGTGTCGGGCGTTCGTCCAGCCAGGCCGGGTCGATGTCGAACAGGGTCTGGAAGGCGGTGTTGTGGAAAGCCAGACGCTTGGACGGGCCGAAGATGGCCACGGCGTCGGCCAGATGGTTCAGGGTCTCGTCATGGGCCTCGACATGGCGGCGCAGGTTGTCGCGCGTTTCCTCGGCCTCGGTGACCTCTATGGCGAAGACGGTGACGGCGCCCCCGCCCGCCGGTTCGGCGATGATGCGCCAGGCGCGGCGCGCGCCCCCGCCGGTGGTCCAGCGGAAGCCCTCCTGGCGCACGCCCAGACGGCCCGTCTCGGCGGCCAGAGCATCGGCGCCCCGGTCGAAGCTGAGATTCTTCTCCAGCGCCTGTTCGATGGTCTCGACGCCAACCTCGGCCAGCCAGGCGCGATTGGCCCAGGCCAGTTTTCCGGCGCCGTCCACGACCCAGGTCGGCGTCGGTGAGGCGTCGGCCAGCAGGGCCAGGCCGCTCTCGACCGCTTCGCTTCCGGTCAGGGTCAGGCTGGAGGCGGGCGACAGCCGCATCCAGGCGACGCCGCCGGCGACCCGGCCCTCGATCCGCCACGGCTCATGGTCCAGCGACAGCAGGCCTTCGAAGGCCTCGCCCGTATTGACCAGGGCCTCGATCTGACCGGCGTGGGTCTGGGCCAGTCGGGCCAGTATGGCCTCGCCCGCCTCGGCGGTTTCATCGGACAGGCGCGCGATCAGTTCGGCGGGACCGATGGGGTCGCCAGCGGGGCGGCCGTCCGGCGTCAGCGGCAGGCTGACGTCGTCGAAGGCGCGCAACATGCTCTGGTGACGGCCCAGGTCGGCCAGGGCGTCAGCGCATCTGTCCTGGGCCAGGTCGCTGGCCGAGGCCAGGCGCGCGCGCAGACGCACGGCCCAGGCGCTGACGGCCAGCGCCAGCCCGGCGGCCCCTGCGGTGGCGACATAGGCGATGTCGGCCTCGGCCATGTGTCTCCCTGCGACGCGATTCGCGGTTAACATACCCCAGTCGCGCGAATTTGCGCCTTTTCCGTTGCAGCGTCATCACGTCCGATTGCGACTTTGGTCCGGGACGGCGATAGCGAAGGCATGACCGACGTTTTCGCACCCTCTCTTGACGACTTCGCCCGGTTGGCCCGCGAGGCCTTCGACGCCCTGCCTGCGCCGTTCCGGCACGCGGCGGGCGAGGTGGTGTTCCGCATCGACGATTTCGCCGACGAACAGACGCTGAAGGATCTTGAGATTGAGGACCCGTTCGAACTGACCGGGCTTTATCACGGCGTGGACATCGGCAGCCGCGATGGTCTTGGTCCGGCGTTCGAACCGTCGCGGGTGTTTCTGTACCGTCGCCCCATCCTGGATGAGTGGTGCGAACGCGGCGACGTGGGCCTGGCTGAACTGATCGCCCATGTGCTGGTCCACGAGATCGGGCACCATTTCGGCCTCAGCGACGACGACATCCACGCCATCGAGGACGCGGCGGACTAGCCAATCGACATTAAGCTCGAAACCGTCATTCCGGGGCGTCCGTAGGACGAACCCGGAACCCAGGTGGCTTGCGTTCGGCCTTTAATGGGCAAAGCAGTTGCAGCGGCGGCCCTGGGTTCCGGGTTCTTCGCTCCGCTCAGCCCCGGAATGACGCGCCAAGAGGTGACGGAGTGAGTATTGATCAGATGTATGGGCGATCTTACGTCTTCTGGCAGACGGGGCAGTAGAAGGTCGAACGGCCGCCCTGGACGATGCGGGCGACGGTCCCCTTGCAGTTGTCGGTGCGGCAGGCCTGGCCCTCGCGGCCATAGACGTCGAACCGGTGCTGGAAATAGCCCTGCCCGCCCTCGACATTGGCGAAGTCCTTCAGGGTCGATCCGCCCGCCTCTATGGCGTCGTTCAGCACATTGCGCACCTCGGCCGCCAGCCGTTCCAGCCGGGCCTTGGATATCGAACCGGCGGCGGACAGGGGCGAGATGCGCGCCCGATACAGGGCCTCGCAGACATAGATGTTGCCCAGACCCGACACGATCCGCTGGTCCAGCAGGGACACCTTGATGTTCTGCTTCTTGCCGTCGAAAGCCTCGGCCAGATGGGCGCCGGAGAAGCCGTTGCCCAGAGGTTCGGGACCAAGCCCCGCGAACCACGGATGCAGATCCACGCTGGCGGTGGGGATCAGGCCCATGAAGCCGAAGCGGCGCGCATCCGCATAGCCGATACGGACGGCCGCATCGTTTAGCACGGCGCAGGCGCTGAAGTGTTCATGCTTGCCCGCAATGGGCGCCGGTTCCTCGAACTCGCCCAACTGCATCCCGTCCAGGGTGAAACGCCCGGTCATGCCCAGGTGGGTGATCCAGGTGTCGCCGGTCGACAGGGGCGCCAGCAGATATTTGGCGCGGCGGTCGATCCGCAGGACGACGGCGCCCTCCAGCCGGTCGGCGAAATGATCGGGGAAGGGAAATCGCAGGTCTGGCCGGTTGATCTGCACGCGCGACAGGCGCGCGCCCTCCAGCACCGGCGTCAGGCCGCGTCGGACGGTTTCAACCTCGGGAAGTTCAGGCATGAAGCGGTTCCTAGACCGGGCGATCATGCAAAGCGAGTTGCCGCCTGCGTCATTCTGCGCTTACGGTCCCGGCAAACGTGGGAATTCTTCAATGACTGACAATAACGCCGCAACGCCAAAGCCTGGCGGCAAGCGGCTGGAACTGACGCTACGCTCGCTGGTGCTGGGGTGTCTTCTGGCCGTGGTCTTCACCGCCGCCAACACCTATCTGGGCCTGCTGGTCGGCCTGACCTTCGCCTCGGCCATTCCGGCGGCGGTCATTTCGATGGCCATACTGCGGGTGTTCCGCACCTCGACCATCTGGGAGAATATGACGGTCCAGACCGTCGCCTCGGTCGGCGGGGCCATGAGCTCGATCATCTTCGTCCTGCCGGGTCTGGTGATGATCGGCTGGTGGCTGGAGTTCCCGTTCTGGCAGTCGGTCGCCATCTGCATCCTGGGCGGCATTCTGGGGGTGACCTTCTCCATTCCCCTGCGTCGCGCCCTGGTCACCAACGGCGGCCTGCCCTACCCGGAAGGCGTCGCCGCCGCCGAGGTGCTGAAGGTCGGTTCGCGCGGGGCTGAACAGACCGAGAGCGCGGTGCGCGAGAACAAGTCGGGTCTGTGGATCGTCGTCGCGGGCGCCGTGGTTTCGGCCGGTTATTCGTTGCTGGTCGCCGGCCGCGTCTTCGCTGGTGAGGCCGCCAAATTCATCAAACTGCCTGCCGCGCTCGGCGGCGGCGCGACGGGCATGGGCTTCGGCATGCAGTTCGCCCTTCTGGGCGCAGGCCACCTGATCGGTCTGACCGTGGGTCTGGCCCAACTGTTCGGTCTGATCCTGGCCTGGGGCATCGCGGTGCCGCTGCTGACCTCGCCCGACACAGTGACATGGCTGACGGCGCACGGCATTCCCTCGATCGCGGCGACCCTGCCTGCGGGCGCCCACGCCGAACAACTGGCCATGACGGTCTGGAGCCGTGAAGTCCGCTTCATGGGCGCAGGCGTCATCGGCGTCGCCGCCATCTGGACCCTGATCAAGCTGGCCGGACCTCTGGTCGCCGGTCTGGCCTCGGCCCTGGCCGCCAACGCCAAGCGTGAACACGGCGAAGCCCTGGACCGCACCGAACAGGACCTGCCGATCAAGCTGGTCGGTTCGATCTCGGTGGCCTGCCTGATCGGCATCGCCGGTCTGCTGGCCTGGTTCGCCCAAACGGCGCCCGCCCTGGCTTCGTCCACCCCGCTGCTGGTGATCGGCGGCCTGGTCTATGTGGTGCTGATCGGTTTCGCCGTGGCGGCCATCTGCGGCTACATGGCCGGTCTGATCGGCTCGTCCAACAGCCCGGTGTCGGGCGTCGGCATCCTGGCCATCATCATCGCCTCGCTGCTGATGCTGGGCGTCATGGCCATTGCGGGCGTGCCTGCGGATCCCTCGATCATCGCCTTCGCCCTGATCGTGACGGCGGTGGTCTTCTCGGTCGCCGTCATCGCCAACGACAACCTGCAGGACCTGAAGACCGGCCAGCTGGTCGAGGCCACGCCGTGGCGCCAGCAGACGGCCCTGATCGTCGGGGTCGCCGCAGGCGCCCTGGTCATTCCCTTCATCCTGAACCTGCTGAACCAGGCGTTCGGCTTCGAAGGCGGCCCGGCGGCCATCGTCGAGGGCACAAAGACCCTGGCGGCGCCCCAGGCCACCCTGATCTCGGCCCTAGCGCGCGGCGTCATCGGCGGTGATCTGCGCTGGGACCTGATCGGTCTGGGCGCGGCCATCGGCCTGGTCATCATCGTGCTGGACGCGGTGCTGGAGAAGGCGACCAACAAGAAGATCAAGCTGCCGCCCCTGGCGGTCGGCATCGGCTTCTATCTGCCCGCCGCCGTCACGACCATGCTGGTCATCGGCGCCGTCTGCGGCTGGCTTTACGACCGGGCCTCGCGCTCGACCCGCTACGCCGACGTGGCGCGCCGCATGGGCGTGCTGCTGGCCTCGGGCCTGATCGTGGGTGAAAGCCTGTTCGGCGTGCTGACGGCGGGCGTCATCGTCTCGACCCGCAGCGACGCGCCCTTCGCCATGCTGCCCGCCGACACCGTCTGGCCGGCCATGCTGGCAGGCGTGATCGGCTTCTTCGTGCTGACCTTCGGTCTGTACCGCTGGGCCATCACGCGGGCCGCCAAGGTCTGATGCTTTAGGGCTGGAAATCACGCGGATGGGGGCGGCGGACACAGGTCCGCCGCCCTTTTTCGTTTGTGCGCGCACGGATCATCCGCAGCGATAATCCGACAGTGAGATTTCACCGCACTGGCGTTTTGGCGCCAAGGCCTGTAAGAGGCCGCCTGAAATCCTTCCCACATCTGCATCTTGTTGCAGCGGCGCGGCCTTTTCCGTGACCGAACACAGTCCGCCCGAGCCCGATATGAACCTTCGTAACGTCGCTATTATCGCCCACGTTGACCACGGCAAGACGACCATGGTTGACGCCCTTCTCGCCCAATCCGGCGTGTTCCGAGCCAACGAGGCGACCACCGAGCGCGCCATGGACTCCGGCGACCAGGAAAAAGAACGCGGCATCACCATTCTGGCCAAGTGCACCTCGGTGCTCTGGAACGGCAAGGCGGGCGAAACCCGCATCAACATCATCGACACCCCCGGCCACGCCGACTTCGGCGGCGAGGTCGAGCGCATCCTGGGCATGGTGGACGGCTGCGTCATCCTGGTCGACGCCGAAGAGGGCGTCATGCCCCAGACCAAGTTCGTGCTGACCAAGGCGCTGAAGATGGGCCTGCGCCCGATCCTGTGCATCAACAAGGTCGACCGCGCCCACGCCGACCCGGACCGCGTCCACAACGAAACCTTCGACCTGTTCGCCGCCATCGGCGCGACGGACGAGCAGCTGGACTTCCCGCACATCTACGCCTCGGGCCGCAGCGGCTGGGCGACGCTGGACCTGAACGTCCCCAACGACAACCTGCACCCGCTGTTCGACCTGATCGTCGAACACGTTCCGCCGCCCAAGGTTCAGGAGAACCGCGACAAGCCGTTCCAGATGCTGAACGTCCTGATCGAAAGCGACCCGTTCCTGGGCCGCCTGCTGACCGGCCGCATCCAGTCCGGCAAGGCTGTGCCCGGCATGGCCATCCACGCCCTGGACCGTGACGGCAAGGAAATCGAGCGGGGCCGCATCACCAAGGTTCTGGCCTTCCGCGGCCTGAAGCGTCAGGCCCTGGACGAGGGTTCGGAAGCGGGCGACATCGTCGCCATCGCCGGCATGTCCAAGGCCACCGTCGCCGACACCCTGTGCGCCATGGAAGTCACCGACGCCCTGCCCGCCCAGCCGATCGATCCGCCCACCATCTCGATGACGGTTTCGGTGAACGACAGCCCCCTGGCCGGCCGCGAAGGCGACAAGGTCCAGTCGCGCGTCATCCGTGACCGCCTGCTGAAGGAAGCCGAAGCCAACGTGGCCATCCGCGTGACCACGACCGAAGGCGGCGACGCCTATGAGGTCGCAGGCCGTGGCGAACTGCAGCTGGGCGTTCTGATCGAAAACATGCGCCGCGAAGGCTTCGAGGTCTCGATCTCGCGTCCGCGCGTGGTCTTCAAGACCGGCGAGAACGGCGAGCGCCTGGAGCCGATCGAAGACGTCATGATCGACGTGGACGACGAGTTCTCGGGCATCGTCATCGAGAAGCTGTCGGCCCGTAAGGCCGAAATGACCGACATGGGCCCGTCGGGCGCAGGCAAGACCCGCATCCAGCTGAAGTGCCCGTCGCGTTCGCTGATCGGCTATCAGGGCGAGTTCCTGACCGACACGCGCGGTTCGGGCGTGCTGAACCGCGTGTTCAGCCACTATGAGCCGCACAAGGGCGAGATCGCCGGCCGCCTGAAGGGCGTGCTGATCTCGAACTCGGACGGCGACACGGCGGCCTTCGCCCTGTGGAACCTGGAAGACCGCGGCGTCATGTTTGTCGGCGCAGGCGAGAAGACCTACCAGGGCATGATCATCGGCGAGAACAGCCGTTGGGACGACCTGGACGTCAACCCGATCAAAGGCAAGCAACTGACCAACGTGCGCGCCTCGGGCAAGGACGAGTCGGTCCGCCTGACGCCGCCGCGCCAGATGTCGCTGGAGCAGGCCATCGCCTACATCGACGACGATGAGCTGGTCGAGGTGACGCCGAAGTCGATCCGCCTGCGCAAGCAGGTGCTGAACCCCTCGTTCCGCAAGAAGCGCGTTCGCCCGGAGTAGTCGCGAGACGATGTCCTTCTCCCGGCGGGAGAAGGTGGCCCGAAGGGTCGGATGAGGGTTCTGCGGCGGACCAGTCCGGACACCGGACCCTCACCCTTTCGCGCCAGGACGACGGCTGCGCCGTCGTGCGCTCAAGCCCTCTCCCGGCGGGAGAGGGATGCACAAAGAAAAACGGCGCGCCCCGCAAGGAGCGCGCCGTTTCTGTTTTCCAGGTGTGCGGCCGATCAGGCCTGCATGGCCCAGCCTTCGACATCCATGGCGGCCTGACGCACGGCTTCCGAACGGGTCGGGTGGGCGTGGCAGGTGCGGGCGATGTCTTCCGAGGCGCCGCCGAAGCTCATGGTGATGGCGGCTTCGTGGATCATCTCGCCGGCCTGCGGGCCGATGATGTGAACGCCCAGAACCTTGTCCGTGGCGGCGTCGGCCAGAACCTTCACGAAGCCGTCGGTCTCGTGATTGATCTTGGCGCGGCTGTTGGCGATGAAGGGGAACTTGCCCTTCTTGTAGTTGACGCCAGCGGCCTTGAGCTGCTCCTCGGTCTGGCCGACCCAAGACACTTCCGGGGCCGTATAGACGACGCTGGGGACCAGGGCGTAGTCGACGTGGCCGTACTTGCCCGCGATGATGTCGATGGCGGCGACGGCGTCTTCTTCCGCCTTGTGCGCCAGCATCGGGCCGTGGGTCACGTCGCCGATCACCCACACGCCGTCAGCAACCTTGAAGTGGTCGTGGTCGATGAAGCCGCGCTTGTCGGGCGTCACGCCCACGCTCTCCAGACCCAGGCCGTCCGTATAGGGACGACGGCCGATGGCGACCAGGACGACGTCGCCCTTGATCGTTTCCGCAGCGCCGCCCGCCGACGGCTCGACCGTCAGCTCGACCCCGTCCTTGCCCGACTTGGCGGCCGTGACCTTGGCGCCCAGTTTGAACTTCATGCCCTGTTTGGTCAGGGTGCGCTGGAAGGTGGTGGCGACTTCGGTGTCCATGCCCGGCGTGATCCGGTCCAGGAACTCGACCACGGTGACCTCGGCGCCCAGGCGGCGCCAGACCGAACCCAGCTCCAGACCGATGATGCCCGCGCCGACCACGATCAGCTTCTTGGGCACCGAGGGCAGCGACAGGGCGCCGGTGGAATCGATCACCTTGCCCGCCTCGAAGGCGACGCCCGGCAGCGGGGTCGGCTCGGAGCCGGTGGCGATGACGATGTTCTTGGTCTCCAGCGTCTGGACCGAACCGTCCTCGGCGGTGACTTCAACCTTACCCTTGCCGACGATCTTGCCCTTGCCCTTGATCCAGTCGGCCTTGTTCTTCTTGAACAGGAACTCGATGCCCTTGGTCAGGCCCAGAACGCTCTCGTCCTTGGACTTCTGCATCTGGGCCAGGTTCAGCTTGGGCGAGACCTCGATGCCGATCTTGGCGAACTCGCCGTTGGCGGCTTCCCACAGCTCAGAGGCGTGCAGCAGGGCCTTGGAGGGCATGCAGCCGACGTTCAGGCAGGTGCCGCCCAGCGTGCCGCGCATTTCGACGCAGGCGACCTTCAGGCCCAGCTGTCCGGCGCGGATCGCGGCGTTATAGCCGCCCGGCCCTCCGCCGATGATGACGACGTCGTAGGGAGCGGGGGCTTCGGCCATGATATCCTCTGATCGTTCAGCGCTTGGGATGCTGCGCGGGGCTTAGGCGCCAGACCCGTCGGGGTCAACCGCCGCGCTCCATATGGGTATGGGTTTGCGACCTTTGGAGGGGCCTGTGGCGTTTGGGTCGCCGCGCGCCGTCTATTGGTCTTCGTCGAACTTGCGCGCGACCAGATCCCGCAGGGCCTCGATGGCCTCGTCGGCGTCCGGGCCTTCAGCGGACACGTCAATGCTGCAGCCGATGCCGGCGCCCAGCATCAGCAGGCCCATGATCGAGCGGGCGTCCACGGTGACGCCGTCGCGCGTGACCTGGATTTCGCTTTCAAAGCCGGAGGCCAGCTTGACGAACTTGGCCGAGGCGCGGGCGTGCAGGCCGCGCGTGTTGCAGATGTCGAACCGGGCCGCTGCGCTCATTTTTCGCCCGCAAGAACCCAGGACGCGACCGAGATGTATTTGCGCCCCGCGTCCTGGGCGTGGGCCACGCAGGCCTCCAGGGTCTCGCGGCTGCGCACGCTGGCCAGCTTGATCAGCATGGGCAGGTTCAGACCGGCGATGACCTCGGCCTTGGTCTGCTCCATCACCGAGATGGCCAGGTTGGAGGGGGTGCCGCCGAACATGTCGGTCAGCAGGATGACGCCGTCGCCGTCGTCCACGGCCGCAGCCGCGTCAACGATGTCGCGACGTCGACGCTCCATGTCGTCTTCCGGGCCGATGCAGATGGCCGCGACGCCGCGTTGCGGGCCGACCACATGCTCCATCGCCGAAAGAAATTCTGACGCCAGTCCCCCGTGGGTGACGATGACCAGACCGATCATAAGGACTTCACTCGCAACCCGCCCAAACCGTCCCAGCACGTCGACTTCGCCCCGGCTGGCGCCCGGACGCGCCCGCTCAGGACCGCAAGAGGCCTGTCATAGACCCGTTATCTGTAGGGTCAAAGCGTAAGCAACGCCGCATCGACCATGTCGGGGGCGGAGGGCAGGCGCGGGTCGAGGGCGAACAGGGGCAGGTCCACCCCCTCGAAACGCCGTGTCTGCGGCTCTGGAAGCCGTTCCACCGCCTCTGGAACACAGGCGACGGCCAGGACGACTCTGGCGATCAGCCGTGTCTCGACGGACACGATTCCCACGCCGCGCGCCTCGATTCTCCCGGCGATCTGCACCGGCGCCGCGGCGTAGAGCGCGCCCTGGGAGGCCCAGACGCGGGTGTAGTCGTCGCTGACCAGTCGCCAGCCGCGTCCGATCAGGCGCAGGCCCAGGTCGCTCTTGCCCGCGCCGGACGGCCCCAGCAGCATCACCGCCCGCCAGCCGTCCGGGCCGAAGCGGGCGACAGTAGTGGCGTGGAGGGGCTGGATCTGGGTCATGCGCGTTTGCCCACGGCCGGCAGGGCGATCACGAACCGGGCGCCGAGGATCCGGCCGTCTTCCGCCAGCCGGTTTTCTGCCCAGGCGCGGCCGCCGTGCGCCTCGGCGATCTGGCGCACGATCGACAGGCCAAGGCCGGAGTTGGAGCCGAAGGCCGCCCCCTTGGGCCGCGAGGTGTAGAAGCGTTCGAACACCGTCTCCAGGTTTTCGGCCGGGATGCCGGGCCCGTCGTCCTCGACGCGGATGTGGATCGGCTGGTCGCCGTCGGTTTCCTCCAGGGTCACGCGCACCACGCCGTCGGCGGGGCTGAACGAGCGGGCGTTGTCGATCAGGTTGCGGAACACCTGGCCCAGAGGCCCGTCACGGCCCATGACGCGCAGGAAGTCCTGCGGCTGGGTCAACTGCACGGGAATGTCGCCCGGCTTGGCTGTGGTCTCATAGACGCTGACGATGTCGCCCAGCAGCCGGTTCAGTTCGATGGCGCGCGGCCGGTCGCGCGACAGTTCGGCGTCCAGGCGCGAGGCGTTAGAGATGTCGGTGATCAGCCGGTCCAGGCGCCGCACGTCCTGCTGCAGCAGATTGGTCAGCTTCTCGCGATGTTCATCCGTCTTGACCAGGGGCAGGGTCTCCAGCGCCGAACGGATGGAGGTCAGGGGGTTTTTGATCTCGTGCGACACGTCGGCGGCGAACCGCTCGATGGCGTCCATCCGCGTCGACAGGGTGTCGGTCATGGATTCCAGCGACCGGGCCAGATCGCCGATCTCGTCCTTGCGGTCCTCAAGATCGGGCAGGGAGATGGCGCGGGCGCGTTGCAGCTTCACCTGATCCGCCGCCGCCGACAGGCGCATGACCGGGCGAGCCACGAACAGATGCAGCATCAGCGACGCCAGCAGGTTCACCCCCAGCGCCACCAGGGCGAAGGGCATCAGGGCGCGGCGCTGGGCGCTGAGGATTTCATCCACATTGCCCGCCTCGACCGTCAGGGCGCCCAGCACCTGACGCACATGGCGCACGGGAATGGTGACCGAGACGACGCGCTCGCCCTGTTCATTGCGGCGGACGGTGACGACGGAGCGGCCGTCGAGGGCGGCGTTGACCTCGCCGCGAATGGCGGCCTCGGCCTTTTCGGCTTCCGCCGCTGCACGGGCCTTCTTGCGGCTGTCGTCGGCGACGGGGGTTCCGGCGGCCTGCGCCGCGCCCAGAGGCTGGCCGCTGACGGCCTCGGTCACCTGATAGGAATCGACGACCAGAAGGCCGTTGCTGTCATACAGGCGCACCCGCTGGCCCGCCGGGATGAAGCGGTCGGTCAGCCAGATGGAGGCGCGCTCCAGGTCCAGTTCGGGCGTGGGGACGCCGCGCGTCACCCCCTCTTCGCGCAGCACGTTGGCCAGCAGTTCGGCCTGGACGGTCAGGGATTCCTGGCGCGCCTCGATCAGGCCCTGGCGCCATTCGTTCAGCAGCAGGGCGCCGCCGAACAGGATCAGAAGGCTGAGCAGATTGAGCGAGAGGATGAAACCGCCCAGCCGCGAGCCGCCGAAGCGGAAGCGTCTTCGGCGGGCGGGCGTTTCATCCTCGGGCCGAGGCCCGGAGAGGTCAGCTTTCGCGGTAGCGGTAGCCGACGCCATACAGGGTCTCGATCGCGTCGAATTCGTTGTCCACGGCGCGGAACTTCTTGCGCATCCGCTTCACGTGGCTGTCGATGGTGCGGTCGTCGACATAGACCTGATCGTCGTAGGCGGCGTCCATCAGGTTGTCGCGGCTTTTGACGAAACCGGGGCGCTGGGCCAGGGCCTGGAGCAGCAGGAACTCGGTCACCGTCAGCTTGACCGGCTTGCCGTCCCACATGGATTCGTGGCGGGCGGGGTCCAGCGACAGCTTGCCGCGCTTGATGGCCTTGCCCGAGATGTCGGCGGTGGGTTCGGCCTCGATGCCGTCGGCGCCGGTGCGGCGCAGCAGCGCCTTGACCCGCTCGATCAGCAGACGCTGGCTGAACGGCTTGTGGATGTAGTCGTCGGCGCCGAGGTTGAAGCCGAGAATCTCGTCAATCTCCTCGTCCTTGGACGTCAGCATGATGACCGGAATCTGAGAGGTCTGACGCAGGCGGCGCAGCACCTCCATGCCGTCCATGCGCGGCATCTTCACATCGAGGATCGCCAGATCCGGCGGCGTGCTCTCCAGCGCCGCAAGGCCCGCGGCCCCGTCGTGATAGGCCGTGATCTTGTGGCCGTGACTTTCCAACGCCAGTGAGACGGAGGCGACGATGTTCTCGTCGTCGTCGACCAGAGTGATGTTCGCCAAAGGGCTTCTCCTGAACTTAACGTTCCCGCGAGCGAGAACGCACGGCAAGCGTAACCGTTCGATCTGGTTCACAATAGGGCCGTTTAATTGGCCCTTCATGACATGATTTCAACGTAAGGAGGTCCTCGCCTCCGTCGTCTCGCGGAAAATTCATCGTTCAGCCTGGTCTGCAACCGGTCCTTAAAGGCTTCCCCGGTTAGAAGCGGGCATGGCCGGGCCGATCCATTACGAAGTCTATGTTCGCAAGACGGCCCTGTCCGACTGGACCCTGCTGATTGCGTCGGAGAACCGCAGGCATGCGCTCGAGGCCGCGCGCGAGCACATCGACGCCAAACAGGCCGTCGCCGTGCGTGTCACCAAAGAGACGCTGGATCCGGATACGATGGCGTTTCAGAGCGTCGTCATCCTGAACCTGGGCTTGCCGGAGCAGAAGGTGAAAGCCTCGTCCGAGACCGAAACACGCCCGGCCTGCAGCACCCCGGTCGAGCTTTACGCCCCCCATGCGCGGATGCTGGTGGCGCGGGTGCTGGAGGACTGGCTGAAACGTCAGGGCGTCACGGCGTTCGAACTGCTGCACCGACCCGATCTGGCCGAGATTCTGGAGGCGTCGGGCGTGGAGTTGCAGCACGCGGTGCAGAAGATCGCCGTGCCGGAGGCCCAGGCCTCGGGCCAGGAGGTCCACGCCATGATCCGACACTATCAGCGGCTGGCGGACGCCACGGTGGCCCGGCTGCTGAAAGCGCGGCGGGACGGACGGTTTCCGGCGCTGGACAAGGCGTCGGTCGCGGATGTGGCGCGCCGTCTGGTCGATGAGCCGGAGCGGGTCTTTGCGATGGGGGGCGTGGTTTCGCAGGCCCTGGCCGGCAAGAAGGGCGCGCGGGCGCGTCTTGACGCCCTGATGGACCTGGTCGCCTCTGCACCGGCGGATGGACCGGAACGCGCCCTGGTGCTGGGCGCCGTCGAACAGATCGCCGCCGAGATGCTGGCCGTGCGGGCCAATGTGGTCGAGATTCTTGAGCCGTCGTTGGATCTGGGCGCCAATCTGGCCGCCGTGATCCGCATGATCACCCCGCGCGAGGTCGAGGCCCTGGTCGCAGTGGACGGTCGGATGGCGCGTCTGACCCCCCAGGTCGAGGGGCCGGCAAGGCGGCTGGGCGATCATCTGGCGGCGGGCGGATCGTCGCTGCTGACCGCCTCTCTGACGCGGATGGTGGTGCGCGAACTGACGGGGCAGCGCCGCCTGCGACCCTCGGACCCGGTCGGCGAGATCGATATTCTGCGCGTTCTGGCTATGGGGCTGACGGCTTCGGCGGGACGGCTGTTGAGCCTGGAAGAGGTCCAGAACGCCTTCATCGAACGCTCCAGACGCCTGGTCGCCGCCGATTTCGTCGCCGCCTATGTCAAGGATTGCCCGACCGCCCTGGCCGAGGCCGAACAACTGGCGCGGCTGTGCGAGAACGTCACCGGCGGGGCCAGCAAGCGGGCGGCGGCGCGCTGGCTTCTGGCCTGTATCGCCGCGCTGAGATTCGAGACCGAGATGCGGCAATCGACGCCCGGGGGACCAACGGCGGCGCAGAGGCTGGCGACCCTGGCGCGGCTGCAGCGCTCGGTGCGGATCTCGCACCTGGGCGAACCTGAAGAGACCCAGATCCTGGGGGCCATCGGCGTGGTCGGCGGCGCGGTGGAGGCCGACGTCGGTCTGACGGCCCAGATCAGCCGGGCCAAGATCGCGCCGCTGCACAGGCTGGGCGTGCTGCTGCGGCTGGCGGCGGGCGAGACGGCGCCGATCGGCCCGGCGGCGGATCGCGCGCGGGCCGAGGCGCTCAGGCTGTTGCGCGCACCCGAGGTCCGCACGGCTCTGGCCGACGCCCCCGGCGAGATGGCGGTGTTGAAACCTCTGATGCAGACGGCGGGACTGGCGGCCTGATCCGCCGCCTGACGGCTCAGTCGAAGATGTCGAAGATGCTGTCGCGTTTCTTCTTCTTGTAGCGATAGTCGTCGTCGCGGCGGTGATCGTCGCGGTGCCTGTCATCACGACGCGGCTGAGGCGGCGCGCTCCACGGCTGGGGCGGGGCCTGATGCTGGGGTTGGGGGGCGGCAAGGGGCGCAGAGGCGCGGCCTTCTTCGACGGCGGCGGCCATCAGCTTTTCCAGCTCGCCGCGATCCAGCCAGACCCCGCGGCAGGTCGGGCACATGTCGAACTGGACGCCGTTGCGCTCCAGCGTCTGCATGGCGGCGTTGTCGTTCGGGCACATCAACAGGGGCATGTGGGCTCCATGGGTTTCCAGAGGAAACGGGGGTCGATGCATGGAATCCTGAGGGGGAAATGATCCACGCACCGACGCACCCGTGCGGTCCGACATCGCATCGCTCGATCCGGCTGAGGAAGAACAGGGGCGCCGAACCGGAGCGGCGCCAGAGGGGCCCGTCCCGCCTCTTCAAGCTAGGGAGGCCCCGTGGCCCCCGCCATGCGTCGCGGGGCCGCAGGGGGCGTTTCGCGGTTTCAGATCAGGCGTTCTGGCCCGCAGCCCAGCCGGACGACCAGGCCCACTGGAAATTATAGCCGCCCAGCCAGCCGGTCACATCGACCGCTTCGCCGATGAAATAGAGGCCGGGAACGGACTTGGCCTGCAGGGTCTGCTGGTCCAGGGCCGCCGTATCCACGCCGCCCAGGGTGACCTCGGCGGTGCGGTAGCCCTCTGATCCCACGGGTTTGACGCTCCAGGCGTTCACCGCCTGATCCAGACGACGCAGCACCTTGTCGGACAGGTCCGCCAGATTGCCCGCCGCCCCTTCACGCTCGCACAGGCTTTCGGCCAGACGGCGCGGGATGATGTGGCCGAGCGCCGTGTGGATCGCCTGGCGCCCGTTCGCCGCCTTGGCCGCCTTCAGTTCGTCGAAGATGTTCCGCCCCGGCGCCATCGAGGCGACGATGGCCTCGCCCTCGCGCCAGTAGGAGCTGATCTGCAGGATGGCCGGGCCGCTGAGGCCGCGGTGGGTGAACAGCATGGCCTCGGCGAAGCTGGTCTTGCGCGTCCTGGCCTCAGCCTTGGTTTCGGGGGCGGAGGCGACAACGGCGTCCACCGCCACGCCCGCCAGCGGCGTCAGCGTCTCCAGCAGTCCGGCCTCGAAGGTCAGGGGCACCAGGGCGGGGCGGGTGTCGGTGACGCGGATGTCGAACTGGCGCGCGACCTCATAGGCCCAGCCGGTCGCGCCCATCTTGGGGATGGACTTGCCGCCCGTCGCCACGACCAGAGACGCCGCCGTGACCTGTGATCCGTCGGACAGATGGACCGTGAAGCCGTCGCCGCTGCGGGCCAGACGGTCCACGCCGGTCTTTATTTTCAGGGTGACGCCCGCCGCCGCCATGTCATCCGTCAGCATACGGATGATCTGCTTGGCGCTGTCGTCGCAGAACAGCTGGCCCAGCGTCTTTTCGTGCCAGGCGATCCCGGCCTTATCGATGCGTTTGATGAAGTCGTGCTGGGTGTAGCGGCGCAGGGCCGAAGTGGCGAACCGGGGGTTCTCGCCCAGGAAGTTCGCCGGACCACAGCCCAGATTGGTGAAGTTGCAGCGGCCGCCGCCGGAGATGCGGATCTTCTCGCCCGGTCGGTCGGCGTGATCGACGACCAGGACGCGCCGACCCCGACGTGCGGCCTCGATGGCGCACATCATGCCGGCGGCGCCTGCCCCCACGACCAGAACGTCGACGAGGACGTCGTAAGACGCCCTCGTCACTTGGAACCTCGCGGTTCCAGCCTCGGGGAGAGCTTAGTAACGGTAGTGATCCGCCTTGAACGGGCCTTCTTGCGGCACGTTGATATAGTCAGCCTGATCCTTGGTCAGGGTGGTCAGCTTGGCGCCCAGCTTGGCCAGGTGCAGGAAGGCGACCTTCTCGTCCAGGTGCTTGGGCAGGGTGTAGACCTTGTTCTCGTACTTGTCGGCGTTGGTCCACAGTTCGATCTGGGCCAGGGTCTGGTTGGTGAAGGACGCCGACATCACGAAGGACGGGTGGCCCGTGGCGTTGCCCAGGTTCACCAGACGGCCTTCCGACAGCAGGATGATCTTCTTGCCGTCCGGGAATTCGATGTGGTGGACCTGCGGCTTGATCTCGTCCCACTTGAAGTTCTTCAGGCCCGCGACCTGAATTTCACTGTCGAAGTGGCCGATGTTGCAGACGATGGCGTTGTTCTTCATCCGGCGCATGTGATCGACCGTGATGACGTCCTTGTTGCCCGTCGTCGTGACATAGATGTCGGCGCGGTCGGCGGCGTCGTCCAGGGTCTGGACCTCATAGCCTTCCATCGCGGCCTGCAGGGCGCAGATGGGGTCGATTTCGGTGACGATCACGCGGGCGCCGCCCTGACGCAGCGAAGCGGCCGAGCCCTTGCCCACGTCGCCGTAGCCGCAGACCACGGCGACCTTGCCCGACAGCATGACGTCGGTGCCGCGACGGATGGCGTCGACCAGGCTCTCACGGCAGCCGTACAGGTTGTCGAACTTGGACTTGGTGACGCTGTCGTTGACGTTGATGGCGGGGAAGGGCAGCTCGCCCTTTTCGGCCATCTGGTACAGGCGGTGCACGCCCGTGGTGGTTTCTTCCGACACGCCGCCGATGGCGTCGCGGATGGCCGAATAGAAGCCGGGCTTTTCGGCGATGTAGCGCTTCATCACCGCGAACAGGGCTTCTTCTTCTTCGTTCTGCGGGTTGGCCAGGACCGAGATGTCCTTCTCGGCCTTGGGGCCCAGCACGGTCAGCAGGGTGGCGTCGCCGCCGTCGTCTAGGATCAGGTTCGGATAGCCGCCGTCAGCCCATTCGAAAATCTTGTGCGCATAGTCCCAGTATTCCACCAGCGTCTCGCCCTTGGTGGCGAAGACCGGGGTGCCGTTGGCCGCGATGGCGGCGGCGGCGTGGTCCTGGGTCGAGAAGATGTTGCACGAGGCCCAGCGCACTTCGGCGCCCAGGGCTTCCAGCGTCTGGATCAGGACCGCCGTCTGGATGGTCATGTGCAGCGAACCGGCGATGCGGGCGCCCTTCAGCGGCTGGCTGGCGCCGAACTCGTCGCGCAGCGCCATCAGGCCCGGCATTTCGGTTTCGGCGATCGCGATTTCTTTATTGCCCCAGTCGGCCAGGGAAATGTCGCGGACGATGTAGTCGGTCATGATCAGGCTCCTGGCCGAATGGGGGCCGAATGAGGGATTTCACGCCTCCTTAGCCCGACTGGCCTTTTGGAGCAATAAACATATAAGGAAATCCTTATATGTGGGTCGATCAGGCCTTCAGACTGACATATCCGCGCTCAACCATGCGCCGCAGGGCGTCATAGACCTCGACCAATTCCTCAAAGGCTGTGCGTGCGGCCGTCAGGCGGGCGGCCTGGTCGGGCGTGACCGGCGATCCTGAATGGGCCAGGCGCAGCGCCTCCGCCGCCCATTTGGCCCGCGCCGTCGCCGTCAGCACCGCCAGTTTCTGCATCGCCGCGGCGTCCAGGCCGTTCAGGCTCTGGCCGATGATCTCGCGGTTGGCGACATAGGCGGCGTAGTCGATCTGCTCCAACTGTCCGCGCAGGCGGCGCTGCTCCTGCGGGTCGGTGTCCTGCGGTTCGAAATGGTCGCTGTAGCGGCGTGTGCTCGAAGTCATCTTGGTCGACATGACGGCCCCTCCCGGCCTGTCGCGAAGGCCATAGGCGACGAAGGGTGCGCTTTGTCGGTTAACGACGCGTTGCGGATCGCGCTTCAGCGCCGATATGGAAGGCGACGCCCTGCAAGGAGATCGACATGGACCTGAAACTGACCGGAAAACGCGCCCTGATCTGCGGCGGATCCTCGGGTCTGGGCCGGGCGGTGGCGACGGAGCTGGTCGCGGAAGGCGCCCATGTCGCCCTGCTGTCGCGCGATGCGGCCAAGCTTCAGGCGGTCGCCGACGAACTGAACGCCGCAGGTCCCGGCAAGGCGGTGGCGGTCACCGCCGATCTGTCCGATCACGAGGCCCTGCTCAAGGCGGCTGATCTGGCTGAGGAGCTGCTGGGCGGCCATATCGAGATCCTGCTGAACAATACGGGCGGACCGCCGCCGTCGGGCGTGTCGAACCTGGAGCCGTCGGTGTGGCGCGATCATTTCGAATCCATGGTGCTGTCGGTCTTCCGCCTGACGGACCGGGTGCTGCCTCGCATGCGGGCGGCGGGATGGGGCCGCATTCTGAACGTCGCCTCGATCACGGTGGTGGAGCCGTCGGCGGCGCTGGGCGTGTCCAACACCCTGCGGGCCTCGGTCGCGGCCTGGGCCAAGACCCTGGCCAACGAGGTCGGCCCCGACGGGGTGACGGTCAACACCCTGCTGCCGGGCCGCATCGACACCCCGCGCATCCAGAGCCTGGACAAGTCCGCCGCCGAACGCACCGGCGTGACCCCTGCGGAGGCTCGCGCGGAATCGGTGAAATCCATTCCCGTCGGCCGCATCGGCACGACCGAGGAGTTCGGCGCCGTCGCCGCCTTCCTGGCCAGCCCGTTGGCCGCCTATGTCACCGGCTCGCTGATCCGTCTGGACGGCGGGGCGATCAAGGCGATCTGACCTCGGGTCTGGGCGCAGGGCGGCGAAGCAGGCCGCCGAAGGTCACGCGGTTGCGGCCGTAGTCCAGGCTGATGCGGCTGAACCGGGTCAGGAGGTCGCCGCCCAGCAGCAGGGCCGGCTGCTCGATCAGGTTCATGACGCCAAAGGCGTGCAGGTCGGCGAACAGCAGGGGCGTCGGCCCCAGCGCCCGGCCCGCCACCTTCAGCGACCGCACGGTTCCCGTCTGGGCCGTGACCCCGCCGCCGACAATGCCGAGCAGACGGACCATGCGGGCGGCGTCATTGGACTGGCTGACCCCGACCGCCCGCATGAGGGCCAGGTTGCCGATGGAATACTGCGCCCCGCTGTCGATGAAGGCGGACACGTCGACGCCATCCGCCTCGACCCGGGTCAGGATCAATTGGCCGGATTGTCCCCGGCGCCCGGTGACGACGACCTCTCGCTGCCGCAGGCTGTAGCTGGCCTGGGCGTCGCGTAGGACAGGGGCGTCGCGGGAGCCCGACTGTGAAAGGGTCACCCGCCGCGCGCTCATGTCCAGGGTCAGGCGGAACCGCGACAGCAGGTCCAGCCCCAGCAGGCCGTCGGCGCCCAGAAGACTGCGGGGAAAGACCGGAAGGGTCAGGTCGGTGAAACTCTGGCGTCCGATGTCGATCCGGGCGACCCGCACCGTCGGCGTGATCTCGGCGGCGGTGACCCCGTGCACATTGACCGAAGGGCCGGGCGGCAGGCCTAGGCTCTGGGCCAGTTCAACGGAGACGGCGCTGGCCTCGGCGCCGGTGTCGATGAAGAACTGACGCGGGCTGTCGCCCTCCAGCCGGACCTCGACGCCCATCCGGGTCAGCAGGTTCTGCAGCAGCCGCACTTCTTCGGAGGGTGAGGACTGATCCTGGGCGGCGGCCAGAAAGGGGGTTGAGGCCAAGAGGCCCAGCGCATCGCGTCGCGATGCGGTCGGCGGCGTCGGATCGTGAACTGGCGGGCGCAAACGCCTGTCCTCCTCAAGCCCCAGCGGGCCGTGACGAACTATAGACCTTCACCGGTGGCGTGAAAGCCGATCGTGTTTGTCATTCGGATGCGACGGCCGGATGTCGCGCGGGCTTGCGCTTTTCAAATACCGATCGTCGCCAGGCCTCAGTCAGGAACCGGCGAAACGGGCGGCTTGCCGGCGAAGACGGCCTGCAGATTGGCGATCATGCGTTCGGCCATGGCGGTGCGGGTTTCGACGGTGGCCGAGGCGACGTGGGGCGCAAGGACGCAGCGGTCGCTGTCGATCAGGGCCTGCGGCACATTGGGTTCGTCGGCGAAGACGTCCAGCCCTGCGCCGCCCAGGCGGCCGTGGGTCAGGGCCTCGACCAGCGCCGTCTGATCCACCACCTCGCCGCGCGCCACATTGATCAGGACGCCAGTGGGGCCAAGCGCATCCAGAATCTCGGCCGAGACCAGGCCGCGCGTCGCGTCGCCCCCCGGCACGATGACGATCAGCACATCGACCGAGGCGGCCAGATCGACCAGCCGGGGTTCATGCCGCCACGGGGCGCCCGCGACGGGGCTGCGGGTGTGATAGGCGATCTTTCCGGCGAAGGGGGCCAGGCGGCTGGCGATGGCCTGGCCGATCCGGCCCAGACCCAACAGGCCGTAGCGCAGACCGCTGGCGGTGCGCGACAGGGGCGGCGGCCCTTCCTCAGCCCAGCGTCCGGCGCGGACATAGGCGTCCATCGCGGGCAGGCGGCGCAGGGTCGCCAGCGTCAGCAGCAGGGCCATGTCCGCCACATCGTCGTTCAGCACGTCCGGCGTATGGGTGACCACGATCCCGCGCGACCGGGCGTGGACCAGATCGACCAGATCATAGCCGACGGCATGGACCGAGATGATCTTCAGATTGGGCAGGGCGTCCATCAGCCGGGCGTCGACGGGCGACGATCCGGCGGCGGCTATGGCGGTGATGCGGTCGGCCGCCTGCGGCGGGGGCAGGCCGTCCGGGCCGGGACGATGCACGGTCCAGCCCAGCGACGGGGCGCGACGGGTCAGAAGATCATCGGCGAGGCCGGGCAGGCCGATGGCGAGAATGTCGTGGCTCATGCGCGCAATCTAGGCGCGGGGGTGGGCCGCCGCATAGGCGTTCAAAAGTCTATCGGCGTCGACGCCGGTGTATTTCTGGGTCGTCGACAGACTGGCGTGGCCGAGAAGCTCCTGGATCGACCGCAGGTCGGCGCCTGCACCCAGCAGATGGGTCGCGAAACTGTGGCGCAGGGCATGGGGCGTGGTGCGCTCCGGCAGGCCCAGCCGTCCGCGCAGCCTCTGGACGCTGGCCTGAACGTGACGGGGGCTGAGCGGCCCGCCGCGTCGCGCGCGGAACAGGGCGTCGGTCGGTTGAAGCGGGAAGGGCTGCAGCGCCAGATAGGCGTCCACCGCCGCGCGCACGGCGGGCAGGACCGGCACCATCCGGGTCTTCGATCCCTTGCCGATGATGCGCAGCGTCTCGCCCAGCGGGGCGTCGGCGCGGGTCAGGCTCAGCGCCTCTGATATCCGCAGGCCGCAGCCGTACAGCAGGGTCAGGACGGCCCGGTCCCGCGCAGCCTCCCACGGTTCGGCGTCGGGATCGGCGTCCGGTTCGGCCAGCAGGCCCTTCGCCTGATCCTCGGTCACCGGACGGGGCAGGGACGGCTTGACGCGCGGACCGCGCACCAGGGCCAGCTGCGGGGCGGGCGTGTCCATCCGCCGGTCCAGAAAGGCGTGAAAGCCGCGAATGGCCGACAGGCTCTGGCTCAACGAGCGCGCGCCCAGAGGATGAGCGCCCGCCTCTTTTGAACCTTGGCGCCGCTCGGCCATATGGGCGCGGACCTCGGCGGCGGTGATGGTTCCCATGGCCTTCAGCGACAGGGTCTCGCCGCGATGACGCTCCAGAAAGGCGACATAGAGCCGCCCGATATGGCCGTAGGCCTCCAGCGTCCGGGGCGACAGCCGCCGCTCATGCGCCAGATGCTCCAGCCACGTCGTCAGGGCGTCGGCGGCGGTCATGCCAGCACTCGTCAGACCAGCACCGGCCATCGCTCGGCCATCCGTTCCGTCACCCGCGCCAGGAAGGCCGCCAGTTCGCAGCCCATATTGGGGGTGAAGCCGTCTTCCTCGGGCGAGCCGAAGGCGCAGATGCAGGGCCGCGGCGGTTCGCCCGGCGTCAGATGCGGGGCCATGCGGACCAGGGCGATGGACTTCACCTGATCCTCGACGGCGCCGAAGAAGTTCAGCCCCTCGATCATCGGGCCAAGCCAGATCAGGCCGTGTTCGCCCAGCAGATTGTCGACGTCGCCTTCTTCCAGCACGCGCCAGCCGAACGGCACGCCGCCGGGCTTCTCCATGGCGATCGCGGCGCCCGCCAGTCCGAACCGACCCTGGGCCGCCCCGTCCAGTCGACGGGCCAGGTCGGAATGGTTGCGCGCCTCCATCAGGTCCAGGGTGGCGACATGGGTCTGGGTCTGGGCGGCGAAATTGGCGCGGGCGATGGTCTCGACCTCGCGCCGGGCGCCCGTCTCGCGCTCGACCACGGCTTCGAGCCGGGTCAGGGCGGCGGCGCCGAAATCCACGACATTGCGGCCATGCGGACGCAGACCGATCTCTTCCAGCAGCGAGCGGTCGTCCAGCAGGGTCTGGGCGTGGGTCTGCAGCCAGCCGCGCACCTCGGGCCAATGCAGATTGTCGCCCAGATGTGGGGTTGCGTCCGTTTCCGACGTTTCAAAGAGGCCCAATGAATCGCTCAAGAGACCTCTCCGAGAACGCGATGTTACAGAATCGACTGGCCGGTCTTGCCCCAGTCCGCCAGGAAGGCATCAAGCCCCTTGTCGGTTAACGGGTGCTTTACCAGGGCCTTGAAAGTGTCCGCGCCGAAGGTGGCGGCGTCCGATCCGGCGACGGCGGCGGCGGTCACATGGGCGACATTGCGCAGCGACGCGGCCAGGATTTCCGTCTCGAAGCCATGCACGTCATACAGGACGCGGATTTCCTCCAGCAGGGCGATGCCGTCCGCGCCATTGTCCTCCAGACGACCGACGAAGGGCGACACGAAGGTCGCGCCCGCCTTGGCCGCCAGCATGGCCTGGGCCGCCGAGAAGCACAGGGTGACGTTGGTCTTGATCCCCTTGTCCGAAAACACGCGGCAGGCCCGCAGCCCGTCCCAGGTCAGGGGCAGCTTCACCACGACGTTCGGGGCGATGGCGGCCAGCTTGTCGCCTTCCTTGACCATGGTCTCGAAATCGGTCGCGACGGCCTCAGCAGAGATCGGCCCCTCGACGAGCGCGCAAATCTCAGCAATGACCTCGGCGATGTTCCGACCCGACTTGGCGATCAGCGACGGATTGGTGGTGACCCCATCGACCATGCCTGTGGGCAGCAGTTCCTTGATGGAGGCGATGTCGGCGGTGTCGAGAAAGAGTTTCATGAGATGGGGTTTTAACGTCACCGAAGCGTGGAGGCGAGCCTCTTTCTCCTCCCCGTTGGCGCAGCGGACGGGGAGGTGGCGCGGCGCCTGCCGGCGCCGTGACGGAGGGGGCTTTTCAGTATTGCGGACGGTTGTGGGACTTCAGGAACCCCTCCACCGCTTCGCGGTCCCCCTCCCCATGTCATGGGGAGGAGAGGAACAATGAAAGTCGCCTCGGTCCTCATTCCCCTGCCGGTGCCGGAGGCCTTCGATTATGAAGTCCCCGAGGGGCTGAACCTGACGCGCGGCGATCAGGTGGCGGCGCCGCTTGGCCCGCGCCTGGTGCGCGGCGTGGTCGCCGAGGTGTTCGAGACGACCGGATCGAACCGGCGGCTGAAGGCGGTGGACGCCCGTCTGGATGACCCACCCCTGCCGCCGCGCGTGGTGGACTTTGTCGAATGGGCCGCGCGCTGGACCCTGTCGCCGCCGGGCGAGATGGCGGCGACAGCCCTGAAGGGTCTGCGGGCGCCGCGTCCGCGACCTGAACGCCGGGTGCGCCGGGTGGAGCGACGCCAGCCTCTTCGCGCCACGCCGGCCCGTCTGGCGGTGCTGGAGGCCCTGGGCGCACAGACCCTGACGCCTGCCGATCTGGCCCGCGCCGCCGCGGTGTCCTCCGGCGTCATCAAGGGACTGGTCGACGAGGGAGTGCTGGAGACGGTCGAGATCACGGCCCAGGCGGCCTTCGACGCTCCCGATCCCGACCATGCCCCCGCCACTTTGAACAGCGATCAGGCGGCGGCGGCCGAGGCCCTGTCCCAGGGCGTGGCTGACGGCGGCTTCAAGCCCTTTCTGCTGGACGGGGTGACCGGTTCGGGCAAGACCGAGGCCTATCTGGAGGCCATCGCGCGGGTGCTGCGCGCCGAGCAGACGGCGCAGATTCTGATCCTGCTGCCCGAGATCGCCCTGACCCAGGCCCTGATCGAGCGGATCGCCGCCCGTTTCGGCGCCGCCCCTGCCGAATGGCATTCCGGCGTCGCCCCGCCGCGCCGTCGTCAGGTGTGGGAGGCGGTGTCGGCAGGCCGCTGCAACATCGTGGTCGGCGCCCGCTCGGCCCTGTTCCTGCCCTTCGTCAACCTGCGCCTGCTGATCGTGGACGAAGAACACGACACCTCGTTCAAACAGGAGGAGGGCCTCGTCTATCATGGCCGCGACCTGGCCGTGGCACGGGCGCGGATCGAGGGGGCGGCGGTGGTCCTGGCCTCGGCGACGCCGTCGTTGGAGACATTGTGGAACGCCCAGCAGGGGCGCTACGCCTGGCTGAAGCTGGGCGCGCGTCACGGCGTGGCGGTGATGCCGGACATCGCCCTGCTGGACCTGCGCCAGAACCCGCCCGACCCCCAGACCTGGCTGTCCCAGCCCCTGCGTGAGGCCATCGGCGAGACCCTGATCCGCAAGGAGCAGGTGTTGCTGTTCCTGAACCGGCGCGGCTATGCGCCTGTGGTCCTGTGCCGGGCCTGCGGACACCGGCTGACCGCGCCCGACACCGACAGCTGGCTGGTCGAGCATCGCTACACCGGGCGGCTGGTCTGTCACCTGACCGGCTTCTCCATGCCGCGTCCGAAACTATGCCCGTCATGCGGAGCAGAGGATTCGCTGGTTTCGGTCGGCCCCGGCGTCGAGCGGGTCGAGGAGGAAGTGCGCCAGCTGTTCCCCGAGGCCCGCACCGCCGTCTTCAGTTCCGACACCGTGCCGGACGGCAAGTCCGCCCGCGCCCTGATCCAGCGGATGACGGACGGCGAGATCGATATTCTGGTCGCCACCCAGGCGGCGGCCAAGGGGCATAATTTCCCCGGCCTGACGCTGGTCGGGGTGGTGGATGCGGACCTTGGCCTGCGCGGCGGCGATCTGCGCGCGGCCGAACGCACCTATCAACTGCTGGCCCAGGCGACGGGTCGGGCGGGGCGTGCGGACAAGCCGGGACGGGCCCTGCTCCAGACCTGGACACCCGAACATCCGGTGCTGATGGCCCTGGCCGCCGGGGAGCGCGACGCCTTCGTCGAGGCGGAGATGGCCGAGCGCGAGGCCGCGTCCCTGCCGCCCTATGGCCGTCTGGCGGCGATCATCCTGTCCAGCGAGAATGCGCAGGCGGTCGAGAAGCTGGCCAATGATCTGGCCCAGGCCATTCCCAACGCCGAACGGCTGGAGGTTTACGGCCCCGCTGACGCCCCGCTGGCCCTGGTGCGGGGACGCAGGCGCAAGCGGCTGCTGGTGCGCGCCGACCGGGACGTGAACATCCAGGCCTTCCTGCGCGCCTGGCTGTCGCGGGTGAAGGTTCCGGGTTCGGTCCGCCTGACGGTGGACGTGGACCCCTATTCGTTCCTGTAGAGCCTCGGCAGGACGGCGTCAGAGCGCCATCACCGTGCCCAGCAGCAGCCGCGCGCCCGCCCGGCCCAAGGCGGCATTGGTCGCCGCCTGCAGGGCCGCCGCAAGTTGATCGACGTCCGGCGGCATTCCGGGCCGCATCCCGTTGGCGAACCGCTGGGCCGCCTCATTATAGGCCGAACGCAAACGCGGACCCGACGCCCGCACCCGCGCCCTCAGGGCCGCATCCGGAACATCGACGCCCGTCTCGATCGACAGAACGCCCCGCCGGCCATTGGCCAGCATCAGGGTTGCCGTGACCACAGGCAGGCGGAAATAGCTCTCGCCCGACGCCGCCTCGCCCCCGCCCGACGAGGCCCTGGCCGGAGCAGCTGCCGCCGCCACAGCGGCCAGACCCAAAAGTGCGCGACGATCCATGCGCACACCCTGCACAGCACCGCTTAAGGCCGGGTTACGCTGTTCGATCTGATTTCTGCGGACCGCCTGGTGGAGCCGAGGGGAGGCCAGATGGATCAGATTTGTCGGTCATGGAAGGCTCT